>Ga0209002_10003479_pt1 | contig 12512 bp, 10 predicted proteins | sample Rifsed16ft2_FD_184010 | JGI IMG/M metagenome (GOLD analysis project Ga0209002, IMG submission 184010) | Soil microbial communities from Rifle, Colorado, USA - sediment 16ft 2 (version 2) | ecosystem: Environmental > Terrestrial > Deep subsurface > Rock core/Sediment | place: Rifle, Colorado...
GCTGATGCTATAGAGACTCCAATCGGTAACCTGCCCACCCTGGACGCGATTGATTTCAGTGACCTGAACCTGAATGAAAAGGACAAGGCCATGTTGCTCCGGGTCGATGTTGATGGCTGGCTGCAGGAGATCCCGATGATCATGGAATATTATGATTCATTCGGAAATCATCTGCCGCAGGAACTTCGCAAGGAGATCAAACAACTCGAGCAGCGTCTGCAGAAAGAAAAGCAGGCAGCAGCGTAACAAGAACAAGTTTTTACTATTGTTCAAAAAGCCCGTTGTATACTACAACGGGCTTTTTTATTGTTATAACCATAACCTGTCTCAAAAAACTACTTCCCCCTCCCCTGGTGGGAGGGGGTGAGGGGGGAAAATCTGACAAGATATTTTATTAAAAGCACCTGTTTTACTTTTCACCCCCATCCTGACCTTCCCCCATCAAGGGGGAAGGAACTAATGATAATGATGAGGAAAAAAACATGATCGAAATGACACTGGAACTGGCGGAAAAGATCGCCAAAGCCGCACATGAAAAAGCAAAGGAATTCAAACGGCCAATGAGTGTATCAGTGGTGGATGAATCCGGACGCCTGGTGTTTTACTCACGCACCGATGGTGCCGGTTTTTTTACCTTTGATACTTCGCGCGCCAAGGCCATGGCTGCGGCATCATTCAAGCGTTCCACCAGGGATATTACCGATAACAAGGATCTTAACCCGTTACTCTGGTATTCCCTGCCCAGTGTGGTGCCAACACAAGCATTGCCCAGCCCGGGAGGATTGCCATTATGGAGAGATGGCCGGCTGATTGGCGCAATAGGCCTGGGTGGTGGATCACCCGATGAAGATCATCAATGTGCACTGGCGGGGGCGGAAGTCTTGGAAAACAAGTGACAAGTTATAAGTAAAAAGTCACAAGAAAACACACAACTTGTAACTTGTAACTTGTAACTTGTAACTTGTAACTTGTAACTAATAAGTGTACCCAAACTCCTGTTTGAACCGGTCTTTAAATTGGTCTATTTCAAAATGGTGGTTTTGCGTGCCATGATTTTCGACCTTGATCGCGCCCATCAAAGAAGCAATACGCCCGCTGGTCTCCCAGTCCATATCATGCATTAATCCATACAATAACCCGGCACGATAAGCATCACCGCAACCGGTAGGATCATTGACAGCCTGTGGTTTGGCTACAGGGATGATGTGACACTTGCCATGAGTATAGATAAATGATCCCTTATCACCGCGGGTCACGATCAAGGCCTCAACCCTGGCGCTTATTTGATCCGGGGTCAGTTTGGTCCGTTCCTGCATCAACTGCCATTCATAATCGTTGACGGTGACCCACCTGGCCTGATCAATAAAGGTGCACAATGCATCACCATCGAACATGGGCATGCCCTGACCTGGATCAAATATGAATGGAATACCGGCATCATAAAATTGTTGCGCGTGTTCAATCATCCCGTCACGGCCATCCGGAGAGATAATCCCGATAGTGACATCTTTGGCATCAGATACCTTGTTATGATGGGAAAAACTCATGGCACCAGGGTGAAAGGCGGTGATCTGGTTGTCATCCAGATCAGTAGTAATAAATGCCTGTGCGGTAAATGCACTGTCTATGACCTTGACATGCTGACGGTTGATCTTGTGCTTGTTCATCCAGTAGGCATAAGGATCAAAATCCTTCCCGACCGTACCCATAGGCATGGCATCACTGCCCAGCAACTTGAGGTTATATACGATATTTCCTGCACAGCCACCAAACTCGCGGCGCATCACCGGCACCATGAATGAAACATTCAGCATATGCACCTTTTCAGGAAGAATGTGATTTTTGAAATGGTCGGGGAAAACCATGATATTGTCATAAGCAAAAGACCCACAGATTAGAGCACTCACAGCATTTCCTTTTATGGTTTTTTATACGGATATAGTCACACATCCAAAAAATATTTCATGCGCCTGGCATAATAACTGTTATCAGGATGCTTCATTTCAACATGAAGTTCACTCCAGCTTGCACTGGATTACCAGTTTACCAAGTGGAATATTTTTTACAGCAACAAATATTGGTCCGGATGCCAGATTGCCCGGTTGACATAAAAACACCGGACATTATCTGCTGTTGTGTGCACCTCGCCAATTCATTTTTGATGTACTGGTAATTCAGGGACAGAATTATTTACTGATCCTCTGGCGGGCTTGACTTTATATCTCTCCAGAGCCGCTTTCAGGTATTGCCCGGTATAGGAATTTTTATTATACGCAATCTTTTCCGGTGTGCCTGTGGCTATCACCTGCCCGCCGCCATCCCCGCCATCTGGCCCCAGGTCGATGATCCAGTCTGCTGTTTTGATTACATCGAGATTATGTTCGATCACAATGACGGTATTGCCGTGATCGCGCAGGCGATGCAAAACATGCAGGAGTTGTTGTATGTCCTGGAAATGCAAACCGGTCGTTGGTTCATCCAGAATGTAAAGTGTTTTGCCCGTATCACGTTTGGAAAGTTCGCGGGATAGTTTCACCCGTTGTGCCTCACCGCCGGATAACGTCGTTGCATTCTGCCCTAATTTTATGTAGGAAAGACCAACATCCATCAGTGTTTGCAGCTTGCGCGCAATGACCGGTACGGCATCAAAAAACCGGTGCGCATCTTCAACAGTCATGGACAAGGTTTCATGTATATTCTTGCCCTTATAGCGAATATCCAGAGTTTCCCGGTTGTAACGTTTGCTCTTGCAGACATCACACGCCACATAAATGTCCGGTAAAAAATGCATCTCCACCTTGATATCGCCATCCCCCTGACAGGCCTCGCAGCGACCGCCCTTCACGTTAAAACTGAATCGTCCGGGCAGGTAACCTCTTGAACGTGACTCCTGGGTCGCCGCATAGAGTTCGCGTATCGGCGTAAATATGCCTGTATAGGTTGCCGGATTGGAGCGCGGTGTGCGCCCGATCGGACTCTGATCAATGTCCACAACCTTGTCGAAGTGTTCCAGTCCCTTGATGCTGGCACATGCCGCAGGAGTGATATTGGTCCCGTTAATTTCCCTGGCAGACAGCTTGTAAAGTGTCTCGTTGATGAGTGTGGATTTACCGGAACCGGAAACGCCAGTCACGCAGATCAACAAACCTACCGGAAATTCCACATCAATATTTTTCAGGTTGTTTCCTGTGGCACCGTTTATTTTCAATACCCGATTCGGGTCAGCCTTTGTTCTCAAACCCGGGATATCAATCCGTTTTCTGCCTGATAAATACTGCCCAGTCAGCGAATCCGGATGATTGACGATGTCCTCCGGCAAACCCTGGGCAACAATCCGTCCGCCATGTACACCGGCACCCGGCCCGATGTCGATCACATGATCCGCCTCCATGATGGCCTCCTCATCATGCTCTACGACGATCACGGTATTACCCAGATCGCGCAAATGACAAAGCGTCGATAATAATCGCCGGTTATCACGTTGATGCAGTCCGATCGTTGGTTCATCGAGTATATACATGACGCCCACGAGACCCGCGCCAATCTGGCTCGCCAGACGTATACGTTGCGCCTCACCACCGGACAATGTCTCTGCACTCCGGTTCAGCGTCAGATAATTGAGCCCGACATTCACGAGAAACTGCAGACGGTCATTGACTTCTTTCAGTATCTTCGCGGCAATCTCACCGCGTTGTCCCGCAATTTCAAGCCCGGCGAAAAACTGTTGTGCCTTGTCAATCGGCATGGCTGTGATATCCGGCAATGCATAATCATTGATAAAAACATGTCTTGCGGCAATATTCAGCCGTGTACCAATACAGGCAGGGCAGGATTTGCTGCTCTGGTATTTGGACAATTCCTCCCGCACGACGATGGATTCTGTTTCATGATAGCGCCGCTGCATATTGGGAATTATTCCTTCAAACGGGTGTTTGCGTTTGATCGCACCCTTCCGGTCGTGCAGGTACTCAAACATAATCTCGGTTTCTCCACTGCCAAACAGAATCACGTCCCGAATATTTCCAGGCAGTTTCTTAAATGGTGTATCCAGATCAAATTTGTAATGTGAGGCCAGATTTTTCAGTAACTGGAAATAATAGGCATTGCGCCGGTCCCAGCCACGTATGGCACCACCGGGCAGACTGAGTTCACGGTCCTGTATGATGCGTTCCGGATCAAAAAACCGGATAACGCCAAGGCCATCACAATCAGGACATGCACCCATGGGATTATTGAAAGAGAACAGACGCGGCTCCAGCTCATTCAGGCTGTAACCACATTCACGGCAGGCAAATTTTGCCGAGAAAGTGATCTCCTGTTGTTCAGGATTATCGATCGAAATGATCCGTGCTATGCCATCAGACAATCGTACCGCCGTTTCAAAGGATTCTGCCAGTCGTAACCCGAGATCATCGCGCACCTTGAAACGGTCGACGACAGCTTCAACATCATGTTTTTTTCTGAGGTCCAGTGCAGGCGCCTGATCCAGTTCCACCACCCTGCCATCAATACGGGCGCGGATAAATCCTTCACTGCGTAGCCTTTCTATTAACTGGATATGTTCGCCTTTCCTGCCTTGCACAACCGGGGCCAGCAACATCAGGCGTTCACCTTCCGGCAGGGCCAGCGCATGATCGACCATCTGACTTATCGTCTGTGCAGCAAGTTTAACTCCATGCTCCGGACAACAAGGCTCACCCACCCTGGCAAACAGCAGGCGCAGGTAATCATAGATCTCGGTAATGGTCCCAACTGTGGAACGCGGATTGTGTGAAGTCGATTTTTGTTCTATTGAAATAGCGGGTGACAATCCTTCAATATGATCGACATCCGGCTTTTCCATCATGGACAGAAATTGCCGTGCATAGGCAGACAGGGATTCCACATAACGCCGCTGCCCATCGGCATAGATCGTATCAAATGCCAGCGAGGATTTACCGGAACCTGACAAGCCCGTAATCACTATCAGGCGATCGCGCGGTATGTCAATGTCAATATTTTTCAGATTATGGGTACGGGCGCCCCGGATACGGATTGTGTTCATAGTAAACTTGTTTCGCCAGAAAAAATGCAAACTGCTACTATAAGTGGTTTTTATGGACAGACGCAAAGAGAATCCCGAATAATGACAAATAACAAGATGACGGCGGGCGAGTTGCAAAGCAGTCTGGCACTGGCATTGATATTTTTTCTGCGCATGTTCGGGTTGTTTCTGATCCTGCCGGTATTCGTGCTGTATGCGGAAACATTGCCCGATGCGACCCCTACCCTGATTGGCCTGGCACTGGGTTGCTACGGTTTGACGCAAGCCCTGTTCCAGATCCCGTTTGGCATGGTCTCTGATCGCATCGGCAGAAAACCGGTGATTGTTGCCGGGCTTTTGATCTTCATGCTCGGCAGTGTGATTGCCGGAAGCGCAGATTCAATCTTCATAATTATCCTTGGCCGTGCCTTGCAGGGGACGGGTGCTATTGCGGCAGCCATTATGGCACTGGCGGCGGATCTGACCCGGGATACTCAACGCAGCAAAGCCATGGCGCTAATCGGTATCAGTATCGGGTTTGCCTTCGCATTGGCTTTTATCGCAGGCCCGGCATTAAATCCGCTGATCGGTGTGCCGGGGTTATTTTATTTGGGTGCCGGTCTGGCTGTTCTTGCAATCATCACGCTATATACCCTGGTGCCAACCCCGGACAAATACCATCACCATGCATATCAGGATGAACTGGCCGGGAATTTATTACCGATACTTGTAGATAAAAAATTATTACGGCTTTATCTCAGTATTTTCATCCTGCACATGATCCTGATGGCCAGTTTTGTGGTGATTCCATTGACTCTACGCGATCTTGCCGGTGTTGTCCCGGATAATCATTGGCAAATTTATCTGCCCGTACTGGTAATTTCAGCGCTGATCATGCTGCCATTTCTTATCCTTGGTGAACGATATAACAAGACCGGTTTGTTCTTTTATGGCGCCGTATTGCTTATGATACTGGCCCAGTCCGGACTGTATATCTGGCATATGTCCGTCACATCCATCATTATAGTGTTGATACTTTTCTTTCTTGCGTTCAATTATCTTGAAGCAACACTGCCTGCCCTGATTACAAAAGCCGCACCGTTATCAAAAAAAGGCACCGCACTGGGTATATATTCCACCAGCCAGTTTATCGGTACATTTACCGGCGGTTTGGCGGGCGGCTATCTGTATGACCATTTTGGTCTTGAAAGCATATTTATATTTGGAGGCATCGTCAGTATTATCTGGCTGTCCGCTTTGCTGATTATGCAAAATCCTTTGGATCACAGATAGAACCTGTCTCAACATTACGCGCGGCCACGACGGCGGGGTTTGCGGAGGCAGCGCAAGAAGCGAGGAGCGAAGTTTGGTTATTCCAAATGAGCGACGAGCGACGCAGCGTTGCCCCGCAAACGCCCCGTCCCTGCAGGTTGCGCGCCAAAAGCCTGCGCTCTGCGTTAATCGGCTTGGCGATAGCTACGGCTATCCCCTGCGCCTCGCGCCTTGACCGCAGGCTTTTGGCGCAGCAACGCGGCTCGCGAGGAATGTTGAGATAGGTTCTGATTATAGTCCAGGTGCAAGCTTGTACAGATTGAGATAACATCCCGTCTGATTGTGAATATTTATTTATACAAATAATAAATTTTAAGGAGAAGTACTATGGCCAGAGGCGTTAATAAAGTCATCCTGATAGGTAATCTCGGCAACGACCCGGATGTCCGCTATACAGCCAGTGGCGCTGCGGTTGCGAATATCAGCCTGGCGACTGCCGAGTCATGGCGTGACAAGGAATCGGGTGAACAACAGGAACGGACCGAATGGCATCGTGTGGTTTTTTTTGGCCGTCTGGCCGAAATCGTGGCCGAATACCTGAAAAAGGGTTCACAAATTTTTGTCGAAGGCCGGCTGCAAACACGCAAATGGCAGGACAAGGAAGGCAAGGACCGTTACAGCACCGAGATAGTTGCCAACGAGATGCAGATGCTTGGCAGTCGCGGAGGTGGTAGCAGCAATCAATCCATGGATCAGACACCACCCCATGATGATGACATGTCATCCGGGGATAAGCCGCAAAAATCCAAAGCTAAACCCAAGGATGACGATTTTGATGATGATATTCCGTTCTGATTTTTTCCAGTCTTGTAACTGATATTCAGGCTGGTTTTAATTTTCCAAGTAAAGCGAAAAATCTGTGCATGAAATCGGGCATCTGGAAAATTATCAGACCGATCACAAAAATATTAAGGATGGAAACCAGCAGAAACATCTGCGGTATGGAGAAATTTATTGCAAACAAAGCAATTGTCAGTATCGCTGAACACACCATGAAAAGAGCATTCAGGATATTGTTGGCGGCGATGATCCTGGAACGCTGGGTTTCCTCGCTCATACTTTGCACCAGTGCGTACAGAGGCACGATATATATTCCACCGAATGCACCGATAAGGCACAGATCCATCAACACCCTCCAGCCCTGGTGCTGAATAAATCCAGTCACGGTAAAGTCGACACCGTTCTGTGTTACAGCTTCCGGCACGCCAATTAAATACAGGTCAAAAGCAAACAGGCTTAACCCTATCGCCCCCAATGGCATCAAACCCATCTCTATCCGTTTGCCGGACAGCTTTTCACACATCAATGAACCTGCGCCGATCCCGGCCGAAAATGCTGTCAGTAACAGGGTGGTGATATGTTCATTTCCGGCAAGCACATCACGTGTATACGATGGAAGTAATGAAAGAAAGGTGGCCCCATAAAACCAGAACCATGAAATGGCGATGATGGCCCAGAAGACGGTCCTGTTTTGGCCGGCGAGACGCAGGATGTTGAGCGTCTCGGTAATTAAATTCCAGTTAAGCTTCAAGCGGTGATCCGACGGCGTGGCCTCAGGTATGTTGCAGCTGGCCAGCCAGCCGCAAACAGCAACAAACAACACCAGTAGTGACACCAGATAACGGCCTTCAGGTTTGATGGCGATAAGTATGCCACCCAGCAGGGTGCCCAGCAGGATGGCAAGGTAGGTGCCCATTTGTATCATTCCGTTACCACCCGTCAACTCCGTTTCCTGCAAGTGCTGTGGCAGGATGCCATATTTGAGCGGTCCGAACATGGTGGACTGGGCACCCATAAAAAACAAAACAATCATAAGTACCGGCAGGCTTAAAAAGACAAAACCGAGCGTAGCAATAAACATAATGACAATCTCGGCAATCTTGATACGCCGGATCAACATGGATTTCTCATACTTGTCGGCAAACTGGCCGGCGATCGCAGAAAACAGGAAAAACGGCAGGATAAATAATCCGGCTGCGGTGATCACCAGTATGCTACTATTCCGGTCAGCTTGATCAGCCAGCGTAAAGGCGATAAAAATAACCAGTGAATTTTTATAAATATTATCGTTAAATGCCCCCAGGAACTGGGTGGAAAATATGGGGAAAAATCTCCGGGTATTCAACAATCCAAACTGGTTCATAATCCGACATTATCAGATCAGACCTGTAAATAATAAATATATTTATAAATGTATTGGCTATCGGTGAAAACATGTCGATTGACACAAAAATACATTTACTTAAAAACCGCCGCACCAAGATTGTAGCGACGCTGGGACCAGCAACAAAAGAACCGGGGATGATCAGGAAGCTGATCCGGACCGGTGTAAATGTGTTCCGGCTGAACATGTCACATGGTGATCATGCCTCTCACAGAACAACATACAATCACATCCGCACGATTGCAGATGAACTTAAAGTCCCGGTGGCCATACTGGCTGATCTCTGCGGCCCCAAGATCCGCACAGGAAAGTTTCGTGACGGTCAGATTGAATTAATCACTGATACAAAAATCACAGTAACCACACGTGACGTCATTGGTGAACCTGGTCTTGTTCCTTCGCAATATACTGCGCTGGCAGAAGATGTAAAACCAGGTAATCGTATATTATTGAATGACGGAGCACTGGAACTCTCTGTTGATTCAGTTGCGGGGACCGAGATTACCTGCACCGTTATTCATGGCGGCATCCTGAAAAATCATAAGGGCATTAACCTGCCCGGTGTAAATGTATCGGCGCCTTCATTGACAGAAAAGGATCGTGTGGATGCGGGATTCGTTCTTGATCTCGGTGTTGATTTCGTAGCACTTTCATTTGTACGTACGGCAGACGATATCAGTAAACTGAAATCCCTGATTAAAAAATCCGGAAAAGATGTTGCCGTCATTGCAAAGATAGAAAAACCTGAAGCATTGCAAAATGCATCCGCAATACTGGATGTTGCTGATGGGATCATGGTTGCGCGCGGAGATCTCGGTGTGGAACTGAAACCGGAAGAAGTGCCGATTGCACAGAGCCAGTTGATCGATCTGGCCAAAGCGAAATTCAAACCGGTCATAGTGGCTACGCAAATGCTGGAATCCATGATTGAAAACGCCCGGCCGACCCGTGCTGAAGTCACGGATATTTCCTATGCGGTCACACTCGGCACTGACGCCGTCATGTTGTCCGCCGAGACGGCGGTCGGTGCATTCCCGATTGAAGCAGTGAATATGATGGACAGGATAGCACGGCAGACTGAATCCTATCTCTGGCAGAGCGGGGCGTATGGCAATCCAGCCAACATCAAGACCAGCTTACCGGTCAGTATCTGGGATGCCATCTCGGATACCAGTGCAATATTGGCGAGAGATCTGATGGTCAGGGCCATATTGGTAATCTCGCAAAGCGGCATGTCGGCTGCCACCGTGAGTTCGGCACGCCCCGCCGCGCCGGTGGTTGTGATCACCGGTCATCCTCACATTTGCCGGCGCATGGCATTATTCTGGAGCATTATCCCGGTGCTGTCCGAAGACGCCGGCTCGATGAATCCAAATGAACTGGCCCGGCAGGTCGCCGTGGAATTGAAACTCGCCGGGAAAGGGGATTATATACTGATGGTCAGGGGCTTTCACAGCAACCCGGAGCAGAATATACCGTCGGTGACGGTGTTGACGGTTTAAAGGCAGTCATAAGTCATAAGTCATAAGTCATAAGTCATAAGTCATAAGTCATAAGTCATAAGTCATAAGTAAAAGTCTACTCTCCTTGTAACTTGTAACCAGTGACTTATAACTAGCGCAGCTTGTAGACCGGTTCTGCGTGGTCCGCAGCCGTCTGGTATTTGACGGAAAATTCTGTAAATGCCTTCAGGGCATCTTCAATATTCTTGTCTTCCCGTACCTGATAGGAATCAATACCGCAACGCTGCATAAAAAACAACTGGTCGCGCAACACATCACCCACCGCACGCAACTCACCGGTATAACCATAACGATCTCTTAACAACCGTGCATGTGAATACGAGCGGCCATCGGTAAAGATCGGAAACTCCAGCGCGATCAATTCAAAATGTTCTATATCTTTGGCAACTTCTTCCGTTTCAATATCACCATTAACACATACTGCATATTTCCTGTTTTGTGCAATCAGTTTGTCACGGTTCGACTGCCAGTAGCCGAAAGGCATAATCACCTTGCCTTCAGGCAATTCCTCAACGACATCGATCTCCTTTATTCGCTGCCATTCATCGTCAGTGATCCGGTTATTTTTAATTACTCGCAACGGCCTTTACCTCCACTTCGGGTGCTGCTGTTTTAGCATAGACGTGCTGTTTGAACGGCACCATACCAATGCGCCGGTAGGTGTCGAGAAAACGTTCGTTCTCTATGCGCTGTTCAAGATAGACATCCAGAATTTTACCGATGGTGTCTGCCACCTTTTCTTTCTTGATGCCAGGTCCCAGTCGATCACCAATTGCAGCATCATTCTCGGCAGAACCACCCAGAGTAATCTGGTAAAACTCGACGCCTTTCTTGTCGACACCGAGGATGCCGATATGGCCAACGTGGTGATGGCCGCAGGCATTCATGCAACCCGACATCTTGATCTTGATCTCGCCAATATCGTGCAGGTAATCCAGATCATTGAACTTTTCGTTGATCTGCCTGGCAATCGGGATCGAGCCTGCGTTGGCAAGTGAGCAGAAGTCCAGACCCGGACAGCAAATCATGTCCGTAAGCAAACCGATATTAGGTGTCGCCAGATCTTTTGATTTTAATTTCTGCCAGACTGCATAAAGATCAACCTGTTTGACGTGCGGCAATACCAGGTTCTGATCGTGTGTCACTACAATCTCGTTATAACTGTACTGATCTGCCATATCAGCAATGAAGTCCATCTGTTCATCCGTTGCATCACCCGGAGGATTGGCTGGTGCCTTTAATGAAATGATCACTGCGCGGTATCCGGGAACTTTATGCCGTTTGACGTTTCGTCCAGCCCATGTGGCAAAGGCCTTATCCGCAGCCAGTTTTTCCGGGAAGCTTGTATCCTGATCGGCGGTCTTGTCGAAATCCGGTGAGGTAAAATACGCACTCAGCCGATCGATCTCATTCTGATCCAGCAGCAACGACGGGGTATCTTTTATCTTCTCCCATTCTTCTTCCACCAGGTGTGCAAATTTTTCCGGGCCCAGTGCATAGACGAGGATCTTGATCCGGGCCTTGAACATGTTGTCCCGCCGTCCATAACGGTTATAGACCCGCAGAACCGCCTCCATATACGAGAGCAAATGTTGCTTTTCCAGATATTCGCGAATAAAAGCACCGATATAAGGTGTACGGCCCTGGCCCCCACCCACCAGCACCCTGAATCCTGTTTCACCTTGATCGTTTTTCACCAGATACAGACCGATGTCATGCACCTGTACTGCCGCACGATCATGACTGGCGCCAATAACAGCTATTTTGAATTTACGCGGCAGATAGGAAAATTCCGGATGGAAAGTCGACCATTGCCGCAGAATTTCACAATAGGGCCTGGGATCTTCGAGTTCGTCTTCCGCAATACCGGCAAAATGATCCGAAGAGATATTACGAATGCAATTACCGCTGGTCTGTATCGCATGCATCTCGACGCTCGCGAGGTCCGCCAGTATATCCGGTGCGGTCTCCAGTTTCGGCCAGTTGTACTGGATGTTCTGGCGTGTACTGAAATGCCCGTAACCCTTGTCGTATTTGCGGGCGATATGCGCCAGCATGCGCATTTGTTGCGTTGACAGCAAACCATAGGGGATGGCCACACGCAACATCGGCGCATGGCGTTGTATGTAGAGACCATTCATCAGCCGCAGCGGACGGAACTCATCCTCGGTCAATTCCCCGGCCAGAAAACGCCGGGTCTGATCGCGGAACTGCGCAACCCGCTCGTCGACTATCGTCTGATCATAATTATCGTATTTGTACATGTTTAACTCACTGAATTACCTGTCTCTATCTCTTATAGAATAATGTAACAAGTAAACATAACAATCCAATCTTATGCGGAAAAGAAATTAATTATACTATGGTTATTCGTTATTGTTATTAAAACGTACTGTTTTACCCTTCATCTTCCTTCGGATGGAACTCCGTGATCAATTCCTGCTGTTTCCGGCCCGGCACCGGATCATAA
>Ga0209002_10003482_pt1 | contig 12503 bp, 16 predicted proteins | sample Rifsed16ft2_FD_184010 | JGI IMG/M metagenome (GOLD analysis project Ga0209002, IMG submission 184010) | Soil microbial communities from Rifle, Colorado, USA - sediment 16ft 2 (version 2) | ecosystem: Environmental > Terrestrial > Deep subsurface > Rock core/Sediment | place: Rifle, Colorado...
GATCGGCACGCTCGCCAGCACCGCGCCCGCCATGAGCGAGCCCCAGTAGTAGATGTCGCCCCGGATCAGGTCCGCGGTCACCCCCACCACGGCCGTCTTGTTCGCGGTCTGCGAGACGAACGTCAGCGCGTAGATGAACTCGTTCCACGTGAGCGTGAAGCCGAAGAGCGCCGCGCACACGATCCCGGGCACGGCCATCGGTAGCACGATCCGCACGAGCGTCTGCATGCGGCTCGCGCCGTCCACGAGCGCGCACTCCTCGATCTCCCGGGGCACCGTCCGGAAGTAGCCCATCAGGAGCCAGGTCGAGAACGGCACGAGGAACGTCGGGTAGGTCACGATCAGCGCCCAGATCGTGTCCGAGATGCCGAGCCAGACCACGACCTGCGAGAGCGGCAGGAAGAGCAGCGTCGGCGGCACCAGGTAGGTGACGAACACCGCCGTGCCGAAGGAAGCCACGCCCGGGAAGCGCAGGCGCGCCAGGCTGTAGCCGGCGAGGATCGCGATCACCAGCGAGACGGCGGTCGCGGTGACGCTGATCACGAGGCTGTTCTTCATCCACGTCAGGAAGTCGGTGCGCGCGAACAGGTAGCGGTAGTGGTCCGTGATCACACCCGTCTGGACCCAGAACGGGATGGACTTGAGGTTGTAGAGCTCCGCGTTCGACTTGAAGGAGGTGACGAGCATGAAGTAGAAGGGGAAGAGCGCGAAGAAGATGAACGGCACGAGGTTCGCGTAGCCGAAGGCCGCCGACCGCACCCGCGCTCCCCGGCTCGCCGCGCTGGCCATCCTCACTCCTTCCTGATGTACCGGAGCTGCACGAAGACCACCGCCGCGAGCATGGGGAACAGGAACAGCGAGATCGCCGCGCCCTGGCCGAGGTTGCCGCCGTTGAGCCCGATCTGGTAGGCGAGCGTCGCGAAGAGGTGCGTCGAGTTCACGGGCCCGCCGCGGGTCAGGATGTAGACGATGTTGAAATCGCTGAACGTGAAGATCGTCGAGAACAGGATGACGACCGCGAGAACCGGCTTGAGCAGCGGCAGCGTCACGTGCAGGAAGCGCCCCCAGGACCCGGCGCCGTCCACCTCGGCGGCCTCGTAGTACTCGCGCGGGATCGAGACGAGGCCCGCCAGCACGGTGATCGCGAAGAACGGCAGGCCGCGCCAGACGTTGACGGCGATGACGGCGGCCATCGCGTAGCCGGGCATGCCGAGCCAGTTCGGTCCCGGCGGGTCGATCAGGCCGAGGCGGAGCGCCGTCCAGTTCACGACGCTGTAGAGCGAGTCGAACATCCACCACCAGCCCAGCGTCGAGAGCGCGGTCGGGATGACCCACGGCAGCAGCACGGCGCCGCGGATCATCCGCTTGAACCAGAGCTGCTCGTTGAGCAGCAGCGCCAGCGCGATGCCGAGCACGACCTTGAAGAGGACCGCGATGCCGGTGAACACGAAGGCGTTCTGGAACGTCTGGCGGAAGGCGTCGCTGCCCCACAGCGTGATGAAGTTCTGCAGGCCGATGAAGTGGCCGGGCCGCCCGATGAACGAGTTGGACAGGGAGAACCAGACCGCCATGCAGAACGGGTAGGCGACCAGCAGCACCAGCAGGAGCAGGGCCGGGGTGACGAAGGCCGGGCCCAGGAACCGCTCGTGGTCGAGCAGCTCCCGGACCCGGAGCCCGGTGCGGGGCGCGACCGGTTCGACGCGGACGTTACCGATGGCCACGGGTCAGCCGGCGATGATCCGCTTCATTTCCGTTCCCGGGTGTCTAGCATACCTGTTGGCGGCCTGCATTTGAACACGCGGCTGGATTTGCTGGCCCGGCTCGGAGTGAGGCCGGTATACTGAACCTCCGCTCTCGCTGCGAACAACAAGATGGCGCGCAACCAGAAAAAGACCGCTGCCCCTTCGGTTTCGGTGCCCCGCATCCTGCGGCCCTTCCAGGAATTTGCCCGGCTGGAGGCGTCCGGCGGAATCCTCCTTCTGATCTGCACGGTGGTTGCGCTGGTTTGGGCCAACTCAAGGGCCAGATCTGGCGCATCGGATTGATGGGCCATAGCAGCCAGCGAAAGTACGTAAGTTTGGTGTTGGCCGCGCTGCGCGAAATTCTGTCTTCAGGGTAATATTGGCGCTTATGTCGAGGTACGAGTTCACCCGTTTGGTTGCTGTCCGGCGCGTGAAACTGTCGAAAAACACAGGCGCCCTCTACGACTGCGACGTCATCGAGCACGATGATCGGCAGGTGCTTAGGCAGCCGTTGGTCGATTATTTGAACAAGATGGGCATGGAGGGTTGGGAGATCAAGGCGTCCGATAGCAGCGAGACCAACTTTTCCATCATCCTGCAGCGCGAAATCGAGTAAACCGGTTGCAACCATTGCAGTGGTGAATTGCCAGCCGATTTCTTTGGCTAGAATCTTGCACCTATTTAGTTCGTGAACCTGATTTTCTCCAATCGCTATACCCTTTTTGGGTTGACTATCCTGCTTGGGTTCCTGGCGGCAGTTTATTATGGCTGGGGGTTGCGCCCAATAACCGTTCGGGATGCGTCTCCCTCGTTGCTCCGCGAGGATTTCCGAGCGGACTATGTTCTCATGGCGGCCGAGGTGTACGGCGCAGACCATGAGGTCGAGCGCGCCATAGGCGCGCTGGGCTTCCTGAGCAAAAACCAGGAAGGCTACAACCCTTTGGTTTTCGTCAGTGTGGCTATCGAATTCGCAATCGATGCCGGCTATTCTGCTGACGACATTGAACTGCTGCAAGATCTTGCGGCGGCCATCCAGACCTTCGATCCCAGCTTCGCAGCTTCTCCAACACCATGATCAACGATCGACAGCAGCGTCCTCCTCTATATTTGATCACTGGGGTCATGCTTGGGCTGCTGACGGGCCTGATCCTTGCCGGGATCCTTTGGCCGGCGCGCGGCGCAGACGTGAGCCCCGCAAGCCTTGAAGATACTTATAAGGATCAATATCGCTTAATGACCGCCTTGGCGTTTGCGGCCTCCGGCGATCTGGGCCGCGCCCAGGCTCGCATCGCCCTTCTGAAAGACGGCGACCCGGTACGGGCCTTGACCACACAGGCGCAATTGGCACTAGCCAACAGCGCCACGCAGCGTGAAGCGCGAGCACTGGCTGCCCTGGCCTCGGTGATGCAGGAGTTCGCAGCCAGCCAGTCTGGGACCGCAGAAGTTATCAGTACACCGAGGGAAGAGGATCTGAACCAATTTTCCACGCCGTTCGAATCGGGATCTGAATCGGCTCGTTACGAGTTGCAGGATCAAGAATTGGTTTGCGATGCAGTGGACACTCCTCCCTATTTGCAGCTCTTTGTATTTGATGCGAATGCCAACCCGCAGGCGGGTGTGCAATTATCCCTTGGGTCTCAAGACGGTGTTGCCGAACTTTCCACAGGTCTGCACCCCGAAATGAGTCCCGGCTATGCTGAATTCATTTTAACGCCGCGCCTCGTATATTCGCTGTCTATCAATGGCGTCGAAGCAATGGGCGGCATCCAGGCAGCCGCTTGTGAAACTGATGCCGGGGAGCCTGCCTGGGGCACCTGGTTGCTCTTATTCAACGAAGCAGAATAGCCGAGTTCCTTGGCACGACTCCTAATCCGTTAGAGCCCCTGACTTAAAATAAAAACGCCCAGCCATTGGCTGGGCGTTGCGTTTAGAATTGTTTTTATTGAGGGATCACCCACTCGGGACCGATGATGATTTCCACATCCACAGTGCTATTGGGGTCGTAGCGGTTAAAGATGTGGCTGGCGTTCACACCCATGAGGGCCGCCAGGTATTGCAGGGTGTACGGGTTGCCCGTGTAATCGATCAGCGTAGTGCCATTTGCTGCGTCGGCGTTGCCGGTGCTGACGATGATCATGCCCTGACCTTCGAGGTAAGCGCGAGTAGCGTCGGCGATCCCGGAATTCCCTGAGCCGTTGTTCACCACTACATTGGCCGCTTCCATCTTCATCAGGTCCACCGCCTGACTGGTTAGCGCCAACTGGCTCCGAGCGCTGCCGCTGGCGAACACCTGATCGCGCAGTAAGCGTATTTTTTCCGTGATCGGTTTCAGTATGGAAAGTCCTTCCGGACTGGTTTGGATCGTTACGTGTTCCGGTGGGGCAATAATCGCCTGCGTAATCTCTTCCACCTTGATATCTTTTGCGGACCAGGCTAGGCTAAGGGCCTCCTGCACTGACATGTTGGTGTTGATCCCGCTGGCCAGCGTGTCGTAGATCTCCAGGGCGCTGTTGAGGACAAGAGCGCGGATGTCTTCACGTGCTAATTGATTGCGCATGGCTAGGATGACTTCCTGCTGCCGTTGGGCGCGATCGAAATCCCCGTTCCCGGTATACCGGGTACGCGCATAGGCAAGAGCATAAGCCCCATCCAGGGTTTGCCAACCAGGCCTAATCTTTCGCGTACCATCTTTCCCAATAATGGAAACTTCAACTGTTTCCTCTACATAGATTTTCACTCCTCCAATGATGTCGATAAATCTTTCAAAGGCGGAGAAATCGATTTGGGCGTAATAGTTGATGGTGATGCCAAGGAATTGCTCCACCGTTTTCACCGCCAAGCCCGCTCCCCCGCCTGGCAGCCTGTTGGCTTCACCCAGTGAATATGCGTTATTGATCTTGTCGTGGCCGAAACCGGGGATGTCCACCCACAAGTCACGCGGTACGGAGAGCATTCCCGCCGTGTGGGTGACCGGGTCGTAGGTCAGCACCATCATGGTGTCGGTGCGCGGCGCGTTGTCTCCCGCCTCCCAATCGCGGGCGTCCAAGCCCATGATCAGGATATTCACCCGGCTCGACCCATCCCACGGCACTGGCTCTTGGTAACCGTAGACTGTTTCCGATTCAGGCGTGATGGCTTCGCCGCTGGTAGAAGTGCCTTCCTCGTGAATAGCCAGACCAGGAAGCGTGAAGGAGGGCGAGCTTTCCACAAATTGGCGAACAAACCCGAAGGCTGTTGCCCCCGTGGCAATGCCGGCGACTACGAACGCGAGGAGGAATCCCTTGGTAAGGCGGTCCAGGCGGCCAAAGTTTGTTGCCAGACGGCGAAATATCGATGGTTTTGAAGCGTTTAGGGTGGTCATAAATCGGCCGAGATTATAGCAAGTAGGAACGCGAATAGCATTAATGAGCCTTTAGTTATCACTCAAGATGCATAATCGATGCCAGTTAAGTACGCGAGTAGAAAAGTAAATAGTGATAAGCAAAAACCCCGATAGGCGATTTCCACATTAAGTTCGCAAGATCCTTGTGTACTTGTTTATCGGTTTACTTGTCTACTAATTCAGGTTCCCCAGTCGCGCAAATACAAGAAATCGTAACCCACCGTGCGGTTGCTGACTTTGGCCACCAGTGGCGTCATACGCTTGAACTGGTTGCGACGCACGCGCTCCAACACAGTGTCCACGAAGTCGCGTTTGAAACCGGAGGTCACGCACTGCTCGGGATTGTAGCGCCGATCTACCAGCAAGTAAAGCAGGCTATCCACTTCTTCGTAAGTAAAGCCGAGCTCGCCCTCGGTGGTTTGCCCTGCCCAGAGGTCGGCCGATGGGTTCTTGTCTTGAATGACCTGCGGGACCCCGAGGGCTTTGGCGAGTTGGCGTAATTGTGTCTTGTAAAGGTCGCCATTGGGATTGATGGCCGAGGCGTTGTCCCCGTAATGTGTGGTGTAGCCTAGCAGGAGCTCAGTCTTGTTGCTGGTACCCAGCACCAGGGCGTTGAAGGCGACGGAATGGTCGTACCAAATGATCATGCGCTCCCGTGCCATCACGTTACCCCGGCGGATCTTGTCCATGTCCGGGTTGGCATCGAGATAGGGGTCCACCATGGGGGTGATGTCAATGGTCTTGCTCTGTATGCCAAGAGCATCGATCACTAATTGGGCATGGGGGAGTGAGTCCGGCGACGAAGTTTTGTAGGGAAGGCGCAGAGCCAGTACGTTTTCTGGACCCAGGGCTTCGGCCGCCAGGTAGCAGGCGACCGCTGAATCGATACCGCCGGAAAGACCCAGGACAACGCGCTTGAAGGCCACGCGGGTCACTTCCGAACGGATGAAGCCGGTGAGCACGCGGCGGGCGACGTCCGTGTTGATGCGCAGGTTTTCCAGGATTTCAGTGGCAGCGTCGGATTTGACGTTCAGAATGTCCTCCCGCGTTGCTGCAGGATGCGGTTCAGTTCGCGTTGCACCAGCGCACTGCGCTCATCGCGCAGAAGGGGCAGTCGCTTGCGCGCGCGCTCCAATTCGTCCAGATCCAGCTCGGCGAGGGTAAGCGATTCTTCGTGATACAGGCCCTTGGCGATCTGCTCGCCATTGGGGTCATAAACGCTGGCGCCGCCCCAGAAATTGATGCCATCTTCGTAGCCCACACGATTGGTCTGGGCCACGAAGCTGGTGAACAGGCTAGCGTAAGCCTGGCCTACGTGCTCGACAAAGGCAGCAGAATCGAAATTCTCGTCGGTGGTCAAGCCGCGGCTGGGGGATACGGAAATGAAATAGAACAAGTCGGCGCCGTCCATCCAAAGTAAATAAGGGTTAGAGGCGTGCCAGAAATCCTCGCAGATCAAAACTCCGGCACGGCCAAAGCGCGTGTCGAAGGCGCGCACCGAATCGCCCCAGGCCCAGAAGCGACCTTCGTCGAACATGCTGTAGGTCGGCAGATAAACTTTGCGGTGGATGTGGACGACTTCGCCTTTTGACAAGTATGCGGCGGAATTGAAATAGCGATGGCGGTCGTCTTCTTCGACGAACCCCACTAATAGGTCAGTGTCTTTGCTTGCCTGCAGCAAGGTCTTGAAAGTTGGGTCGTGGCTGGTGGGGCGAGAGACCACGGTGGGAACCAAATCTTGAAGGATGTAACCTGTTAGAGAGAGTTCGGGGAAGATAACCAGGTCTGCCCCTTTGGCCTTTTTAATGTAATCGAGGTGCTTTTCGAGATTGGCGCTCATCACGCCAAGGCGAGTGTCCATTTGCACCAGCGCCAGCTTGAGTTTCATACGGTCGGCGTTTGAGGTTGATTTTTCATTAGCGGCCTTTTATCGCCGATCTTTTGGAGAACGAGGTTGGTCTGGTTTTTTTGCATGGGCATTTTCTTCGTTCTCCAAAACGAATGTGGCATGCTTCATTAACCCTTCTGGCGAATAATACCATGCACGAGGTATCCCTCGTCGCCGCAAGCGGCTCGCTCGGGACATGTATAATCTTTCGGCCCTAGTTATGCCCAAACGTGCGCAATCAATCGAAATCCTGCCCGCCAATCTGTGGGACCTCAACGCGGTGCGTGAGCTGGAGCACCTCAGCTTCCCGCTGGACGCTTGGCCGCTGATCGAGATGATCGGAGTGCTCAGCCTGCCCAGCATCGAGCGCTGGAAGGCGATGATCGGCGAGAAGTTGGTAGGCTTTGTCGCCGCCGACATCCGACGGAGACAGCAGGTGGCCTGGATCGCCACCATTGCCGTGCATCCCGATTATCGCGGCCGCGGGATTGGCGGGCAGCTGATGCAGGTAGCCGAGGAGCGTGCCGGGATGCCACGTATGCGCCTCAGCGTGCGCGCCGGTAATAAAGCCGCGCAAAAGCTTTACCAAGGCCGGGGTTACGAGCAGATCGATGTGTGGCCCCAATACTATCAAGGCGACGAAGATGCCATTGTGATGGAAAAGAACCTGACCCTCACCCCCAGTCCCTCTCCCGCAGGCGAGAGAGGGGTGCCCAGGGATTGAAAATGAGAAGAACTGGCTTCTTCCCATTAGTGATTGGTGTGTTTTTAATTGCCTGCCAGCCAGCGGCTGGTGAACCGGCCGCGGCGGTCACCGTTGTTTCACTGGCAAGTTCTACTCCGGAGCCGACCTTCCCGCCAACCGAAACAGCGGCGGCGAGAACCCCAATTGGCGAGCGGAAGCATGTGGGGGGATTCTTTTCTTTTATCACCCCGTTGAATTATCATGCCGATCTGGAAGAAAAGGCAGTTTTTATAAGCGATGTGGGTCAGGAAGTGTTCCTTTCGCTTGCCGTAATCGGCGCAGATGAGGATGAACGCACAGCCCAGAGCCTGTTGGAGGACATTTTTGCAATTTTCGAAGGCGTTGAAGTCCAAGCAGATACTAAAACTAAGGTTTCGGGCATGACGGGAACACGGGCTGATTTTTCGGGCGTTTTGAGTGGATCTGTTATCTCAGGGAACTATGTGGTCATCGATCTAGGGGAAGAAGTTTCCTTCCTGGCTTTTGGGTTTGGATATGTGACTGCTGAATATGATCGCTGGGAAGAATACGGGCTGATGAATTTTGCAGAATTGCTGGCTTCGGTTGAGATTCCATTTGGAGCTCCTTTTTAAGCACCTCTTCTAACTATCGCGTCTGTCATCTTTACGACGCGCGCGATAACTTCCACGTCGTGGACGCGCACGATGTCCGCGCCGCGGGCAATAGCAATTGCCACCGCCGCAGCGGTGCCTTCGACGCGCTGGTCCGGCGGAAGGTCCAGCGTGTAGCCAATGAACGATTTGCGAGAGGGGCCAACAAGTAAGGAGTAGCCGAGTTCACGGACCTCGCCACAACGATTTACCAACTCCAGGTTTTGCTCCACCGTTTTCCCGAAACCGATGCCCGGATCCAGGATGATGTGTTCATCTGGGACGCCACCTTCCTTTGCAATGGCTACACTTTCCATCAGTTCCCGTTTGATATCCTCGATCAGATTCTCGTATTCCACACCAATATAGCGCCCACCAAGGTGTTCGCGCAGGTCGGCGTTGGCGGGATTGCTGCGGTTATGCATCAAAATGACCGGCGCTCCGCGCTCGGCGACCAGGGTGGCAAGATCCGGATCCGCGCGCAAAGCCCAAACATCATTTACAAGATGGGCGCCAGCATCCAGGGCGGCCGCGGCCACTTCGGCCTTGTACGTATCTATTGAGACGGGGATATTCACTTCGGAAGCCAGTGCCTGGATGACTGGAATCACTCGGTCTTGCTCTTGGACCGCGCTGACAGGTTCGGCTCCAGGCCGTGTGCTTTCCCCACCTACATCCAGGATATCCACGCCGGCTTTGGCAAAGCGATCGGCCTGCGCCAGGGCGCGGTAGACCGTATCTGTTTCGGAGATCAACCCATCCCCGGAAAAGCTATCTGGAGTGACATTGAGAATGCCCATTATGTAAGTGCGGGCGCCCCAGGCGAAAGTACGGTTAGCGATATGGAGGTCTTTCATGATCTCTTGAATACCTGGCGTAGACAGTAGATGAATATTGAGATGCCGAAAATCCATCCGAAAATTGTTTCGGCAACAAAGATGATTAGCTTGATGTTGTCCGGGAAGAATGAGCTGAGTAAAGTGGCGAGCAGGTAAACAGAAACGAGCGTGAAGACGCGTCGGGCGGGGAGATCAATTGCCGATGCGGCTGGCTCTTTGGCGGACGATTGGCGCAGCCCGCGCCAGAGGAGTAAGCCGGTGAGTATATAGATCGCTAGAATGACGACATGGCCAGTTACCCCCGGGAGTGCTTCGGGGCGAATGTTGAAGCCGGTGAGCAGATAGAGCAGGATCAGAAATGCCAAGACCCAGCGCAGTTGACGGTTAGCGGGGAGCAGTTGCGTCAGAGGCAGTTTGTTGCGATTCGTGCGACGCCACCAGGCGAGGAGCAGCCAGAGCACCAACAGCCCGACAATGCCAGCGATGAAACTGAGCAGCGGTGGCTTGCCTGCTGTCTGCAGCAAACCCGCGGCCATGGCGAGGCCGACCTGAATGCGCGGGCTGCCCAGCCAACCGCGCAGGCGACCCGGCAGGCTTTCAAATACCGTGCTTGATGTGGTAGCAAAGATTTCAACCAGCATGAGTGGAACAATGAAGGACATGAAGGGATGCCACCAAAGGACCAAAGTTGTGGCGGCTGGGATCTCGATCTCTAGAATGTGGAAGAAAGGACCTTCCCAGAATGGGTTCCAAAGAACCTTGGTGATGTAGGCCTCATATAGTCCGAAAAGCATGCCAGCGAAGAAAAGCGTGTGGAAGCGGGGAATCCCTTTTGAATACACCATCCCGGATAAGAGGAGGATGTGCAATCCGTAAAGGGGCACGACCAAAAGCAATCCATTTGGCGTGGAAAATGGGAAGAGCTCAGAGCCACTGATCACCTCGGCGAAGAAGCTGGAAGCAGCCGCCAACAGCAGCCAGAAAAGGAGTTTTTGTCTAGTCGTGGGAGTCATCTGCATTGAATTTGTGGATACCAACGGCATCTGCGACCGCCAGGCATTCGGCGACGGTTTTACCCTCGCCGGGGATTAATAGATCGGGCGCCAGGTCAGCCAGCGGCGCAAGGATGAAAGCGCGCTCATGTAGCCTGGGATGCGGGAGGCGCAGCCCGGCATCCTCGAAGATGAGATCATCGTAAAGCAGAATATCGATGTCGATCTCGCGCGGGCCGTTACGGAAGCGCAGCTGGCGGCCAAGCTTGACTTCAATGCCTTTTATCAGAATTAGCAATTGCTTTGGGCCGAGCTCGGTCTCAGCTTCGATTACCATGTTTAGGAAGTCGTCTTGCTCGGTGTAACCCCAGGGCGCAGTTTCGTAAATCAGTGAGCGGCGCCGGACGCAGATCGCTGGCGCCATGGCACTGACAGCTCCGTCAAGATAGGCTTTACGATCACCGAGATTGCTACCAAGTCCGAGATAGATTGTGTGCGCCATCGCATCGAGATTGTAACGGTATTGCCCGTAGCTCTGCATGCTATAATTTTTCTTTGCCAATTTGGAGAGGTCGCATAGTCTGGCCTAGTGCGCGCGCTTGGAAAGCGCGTATACCGCAAGGTATCGAGGGTTCGAATCCCTCCCTCTCCGCTACCGACTAAAACCAATGTCGAGTTTCGAATGGAGAATTGCGAATTTGAAATTCGAAACTTGAAAATCGAAATCGACAAGTTTCAGATTAATGCTCAGAACGCGGGGATCAAGGGTGACAATTGAATCATGGCTAAGCCCATTATTAGCCCCAAAATCCAGCCGGCCAGGACATCTGATACGTAGTGGAGACCCGTCGCGACCCTGGCAAGCCCTACAAGCGGCGCCCAAATGATGAGTAGCCAACCCGCCCAGGCGGCCGGCGCCAGTGCAAGAGCCACCACCGCGAGCATTAGGGCACGGGCTGCATGCCCGGATGGAAAAGAATGCGGGTCAGCGCGCCTATAAATCTGGCCCCACTCGCCTTCTGGGCGCTGGCGCCGCACGCTGAATTTGAGGAGTAGAACGACCGCGGCTGTCAGCAGGATTCCAGAGATCAACAAGATGGCAAATTGGCGCCAGGGTTCAGCGCCCAGCCCGGTGAGCAGCAATAAACCCAGTAGCCAGAACCAGGAGTCGCCGGAATGGCCGAAGATGATGGCCAGCCGGCGGCGCTTTCCGGGTTTCTCCGCCACGCGCAAGCGCGCCGAAAGGCGCGCATCGAGTTCGAATAATTTCCTCATCAGATTCGCTTGCCCTCCAGATCAGCGCGTACGACCTCCAAGTGATGGACCTTATCCACATCCATCCCGAGTTCGGCGTATGGGCAGACCACGGCGCGGGCGCGCAAACCGAGATTCTTACTGGCCCTGGCGGCAGCCTGTTCAAGGGTCATGGCGCGGAAAAGGAAAAGAATCAAGGTGTCGATGCCGATGAGCGTCGCCATTTTCAATGAGCTTTTGCGAGCGTCGGATATTTTTTCCCAGGGACCGGTATGGGAAAGGATGAGAGGTAGCGCCACAGGATTCAGGTCACCGCCGCAAAGCTCGAACCCTTTGAGCTTGGTAAATGTCCGCCGCGAATCGGGGAAACGTTTTTCCATCACCGCTCGCTCAATTACATTGTAGAGCGCTTCATCTTCACCGGGACGCACCTGCTCACTGACCCAGTCCACCATTTCACTGGTGACAGTCGGGATGTCAGAAGAAACAATTTGTACATATTCCGTTCTCGGATTTAACCTGGCGATCTCGCGCGCCCCGCCGCGAATATTGTCCAACATGCCGCCCTGGTTGGGCAGGTAGCTGAGCGGCTTCCTACAACTCAGACCACTGGATTCCTCCAGGCCTACGACAACCACACGGCCTATGGTTTTGGCGTTGCTGAGCGCGTCCAGCACCCATTGCACCATGGGCTTTCCGGCGACGTCGATCAGCGCCTTCGAACGGCCCCTGCTGAATTCGTATAGACTCTCGCCGGGTTCAGGGACCCCGCCGGCGGTTACCAGCGCATCAAATATCAATTTAACTCCTGGATCTGAGGCTCGAGCTTGAGTTGATCGATCAGTTCGTTAAGTTCAGCGTGCGAAAGTTTCCGGCCTTTGCCGGATGCAGCGATTAATGCGGCCTCCAACATATTCGTTCCGAAGGAGCGGCCATCCATCACAGGGGTGGTGGTAACCAGATATTTGATGCCGATCTTGCGAAGCAAATCAACATCGCTTGTCGTGGTGGTGTTCGTGACCACGATTTTGCCCGGCAGGCTCTCGGGGA
>Ga0209002_10003485_pt1 | contig 12500 bp, 9 predicted proteins | sample Rifsed16ft2_FD_184010 | JGI IMG/M metagenome (GOLD analysis project Ga0209002, IMG submission 184010) | Soil microbial communities from Rifle, Colorado, USA - sediment 16ft 2 (version 2) | ecosystem: Environmental > Terrestrial > Deep subsurface > Rock core/Sediment | place: Rifle, Colorado...
CATAGTTTCCACAAAAAGTATCGGGGATGCGGCTCTCTTTCTTCAGGATTTGCTGACGAAATCGGAAATCAAGATGCTTGCGAAGCGACTACGCATTGCAAAGCTACTTATAAAGGGAATGGATTACAGGGAAATCGAACAAGATCTTCATGTGGGGCATACTACAATAGCTAAAATCGCCGTATGGCTTTCGGAAAGAGGAGGGGGTTTCAGGAAAATTATCAGCAATTTGCCCAAACAAGTAACCCAGAATTCTTGGGAAGAAATTTCGGACTGGGATAATTTCAAGAGGCGTTATTCGTTATACTTTTGGCCGGAATTATTGCTTGAGCAGGTAATAAAAAGCGCAAGTCAAAGGCAAAAAGACAAAATAAAAAATGTTTTAGATCGACTGGAAGAAAAAAGTGAACTGCATAAAAGGATTGGAAAATTTCTCGGTCGCTAAGCTGGTATAAAGTTCGCTGCTACATAGCAGCCAACTTTTGTACAGCTAATTAATATTAATTAATATTTAGTAATTTACCGAATAATTAATAATTAAAAGTTGCTAATAAGAAAGAATAAAGTTATGAAAATAATGATTTGCGGGAGCATGAGTTTTATTAAAGATATATGAATAACATTCCCCATTTTGGAAAAGAGCGGTGGGCTCAAGAGATTAGAATAATGCAGGCATTTATTTTACATGGAAATTTAAGTAGAATAAAATAAGACTATGACATTAGGTTTTATAGGTCTTGGGAAAATGGGATTACGCATGGTGATTAAGCTTCAAAAAGAAGGACACGAAGTCGTGGTGTGGAATCGGTCGGAACACGAATTGAAAACAGCAGCAACCATTGAGAAATTGGTAAAAAGTTTAAAATCTCCGCGGATCATTTGGTCGATGGTGCCGGCGGGGGAAGCGACGCAAAATGTTTTGGATGAGGTATCAAAGTTTGTAAGCAAAGGAGACATTGTAATTGATGGGGGAAATTCTAATTTCAAAGATACGGAAAAAAGATTTAAAGATTTTAAGAATAAAGGGATAAGATATCTGGGAATTGGAGTTTCAGGTGGCGTTATTGCTTTTGAAAACGGGTACCCGCTGATGGTCGGCGGAGACAAAAGCGCGTATGAATTTATAAAACCAATTTTAGATTCATTGGCAAAGCCCCAGGGCGGGCACGAAGAGCAGAGAGCCTATATTCGTGCCCATCCCCACCGTGTCGATGACCTGTCCGTTCAGTGAAGCCTTCAGATCAGCCTCGGCATTCGTCACAACAAGAAAACCGGCGGAATCCTGGATTTTCGTGAGATTTGCTCCGTCAACAAAACCCCTTCCCTGCTGATTGTTGACATAGACCACATTCCTGTCTCTCGTGACCAGATAATCATCATGATTGAGGAGAGCCCCCTCGGGAAAATCCGAAACGGCGTTCTTCGCTTCAGCGTAACGCGCGAGGGGGGTGTTTGTTAAAAAAAGCAGGTCGTTTTTCGATCGATAGAGAGGCTCGATCAGCCCCCCCGTGAGCCGCCCCGTAAACGGCTGAAAGAGCGTTTTATTATGATAGCGCACGAAACTCCCCGCCGGGATCGAGATCCGGTCGCCGCCGTCGACTTTCACAACGGTCAGCCGCGTTCCAGCAACTCCCGGGAGGGCCGCCGTGTCTTCAAAATAAAACGGGATGCTCAGCTCCCGCACAATGTCGGTGAACGCGGTCGTGCTGATGGCCTCGTTCTTGAGGCCCAGGAGAAGCGCCAGCCCTCCCGTCGCGATATAGGTGACAAGGACTGCCGTGCCGGCGGCGCCCTCAAAAGAAACCCTTGAAAAAGGGCTCGAACAGTTCACGTCTTCCCAGCCGCATATCATCGATTTTCTGTCCAGATGCGGGTTCCAAAAGCATTTTCCATCACTGATAATGACATCATCGCCGTAGGCAAGCTCGGGCGATACCGTGTCTTCATATATTTTTTTGACTCTCAGTTCGCCGTCCTGCCTGCCGACGACAAAGGTCCTGGCCTTCATGATCGAAGGCTCGCAAAGTTGTATGGAGGGTTCCGCTTTATTATCGGCGATATCAATGCCCTGGTTGCGGATCGAATAGGGACAGAAGGCGTTCTTAAGCGTCTCCCGATTTGAGCAGGTGTTCGTGCCGGCGCACCCGGAGACGGACACATAGGCAAATATCATAAGCCATGAAATTCTCTGCAAATACGTTTTTTTCATAAGGACCTTCCGATCATATGATGGCTCATCGCTGCGTATGGTGCATTGGTGGCAGAAGATTGATTGCTTTGCCGGCCTATGCCTCTCCTCCCAAAAGATCAGCTGCCGCGCGCTGTATCTCTTCCATGCCGTCATACGCTGCGACCAGAATATCCGCTTCCCGGAAAAATGTCAAGATGTACGGGCTGTCGAAAGAGATCACCACGGACGTTTTTCCCGCGGCCTTCGAGGCGCGCAGGATATTCATACCGGCGCCCTGAAGTTTCCCGGAGATGCCGGAGCGCCCTTTGGATGCCGATATTTTTGAAAAAATGGCGAGCACAATTGTCCCCGCAGAGGCAAGAGCGTCTTGAAGATGAGAGGGAGGCAGATCATCGTGTGGGGTAAGAACAATGCCGGTGACCGTCCCAAGCTTTCTGGACAGTTCGCCCAGAAATACGCCGCCTTTCCCCTCGCCGTCATCATCGAGCACGAAACAGGCTGCAGCGGCGCCTGTCTTGAGGGGAAGCAGTTTCTTTCCTGAGAGGACCCGGAGCGCCTTCCGGCCAACCTCTTCTGCAATACAGCGGTGTTTTTCGTAGTTTATCGGAGCGGCCGCCGGACTCTTTTCATCAAACAGCCCCAGTCTTTTCTTTGCCGAAAGGACCCTCTCCACGGATTCCCTGATGCGGGAATGGGTCAGTCTCCCCTGTTCGACAGCGGAAACCACAGCCTCGATGGTGACCCGCGCGTCCTTGGGATGGAGCAGAATATCAATGCCCGCCTCTACCGCCCGCACCGCGATCTCTTCCGCCGGATACGCTCCGGCGAGCGCGCCCATATCGAGGGCGTCGGAGACGATCAACCCGTCAAATGCCATGCCTTCCCGGAGGAGCGCCGTAATGATCTTTTTTGAGAACGTCGTTGGTTTGTCCGGATCAAGGGAAGGCACAAGCAAGTGGGCCGCCATGACCATGCCGACGCCGCTCTTCACTGCTTCCCTGAATGGCGGGAGCTCTATCCGATTTAGCCTCTGTTTATCAACCCGTATCACCGGGAGCACCGAATGAGAGTCCTGGTCCGTGTCCCCGTGTCCCGGAAAATGTTTTGCGCACGCGAGGAGGTCGAGCCGGTCCCGCGTGGCGCGGGACTTCTGGAGCGTCTTGATATACCGTGAGCCGAACCACTCCACCACTCCCGGCTCATCTCCGAACGCCCTCGTGCAGATGATCGGGTTGTCCGGGTTGTTGTTGACATCCATGACCGGGGAAAACACCGCGTGAATGCCGGCTGACCTGGTCTCGGTCCTGACCGCATCGAGCATCCGGTCGAGAAGCGCCGCGTCCTTTTTCGACCGCGGATTGATCGCCGACGCCACGGCGCGCTGGCCCGGGAACCGGGTACCGCCGGCGAGCTGCTGACCGAGCCCGCGCTCCACGTCCGACGCGATGAGAAGTGGGGTTTCCGCGCGTAATTGGAATTCAGCCAGGCGCTGCGGGGTGCTTTCGATGTCCCCGCCAAAAAGAATGAAACCGCCGATGCCCTCCTGAATAAGCGCCTCGATCTCCGCGCGGTACCCTGCGTCATCGAGGTCCGCGCCGTTCAATCTCGGCATGACCATTTGCGCAACATCGTGTCTGAGTGTATTCGGTTTCATCTGAAAATGCCTTTCTCCAAAACACCCCTCCCTTGACGGGAGGGGAAATTCAAAAGGGGAGGGTGATGATCGGATGGTAAGGATCGTACGATTTTCAACTCCCGCTGTAAGCGCAGCTCATGGACGGTTCATGGCGCTATTTTCGCTTTTTCGAGGGGCCATTGCAAGCATTTTTTGTGATATGCGGTCCGGACAGGACGATCTTTACCGCGAAGAGTGATGCAGCTCGTAGCTGATAGCTCATAGTTTTGAGCTTTTACCTGCGAGCTACGAGCCATGAGCTAAGAATTATTCGTGCCCTCGTAGCTGTCTTTTTCTTTCTCTTTCGCCACGCACTTCCCGGTTGACAAATAATATACCGGAGATATACTTATAGTCATGTGAACAGCATGGATCCTTCTCAACTCACGTAACTGCCCGCGTCAGACCTTATGAGCATGCTCACGACTCTCAAAAAGCTGCTGGATCGATTCCGCGTCAATGGAAACGCAAACGAGGCCCTGAAATTTCAGACGCGCTTGCTCAAGGAACTCGCCATAACCTTCGATTCGGTCAAAAGCTGGAGAGAGCAGATCAAGAACATCCTGAGAGAATCGGCGAAGATCGTCGACATTCTTTTCATCTATACTGCATTCCGCTCCGAGGATGAGCGGTACGCCCTCGAACTCTTCTGGGTGAACACTCCCTCTCCGGCATCCCGAAACATTGCCGAAACAATGATCCACGAAGGCTTCCTCGGAAAACCCGCGTTCGACGCAATGCAGGAGAGCGCCATATCCCATGCGGCGCTTCTCCCTTCACCCCTTCGCGAGATGTCCCGGGAACTCGTGGAACTGGAAACAAAGACTTTCGGCCTGGCAATACCGGTGACGAGCGGCATCGTCGGCATCGGGCTCCGGCTTGACCGTGAGAAAGATGCGACCGACGCGCTCATTGTCGAGAGCATTCTTACGGCAATTGTCAATATCGTCAGTTCCGTCATGGCGGTAACAACCTACACAAGGGAGATCGAGCGGTTTGCGACGCGGGACCCGCTGACGAACCTCTACAACCAGGTGGCCTTCTGGGACCTGCTCGAATATGAGACAGAGCGGTCAAAAAGGCAGAAGTATTCCTTCTCGCTTCTCGTCATGGATATCGACAACTTCAAGGCGATCAACGACACCTGCGGACACGAAGTCGGCGATACGTTCCTCAAGCAGTTCGCCTCGCTCGTGAAGACGGCCGTACGGAAGGGTGATGTGCCGGCACGCTACGGCGGGGACAATTTTACGGCCATCCTGCCCGTGTGCGACGAAGAGCAGGCGTACATCGTGGCAAAAAGGATCATCGAAAGCCTGCGGGCGCTTTCCCTGCCGTCGCCGGAAGGGGTCCGTGCAAAAGGAACGGTCTCCATCGGCCTTGCCGTGTATCCCGGTCATGCGGCGGAAGCAAAGGACCTCTTCCTCCTCGCAGACAGCATGATGGTCCAGGCCAAGACGCTCGGCAAGGACCGCGTATGCGTCCCAAGCGAACATGATACCGTCGGCGCCTTGCGGAGCCTGGGCGGAAAGAACATCTTGATCATGGAAGCGCTCGGGCAGAAGACGGTCGTGCCGTACTTTCAGCCGATCATCAACATGAAGACCAGGAGGGTAGAGGCGTATGAGGTCCTTACGCGGATCGTTACGCCCGACGGGGTGATCGCCGCCGCCGAGTTCATTGAAACCGCGGAAACCATGGGGGCCATCGGCAGGCTCGACTACCAGCTCATCGAGCGGACGTTCGAAAAAGTGAAGAAGGAGCGGTACGACGGCGCCCTCTTTCTTAATCTCTCGCCCAAGGCGCTGATCCTGAGCGAGTTCATTCCCACAGTCCGCTCTCTCCTCAGGGAGTACGGGATAAACCCCGCAAAGATGGTCTTTGAGATCACCGAAAGGGACACGGTGAAGAACCTCGGCCTCGTCGAGAAATTCATCCATGACCTCCGGTCCGAGGGTTTCCGGTTCGCCATTGACGACTTCGGGTCGGGATACTCCTCCTTCCAGTACATCAGGAAGTTCAGCATAGACTTCTTAAAGATCGATGGTGAATTCGTGAAGAATATGACCGAGAAAGGAACGATCGAAAAAGCGATCGTGACCAGTATCGCGGCCCTCGCCAAGAGCCTCGGGATAAAAACGATCGCCGAGTATGTCGAGACTGAACAGATCATGTCGGATGTGGAATCGGTCGGCATCGATTTCGCGCAGGGATACTACATCCGGAGACCCTCTCCGGAACTTCTGTAATGCGAGCCGGACCTCGACGCCCGCTGAACCAACGGTTTTACCGTCAACAGATGAACTTACCTTAAGGAGAAGAGACATGCCCGGCACAGAAACACTGGAACAGCTTGCCCGCCTGATCCGCTACTTCATTCTCGTCTCGACCACCGAGGCCGGCTCAGGACATCCCTCATCATCCCTGTCCGCGACAGAGCTGATGACCGGGCTCCTCTTCGGAGGAACATTCCGGTTCGACCCGGACCAGCCGCTGCACCCCAATAACGACCGACTGATCTTTTCAAAAGGCCATGCCTCGCCGCTGTTCTACGCGATCTGGGCCGCGGCGGGCGCCGTGGCAGAGCAGGAACTCATGGCCCTCAGAAAGTTCGGGAGCCCTCTCGAAGGCCACCCGACCGTTGCCTTCCGGTATACCGAGGCATCCACCGGCTCTCTTGGCCAGGGCCTCTCAGTCGGCCTCGGGATGGCCTTGAACGCAAAGTATCTGGACAAGCTTCCCTGCCGGACCTATGTACTCCTCGGCGACAGCGAGATGGCGGAAGGCTCGGTGTGGGAGGCGATGGAACTTGCCGCGTACTACAAGCTCGGCAACCTCGTCGGCATCATTGATGTGAACCGGCTCGGACAGCGCGGAGAGACCATGTACGGCCATGACCTCGCCGTGTACGAAAAAAAGGTCTCTTCCTTCGGGTGGGAACCGATCATCATAGACGGTCATTCCCTGTCCAGCGTCCTCGCGGCCTATGAAAAGGCGCTCCAGATCAAGGACCGGCCGGTCATGATCATCGCCCGGACGATAAAAGGCAAGGGAGTATCGTTCATCGAAGACAAGAACGGCTGGCACGGCAAAGCCCTCAAGAAGGAAGAGCTCTCCCGGGCGCTTGAAGAACTGGGACCGATCGACAAAAAGATCCGCGGCCAAATATCCAGACCGCTGGACCTGAAGCCCGCTGCGAAGGCCCCGCAAAAGATACGCGCGGTCTCTTATACCGGCGATAAATCCGTTGCTACAAGGCATGCCTACGGGAGCGCGCTCACGCGCATCTTTCCCCAATTCCCGGACATGGTCGTTCTGGACGGAGAGGTGAGCAACTCCACGTACTCGGAGCTGTTCAAGACGGTCCATCCCGACCGGTTCTTCGAGATGTACATCGCGGAGCAGAACATGGCCGGTGCGGCCCTCGGCCTGTCTATCCGAGGCAGGATCCCCTTTGTCTCGACCTTCGCCGCATTCATGACAAGGGCCTTTGATCAGATACGAATGAGCCCGTACTCGAACGCCAACATCAAATTCTGCGGTTCCCACGCAGGCGTGTCCATCGGTGAGGATGGGTCGTCCCAGATGGGCCTTGAGGACATCGCCATGTTCAGGGCTGTCCTGGACAGCACGGTGCTTTACCCCTCGGACGCGGTGTCCACGGAAAAACTTGTCGAGGAAGCGGCCAGACACAGGGGCCTCGTGTATATCAGAACAACGAGGAAAGACACGCCCATCATCTACCGGAACGACGAGGCATTCCGCATCGGCGGAAGCAAGGTCCTGAGATCGAACAAGGCCGACGCGGCAGCAGTCGTTGCGGCGGGGATCACGCTCCACGAAACGCTCAAGGCGTATGAGGAACTGAAGGCGCAGGGAATACTCATCCGCGTCATCGACCTCTATAGCATCAAGCCGATCGATACGGCAACTCTCACCGAGGCCGCGGATGACACCGGAACGCTCGTGACCGTGGAAGACCATTTTCCCGAAGGCGGCATGGGCGAGGCCGTGCTGAGCGCCCTCGCCGGACAGGGAGCGCCGGTCCATTCACTCGCTGTGCGGAAAATGCCGAAGAGCGGAAAACCGGACGAGCTCCTCGATTATGAGGAAATATCAAAAAATGCGATCATAAGGAAAGTGAAGGAAATTATCGGGAACCGCAGGCGATAAGTTCCACCGGCATCCCGACAAAAAAAATACAGGGCGCGGAAGATTTTCCGCGCCCTCTGTGTCTGTTCAAAAACGTCTCGTATCGTTTTCTGTTACTTCTTTGTCTCTTCCTTCGCGGGTTCGGCGACCGAGATCAATTCAACTTCAAAGACCAGGACCGCGTTCGGTCCGATGGGTCCTCCGCCCTGTTCCTTGTAGGCGAGGCTTGATGGAATAACCAGCTGCCACTTCGAGCCCTCTTTCATGAGCTGGAGAGCCTCGACCCAACCGGGTATCACGCCGTTTACCGGGAACGTTGCAGGCTGACCGCGCTTGATGGAGCTGTCGAATTCCGTTCCATCGATCAGCGAGCCGCGATAATTGACGGTCACGATGTCCGTGGCCTTGGGCTTCTTTCCATTTCCCTCGGTGATGACCTTATACTGCAGGCCGCTCGGCAGTGTCTTGACCCCTTCCTTTTTTGCATTCTCGGCAAGGAAGGCGTCGCCATCCTTCTTGTTCTTTTCGCCGAGGGCCTTCATCTGTTCCTGCTGTTTTGCCATTTGCTCCTTCTGCTTTGCCATAAGCTCGTCCCGGAGGGCCGTAATGGTCTCCTGGATATCCTGGTCGGTCATAAGGGGCTTCGCACCTGACAGCGCATCCTTGAGCCCCCGTGTGAGAACTTTCGGATCAATGTCGATCGCCTGTTTCTTGAGGCTGTTTCCCATGTCAAGACCGATGGTGTAGCTGACCTTGTCCTTCTTTGTCTTGAGCTGCATTTTTTCCGCAGCACCCGCCTGACCGACCTTGTCCTTCTTTGCCTTGGGCTGCATTTGCTCCGCAGCACTAACCTGACTTGTCACGAACATCATACAGAGTGCAACAATCAACTGTACCTTCATGCCTGCTCCTTTCCTCTTCCAGAGGTGAATTTATGAATGTTCATCCGCACAGCAACGGATGAATCGTTTCATGATCTGCTCGCGAGGACATACCGACGCCGCTTTTTCATCATCGACTCGCCGCAACTACTGCCGCATTTGCAGCGACGGCGGCCCCTGAGCGAATGAACGCGCTTGGGGAGCGCCGGATCGTTACTCTGAAAAATCAACTCGATTACCTTGATCACCCTTCGACGGCCAGAGCGGGAACACTCCCTGGCCTGGCGCGATTGCGCGGCCGAGCGAGGGGGATGCCTTCGCCTGAACCAAATTTAGGGATGAGCCTCATCTCTTTTTGCCTTCTCCCCCGCTATCCCTGCAATCAAAGCTCTCACACATTCGTCTTGATGCTCTCGTCCTGTATTCCCAGAACGCTTTCGACAATGTCGCCAAGGACCTCGTCATGATCGTGGTTCAGGGTAAACACCCTGCACTGCACCACGCGCGCGGGAATATAGTCGAAAAAATCCTTGAGCGGCTCCTTCTCGACCTTCCGCGTGGACGGATTGAACACGTAGATCTGACGCTCGCCCATCATAAGCGGGTTGACCGGCCGCGGGTCCTGGCTCGCCATGTCAACGCGGAACTCCAGGTCCTTGAGCTTCGCCGGGAGCGCCTTCCTGATCCTCTTCACCAGCTCCGCTGCGTCGATAATGGTCTTCCCCTTTTCGAACGCACGCATCGAGAGCGTGACATCATAGGCCATTTTCCACTTCACCTCGCGGGAGAGGATGGCCGACCACTCCCTTCCCAGCGCCGCCGTGGACCCGTCCTCGCCGGCTCCCCACTTCCGCACGGCCTCGAGCAGGGACCAGTCGGTCAGTTCGAGGTATCCCCGGAGGTTCTCAACGGGATTATAGGGAAAGAGCGCCGCCATGGTGTCCTTGAACAGCTCCTTGAGGTGCTCGTCTATCGCCCGCGTGGTGCGGTGGTAGTAAACATTGGTGTACATGTACAGCCGGGCGTTCAGGAACATGTTGAGCGCCGTAAGGCCGGACTTGTGGAGCGTGAGGCCTTTGTCTGAGAAGAACGTATAGTACATGAGCCGGTCGATGTCCACCGCGCCGATGGCCACTCCGCACATGTACGCGTCGCGCATCACATAGTCGAGGTTGTCAACCGTATAGATGCCGGAGAGAAGGGGCTGGAGGAACACCAGCCACTGCGGTTTTTTCGCGGTCGATGCGGCTTGAGGTCCTTTGCCGATCAGAAATGCGATCTGCTCGGGGTCCAGCCTTTCCTTCTTTGCGAACTCGCCGTTCGGGCCCCGATGGATGGCCCTGATGATGGCTGCCAGTTCGTTCTTGATAATATGCTGGCCGAGCTTTTCGTGCGTGAGGCCGAACTGTTCGAGATAATTATCATCGAAGAAATGGCCAAAGGGACCGTGTCCCACGTCATGAAGAAGCGCGGTGACCCGAAGGAGCTCTTCTATGTAATTGGCCGACGGACAGTCAGGCGCCGCGGCCTTGAGCGACGGGTAGAGGTGGCGAGCGAACCTGCCTGCCAGGTGCATGGCGCCGAGCGAGTGCTGGAACCTGCTGTGCTCGGCCGAGGGGTAGACCCACCGGGCGCTCTGGAGCTGATATATCTGCCTCAGGCGCTGCATCCAGGGAGTGTCAATGATGTCCTTCTCGGTCTTTTCTCCCCCGCCTCGCGGCGTGGTGAAGGAAATGTAGCCGTGGACAGGGTCTCCCAGGAGGGCCGTGCCTTCGTAGAACTCTTCTCCCCTCGTCAGCTCGCGCATGGCAAGCATTATACAGTGAAATATATCGGAGTCAACTTGAAAAAGCGCTACTTTCGTGTCGTTGTTACTTACGTTGCGTTGTGGCCACCCCTTCACTCTTCGCTATCGCCCGCGTTATGCTTGACGTGGCCACGCCGAGATGACGCGCGATCTCGGCTGCCGAGAGGCCGATCTCTTCCATGCCGCGTCGGGCGATCTGTGCGCGTGTCTGACTTACCGTTGACCGCCGACTTCCGCTCTCCAGTTCTTTCCGGCTGATCTGACCTTTCTTGCATTCTTGATCGATGATCTTTGTCAGCGTTAGTCCTGATCTTTTGAGCTTTATCTGCCGAAGCGACTTGTCTTCGGCTTCTTTTATCACCTGATGAACGAAATCGCCGCTCCCGAGGATCCGCTCGTCTGTTTCTTCTTTCTGGCCCTTCCGTCTCATGGCGAGGACCGTGGACCATCCGCCGAGGCTCCGGACAAGCCCTCCGCCGGAATACTGGGGATCGTGCCCGTGATCCATGCCTTCATGCATAAACCGCCGATATTCCCGTATGGCTTTTCTTTTTGTGCCTCCGAACTGTGCCAATACGGTTGCGGTATCCATCCAGGGGTGTTTTGCCTTTTCGATCATGGCCCGATGGCCGCTCCAGGGGTATTTGTGCATCTCGGTCATGGTCTGGATGATCTTTGCCCGGACAGGGTTCAAATGAATGTAACGGACAAGGGCAAGGAGATAGTTGTCTTCGTCGCAGAGTATGGATTTATACCGGTTTTCGAAAAGATGCCCCTTTCGGCGGTGCCTGCGGTTGAAATATTGGGCATACCAGGTAAGGAGTTTTCTCATGACGGCTGAGATGCCGCCTTGTCCGCTTCGGAACAGGATATGTACATGGTTGTCCATGAGGACCCACGCGTAGACGGAACATTTGGCGTCCTGGACGTTTTGGCCAAGGCGCTCAAGGAACCGGGCTTTGTCCTGGGTATCGCGGAAGATGTTTGATTTGTCGATCCCCCGGACCATGATGTGGTGTAGGGCGCCGGGGACATCTAAGCGGGCTTGGCGCGGCATGAAGTAATATTAACGACTTCTGTCGGCACTGTCAAGCGTTTTGCAACGTAAGTAACAACGTCCCCAAAGTTCTATCGTGTCGGGTATGTCTTCGCTTCGTCCATCTTTTTTTCTTCTATCTCGCCTGTGGCAATCTGGGCTACCTTGATTGCGGTCCCTATAATGTCGGCGGGCCTCTTCTGTCCTTGCGGTCCTTTAAGCATGATCTAAAATAGCATAAGTTGCCTTAAAAATTCAATGGCGAAATAATTGAAAGTGATATACTACCGACACTTGGGACACAACGTTATATATTAGGTAGAGCCTGAGGTCCCAAATGCAATATGTGAATCAGTCCTTCGCTTTCGCAGTGGCGATATCGCAAATTTCCAGATCAAGCATGTCCACTTTTAACGTTAAAGCAAAACATGGTAAGCCTTCAAATTCCTCGGCAGATCCTACGAATATGTCAGTATTTCGTATTTTTAAACCGAATAGAATTGTTATTTCTGACAAATTATCTTTGTCTAAATGAACATCTTTTATTAAGCCTGTAACGTGTCGAATTTTTACTATTGCTGGAATTTTGATACTTTTATCAACGCTATAAGGTGTTACCATGCGGAATATTTTTTTTCTTTTTTTAATCCGAAACCGGTCAATCGGCATTTGAATAACGCCTTTTTCTTCATCATACTCAATTGTTCCAAAGTGCAGTATCGCACGATCAGTAAGCGCTGCAATTTCCCTATAAATAT
>Ga0209002_10003487_pt1 | contig 12496 bp, 10 predicted proteins | sample Rifsed16ft2_FD_184010 | JGI IMG/M metagenome (GOLD analysis project Ga0209002, IMG submission 184010) | Soil microbial communities from Rifle, Colorado, USA - sediment 16ft 2 (version 2) | ecosystem: Environmental > Terrestrial > Deep subsurface > Rock core/Sediment | place: Rifle, Colorado...
GGCGCGTTCTACGTCGATCAGCCGGAGGCAATACGAGCCCGCGCCCCTCCGGGGCGCCCGGATGCCTATTTCCTGGACCTCGAGACGCTCTTCGAGCGCTGCGCCGAGTGCGATCCGGATCCGGAAACGTTTCGCCAGTGGCTCTCCTGGGGCAAGACGGAGCCCGGGTGGAAGTCCGCGGAGAGGGCGGCGCTCGCCTGGAGCCGGGCGCGGCCCGAGGACGCGGCGCCTCTCGTGCACCTGGCGTTCGCTTGCGAGGCGCGGAGCGCGCTCAAGAAGGCCATCTCCTTCCTCGAAAGGGCCGAGAAGCTCGACCGCCTCCATCCCGACGTCCGGCGCGCGCGGCGGAGGCTCCTCACCGCGACTGCCGTGAGGCATTTCCAGAGCCGAAATCTGGGACTGGTCTCGAAGGACATCGCGGAGATCGAGCGGCTTTCCGATGCCGAGGAGGGGGATCGGCCCGCGCTCACAGCGGCCCTCGGGTGGCTCCGAGGCGCTCTCGCGGGAAATGGAGAGGAGCGCGTCCCCTATGACGCCGTGACGCGCGCATTCGAGGACGAGATGGCGGCCTCGTGCTTTCTCCATGGGTTGGCAGAGGCCTCGAAGCTCGGCGGGCCGCTCTTCATGGCCCCGCTTCCTTCCCCGGCTTCCCCGGCGCAAGGGGAGGCGGGCCGGCTTTCGAAGGCGATCGCGCGCGCCGCGGCTCTGGGAGTGGACGTGGGTCTCTCGATACCGATCCCCCGCGGCTGGGAGGATCCGCTCCGCCGGGATCTCGAATCCTCGAGCGCCAGGCTCGAGCCGCGGGAGCTTCGGATGCTCGCCGAAGTGGCGCTCGGCCGGGAGGAGAACGAGATCGCGTACGTCGCTTCGGGCCACGGGCTTTCGCACGGCGAGCCCCACACGGCGCGGTTTCTGCTCTTGAGGGCGGAGAGCCTTCCCCCGTGGGAATCGGATCGCATCCGCGACTGCCTGTCCGCGGCGGTGGAGCTGGCGCGCGGCCACCGGGACATGGAGCTGGTGGCTTCGATCGTGGACGCGGGACGATTTCGGACCGGGCTTCGTCTCGGCTTCGGGTTTCCGTCGGACGCGGCGGCCTCCGCGGAAAAGGCGATCCCGGACGTCGTGAAGCGGGAGAGAGAAGACAAAGCCTTCCCCCGGTGGTCGGGGTCCGTCCCGGAACCTTTGGTCGAATGCCAGTGCGACTTCTGCCGGAGGGAGAGACGGGCCGAGACCGCGCCGTTCCAGCGCCCGCTCTTCGAGGATGACGAGGACGAAGGTCTCGTCTTTGATGAGCTCGACGACTCGGAGGACGAGGAGATCCCGCCCGAGGTCCTGGGCGTGCTCCTCGAAATGGAGAAGAAGTACGGCCCGTCCGTGGACCCGGAGTTCATCGCCCGGAAGGATCCCGCGATCGCGCTGCGGCTCGCGGAAGCTCTGGAGCGGTCGGGCTTCCGCAACAGGGGCAACGAGCCGCCTCCGCGGCGGAAGCGGCGGTCCAAGAGGAAACGCAAGGGAAAGCCATAATAATGATGGTGGAGAATTCGGACCCTCGAGCCGTCCTCGGCGTTTCGGTCACTGCGGGCCCGGAGGAGATCCGGGCCGCCTACCTCGAAGCCGTCAAGCGACATTCGCCGGACCGCGATCCCGAAGCGTTCGAGCGCATCCGGGACGCCTACGAAGCGCTGCGGGATCCCAAGCGGCGGATCCAGTTGGTGCTGCTTGCGGAGGATCCGCGGACGCCTCTCGCGGAGTGGCTCGACGCCCAGACGAAGAAGCGGCGTTTCGTCGGCCCTCGCCCGTGGCTCGATGCGCTGAGGAAGACATGATGGACGAACGCGACGACAGGGCGGCGGCGGAGAAGGGAAGCGCTCGAGAGGACATCCTTCGCCGCTTCGAAGCCTGGCTCGACGAGACCCTCTCCTCGGAGGAGCCTCCGTCGGGCGCCGCCGCGGAAATCCTCGCCGAGATCGAAGACGAGGAAACGGCCGAAAGCGCCCACGGCCCGTACGGGCTTTACGGTCTGGACGCGCTCTGGTCGGCGATGACCGCGCTCAACCAGGAAACGAAGCTTCAAGGGCGCGCCTTCCAGAAGCTCCACGACGCCATCGCCCCCTGGGCCGAGGAGGCGCGGCGAGAGCCCTCGGTGTGGGAAAAAGAAATAGCCGAAGCCCGACATCACGCCCAGCGGGACGCGGTGCTTGCGCTCGTGGATCTGCGGGATCGCCTGGTCCGAGGGGTCGATTCCGCCGGCCGCCACCTGGAGCGAGCGGAATCCAAACGCCGCCGTCGATGGCGCTTCTCCCGCCTCGGAGGGGACAGGCGCGTCGAGGACGAGACGCTCGAGGCGGCGCGCGCCCTGTGGAAGGGATCGGTTCTGACCCTGGAGCGGCTCGACGAGGCGCTCTCGCAGTTCGGAGTCCAGGAGATCGAGTGCCTGGGGGGTGAGTTCGATCCCGGGATCATGAAAGCGGTCGACGTCGAGGAGACGCCGGCGGAACGGGAGGGTGAAGTGCTGTTCGTCTATCGAGCGGGGTTCGAGTGGAATGGCGAGCTTTTGAGGCCCGCGGAGGTCAAGGTGGCGAAGTCGATCGGGGAGACGGGGTCATGAGCGAAGGGGACGTCGTCGTCGGGATCGACCTCGGGACCACCAACTCCGAGGTTGCCGCGTTCTTGGAGGGTCGGGTGCAGGTGCTGGGAGCGGGAGAGGCGAAGATGGTCCCCTCGTCGGTGGGACTTTCGCCAAGGGGCGAGCTCCTCGTGGGAAAGGCGGCGCGAAACCAGCAGCTGCTGTATCCGGAGCGGACCGTTCGCAGCATCAAGCGCCAGATGGGAACCGATGTCGAAGTCGAGATCGGCGAAAGGAAGTTCACGCCTCAGGAGGTCTCGGCCGTCATCCTGAGGGCGCTGGTGGAGCAGGCGGAAAGAGACCTGGGGGGGCGCGTCAAAAAGGCGGTCATCACCGTGCCCGCCTACTTCTCGGACGCCCAGAGGCAGGCGACCCGCGAGGCGGGAGCGCTCGCGGGCCTCGAGGTGGTGCGGATCCTGAACGAGCCCACGGCGGCGAGCCTCGCCTACGGTTACCGCGAGGCCCGAGGGCACACGGTCCTGGTCTACGACCTCGGCGGGGGTACGTTCGACGTGTCCATCGTCCACATCGAGGGCGAGGTGACGGAGGTTTTGGCGAGCCACGGAAACAACAGTCTCGGCGGCGACGACTTCGACGCTCTCCTTTTGGATCGGCTGGCGCAGGAGTTTCTGCGGGAGCACGGGGTGGACCTCCGAAGGGGAGAGCGCTCGGCTCACTCTCGGCTGTGGTGGGCGGTGGAGGAGGCGAAAAAGCAGTTGAGCGCCGAGCCCTATGCGAAGATCCGGGAGGAGGCGATCGTCTCGGTCAACGGAAAGCCCCTTCATCTGGAGAGGGAGATCTCCCGCGAGGAGTACGAAGAGCTGATCCGTCCTCTGGTGGAGTCGACGCTCGAGAGCGTCTCGCGCGCTCTCGCGGATGCGGGGAAGAAGCCATCGGAGCTGGACGCGATCCTCCTCGTCGGAGGCTCGACCCGCACCCCTCTCGTCTCCCGGGTGCTCGAGGAGCGGACCGGCCTCGTCCCTCGCCAGGAAGTCCATCCCGACCTCTGCGTCGCTCTCGGCGCCGGGATCCTCGCCTCGCGACTTTCGGGACGGGAGGTGGAGCGGGTGCTGGTGGACGTCTCGCCGTACTCGTTCGGGCCCTCTTTTCTCGGCGAGCGCGGGGGCTATCCCTACCCCCACTGCTACAAGGCGGTTGTCCGCCGGAACACGCCGCTGCCGGTGACCCGCGCCGAAAGCTACTACACGAGCTCTCCCTTTCAGAGCACGGTGGAGGTCCGCGTCTATCAAGGCGAGGACGAAGACGCCCTGAAGAACGTCCTCGTCGGGAACTTCACCGTCGAGGGCCTGACCGAGACGAGGGAGCCGAACGAGGTCCTCTGCCGCATGAGCCTGGACGTGGACGGCATCTTACGGGTGACGGCCATCGAAAAGCGCACCGGGAAGTCGAAGCAGATCACGATCCAGGACGCGCTGCGGGAAAAGAGCGAAGAGGAGATCGCCGCCGCCCGGAAACGGCTGGAAGAGCTGTTCTCGACGGTGAGGGCGGGCGGGATGGAGCTGTTCGAAAAGAGCGAGACGCCCTGGGAGGGGACTGAGGAGGAATTCGACCCCGAGGAGTCGTTCGATGGCGAGGAAGGAGGGGCGCCCGTTGAAGAGGTTGAGGAGGACTCGGGATGGTCGGAGACAATCCGGGAATCGTATCGGCTGGTCGAGCGGTCGAGAAGCCTGTTCGGGAAGATGCATGACGACGACAAAGAAGAGGCCATCGACCTGAACGCGGAGGTCGAGACCGCCATCGCCCGAGAAGACCGAGAGGCGCTCGAGAAGGCCAGACGATCCCTGGAGGAGCTTTTGTTCTTCGTGGAGGGGAAGTGAGCTTCGGAGAGGAGAGCCGGGAGAGCTGCCCGGTCTGCGGCGCGCGCTTCCGGGAGACGAGGCTCTGCTCGCGGTGCGGCGCCGATCTGTCGCCTTTGATGTATCTGGTGACGAAGGCCCATCGGCTGCGCGAGCGGGCGAGAGAGCGTCTCTTCGAGGGAGACGCCCGCGAGGCGTGGGAGCTCGCCCGGGCTGCCGAGAGCGCGGCGCCGACTTTGGCCGGAAAACGCCTGGAGCGGCTCGCGCGGTGGCTCGGCTCCGGGGCGACGTTGCGATAGCGAGGAAGATCGCGATCGTCCGCGCACCGACCCACTCCTCTGTTCCTGCGGAGGCAGGTTTCGCGTCTCTTCCTTCATCACTTTCGCAGCAAGAAGAAATCCGATGGCGTCCCCATAGCCGCCGACCACGAATGTAAGAATTAGGCCACGCTCTACCCAGCCGATGTACTTCCCCGCGCTCGGGAGGCCTGGCTTTAGATCCTTGGTGCCCTCGCTTATCTGCTCGAGGAAGGACTGGGTGACCTTTTGCACGAAGAAGCCGCCCCCGAAAACTACGGCGACATATGCAGAGAGATAGAGGAACAGATCCTTACTCTGCCCAGCCACCTTCAATGATTCAGCGACTCCGCTCGAACTTCCCGCCGCCAGCCAGAGTGAAACCAAACCAACGGCGAGCAGGTGAGCGGCCTGATCCAAAGTGAAGGCGACCCACGTGTCCTTTGAAAGCCTCGCCTTCACGTAGTCAAAGAGCACGTGCACTAGTGCCAGCAGGGCGACGCTACCCGCGACGCGCTGGTTGAGACCGAGGTTGATGGCAACGCAGGCAGCTCCGAAGTGGATGCCAGCATGTGCGGCCAGAGCGTTAGGTTTCCGCTTGTTCTTGGCGATCCAATCGGGCTGCAGCAGGAAGTCAGCGACGAGATGGGCCAAGCACAACTGGAGAAAGATAAGCACTTCAGCGCTCCTGCACCCTGCGCCTGGTGCGACCGAGTTCTGCACCTGTTTGAAGGTGTGCGGTGTCCTCAAGGAGCTGCCGCAAGAAATCAGCAGCTACTTGGAAGTGTAGCCAGCCAGCCGCGTGCAGCCGCTTGGTAACGTTCTGGTGAGCGACGTCGAGTTTTCTTGCGATCTCTTCGCGCTTGAAATCGAGCAGACTCCATCGAATCGCTTCCCACTGTCGAGTCGTCCAGCCTTGCATCATGTAGTCCGCAAGACACAGCACGGCGTCGGCCGCGGCATCGGACTCCGACGCGCCAGTGATCAACTTCGTCCATCGGAGCGGCCCTCGGCCCTTGGTGACGGCTTGCAGACCGAGTCGAGAGCGCGCAAAGGCACTACCATCCTCTTCGTAAGGACTGTCGCGCTTCGAGACGACGATGTCGCCCACCCCGATAGAAGCTCGAAAACGTGGGACCGGCACCAGTTCAGCGCCGGCGACGACGGCTCGGAGATACATTAGGGCATCAAAGGTCTGGGAAACGTCCGACATGACCCATTGAAACTCATCGCCCGCTGTTATGCGAAAGGTCATCCTCGTGTGGACTGCCTTGGGATAGCGATGCTCGACCTCCCGGAACGCCCGCCGGAGTACTTGATCCAGTTGCCGGCGGTCGCGAGCACCGTAGCGCGAGGAGCCGATAACGTCGGCAGTCGCGACCGCAACTAGTCCCGGGTGAGAAAGACCCACAGGGTCCAAGCCGAAGCCAGTCGGCGAGAGCCAGCATCCACCGCGGCCGTCGGAAGCCCTCGGATTCGAGCGCTCGGTCAGACGGAAAAGGGGCGAGGGCCGCAAGCCTCCTCCCCAGATGCGCTAGCCTATCGAGCGGGGTTCGAGTGGAATGGCGAGCTCTTGAGGCCCGCGGAGGTCAAGGTGGCGAAGTCGATCGGGGAGACGGGATCCGGGAATCGTATCGGCGGGTCGAGCGGTCGAGACGCCTGTTCGGGAAGATGCACGACGAGGACAAAGATCAGGCCACCAACATTCCGCCTTGTGGTACGTTCGAGGAGCCCAAGCGGGCTGGCCGAGCTTCGACGGGTTTGACGGTTCGAAAGTCTTGAATCCGGGGCTCCCGTGAAGCTACCATGGGCGGTCGGTTGCGGTGAGGGCCGGTCAGCATGGCGTTACTGTCCCAAAGGAAATGGCAGGTCCTGGCTATTCTTGCCTTTGGCGCTTCTCTCGTCGCCATCGCCTTTGCTCAGTACCGATGGATCAGGGAGCTGCGCGCTCGCTCCGAGATGGTCGCCACCCACCAGAACCGCGAAGCGGCTCTGCGTGCAGTCTCGCTCCTTGCCGAGGAGATGCAGGGCGCTCGCTTGCAGACTCTTCCCGCGGTGGGACATACCGACCTCGCACAGCTCCGCCTCGAGCCTCTCAGGTCCGTGTTCGAGGACGGATTGAAGAGGTTTCCGTACGTCGATCGCTTTTTCGTTTGGGCAACACCCAAACCATCCGCTGAGACGCTCTTCTTTTTTCCGGAAGAGAAGCGCTTCCGCACCGATGCCCAGAAGCTGGTTCGCTTTCCCCCGGAAGTCTGGGAGCTCTACGGAGGCACCCTTCGGTGGGCGGAATTTCAATGTGTCGCTCCCGGTCCTCCTTGCCAGATCGTCGTCCACCGTGTCCTGGACGAGGAACGTTCCTCACTCGGGGCGATTGCCGGATTTACGGTGAACCTCGACGTTTTCGGGCGCGAGTTTGCGCCGGCGTTTTTCGAGACTAATATCCGTCCCGCCCTCGAGGAGCTCTTGGCCACTCAGGGCGTTTCCGTCCGGCTGTTCAGCGACAGCGGAGAGTTGGTCTTCGGCACTCGCGAGGGCGGGCAAGGGCCGGCTGGATCTTCGGCCGAGCTCCCGATGTCCTTCGCGGTGCCCACGGAGGGCCCCCAGCGCACAGCCGCAGGCCCTCGCTGGCGCCTTTCGGTGGGCGAGGCGCACGACGACCGCGTCGAGGAGATCGTTCGGCGCGGAGCTTTGATCAACCTGGCGATCGTGGGCCTCGGCATCGTCGTGTTGGCGCTCGGCGCCGCTCTCATCGCTCGCTCACAATCTCGTGAGGCCAAGCTGTCGGAATTGAAGTCGCGGTTCATTTCCGGCATTTCGCACGAGCTCAAGACGCCCCTGTCGATGATTCGCCTGTACTCGGAAATGCTCGAGCTCGGGCGCGTTCCCGCCAACGGCGAGCGTATGATCTTCTACCGAACGCTTCGCCAGCAGGCTGAGATCCTGGGACAGATGCTCGAGGAGATGCTGGATTTCTCTCGGCTCGAAGCAGAGAAACCGCGGCGCGAGGAGCTTTGCCCGGTGAAAGATATTGTCGAAGATGCGGTGCAAATGCACGACGGGCAAACGACGACGCACCATTCGGTCGTCCTTTCTTTGGCGCAAGACTTGCCCGCCATTCGCTGCAATCGAAGCGCTCTGGTTCGGGCTATCCACAACCTTCTCGACAACGCGTCGAAATACAGCGATCCCGGTGAGCCGATCGCGTTGAAGGCCTACCGGTCGAACGGCATGGTGGCGGTCGAGGTCATTGACCGTGGCATAGGCATCGGCCCGGAAGACATGCCCTTCCTCTTCCACCGTTTCTATCGGGGGCACACGCCCCAGGGCGTTGCCGGCACCGGCCTCGGTTTGTCCATCGTTCAGTCGGTGGTGAAATCCCACGGCGGCCGGGTCGAGGTCGAAAGCGAGCCCCGCCATGGGAGTCGCTTCACCGTCTTCCTGCCGCTCGCGTGACGCAAGAGGACGAAGGATGGCCGTTCATCTTTTGATCGTGGAGGACGAGGCGGGCCTCCGAGAGGGATTGCGAATCAACTTCGAGTTCGAGGGGTATCGGGTCTCTACTGCGGCTGATGGGGTGGTCGGGCTCGAGTTGGCGCTCTCGCTGAGTCCGGACCTCATCCTCCTCGACGTCATGCTGCCTCGAATGAGCGGCTTCGACGTTTGCAGGCGCATTCGCGCCGCGGGAAACGAAGTTCCCATTCTCATGCTCACCGTCAAGAGGGAGGAGAAAGAACGGGTACGAGGCCTCGAGATCGGCGCCGACGACTATGTACTCAAGCCTTTCAGCGTTCGAGAGCTATCGGCTCGCGTAAAAGCTCTGCTGCGGCGAAGCAAGCCGCACACGGTGAGCGAACATCTGTGGAAGCTCGGAGAAGTGGAGCTCGATTTGGTGCACCAGGTGGTGATGCGACGAGGGCAGGCGGTCCGTCTCTCTTTCAGGGAGTTCGAAGTCCTGCGTTGTCTCGCCGCTCACATCGGGGAGGTCGTCACTCGTGAGGAGCTTCAGCAGGAGGTCCTTGGATATTCTCCTGCCGCCACATCGAGGGCGGTAGACAACATCGTCGTCGGTCTGCGGAAAAAGCTCGAAGCCGATTACCACGACCCGGAGCACATTCTTACCGCGTATGGAATCGGTTACAAGCTCGTAAGCTAGAACATAAGCATTCCAAACCGCGACTCTGCTGTTTCGGGGTGTCACCCTCGTCCGTGGCGGCCGGCGCGCGACGGCGAAGGCTCGGGCGGAAAAAAAGATACGGGATCGACCGCGCGCCGCTCGTCATCGAGCCCGATGGTCTCGATGGGGCACCGGCCCACGAGGACTCCCGGGCGAGGTCGACCTGGATCTGGACTGAGCCCACATCGCCATACCGTCCGGACCGGCCCCAGCCGGGTGCGTGCCCACGATTTCGAGCGAGCGCATGTCGAGAATCGAGAGCGAGCCCTCCCCGGTGTTGGCGATGAAAGCCCTCGTCCCATCGGACGAGAACACCATCCCCCCCGGCTGCCTGCCGACCATCACCCGCGCTTGGGTTTCCCGCTTGAAGAGATCTATGACGTGCACCTGGTGCGAGGCGCGATGTGAAACGAGCGCTCGCTTCCCATCAGGAGAACAAGCGACGCGCACCGGGCCGTCGCCGACGGTGAGCCTCCCGGCGAGCTCGAGCGTCGGAGCATCATAGAGGAACAGGTCGTTGTCGCCGCGGTTGGCAACCAGGAGCCACCGTCCGTCGGGGGAGAGAGCGATCCCCTCGGCTCCCTTACCGGCTCTCGCATGGATGGGTTTTCCCGGCTCGGCGGTCCGGAACATGCTGACGGTTCCAGAGTCTCGGTTCGACACATAGGCTTGCTCACCTGAAGGGGAGAGCACCACCATATGAGAGCCCTCCATACCGGTGGACAGTTTCTCAGTGACGCTCAGCGTCGCGACGTCGAGCGAGAGCAAAAGTCCCTTCTCCTCGCTCGTCAGCAGGATGACGCGGCCGTTCGGATGAGCCGCCAGGCCGTGCGGGTAGGCAAAGAAGGGCGATTCGAGCCTCTTCAATTCCCTTGCGGCCTCGAGGTCGATGATCGACACGGTGTTGCTCCCCGAGTTCGCCGTCAAGGCCAGCCGGCCATCGACGGTCACCACCACTTCGTGAGGGTTCTCTGCCACGGGAACGGTGCGAACCACGCGCGCGTCCTCCGTCTCGAAATAGAGGAGAGCGTTTGAGGTTTTGTCGGCGATTAGCAAAGTTTCCGCAAAGGCGAGTTCCGAAAACCCCCTGAGGAGAATCAAGAGAAGCAGAAGGGTGGGCGCGGTTCTCGTTCTCATCGGCCTGGGGGCGGGACCGAATATCTACACCGTGAACGCGACGGGAAATCGAAACACAGCGATTCCTCCCGCAATGGCGACACGGCATTGTAGTAACTTCGATGGCTGTCTTTGGTCGCTGAAAGTAAGATTTTGTCTCGAAATGTCCTCGGGTCTACGACCGCTTCTATCGACCCGAGTCGCTGAGCGACAGAGAGCGTCGGCACATGGAGGACTGGCACGGCGAAGCGTAAGCGACTGCAATCCGTTGATTCCTGAGGAGCCCTGTGCCAATGTATGTCCTGTCTCAAACGCCTCCGATGTGGCGACCGAGCAACTCTCAATGGTGGGTCCTCGTCATCGTCGCCTTGCTCATCGTGTTCTCGTGGCCTCCGCGCGACGACAAGAGCCTGGCTTTCAAGCTCGTGAACTGGGCGGTGGACCCCTGGGACGATTTGCCCATTCTGCCTGACCAACTCCCCCTCGGGGCGGGCGACGATCCGGAAGCCGTATCCATACACGACATCCTGTCGCAACAGTACGACGCGCTTTATCAGAAGGGGGGGTGGACCCGAATGCGGCTCGCGCTCAAAGTCGCCAACGATCCGCTCAATCCAGCGACCGAGCGGGGGCTGCTCACCGGGCTTGCCGTAATGACTGCGTTTCTGGTCTGGCGATGGGGCGGACGGAAAAAATAAAAGCGCCCGACTGCCGCAGCAGCCGAGCGCCTTCTGCTATACACTTCCAGCTGGTTTGGCACAGACGCTAACGGGCGGCGTCGGTGACACCCCCGCTGCTGATGGTGATCTTCTCCACCGTCCACGTCGAGCAATCACCTTTATAGATCACGTTCTCCGACTCGCAGTGGAGCTCGTGTATCAAGCAGCCGGCCTGGCCGTGACCCTGGCTCGTCTGGGCCCAGCCGATCAGATTGCCTTCCAGATCCACCTTGTAGAGCTTGCCGTTTCCGTCGCCGCTGAACAGGTACTGGGTCGCGCCCGGTGAGACACAGAGAGTCCAGGGTGCCCCCACGGTCTCGATATTCCGGATATGGTTCAGATCCGGATCGAACACCTGAACACGGCGATTGCCGCGATCCGCCACGTAGATGAGACCCTTGGCGTCGGACGTGATGGCGTGCACGGTGCTGAATTGGTTCGGGCCGGAGCCTCTTGTGCCGACCGCCTTCACCCAACTCCCGTTCTTGTCGATCTTCGCGACCCGCGAGTTGCCGTAGCCATCGCTCACGAAGATGTTGTCCGCGGTATCCCAGGTCACGTCGGTGGGTCGGTTGAAGGTGCCGGCGTTGCCGACCGGGTAGCGTTCATCGAACCGCTGCTTCTCACCTTGTTCTATGAAGCGCTCGAGCCAGCCGATGGCTTCCGGCTTTCTCCCCAGCACCATCGCCACCGTGCTATCCGGATTGAACTTGACCACCATGTTCGACCCTTCGTCCGTCATCCACACGTTGTCGTACTTGTCGACTCGGACGGTGTGCGCGAACGACGAGGCGTAGTTATCCTCACCCCACTGCTTCACGAAGTTCAGGTTCTGATCGAACTCGAAGAGCTGCGACGCCGTGCTGCCCAACGCAGTGCCTCCGGAGCCGCTCCGGGTGAACACAAACAGGTGGCCCTTGGAGTTCTTGGCCACACCGACCGCTTCCCCTATGGTGTGACCAGGCACGACCAGTCGGAGCACCTCCTCGGTGATTTTGAGCTGCCGTGTGGCTTTCTCGAGAGCCTCTTGCTTGGCGCGAATCGCCTGCTGCTCCGGGGTCAACTGCTGCTGGGCATAGACGACGCCGCCCAGTAACAAAACTGCCAAAACCAACATAGACCGTTTCATTGCAACCTCCTTTCGACTGCTTGGACAAACAAATGCACTACAGGTTAGAAGCGGAAAAGCTTGGTGAACTTGAGTGCCAGAGTTCTGCTGGCCAGGACCGGGGACGTCGAGAGATCCTCGCGGCCCTCGCTGTACACGATGAAGAAGTCGCTTCCGGGCTCGTACTCCCAACGCAAACGAACGCTCGCGCTCAGAGAGTGGGAGCTCGAGTTGTACTGAACGAAGCTGCTCACGAACGTCCGGGGCGTGAAAGTGACGTTCAGCCGGGTACTCACCAGACTCGCGGTGAAGCCGCCCTCCGGCAAATCGACCCAGTTGATGGAAAAGCGCGGCTCGAGAGACAGCTTGGGCGATATCTCGACCCGAGCGCCGTAGCTCGCCTCCTTGCGGTTCCCGCTGAAGAAGCTTCCCGTGCGAAAGGAGGCCGTCCCCGGTACCGTTCGCTGGGGGCCGAGCTGGTACTCGAAACGCACGTCCTGGAACCGGTACTCGGCCACCGGAAGGACGATGCCGTCCGAAATCTCGAACTCCTCGGGAAGGAACTCGAAGCTTCGCGTGTACTCGAAGCGGGTGTCGTCGCCGTTCTCCAGCTCGAGCCGAAGGGTTCCCTGTAATC
>Ga0209002_10003489_pt1 | contig 12491 bp, 5 predicted proteins | sample Rifsed16ft2_FD_184010 | JGI IMG/M metagenome (GOLD analysis project Ga0209002, IMG submission 184010) | Soil microbial communities from Rifle, Colorado, USA - sediment 16ft 2 (version 2) | ecosystem: Environmental > Terrestrial > Deep subsurface > Rock core/Sediment | place: Rifle, Colorado...
CCCGCCAACGAGTCATCGGACAGATTGATCAAGATCCCGCGATAGCCCTCGTCGATGAGCTTCAAAACCGTGCCGCCGGCGAAAATGGGAATGTCGTCGCAGTGTGGCTGGATGGCCGCCAGCACCTTCCCCGCATGGGGCTTGCCCTCACGGCGGCGCTCGATCGTGACCTCCACGTCGTAGCTGACCCCGCCGGTGCCCGAGGATATCGGCTCGCGCGGGATGGGCCGCTCCTGTCCCGCAGTGGCTCCCATGATGGGGCCGGAAACCAAAGAGCTCCCCAGAAACTCCCGTCGATTCATGCCGGTGCGCCTCGTCGCGCTACGCTCGTCGACCGAGGATTTCTCTGAGCCGATCCGCCACGAGGATCTCCTCGCCCGGGCGCAGGTTGTAAGGGAAGATACCGATACCTTTCCACGGGGGCACGTACTCCGTCATGTCGGTGGCGATGATGCCGGGCTCGCCCTCCTCGAGCGCGGTCATCACGTCCTGAAGGCTGAGCCCCAGCGCTTTCTCGTCCCACTGCACCGTCAGCCGGGGCGAGTGAGAGTAGTCGTCGTTCGTGGCGTACTCGGTTATGACCGTATCGAGTCCCTCGAGGCGCCGGGCGACGCGCTCGAGCATCGCATGGTGCTCTTTGCGCTCGGCTTCGTGGTCGCGCCCGTTCAAGTAGATCTCGACCGCGGTGAGCAGGCCGACGATCTCTTCCTTGCCCACCTTCGCGTTGCGGGCGAAGCGGTTGTGCGGTGCGCTGTTGGCATAGGCGGCTTCGACCAGGTCCTTCCGCCCGAGGAGCAACCCCGAGCACTGGGGACCACGGAGGTTCTTGCCGCCGCTGAAGGCAACCAGGTCCGCTCCCATGGCGACGAACTTCCGGAGGTTCTCGGCAGGCGGAACCTCCGCCGCGGCATCGAGGATGACGGGTAGGTTTGCTTCGTGGGCAATGGCGATCATCTTCTCGAGAGGGATCTTGTGCCCGAGCGAGTTATGGCTGAGCACCATCGCCAGAGCCGCCGTTTTCGGCCCGATCGAAGCTCTCGCCTCGTCCTCAGTCTCGACGTCGACGAGCCTCACCCCCACCATCCGGAAGGCATGATCGTAGGAGTTCCGGTGCGCTTTCTGGATCACGATCTCGCTCTTCATGTCCTCGAGATGCGGAAGCCGATCGATCCTCTCCGGGTCTCCTCCCGCGGTGACGGCGCATGTCGCGAGACAAAGCGAAGCCGACGCCCCCGCGGTGACGAACGCCGCCTCGGCACCGGTGAGCTCGGCCAGGCGTTGACCCACCTTGGCTTGCAAGTCGTGGATTTGTACGAAGTGCTGCGACGCCTCTTCCATCGCCCGTTTGACCTCGGGGAGCATCAACGTCCCGCCGAGCGTCGTCAGAGTGCCGTACGCGTTGATGTACGTACGGACGCCGAGCGTCTGGTAGATCGAGGGCCGCGCGGGAGCCGTCGACCGGTGGGCCTCGGCGGCCGGGACGGCGGCGAGCGGCAACGCGAGACTGCCGCGAAGCAGCTCCCGGCGACTGAGAGCGGTCTTCCGTGTCACATTTAGCTCCTTGCTCGTGGAGCTTCGTCTCGGAAGAACTCGCGCAGGCGTCGGACGACGAGGACCTCCTCGCCGTTCTCCAGGTTTCGGGTGATGAACAGGTCGCCGTCGTTGAAAATGAGGCGAGGCTCACCCTCCCGGAGCATCTGCCGCGCCTGTTCGAGCGTCACCGGGATCCGTTTCTCATCCCAGGTCAGGCGCACGCTGTCGTAGCCGTTAGGCGTCAAGCGAGCGGGCACGTACTCCGCGGAGAGCCCGGGAATGTCCTGCAGCGCCTCGCACACGTACTTGGCGTTTCTGGTCCACTCTTCCTCGTACGCGTCGTGGTCCAACTCCACGAAACGGTTCAAGGCCACGATGAGCCCGATCACCGCTTCCTTACCCACCTTCATGCCCCGCCCGAGGTTGCTGTAAGGAAACGCGTTGAGGCGAGCGGCCTCGATGAGGTCCTTTCGGCCAACGAGTATGCCCGTTCCTTGAGGACCGCGGATGCCCTTCCCGCCGCTGATCGCGACGAGATCCGCACCCATCTCCACGTAGCGCGTCAGGTTAGAAGCCGGGGGCAGCTCCGATGCGGCGTCGATGAAGACCGGAACGCCGGTTTTCTTTCCCAGAGCGACGATTTCCTCGGGAAGCATGACGTCCGGGGTACGGTCGTGCTTTCGCTCCCAACTGGCGAGCCCGCTCAACATCGCCGTCTTGTCATTGACCGCGCTCCCGAGCGCCTCTCGCGACTCGACGTCGACGATGGTCATCCCCGCGGCTCGATAGGCGCGATCGTAGGAGAACCGATGCGCGGTTTGCATCAAGCACTCGTGTTTCGGCCAGGTGGGATGCGGCAGCGCCTGGATGCGCTCTTCGTCCGTCCCGGTGAGGCAAGCCGCGGCGCCGATGGTGAGAGAGGCGAACGAACCGGACGTCACCAGTCCCGCCTCGGCTCCGGTCACCTCCGCCACGCGGCGACCCGCCGCGTCGAAGAGCTCGTGCATGTCCACGAACTCCTCGTTGGCCTCCGCCATGGCCCGCATGACCTCAGGCGGCATGCGCGAGCCGCCGTAGATGGTCGTGTGGCCGTGTCCGGCAAGGTGAGGGCGGACGCCGAGCAAGCGTGTGTAGATGCTCTCCTCTGTACCCCTGCGGCGCAGTCCGGTGGCGCGGGCAGTCCCGCCGAAGCCGAGCGCCGCTAGAAAGGACGCGACGGCGCTGCTTCCGACGAACTCGCGGCGGCTCCACATCGGTTTGCGGGCCCTTTCATGCGTCTTTTCCATGATCCCCTCCTTGCATTCACCCGCGGCTCGGACAGATCTCAAGGCGAAAGCGGGGCCGCGCCGTCGAGCGCGGCCCCGCGGTGTCCTCCTGAGGTTAGAAGTCGACCCGGAACGCGAGCTGCGCCGATCGAGGACCGTAGGCGATGGCGCCGTTTTGCTGCGGGTTGCCGAACGTCGCGGTGTTGATGACCCCGTTATAGGAGCCGAAGTTCGCGTGGTTGAAAAGGTTGAAGACCTCCGCGATACCCGAGATCCGCACTCCGCCGAAAGCGAACTCCTTGGTGAGGCGCACGTCGACCCGGTGAAGGCCTTCGCCGCGCAAAGCGTTCCGCGGAGCCTCGTTTCCCGGTCCCACCCCAATCACGTCGGGTCCCTCAAAAAGATCTTGGGCCTCTGGTCGCACCGGGATTGGGGTTCCGAGGTTGAGCCGGTTTTCGCTCACGCTTCTGCCGGTCGGATTGCCGGAGAGCTGGGTCACGAAGTAGTTCCCCGAGCCGTAGTAGTAGGCGCCCGACACCGAAAAGCCCAAACCCAAGTTGTACATCCCGTTCAGCCGCAGCGTGTTGCGCTGAAAGTCGTTGGCGCGTGCCCAATCGGCGTCGGGATCGAAGCTGTTGTTGGGAAAATTGCCCCAGCTCGTGGTGTCGTCGTGCTTCATGAGCATCAGCGTGTAGGTCAATCCCACCTGAAAGTTGTCCTTGAAGCGACGGCGCGCCCCCGTCTGGAGCGCGGCATAGTCCATGTGGCCCGTGCTCTCCATGTACAGGATCTGCGTGAACTTGGGATCCGGCCTGCCGAAGCGGGAAATGGTCTGTGTGTATCCCGTCGCGGGATCGAAGAACTGGTTGTAATCGATGGCGCGCGGCTCGTTGTACCCCTTCCAGTACACGAGGTCCGCGTCGACGCCGATGTCCGGACCGAGCTGTTTCTGGAATCCTATGGAAGTTTGCCAGGTGTAGGGCATGACGTAGTTGTGGGCGATGACCCGGGGCGCCTGGGGCGGCAGCGGCACGCGACCGTTGAGGACGTCGTCGGGCGTGACACCGCGCGTGGGATCCTCGAGGAAACCCGGTAGTCGGTCGTTCGGATAGGAGTTCACCAGGATGCGCTCGGTATTGAAAGACTGCTGGCTGAAGGTCACGTTCGAGGAGCTGATGGTATAGAACACTCCGCTTCCGCCGCGGATGACGAGGTCGCCCCGTCCGCCGACGTCATAGGCGAAGCCGAAACGGGGCGCGAGATTGTTGAGATCGCGGATGTCGCTCTTGAAGAGAGGGCTGCCTGCTTCCCTTCCCGGGGTTGCCTGGGAAAACGGGATTTGCGTGGTCACGTACGGAGGCGCGGTGGCCCCCCAGTCGACGTCCCAGCGAAGACCATAGTTGATGGTCAGGTTGCTCGCGGCCATCCATGTATCACCGAGCCAGATCGCCCAGGACGGTCGCGGGATGTCGATGGTCCAGTCTCCCACGTTCTGTTGGAAGCGATTGACGGTCGAATCCAGACCCGAGACGTCCCAGCAAGAAGGATCCAGGGCGCACTCCTCGGGGAATCGACGGTTGAGATCGGGAGGTCGGGTGTCGAAGATGAACTCCCCTCGCTCGAGCAGGTGCCACTCGTCTCCGTCCCGCCACTTGAGGAACTCGCCCCCGATTTTCAAGTCGTGCGTCCCCTTGTTCCAGTTGAGCTGGTATCGGGCGGAGAACAAGTCCTGCGTGAATCTCTGCGGGAAGTTACGCGGAGGGCCGATGGTCAAACCTCCGGGGAACACGTAATTGGGCTGACAGGTCGTTTGATCCGTGGTCGAGCCGAACTCCTGGGAGCAGCCCGCCACCTGCTCTGGATAGGCGAGCAGGTTTTGCCACTCGAAGCCGTTGTAGCCGACCTTGAGCTCGGTCACCATCTCGGCGTTCCACAGCTTGGTCCAGGTCCCGAGCACGTTGAGCGAATCCTGAGTTCTGGCCCTCGCGTTCGACGGATGCTCGTTCGAGGGCAAATCCGTAGGAGTCTCGAAGTCCCAGTAGGACACGCGGTACGAGAGCTGGTCGTTCGAGCTCGCCGCGTGATCGACGCGGGCCACGAGGCTGTTCTGGGCCTGCGGCGTCGGGATCGAGAACGACTGTCCCGGAAGAAGAGGCGGCTGCGCGAAAACCGTCGACGGCTGCCGCTCGTACTCGTAGGAGACGAAGTAGTGCAGCTTGTCCGCTACGATCGGCCCTCCGACGGCGCCGCCAATCTGCTGGTTCTCGAACGGAAGCACCGTGCCGGAGACGGGATCGGCTGCGTTCAGAGCATCATCGCGAAAATAGCCATAGAAGCTTCCGCCGAGCGTGTTGGTGCCCGATCGCGTGATCGCATTGACCTGCATTCCCGCCGAGCGTCCCTGCGTGACGTCGAACTGATTGGTGACGATCTCGAACTCCGCGATCGCCTCCCGGCTGAACTTGGGCTGGCCGAAGAACGAGCTCGCGACCCTCTGGGTGATCTGCTGCCCGTCGAGATTGAGCTGAAAGTGCTCGTCTCGAACCACACCCGGCCGGTTGTTGTTGGTGTCGTTTCCCGTGACCCCCTTGACGAGAAGCGACAGCTCCATCCAGTTGCGGCCCTGGACGGGAAGCTCGTCCATCATGCGTCGGTCGACGTTGCCCGCGATCTCCGAGGAGAGCAGGTCCACCAGCGGCGACTCCCCGGTCACGGTGATCGTTTCCTCGACCCCGGCGAGACTCATCTTGACGGGAACGCTCGCGCTCTGCCCCACGAGAAGCTCCAGTGCCGGCAGGACGATCTTCGCGAATCCCGAAAGGTCGGCCTCCAGGCGGTAGGTCCCCGCGGTCAGGATCGGAAAACGATACTGGCCCTTCTCGTCGGTGACGGAGACGTGCTGCCGCCCCGTGCTGGTTTCCGTGACCGTGACCGTGACCCCCGGGAGCACGCCTCCCTGGTTGTCCGTGACCGTTCCAGACAGCGTCGTAGTTTGAGCTCCGGCCAGGGCCGGCAAAACGAGGATGAAGATGACGAAGAGGGAACGAACGAAGCCACGGGATCTAACCATCGACCCACCCCTTTCCTCAGATGAGGCTCGGTCGATCCACGCTGCGAGAACCGGCGTCACGCTCGCCGGAACGCCCGGCGAAACGCCACGCAACCGTTGCTATCGTCGAATCGCGCCTCGGTTCGATCTGGACCCTGGTCCTTGCCAACGCTGCGGGTGACGCTACCTCCGACCACCGTTCCTGTCAAGAGCCATCAGTTCTGTTACCGCTCTCGCGCGCGATACGGCTTCCTCTGGCGGTAGAGATCGAGTCGAGCTCGAATCTCACCGGCGAGCTCTGACGTGCCTCCGTCGAGGGCTGCCACCAGCGCTTCCTCCGCGACCTCGACCGCATCGCGGTATCGGTTGGCCGATGCGTAGGCGGCCGCGAGCCTGTCGCGAGTCTCGGCGTCGTCCAGGTTCTCTCTCGCGCGCTCCGCGAGGCGCACCGCCTTTTCGGGCTCACGAAGGTCGTCTTGTGGGTGAACGGCCAGAATCCAGGCGAGGCCCGATAGCGCCTGGGGGTCGTCCGGCCGCAGCCGAACCGCGAGTCGATAGTGGGATAGCGACTCCGACAGCCGCCCGGACTCGAGTAGTACGGTGGCGAGCCCCAGATGCGCGGAACCGTCGTCCGGTCGGAAGGAGATGCTCTTTCGATACTCGATCGCGGCCTCGTCGAGCTCGTCCACCCGCGCGAGTGCATTGGCCAGATTGAGGTGTGCAAGAGCGTAGTCGGGCCGAAGCCGTACTGCTTCCCGCAGCGGCACGATGGCCTCCTTCGGGCGGCTCAAAGCGGAAAGGACCGCGCCCATGTTGTTGAGCGCTTCGGGATAGTCGGGCTTGGCCTGAACGGCTCTTTGGTAATGCGCGAGCTCTTCCTCGAGCCTCCCTTCGCGGCCGAGAGCGCTTCCGAGCGTGAAATGGGCTTGCGCGTAGCTGGGATCGATATCCACGGCTTTCTCCAGGTGCACGATGGCTTCAGAGACTTCTCCCCGAGCGAGAAGGGCACTGCCGAGATTGTGATGGGCGAAAGCGTAATCGGGTCGAATCTCGAGGGCTCGGAGGTAGCTACGGACGGCCGCCTTCAACCGGCCCTCGGACTGAAGCAACACCCCGAGATTGTTGTGGGCCTCCGCATAGCCCGGGTTCGCCTCGATCGCTCTCTCGAAGGACAAAACCGCCTCGTCGCGGCGTCCTTGGCTCTCGAGCGCTCCTCCGAGATTGTAATGCGCCTCGGCGAAGCCCGGTCGGACTCGAACGACGCGCTCCCACTCCGCGATCGCGTCCGCCGCGCGGCCGAGCTCCATGTAGGCGAAGGCGAGCTCGTGGCGGATATCCGGATCGTCACCGTCGGTCTCGAGCCTCTTCTCGTAGCCCGCGACTTCCTGGCGCAGCTCGTTTCGGCGGAAGTCCTCTCGCAGCCCCGCGAGCTCTCCGGGGTCCCGGGGGACGACCATCAGGAGCAAGTCCCCCATCTCGTCCGAGGAGCGCGGCCCCCAGCGAACTCGTCGGGGTGGGTCGAACGGGTTTCGAGGATTCGAAGCGCTGTTGTCATAGACGTAGCGCATCGCGATCGTCGTCCCCCGGGGAAGAGCGACGGGAGCTTCGTAGCGGTACTCGTCCTGCCAATAGAAATCCCAGTTTCTGATCCACAGAAGCCAGGTGCGGGTTCCGTCGGGAAGTGTCGCGAAGGCCTGCATTTCGTGGCAGAGGAAGTGGGCGTGCGGATAGATTCCGATCGCATCGACGTCCGCGGGCAGGACGTAGCTGTTTTCGACGGCGTGGGATGGGTCGCCAGGCGGTATGTCGATGGTTCTCGAGCCGAGCTGCAGAACCGCGGCGCGTTTTTCCGGCGGCTCATCGGTGAAGTAGAGGCCAACCGTTGCGCGGATCTCCTCGGGCTTCCCGCTCGGCATCAGGTGGAGCTGGAGCACGAGATCGGTCGATGGCTCGAGGGGCCAAACAAGGGCCTCCTCGCCTTCGATCGGCATCTTGCCGGGAGACCAACCGAGAAAGAGACCCTCGGGGAACTCCCCGCCGTCGACGAGCATGCCGTCGTAGCCGGGCTCAGCGTCCTCTTCGTCGAGACGGCGGGAAGCCCCCGATCCGTCGACGAGGATTCGGGCATGATGCACGATTTTCGGATTGCCGGGATGGAGGTCGAGGGCGCGAACGAAAGTCGGTGTCTCGATCGGCACGGGAACGACGAAGTTTCGGTAGACGTCCTCTCCGCCCGGAGCGCCTGGAGCAAGTGTATAGCTCCGAGACATTTCGACGACGAGATCCGGCTCTCCCAGCGGCCAGGTTCGGGAAAGTGAAGGCGAGACGACCCGATCGTTCTCGTCTCCTTCGGGAGCTCCGCCTTCGACCCACTCCCGAAGCATGGAGCGCTCTTCCGGGGTAAGCCTCCTTTCTCGCGCGAAGGCGCCAAACCCCGGCTCGGGGAGCCAGGGCGGCATGAACCCGGACTCGATCGCCTCGAGGATCTGCCGTCCTCGGCTTCGAACGTCTTGATAGCTCACGAGGGGGAAGGGGGCGAAGCCCTCGGGTCGATGGCAGGACGCGCATTTTTCGAGCACCAGGGGTAAAACGTCGCGATCGAAGGTCGGCAGACGCGACTCGCTCGTCTCCTGACCGAACGAGCCGGGAGCGATGGCGATCATCAGGGCCACCGCCGTCCGATTTCCCGTCATCGATGCTTCTCGATTAAGTGACATCGCGCCCCGCCTTGTCAACGCCTGATCGGAGCTACGCGTGGTCCCGAGCGCGACGAACGAGTTGAGAACCCGGGAGATCGGCGACTAGAATCGGGCGCGACGAATCCCCGAGGCCGCTACTCATACGCGGGCGGGGATGAAAGGAGCTCCCCATGGTCGGACGTTGCCGCTACCTTCGGCTCGCGGTTGCGCTCTTGCTGGTGTCGGGTCTTTGCGTCTCTCGACCGGGCTCGGCCCAAGAGTCTTCGGTGTATCCCTCCTCGAAGCACGGGGGGAACTACATGCACAACTTCTACTTTCCACCCGCTCCGAGCTCGACGCCATGGGGTCCCTCCTGGTCTCCGGACGGAAAGTGGATCGCCGTCGGGATGAGCGGCTCGATCTGGAAAGTCGATCCGGAGAGCGGGCGCGCCTGGGAGCTGACGTACAACGAGAAGTACCATTCTCTGCCCGACGTCTCGCCGGATGGAAAGTGGATCCTCTACACCGCCGACGATGGTGGGCGAACCATCCAGCTCGAGATCGTGGACCTGGAAACGGGAAAGAGCTCCCCTCTCACGGATGACGCCTTCATCTACGTGGACCCGGTCTTCTCTCCTGACGGAAGCCGGGTCGCGTACGTATCGACGAAGCCGAGCGGGTACTTCAACGTCTATATCCGTCCGATACGAAACGGCGCTTGGGCCGGAGACGAGATCGCTGTCACCCGGGACAGCGACTACGGGAAGGACCGCCTCTACTTCGGTAACTGGGATATGCACATCACACCGTCGTGGCTTCCGGATGGAAGAGAGCTCCTGCTGGTCTCGAACCACGACGTCCCCCTCGGCTCCGGCAACGTCGTCCGAGTTCCCGCCGAGGTCTTCGGCATGGCGAAGGCCAAGACCGTGCTGGAAGAGCAGACGCTCTTCCGCACGCGCCCCGACGTCGCAATCGACGGAAAGCGATTCGTGTACTCCTCGACCGGCGGTGCCGCGGATCAATTCGCGAACCTCTACGTTCAGCCGACTGCGGGCGGCGAGCCCTACAAGTTGACCTTCTTCCAGCACGATGCGTTTCATCCACGATGGTCGCCCGATGGGGAGTGGATTGCCTACATTTCGAACCAGGGGGGCCTGCCGCAGCTCGCGCTCCTGGAAACCTATGGCGGCGAGAAGCGGACGATTCACATCACCGACCGGAAGTGGAAGCGACCCATGGGTGTGTTGTCGGTGCGGACGTTGGACGCAGGGACGGGCGAGCTCACGGGCTCCCGGGTCCATCTGACCGCGTCCGACGGAAAGTTCTACGCCCCGAGCGACGCCTATGCCCGGGCGAGCGGTGCGGACGATCCCATGTTCCACCACACGGGCGAGTTCAGGGTGGAAGTTCCGGCGGGAAAATTGAGCCTCCACGTCGTCAAGGGGTTCGAGTACTGGCCGAAACGCGAAGAGGTCGAGATTCGAGCGGGTGAGGTGAGCCGGATTACCGTCCCTCTCGAGCCGATGACGGACATGGCGGCCAAGGGATGGTACGGCGGCTCGACCCACGTTCACATGAACTATGCCGGCAATCTTCAGAACACGCTCGAGAACTTGATGATGATGTCGGAAGCCGAGGATCAAGACATCGTCAACGAACAGATCGCGAACAAGGACAATCGCATTCTGGACTACCAGTTCTTCGTTCCCGGCGGGGGACCCCACCCGTTGTCGACGCCGGAGCGCGTTCTGGTCGTGGGGCAGGAGTACCGGCCACCTTTCTATGGACACGTGTTCATGTTCGGCATGAGGGACCACTTGATCTCGCCCTTCACGACCGGCTACGAAGGCACCGGGATCGAGAGCCTGTACCCGAGCAATACCGACATGTTCCGGAAGGCCAAGGCCCAGGGAGCGACCGTCGGCTACGTGCACGCCTTCGCGGGAGAGAAAGACCCCCTCGACGGCGAGCTCGGCGGGGGAAAGGGCTACATGGTCGATGCCGCCCTCGGCACGACGGATGGGGTCGAGTGGTCCAACGCGGGAAGCGCCGGCTTCTACCCCTGGTACGCCACCCTGAACAACGGGCTCCGGGTGACGGCGACCGGAGGCGAGGACTCGATCAGCAATCTCCAGCGCAGCAAGCTCGTGGGTTCGGTGAGAACCTACGTGTATACCGGTGCGCGCGGGCTTACCATGGACGCCTGGTTCGAAGGCCTTCGAAACGGCCACGCCTTCGTCACCACCGGTCCTTTGGTCGAGCTCACGGTGAACGGCCGAATCCCGGGAGAGGACGTGGATATCGCTGGCGCCGGAGGAACCGTCGACGTCGCGGCTCACGTGCGCAGCATCACCCCGCTCGAGAGGGTCGTTCTCGTCTTCAATGGCCAGGTCGTCGAAGAGTTCCCGGTGAAAGGCGAGCGGACCCGATTCGACCTGTCGAAGTCCTATCCCGTTCACGAGAGCGGTTGGTTTCACCTTAGAGCCGAGGGGAGTCGGGAGGAAAGATATCCTCTCGATACGTCCTACGCGCAGGCCTTCACCAATCCCGTCTGGGTGCACGTCGGAGGAAGACCTGTGCGAAACCGAGCGGCGGCGGAGTACTCGATCCGATGGATCGACAAACTGCGCAGGATGGCGGAGGCATGGCCGGGGTGGCGATCCGAGAAAGAGAAGGAGCACGTGTTCGCTCAGTTCGAGCAAGCACGCCGGATCTATCAAGGCTTCCTGTCGCAGGCGCCGACGGATTCGAGCCCCGAGGGAGACGCTTCTCCTCGGTAGCCGCGGAACCGAGCGAAATGCAAGCGAGGCCAGCGAGAGTTGCAATCGCCATCGCGGCGGTGACAATTCCGGGTCTGGTCTGGGCCGCCATCGGGCAGGACGAACGGCTCGCCCGGCTTCCCGCGGACGCGCGGGGCTGGCTTGAGGACGAGGTCGCCTACATTATTACTGACAGGGAGCGAGACGTCTTCCTGGCGCTCGAGACGAGCGACGAGAGAAAGGCTTTCATCGACGCGTTCTGGAGGAGACGCGACCCGATTCCCGCCACTCCCCAGAACGAGCTCGAGGACGAGCACTACCGCCGCCTGGAGCATGCGGACCAGAAGTTCCGGGAGATCGCCTCCCGCCCGGGACGAAAGACGGATCGGGGACGCATGTACGTCATCCTGGGTGAGCCGAGAAACACCGAGCGTTTCGATAATCACAACGAGCTCTTCACCACCGAGCTGTGGTTCTACGACGGAGGACCCCCCTCTGTGGCGAAGGGCCTTCCGCCGTTTTTCTATCTCCTTTTCTTCAAGCCCCAGGACGTCGGGCAGTTTCGACTCTACTCCCCCGTGCTCGATACGCCCGGGGCCCTCCTTCGGGGCAACGCCGGGGCCGAGACGGCGCGCGCGGTCGACGTTCTGTATCGAGTTTCGCCCGAGCTCGCACGGGCCTCTCTCACCTTCGACGCCACCGCCCCGGTGAATCGCAGGGACACCTCGGCGGCGCTTCTCGGCACCGAGCTCATGTTGGCGAGGATCGAGGAGTCGCCGAAACGCTCCGTTCGGACCGACTACGTCGACGGTTGGCTGCGCTACGGAAAAAGGGTCTCGGCGGACTACTCGTTCAATTTCGTGCCGAGCAGAAGCACGTTCGCGGTGCTCCTCGGCCCCGGGGGCTCCCCGTTCCTGCAGTACGCGGTCGAGATCGACTTCGAGAACTTTCCCGTCGAGACCGACGAGGCCCGAACGAAATACTACACCACCGTAGACGTGAGCCTCGAGATTCGGGACCGGGAAGGGGTCCTGGTGCTCGCCGACGACAAGGAGAGCTTCGTCGAGCTTTCACGAAGTCAGATGGAAGCGGGCTCCGGCTCGTCGTTCTCGTACCAGGACGGGCTTCCTCTCGTTGCCGGCGAGTTCAACGTCACGGTGATTCTGAGAAACCGCGTGCTGCACCAGTACACCGTCGCGGAGCGAGA
>Ga0209002_10003494_pt1 | contig 12486 bp, 10 predicted proteins | sample Rifsed16ft2_FD_184010 | JGI IMG/M metagenome (GOLD analysis project Ga0209002, IMG submission 184010) | Soil microbial communities from Rifle, Colorado, USA - sediment 16ft 2 (version 2) | ecosystem: Environmental > Terrestrial > Deep subsurface > Rock core/Sediment | place: Rifle, Colorado...
GCCCGGTTCCACCCACGCCAGGCACCTCCACCGCAATTGCGACGAGATCGCCGTCTATCTGAAGGGCCACGGCACCGTCGGGCAGGGAAACGAGCGCGCCGAGGTCCGCGCCGGTCACTGCCGCCTCATACCGAAGGGGTCGGAGCATTTTTTCTTTAACGAGACCCGGGACGAGGACGGCCTGGTCATCGGCTTCTACGTCGGCGCGAAGAGCGTCGCGGACACCGGCTACGAGTTCCGCGGCCACGTGACCGAGGCGGACCTCAAGACGCCCCGCAGCAAAAAGTTGAGCGACGGCATCCTCGTCCACATCGACGACGTGAAGCCCTCCCGGATGAACGTGAAGGACGGCTGGAGCATCACCGACTTCCGCATGCCCATCGGCCGCCACAACGGGAGCCCGACCACGCTCTTCTGGTCGAAGTTCATGCCCGGCGCCGTCCACAAGAAGCACCGGCACGAGAACTGCGAGGAGCTCTACTACGTCATCCGCGGCCGCGGCCTGGCGGGCGCGGGCCCGGACCGCGCGGAAGTCCGGGGCGGCCACGTCCACCATATCCCCAGGGGCGTCGAGCACTTCCTGCACAACCTCAGCAAGACCGGGCCCCTAGAGGTGATCGGCATCTACGTCGGCGCGGGAAGCGTCGAGGAGACCGGCTACGTCTACATGGGCGAGGTGAGCGCGACGGACCTCAAGGCCCGGACGGCGTAACCTGTATCGGGGACAGCTCGGACCCCTGTTCCCGTTGAACGTTGATCGAGGAGCGCGGGGACGATCAACCGGGTAATCTCTGCTGCACACAGCTCAGTGAGGCGGCATATGACCGAAAAATATGACGCAATCGTCATCGGTACCGGACAATCCGGTCCCGCGCTCGCGGTCCGGCTCGCGAATGCCGGCAGGAAAACAGCCATCATCGAACGCAAGCTCTTCGGCGGAACCTGCGTCAACGTCGGCTGCATCCCGACCAAGACCCTGATCGCGAGTGCCCGCGCGGCGCATGTGGCTCGCCACGGCGCCGATTTCGGGGTCGCGATCGACGGGAACATTACCGTGGACATGATGCGCGTGAAAGCGCGCAAGGACGCCGTCGTGCGGCAATCCAACGAAGGCGTGACCAAGTGGCTCAGGAATACGCCCAACCTCACGGTGCTCGAAGGTCACGCGCGCCTCGAAGGCCCCCGCACCGTCCGCGTGAACGAGAGATTGCTGGAGGCGGCGGAGATCTTCCTGAACGTCGGCGGGCGGGCGTCCGTGCCCGACATGCCCGGAGTCACCGAAGTCGGCTACCTGACCAATTCCAGCATGATGGAGATCGATTTCCTGCCCGAGCATCTCATCATCATCGGCGGCAGCTATATCGGATTGGAATTCGCCCAGATGTATCGCCGCTTCGGCAGCCGGGTCACGGTCGTGGAGATGGGACCGCGGCTGATCGCCCGCGAAGACGAGGAAGTTTCGGCGGCGATTCAGAAGATCCTGGAAGGCGAAGGCATCGAGATCAGGCTCAACGCGAAGTGCATCACGGTGGCGAAGCGCGGCAATGGCGTCGCGGCGGGCGTGAGCTGCGACGGCGGACCGCCCCAGGTCATGGGCTCGCATTTACTGCTGGCAGTGGGCCGCGTCCCCAACACCAACGACCTCGGGCTCGAAAAAGCCGGCGTCAAGATCGATGCGCGTGGCTACTTCGAGGTGGATGACGAGCTGCGCACCAACGTGCCTGGAATATGGGCGCTCGGGGACGCCAATGGCCGGGGGGCCTTCACCCACACCTCGTACAACGATTACGAAATCGTCGCCGCCAACCTGCTCGATGGCGGTCATCGCCGGGTGACCGATCGCATCCCCGCGTACGCCCTCTACATCGACCCGCCGCTGGGCCGGGCCGGCATGACGGAGCGGGAAGTGAGGGCCTCGGGCCGCAAGGCGCTGGCGGCCAAGATGTTGATGAGTCGGGTCGGCCGTGCGCGGGAGCGCGGTGAAACCCAGGGATTCATGCGGATCCTGGTGGACGCGGAGAGCAAGCTGATACTCGGCGCGGCGCTCCTCGGCATCGAAGCCGATGAGGCGATTCACTCGATTCTCGACGTGATGTATGCGGGCGCACCCTATACCGTGATCCAGAACGCGGTACACATACACCCGACCGTCACGGAGCTGATTCCCACCCTGCTTGCCGGTCTCAAGCCTCTGGAGTGAATCGAAATGAAGTAAAAAGGGTCCTGACACCTTTTTCCCGAAGTGAAAAGGGTCCTGACACCTTTTTCCCGAATCACGAATCACGCAGTTCCTGGGCTGACGCCCGGCGTCACCGAATGTCGAGCAGCGCCGCGAGATTCTTCCAGAGGATCTTCTCCTTCTCCTCCGGCGTCAGCGACTTGAGATTCTGCACCCACGCGACCGGCGACGGATGCCACGGCACGAACGGCCAGTCGCTGCCCAGCACCACCCGGTCGGCGCCCACGCGGTCGAGCAGGAAGCGCAGCGCTTCCTCGCTGGGGACCACGGTGTCGTAGTAAAGCCGCTTCTGGTACGCGCTCGGCGGCTGCGGGGTGCTGCGCGTCGCCGGCCGCCCGTGCCAGTTGCGGTCGAGCCGCCCCATCGCGAAGCAGGCAGGCCCGCCGCCGTGCGCAATGCAGACCTTGAGATCCGGGCACTTCTCCAGGACGCCGCCGCAAATCAGCACCGCGGTCACGATCGCGTCGTCCAGGATCACGCCGAGGCTGTTGGAGAGCCCGTGGCGCTTGATCCGCTGCATCAGGAAGTTGTTCTGCGGCTGCGGATGGTAGAAGAGGACCGCCCCCATCTGCTCGGCGGCCTTGAAGAACGGAAGGAATTTGGGCTCGTCCCACTGCTCGCCGTTCACCTGCGTGTCGAGCGACGCCCCCTTCAGCCCGAGCTTCGTCACCGCGCGCTCCAGCTCGCCGATCGCGGACTTCACGTCCTGCACGGGCAGCGTGGCGAGCCCGGCCAGGCGCCCGGCGCTCTGGCGGACCGTCGCGCCGATTTCGTCGTTGACTTCGCGCGCCAGGGCGAGTCCCTGCGCCGCTTCGAGGTGATAGGCGACGAACGGCATGTGGATGGAGAGCACCTGCACGTCCACCTTCTGCGCGTCCATGTCATTCAGGCGCTCCTCCACCGTGTAGCGCACCTTGGGCGAGCCGAAGCCCGTGCGCATGCCGCCTCCCACCACGGTGCCCAGGCCCTCGCCCGCCTCGTGACGAAAGCCGTGCCATTCCTGTTTCGCATCGATGGCCTTCCACAGGGATTCCGGGACGACGTGGGCATGGATATCAATCGTTTTCATGAACTTCCTTCCCCGCTCCAATGAACGAAACCGGGTGAAGTTAGCACGGTAAACCGGGGACAGACCACTATTTCCGGTTGGTGAAATGAGAAAACGTGGTCTGTCCCGGGTTTCGGTATCCGCGGCTTCAGTGCTCACGGGTGACCAGCTTCGCTCCGCAGATCCTGCAATACCCGGCGTCGTCCTCGTGGTCTTCGCTGCCGCATTCGCGGCATCTCTTATGTGGGAACCGCCGCCCTCGAAATCGCTGCGCGGTCATCTCGGCGGTGACGATTCCGGTCGGCACGGCCAGTATGCCCCACCCGATCAGCATCATGATCGACGCAAGGGCGCGGCCGAAGTCGGTGCGCGGAACGATATCGCCGTACCCCACCGTCGATATCGTGCTGATCGCCCAGTAGATGGCAAAAGGAATGCTGGTGAAGCCGTGTTCCGGGCCTTCTATCACGTACATGAGCGTGCCGATGATGAGCACGATCATCACGACCACCGACAGGAACACCATGATCTTGCGGCGGCTCGCCGCCATCGCGTCCGCGAGCAGGCGATACTCGGTCAGATAAGCGGTCAGCTTGAATATCCTCATGATGCGCAGGAGCCGCAGGATGCGAATGTCGATCAGCAACGCCGCTTCCGGAAAGAACACAGCCAGGTAGGTCGGCAGAATCGCCATCAGATCCACGATGCCGTAGAAGCTCCTGACATAGCGGATCGGGCGCTCGACGCACGACAGCCGGGTGATGTATTCCAGCGTAAAAAGAACCGTGAATATCCATTCCAGCGCGGTCAGCACCGCGCCGTGCCGGAGCGCCACGCTCGCCACGCTGTCGGCCAGCACCGCGGCGATGCTGAGCAGGATCGTGACGATCAGGATGACGTCGAAAAGCTTGCCGGCGCGGGTGTCGGACTCGAAAACGATGTTGAAAGCGCGCCGCCGCCAGCCCGCGGCAGGCTTGCCGAGCAGATAGGCATCGGATTCCCGGAGTTCCCGGCCAGCGGCTTTAGACGTGTCGGACTGCGTCATTGTCTTGGTCATGGGGATGGGTGATGGATGATGGGGAAGGTTCAACGCACCAGGCAAAAGGAGCTTCAGTCACGAGTCACCGCCTTTGCATTTCCGGGGTATTGTCGGCCATCGTCGCCCCCGATGGTCATCGCGGGAAGAGTTGCACCGACCCCCTTTGCCCGCTGTGAGGGGGAGAATACCAAGTAAAAGCTAAAGCAAGCTAAAAAGGCCAGGCTCAATTTTCGCAATTCGAGCCTGGCCCTATTGATTACGCCTTGGGGCGGGGGTCTGCCTTCCTCCTTCTGCCTTCTGCCTTAGTTCGCCCTTATCTCTCATGCCTCCGCCCTCATCCCTTACAAATATGGGCTTGCCCATTTGTCGTGGCCGGGGTTTGGCGCGATACTCATCAGATGCCTTGCATAAGCCAGGCCACGCCGGTTGGGAGGGGTCTCCGATGAAAACAGCACGCCTGTTGCTGACGTTCGCGCTCGTCGCGGCGTTCTCCGCCACGCACGCTCAAACGGGAAAATGGCCGGAAAAGACGGTGCGCATCGTCACGCCGTTCGGCCCCGGCGGCGGCACCGACATTTTTGCCCGCATGCTGGCGCAGCATTTCTCCGAAACGCTGGGCCAGCAATTCATCGTCGAAAACCGCCCGGGGGCCGGTTCCACGTTGGGCACCGAGCACGTGGCCAGGGCGCCAGCCGACGGCTATACGTTCCTGATGACTTCGGCATCCTTCTCCTTCAGCCCCGGCCTCTACCCGAAGCTCCGCTACGATTCGATCAAGGATTTCTCGCGCGTGTCGCAGGTCGTGGAGGTGCCGCACGTCATCGTCGTGCTTCCGTCATTTCCCGCGAAGGACCTGCGGGACTTCGTCAGGCTCGCGCGCGCGAGGCCCGGCGAGGTGCTCTATGCCTCCGCCGGCGCCGGCAGCGCGATGCATCTTGCCGGTGCGCTGTTCGGCAGCGTCACCAAGACCCGGCTCACTCACGTGCCATACAAGAGCGGCGGCGCGACGACCGCGGCCGTGATGGGCGGCGAGGCGATGACGGCGTTCAATACGATCGAAACGGTGCTGTCGCTCATCCGGGCCAACCGGCTGCGCGCGCTTGCGGTTTCGACGCGCGAGCGCTCACCGGCGCTGCCCGGCGTGCCGACTGCGATCGAAGCGGGATTCAAGGACTACGAAGCGATCGGCTGGTTCGGCCTGATGGCGCCGGCCGGCACGCCGCCCGCGATCGTCGAGCAGTTGGGCGCCGCGGTCGGCAGGGCGATGGCGACTCCGATCATCCGCGAGCGCACGCTGGAGCAAGGCGCAACCCCGGTCGGCAGCAAGCCGGTTGAGTTCGAGCGCTTTGTGCGAGACGAGCTGGCCAAGTGGACCCGCATCATTCATGAGGCCGGTATCAAGCTCGATTGAGGCAGGGGCGCCGGAATGGGGCAGCAGGTCGAGGAGCTGGCGCGGTTCGCCGCGGAGACGCGGTGGGAGGACATTCCCGGGCCCGTGCAGCGGCATGCCAAGCTGGTATTCCTCGACACGCTCGGCGTGATCCTCGCGGGGTCCGAGCGGCCCGAGGTGCGGCAACTGCGGGAGCGGTTGTTGCCCGCCGCGGGCACCGGCGCCACCGTGCTGGCGCGGGGCTGGCCCGCAGCCGAGCCGCGCACCGCCGCGCTGGTGAACGGCATTGCCGGCCGCGCGATCGAACTTTGCGAAGGCCTGCGCCTGGTCACCGGCCAGCCGGCGATCCAGATTCTGCCCGGCGTGCTGGCAGTGGCCGAGTCCGCATCGGGCAGCGGCCGCGAAATGATGACCGCTTTCGTCCTCGGTTACGACCTCGCCGGCCGCCTTTGCTCCGCGTTCACGCCGCGCCCGCTGGCGCATCAGAACGGTCAGGCAACGCTGGTGGCCGCCGCCGCCGCGGGAGCGCGCATGCGCCGTCTGGACGCGGCCGGGGTGAGCCTCGCCATGCGCATTGCCACGACGCTCATGCTGACCCCGAGCTATACCAGCGCCGTGGCGGGCGCGACTGCGCTCAATGTCGCCGGGGGCATGAGCGGGTTCGCGTGCGCGCTCGCTCCCGAGCTCGCCCTTGCCGGATTTGAGGCCCGGGAAGACGCTATCGAGGAAGCGCTCGCGAATCTCGTGGGAGACGGGTTCAGGCCCGACGGACTGCTCGACGAGCTTGGCACCCGCTGGGAGATCACGCGCAACTATTTCCGCCAGTACGCGTGCTGCAATCCCATCCATCCCGCCCTGGATTGCCTGCGCGAGGCCCTCGACGCGCTGCGGCCGCGGCCCGAGGACATCGAGCGCATCGACGTCGCCACCTATCGTTTCGCAGCGGTCATGCGCAACCCCGATCCGCTCAATTATTTTGCATCGAAATACTCGCTGCCCCACGCCGCCGCGGTCATGGTGGTCAAGGGTGGCGCCGGTTACGGAGCGCTCGATGACGCCGCTCTACGCGATCCCGCCGTGGCCGCGCTGCGTCATCGCGTGCACGTGACGGAGGATCCGTCGATGAGCGCACTCGTTCCGCGCCTGCGGCCCGCGCGCGTGACTGTCGCCTTGAAGGACGGCCGGCAGAGCACGCACGCATGCGAGAGTCATCGCGGTGATTTCCAGCAGCCCTTTGCGGAGTCGGAGATTCGCGAGAAATTCCGGGAACTCGCGGGGGTCGTGCTCACGCCGGAGGGCGTCGCCCGCATCGAAGCACTCGCCGACCGGTGCGAGCAATGGCAGAGCGTGAGCGAGTTGACCGGGCAGTTGCGCCGCTACGGCCGATCCTGAGCCGGAACGGCTACACTGACGCCGCTTATCACTGGACTGAAGGAGCAGACGCGTGCTCGATCTCATCATACGCGGCGGCCGCGTGGTCACGCCGGAAGGCGCGGGACTCCGGGACATCGCCGTCGCCGGCGAACAGGTCGCCGCGGTGGCGGCGCCCGAAGCGCTGAAGGACCTGCCCGCCGCCCGGATCATCGACGCCGGCGGCAAGCTGGTCTTTCCCGGCGGCATCGACCCGCACATCCACTGCGACTGGCCCGTGCAGCCGGGCAAGGACGGCGGTCCGCCGCTGCTGAGCGCCGGTTCGCCGCCCGTCAGCCGGGCGGCGCTCTTCGGCGGCACGACCACGCTCATCGATTTCGCCGTCTGGAACGCGGGCGAGACGCTCGAGCAGGCCCTTGCGCGCCGCGACCGCCAGTGGCGCGGGCAGTCCCATTGCGACTACGCGTTTCACGTGACGTTGTTCGGGAAGATTCCGCCGACCACCTTGAACGAGTTGCCGGAGGCGATGCAGGCGGGCTTTCCCACGGTGAAGATCTTCACGACGAACATCCGCCCGTCCGTCACGGACAGAAAAGTCGGATTCGGCGACATCTGGGAAATCCTCAAGCTGCTCGCGCGGCACGGCGGACTCGCGGCGATCCACGCCGAGGAAGACGACCTCGTGATGCACATGTACGGGAAGCTCATCGCGGAAGGACGGGTCGGTTTCGAGAACATGCCCGAGGTGCACAGCGCGCTGTCCGAGGACCTGGCCTTCCGGCACATCATCCGCCTGGCGGAAAACGTCGAAGGCGCGGCGCTCTACATGATGCACGTGAGCGCGGGCACTGGCGTCGCGGCCATCCGCGAATCGCGCGCGCGGGGTTACCCGATCTACGGCGAGACGCTGCACCAGTACATGCTCTACAACGCGTCCGATTACCTGCGCCCCAACGGGCAGATCTATCACACCTATCCCTCGCTCAAGACCGAGGCGGACCAGCAGGCGCTGTGGCGGGGCACGGTGGACGGCGAGATCAGCACCATCGCGACCGACGGCATCTGCACGTCGCTTTGCACCAAGGTGCACGGCAAGCGCATCGACGACACCACCGGGGGCAGTGCCGGCGTCGAGCCGCGGCTCTCCGTGATGTACACCGAAATGGTGGTGAAGCGCGGCTATACTCTGGAGACGTTCGTGAATCACGTCTCGACCAGCGCCGCGCGCATCATGGGGCTCTACCCGCGCAAAGGCGTGATCGCGGCGGGCAGCGACGCCGATCTCGTGATCTTCGACCCCGCCATCCGGCGCAAGGTGCGCGTGGAAGATCTGCACGAGACCGATTACAGTCCGTGGGAAGGCCATGACATCGCGGGATGGCCGGAAACCACGATACTGCGCGGCAAAATCGTGGTCGACAGGGGCGAGTTTGTGGGCGCCGCGCGGGGGACCCGCATCCCGCGCAAGATCGCCGACGCGATCCGCTCCCGCCCCGCGGCCTGAAAATCCGCGCGCAACGGTTCTCAGCCATTCTCCCTACTTTCGCCTTTCGCCTTTCGCCTTTTCCCTTCCGCTTTCCGCCTTCCGCTTTCCGCCTATTGCCTTAGCTCCTCATCCCTCATCCCTCCAAATGGGCTTGCCCATTTGTCCTGGCCGGGGTTTGGCGCGATACTTCGAGGAAAGTCGAGCTTACCCGGTTCTCTTCTCCACTTTCGCAAGAGCCTGAATCGATGCCTGCCAACAACAATTCCGCGCAACCCGAATCCGCAGTAACCCCATTACTTCCGGTGACCATCCAGCCCGGCAACATTCGCTACGCGCCCGGCGTGCGCGCCGGCCGCTGGGTGTTTGCCACCGGACATAAAGGCACAGCCGATTTCGTGAGCGGCATGGCGCCCGAGGTGATCGACGAGTCTGCGCCGCGCCACGGTCTGCCGAAGCACAAGAAGGAGGCGCAGCGCATCTTTGCGAATTTCGCGAAAGTGCTGAAAGCCGGCGGCACCGACCGCAAGCATGTCGTGCGAGTCGACCAGTACTACACGGGCGGGCAGGTCGTTCCCGCCTACCACGAAGTGCGGCGCGAATTCTTCGCGGGCCACGTGCCGCCCAGCACCTCGAACCTGCATCAGAAGTTCCTGCTCGCGGGGCAGGACATGGAGGTGCAGCTGATGGCCGTCGTTCCCGCCAAGGGCTTCGAGGTGGTGCAGCACCGCCCGAAGAATCTGCCGGTGCACGCGACCTCCGCCTACAGCCCGGTGCTCACCTGCGGCGACTACGTGTTCGTGGCCGGCCAGACTGCGGAAGCGCTCAAGACCGAGGAAGGCCCGATCGACCCCGCGGCACGCATGCCGGCCGGGCACCTGTGGAAGGGCACGCCGATCAAGCTCGAGACCGAGTTCGTGATCGAGCGCAAGCTCAAGCCCGCGCTGGCCAGCGTCGGAAACACGCTCGTCGAAGTGGTGAAGGCGCAAGTCTACCTGCGCGACGTCAATGACATCCCGGCCTTCAACGAAGTGTGGGCGAAGCACTTTCCGAAGGCGCCGCCCGCCATCACCATCATCACCACCGCCACGCCCGGCTTCATCTGCGAGGCCGGCCGCATCGAGGTCAACACCATCAGCCTGCGTCGCGGCGGCCGCACCCGGAAACAGGTGATCGATGCCGGCGTGCCCACGGCTTACGCCGGCCACGTGCAGGCAATCCGCGCCGGCGACCTGCTGTTCCTGTCCGGGCTGATGGCGGTGGACGCGGGCGGAGTGCTTGCCCTGTCCGCGCGCATCGATCCGCGTCAGCCGCACTTTGGCAGCGCCGTGCAACTGCAGATGGAGACCCTCCTCGCGCAGGCGCAGCGCATCTGCCGCAAGGCCGGCACGTCGCTCGCCAACGTGGTGCGCGCGCAGCAGTTCCATACGAGTCTTGCCGACTTCAACGGCGCCTGGCAGGTCTGGCAGCACCACCTGCCCGGCCAGCACCTGCCGTTCTCGGCGATCGAAGTGCCGGCGCTCGGCGTTCCGGGCGCGGTCGTGATGCTGGATCTCTGGGTGTATGTTCCCTGAAAGGAAGACCATGAAACCAAGCTCGTTGACTCCCGTTCGTTTCCACAGCCGCGTCTTGACGGTGCTGCGTACCCTGGCCGTCGCCGCACTGGTGGTGCCCGCATTGGCGCCGGCGCAGGCGCCCGATACGGCAGCCGGCTATCCGCCGCAGCAAATCCGCTTCGTCGTCCCCTTCACGGCGGGCGGCGGCACGGATGTCATCATGCGCATCGTCGCAAAACACCTGTCCGACAACTGGAAGATCACGGCGCTGGTCGATAACCGGGTGGGCGCCGGCGGCGTTGTCGGTTCCCAGTACGTCACGACGCAGAAGCCGGATGGCCGCACTTTCCTCGCGGTGGCGAGCGCGTTCGCCGTGCGCGCCGCGATCGACCGCAGCCTGCCCTACGACGCGACGCGCGATTTCTCCGGGGTCGGGCAGATGGCGCGTTCGCCGAGCTTCATGGTCGTATCGACGTCGCACGGCTTCAGCTCGCTCAAGGAGCTGATCGCGTACGCCAAGAAGCAGCCCGCCGGAATTTTCTACACTTCGGCCGGCGTCGGCAGCACCGCCCACCTGCACGCGGCCGCCGTGGCCCACCTCGCGGGCATCAAGGCCGACCATGCACCGCAGCGCGGCACGCCGGAAGCGGTCAACGAGGCGATGACGGGACGGGTGCTCTACGCGTTCGCGCCGGGCCCGAATGCGATCCCGCTCGCGAGGGCGGGCAAGCTGCAGATCCTGGCGACGACTTCACCGGCCGGCGCCCGTTTCCTGCCGGGCATACCGAGCCTCGCGCAAGCGGGGTTGCCCGGATACGAGGGCGACGACTGGTTCGGCGTATTCGCGCCGGCCGGCACGCCGCTCGCGATCCGCGAGCGCGTGTCGAAGGAAATGGCGCGCATCCTCGCGCTCTCCGAGGTTCGCGAGCGCCTGTTCATTCTCGGCGCGGAGCCGGTGTCGAGCCCGCCGGCGAAATTCGAGGCCTTTGCGCGCGACTACATCGCCCGCACGCGCAAGCTCGGCGACGCCATCGGCATCAAGCCGCAATAAAGATATTCCCCTCCCCCTCAGGGGGAGGGATAGGGTGGGGGTGGCACAGGGATTGGCTCCAATGCCGCGCCCATCTTGCTGCCCGCTCTTATTGAAGGAATGACAAACATGGGAACGATCGAAGCACGCCTTGAACAAATGGGCTATGAGCTGCCGCCGCCGTTCGTTTTCCCGAAAAACAACCGCACCGGCTGCACTCAGGCCGGCACGCTGCTCCTGCTGTCGGGGCACGGGCTCAACCTGCCGAAGCTGCCCAATGTCCGGCAGACCGGTAAATTCGGGGCGGACATCACGGTGGAGGAAGGCTACGCGACCGCGCGCGCGGTGGCCCTCACCATGATGGCTACGATCAAAGCGCATTGTGGCGACCTGGACCGCGTGAAGCGCGTGCTGCGCTTGTTCGGCATGTGCAACTGCACGCCCGACTTCGCCCAGCAACCGCAGGTCATCGACGGCGCTTCGGACCTCTTTTTCGAGCTCTGGGGTCCCGAGTTCGGGAAGCACGCCCGCTCGGCGGTGGGGCACGCTGCGCTTCCGCGTGGCATCGCGGTGGAGATAAATGGTGAGTTCGAGTTACAAGCTTGACAGACGGGTGACGAGATACGGGTGACGGGTGTAGCCCGGTCCGCGGGAAACTCATCACCCATCACTCATCACCGCCACCGCAGGTGGCATTGGGCGGGGTTTGGCGCGATACTTCGAGGGAAATCGAGTCTGACGCTACTGCTGGTTCACGGGCACTGAACAGGCTTGCCGCGGCAAGATGAAGCTTCCAAACCTGGATCGAGCGGTCGTCCAGACTGATTTGGGTGGCGATATCCCGAACTTTGTAACGGCTTATCCGCTCCCGGAGCTGAAAACATGATGAAGGAACTCGACAGCGTCGTACTGGCCGTGGATCTGCCGGCGCATCGCCTCAAGGCGGGCGATGTCGGCACAATCGTGCATGTACACGGAGGCGGCAAGGGTTTCGAAGTGGAATTCGTGGCCCTGGACGGCGAAACCATCGCCGTGGTGACACTCACCCCCACCGAGCTTAGGCCGGTCGGCCGGCGCGAAATCGTTCACGCACGCCCCCTGCCGGCCTGACCGGATCTCCGGCGCGCGATGCGCCGGGTGTGATTAGTGTGATTGAGGGCCGGCTCCTTCTGCCTTCATCCTTCTGCCTTCATCCTTCTGCCTTCATCCTTCCGCCTTCATCCTTCACAAATGGGCTTGCCCATTTGTCCTGGCCGGGGTTTGGCGCGATACTTGAACCGCCGCGCTCCTCCTCAATCATCATGAGGCCCTTCCACATCGTCTGGCAGAG
>Ga0209002_10003499_pt1 | contig 12483 bp, 8 predicted proteins | sample Rifsed16ft2_FD_184010 | JGI IMG/M metagenome (GOLD analysis project Ga0209002, IMG submission 184010) | Soil microbial communities from Rifle, Colorado, USA - sediment 16ft 2 (version 2) | ecosystem: Environmental > Terrestrial > Deep subsurface > Rock core/Sediment | place: Rifle, Colorado...
CTACCCTCTCCAGGATCCGAACTTCCGGTACATGCTCAAGCAGCTGAATCGCCGGCAGAGGGTCGGAGGCAAAATCGTCGACCCGAAGACGATCCGCGAAGCGAGCTAGAGAACGATTCGTCGCTCGAACTGGCCGTCGTTCTCCCAGGGAGTGGCCTTCAGGTCGGAGGCCTCATCTTCGGAAGGCTGGACTCGAGCGCCCGCGCGAGCTCGTGAGACAAGGACGTGCTCCCCGGCTGACGGCGAAGGCCAGCCGAGGGTGAAGCGGATCCAGTCGTAAGGGGACGAGCCGCGCTCGAGCGCGGCCGGCTCCCAGATCCCCTCGTCGATGCGGACTTCAACGGCATCGATGGGAGTGCCGTCGAACCAGACCAGACCCTCGATGCGCAACTCGCCTTCGACGCTTCGCACCACGCGGGTCACGACCGATTTGAGTCGCATTTTTCCGACGGAGGTCGCACGGTGCTCGATCTCGTCCCCTCGGCGCAGGCCCCGTACGGTGACGTACTCCTTCGCCATGAACCAGCCCATGAACCGCGAAGGAGAAAGCTCGATCCTCTCGAGCCATTTCACCTGAGTCACTCCATACCAGCCCGGCACGAGGAGACGTAGTGGAGCGCCGTGCTCTGGAAGAAGGGGGGCGCCGTTCATTCGGTGAACGAGCAGAACGTCCGGTCCGAAGGCATCGGAGAGGGGAACGCTCCTGGCGAAGCGCGAGGGATAGCGATTTCCCCGAAGTCTCTCCTCGGCGCCGTCCGCGCCGACGAAGACCACTTCTCTCGTCTCCTTCGGCACTCCCAGGTCGTGCAACAGGGGGCCGAGAGGCAGTCCCTCCCATTCCGCGCTTCCCACGAGACCCTGCATCCCCACGCCGCCGTTTCCCGCGCACTCGAACGCGGCCGCGACGCGCTTCGAGGGTCGGTTCACGATCTCCTCGAGCGTCAAAGACACGTCGCCGCGCTCGCACCCGGTAACGCTGAGCCTCCAGGAGTCAAGGGGGATGCGAGGGATGTCGTGATGCTGCAGAACGAAAAACTCGGAGAGGGGAACGCGCGCGGTCGCGATCTTAGAGAGATCGGTGTATCGAACGCCGGGACGGGAAGGAGGAGGGAAGCTCGACGGAAGGTCCGCCCAGGGCAGGATCTCTTCCGTCGAGCTCCCTTGCAACTACGCTAGAAGTTGACGCGCACTCCGAAGCGGAAGATCCTCGGCGCCAGGAAGTTGATGACCCGGCCGAAGTTCGCTCCGCTGGCGGTGTTGATGTCGTAGACGTCGTTCGCGTTGAAGATGTTGAACATCGCGAGCTCGGGCATGATTGTCGTCCGTCCCGTGCGGAACGTCTTGCCGAAGGTGAGGTCAAAGGTGGCTACGCTCTCGAGCCGTGAGTCGCCGTTCCTCTCGGCGAGAACGGTGATCGTCCCCTGGTTCAGGCCGGTCACCGTGAACGTGCGCGCGAAAGGCGTGCCGCTCTGGGCGCGGAGCACTCCCGACAGCCGGAACTCCTTGGGCAGGTTGTACGTGCCCACGACCTTGAACTGGTGAGGCCGGTGGTAGAAGGGCTTCGCCCCCTCGGCGTTGATGAGCTGGTTCGGGTTGTCGTAGAAGCCGTTGGCCACGTCGCCGTCGGCGTCGCTTCCCCGGGTCGTGGTCTCGGAGTCCATCCAGGTGTACGACACCAGACCCTGCCAGTTGTCGCTGAATCGCTTCTGCAGGACCAGCTCGACGGTGTCGGCATCGAGCTTGTAGCCGTCGGGGTTGGTGAGCATCCTCTGGTTTTTTCCGCGGTACGCGAGGTCGAGGTTGTAAACCGTGACCGGCCCGCCGTCGTCGCTCGTTCCCACGGCGCCATCGGGACCCGGATCGATCCGCTGGACTGGCGAAAACGCGGAGAAGGGGATTCCGATGTCGACGGAGTCGTTGAGGTTTCGCGCCTGCCGGTGGGCGTAGGTGGCGCTTGCGAACATCTCGTTTGCGAACTCCTTCTCGACTCCGACCGTGAACTCGTCGGTGTACGGGTGGAGAAAATCGGGGTCGACGAGGTTTTGAGCGGCAATGCCTCGGGTCAGGAGAGTCCCCTGCTCGCCGTTCTGGAAGAACCCGTCCCCGCTTCGATCGGTCCAGCTATAGGTGTCCGCGAGGTTCGCGTTCTGGTTCGCGAAGTTGGGAAAAGCCGTGGGGAACTGGTGATAGTACCGGCCCCAGCTCGCTTTGAAAGCGCTGCGGCCGCTCTCCTCGAGGCTCACCACGAGCCCCAGGCGGGGCGCGAAGCTACCGACATCGAGGATGTTCCTTCTCTCGGGGAAGCTCCTCTCCGGCACCCAGGTGCCGGCGGCGCTGTCCTGCTCGGGAAGATACCCCTCGTAGGCATCGTAGCGGAGGCCGAGCTTAAGGGTCACCCTCGGTCCCACGTTGACGATGTCGTCGATGTAGAACGCGAGCTGGTCCACCGTTTCCCTCTGGATCAGCGGGGTGTTTCGAAGAAGCACCTGATCCGACACGCCGTTCCGGAAGCGGAGGTCGATGTCGTCAATGGAGGTGATGTTGTTCTCGACGGGATTGTGGTCCCATTCGGCCCCGAACTTGAACTCGTGGTTGGAGGAGAGGAACTGCTCGCTGAACCAGGTGACGTCGCCCTTGAGCGTATAACGGCGGCGATCGCGTTCGACCGACTGGTCGCGGGCGTTGAAGAAGACGTTGCGCCCGGCATCGAACGCCGACTGGCCGAGGACGTCGGGTTGCTGGTAGGTGGGAAAGAAGACTTTCAGGTGGCTGAAGCGGACGTCGAGAAGAGCGTTGTCGCTGATCGTCGAGTTCCACTCCGCCTGGACGATGTCGAACGTGTCATCCTCGATCCATGTGGCCTCGGCCGTTCGGTTCGCCGCCGCGCCCCGGTTCGGCTTGTAATAGGACATGTGGTGCCACTCGAAACCCACCCGATTCTTGCTGTTGATCTGGGTGTTGTTCTTGACGAGGTACTGCCACATGTCGGTTGATTCCACTTCGGGAAATCCCGACACGAACCGGTGCACGCGCTCGTCGCGCCAGGAGAAGTAGAACGTCGATCGATCCTTCACGATGGGACCGCCGAGCTGGGCGTTGGCGTCGGAAAGATAGTCGAAGTCGCCGCGGCTCGCGCCGATGGTACGGAGATCGTCGGTGAGGTTGTCGCCCTGAGTGGCGTCGTTCTGGAAATAGTAGGTGGCGCCGCCCCTGAAGTCGTTACCGCCCGTCTTGGTCACCATGTTTAGGTAGACGCCGGGCGCGTTCACGGAAGCGGGATGGCTTCCCGTGGCCACCTGGACTTCCTCGAAGCTGTCGAAGTCGTAGTAATACCCCGAAGCTCCGAGTGCCGAAGGACAGGTGACGTTGACGCCGTTCAAGTAGTAGCTGTTCTGCTGCCAGGAGGTGCCGCGTGAGGAGAAGAGCGCTTGAAGGCCGGTCTCGCTTCCACCGACGTCGAGGCGGTTCGTGGTGACGCCCGGCGCCTGGTGCTCGAGGACCGACCAGACGTCTCGCGCGCTCGGGACCTCGGATAGGAGTTGCTCGTCGAAGCTCGCTCCAGTGACGGTCGTCTTCACGTCCACGAGAGGGGACTCGCCGATGACCGTAACCGTCTCGGCCACGGTCGCGAGTTGCATCGCGATCTCTACCGGCGTATTCCGGCCTATGTCCACCCGGATGGCCTGCAGATTGAGGCTCTGAAAACCGGAAAGTTCCGCCCGGATGTCGTAGTCACCGGGAGGCAGGTTGATGAATCGATAGAGCCCCGTGTCGCTCGAGGTAGTTACCTGTGCGGTGACGAGAGTCGGTCCCTCGAGCGTGATGGAGACGCCCGGGAGCACCTGGGACGTGGCATCGCGGACGGTTCCGCTGATAGTGCCGGTGCGCGTCTGGGCGGAGAGGCCCGTGGCTACCAGCATGACGGCGATTCCGAAACTCAAGGCAGATCTATTTGACACCCTAAAAGTCCTCCTTCTGGTTAACCAGCCGATGGGAGCCAGATGTGAATCCACTTAGGTTGGGCAGCAAAGAACAAACTGCATTGATAAGCAATCATCATGCCCGGCTCTCCAAGAAGAGACCCTCCTTATTTTTCTATGAATTACAGCGAGTCTTGTGATGTTCCTTACGAATCCGATACGACTCGTTGAATCGGGGATCCGAAAGATCGTAGATCTTTACTTTCTCAGGCAGGCGAGGACGCGCTCTTGCTCGGCCGTCCAATCCCCGGATCCGTCCCCGTGCTGGATGAGCATTCGTCGATTCTCGTAGTCGGCCTTCGAGACCCGGAAGCGCTTGTGGTTGGACTGCCGGTGGCTGTGGTCCCAGGACTCGCCGAGCGCGGGGTCGTTGTAGCGGTAGACCCCGGTCTTTCCATAGGTGAGCCAGTTCGACCAGACGTCCATACCCGGGATGAGTCCCTGGAGACGACCCTCCGGCCCGAGGGGAGCTTCCGACTCGACTTCGAGCACTCCAGGAATGACGACGCGTCGCATCGAGCCCACGGCCTCGAAATCGACCCGAGCCGCTTTCAGCAGTCGATACACCTGGGGAGCTCCGGGAGCGAGGCTCGAATACAAGTCCAGGACTGCCTTCTGCTGGATCGCCGTCATTTGCTGCGAAAAGTAGAGCGCGGTCCAATTCTCGGGGCCGAGGCTCACCCACGTCGCTCCGGCGAGATCCACGTCGCCGTAGTGGCCGCGCTCGAGCCTCTGCGTCGTGGTGGCGTGGCACGGGGGATGAGACGGGGGCGCGTTCGAGCGGCAGGGACAGGGTGTCTCGCAGGGACAGGCGGTGAAGGCCTCGCCCTCGATCTCCCAGTCGGGGAAGCTCGCGTAGCTGGCGTTCGGATCCGGAGGGCGCAGAAACATTCCGTTGCCTCCGTGCTCGGAGGTTTTCCGGAGGACGAAGAGCACGGTCTCGGCGAACCGGAGAGCCACCTCGCGTCCTTCGACGACCGTCGGCGCGTAGACCCATTGGCGCGCGGCTTCGACGGCGGCCGGAAGGAGCTCCGGCGCTCCCCGCAGCGGACGCACCTCCTGGACCGCTCCCTCCGGATTCAGAGTCAGCTCCAGGATCACGACCGATTGCAGGCCCTGAGCGCGAGCGTCCTCGGGATATCGGGGCTCGACGAAACGGACCCTCTTCGGGCGAGCGATCGATCCGCCGACGGGAAGCGGCTCCTCCAAAGTCTGTCGCAGGCCGAGAAGCGGCAGAAAGGAGACGAGCCCGATCGAAAGAGCGCGGCGGAAGTGCACCGGCGTCGATTCTACCGCGAGGATATGCTAAAGATGGAAACGCGATGCTGGCGATACTTCTGCTGGCTGGTCTCGCACAGACACCTGAAGAGATCCAGTCGCGAGCCCAGGAGCTCTACGCTCGCGGCGATCTCGCGGAGGCGCGGCAGCTCCTCGAGTCTCTCGTTTCCTCCCAGCCCGGCTTCGCGCCGGCGCGCTTCCAGCTGGGCGCCGTCTACCTGAGGCTCGGCAGCTTCGAGGAAGCGGCAAAGCTCTTCGACAGCGTCCTCGCTCAACACCCGGGAAACGCCGAGCTGTCCTTCCGCATCGGTCTTGCCTATCTTCTCGAGAAGCGCTCGGCAGAGGCGAGGCTCCACCTCGAGCGCGCTCTCGCGATCGATCCCGGGCACTCCCAGGCGATCCTCGCGCTCGGGCAGATCGAGGGACGCGAGGGGAATTTCGAGCGCGCGCTCTCCCTTCTGGAGAGAGTCCCGAACGATGCGAGCGCGCACTACTATCGGGCCGCGGTGCTCGAGAGAATGGGCCGCGACGACGAGATGCTCTCGACCGCACTTCGCGCGGTCGAGCTGTCCCCGCAGGATCCCGCGTTCCGCAGATTTCTCGGGGGCGCCTATCTCAAGCTTCGGAAGTGGCCCGATGCGGAGAGAGAGCTCCAGGCTGCCATCGAGTGCGGCGCCTCGTCCCCCTCTCTCTACCTCGACCTCGGAAGCGCCCTGCTTCATCAGGATCACGTCGCCGAAGCTCAGAAGGCCTATCGCAAGGCGCTCGAGCTAACGCCCGACTCCGCCGAGGCGCTTCTTCAGCTCGGCTACATCGAATGGCGGCTTTCGAGCTACGAGAGCGCCGTCTCGTTCCTCGAGCAGGCCATCGCGAAGGATCCGAATCTCCTCCGCGCCCGCCACTTCCTCGGTCTCATCGCGCTCCGCCGCGGAGATCTCGAGGGCGCCGAGAAATCGTTCCGCCAGGCGGTCGCGCGGGACCCAAACTTCGCGGAGGGGTTCTTCAACCTGGGGAAGATCGCGCTTCGACGGGGCGATCTGGACGAAGCGGTCTCCTACCTCGAGCAGGCGGTCCTCGTCACTCCCGACTACAAAGAGGCGTACTATCAGCTGGGCTTCGCGTACCGGCGCCGAGGGGACACCCGGGCGGCGCAGCGTGCCCTTGAAAAGTTCCGGGAGATTTCAGAAAAGGAGTCGTGATGCTGGGTCTCGTTCTTCAAATCGTGGCGACGTTCTCGATCGTGGCCTACGATCCGGAAACCGGCGCCATGGGATGCGCCGTCGAGTCGCGTTACTTCGCCGTCGGGGCGGTCGTCTGCTGGGGCGAGGCCGGAGTGGGCATCGTCGCCACGCAAGCGAACGTCAACGTGGGCTACGGTCCGAAGGGCATCGACCTTCTTCGCCAGGGTCTTTCGGCCCAGCAGGTCGTCGACCGACTCCTCGCGGAAGACACCTTTCCCGGGAGAGACGGCCGCCAGCTCGCCGTCGTCGACGCGCGAGGCGGGATCGCGGTCATGACCGGTTCCGCCGCCAACGCCTGGGCGGGCCACAAGAAGGGCTCGACCTACAGCGCCCAGGGAAACATTCTCACAGGCGCCGAGGTCGTGGACGGGATGGCCTCCGCCTTCGAAGGGGCGAGGACCTCGTTTTCTGAAAGGCTCGTGACTGCTCTCGAGGCGGGACAAGCCGCGGGGGGCGACCGCCGGGGCCAGCAGTCCGCGGCGATCCTCGTGGTGCAGAAGGGCGCGGGGCGGAACATCAATAATGACGTCGCCGTTCGGCTCCATGTCGACGACCACCCCACACCCATCGTGGAGCTCCGGCGGCTATTGAACATACAGCTCGCGATGAGCGCTCTCTTCCAGAGCCGAACGCTCGTGACCGAGAACAAGAACGAGGAGGCCCTCGCCTCTGCCCGGAAGGCGGTCGAGCTCTGGCCCACCGCTTCCGATCCGTACCTCTACCTGGGCATCCTCGCCTATACCGCGGGAGACAAGGCCGAGGCCTTGAAAGCCCTCAAGAAGGCAAGCGAGCTGAACCCGCTCTTCCGGGGACAGCTCGAGGCCACACTGAAGTTCATCCAGCACCCCGGGCTCGATCCCGAGTTCCTGAAACAAGTCTTCCCCGAATGACTCTCGCTCTGGTCGCGGTCCTGTTCCTCCAGGAGGCTGCGAGCCTTCTGGAGCACGGGATGCTTTTCCTCGAGGAGCGGAACCTTCCCGCGGCGGAGAGAGTGTTCCGGGAGCTGGTATCGCAGAACCCGGAGGACTCCCGCGCGAGCTACTACCTCGGGATCGCGCTCTCGCGGCAGGATCGCATCGAGGAGGCCATCGCCGTTCTCGAGAGCGCGCGCCGCTCGGCGAAGCGTCCCAACCCGTCGATACTCTACGAGCTCGGGACGGCGTTCTCGAAGCTCGAGCGCTGGCAAGAGGCGGAGGAAGTCTTGAAGCAGGCGACGGAGCTCGCCCCGACGGAGACGGTGATGCGGCTCCAGCTCGGTTGGGTCTACTACTCGAAACTCGAGGGCGAGAAGGCCCGGGCGGAGTTCCAGCGGGTGATCGAGACCTCACCTTCGGCGACGGCATTTCTGTACCTCGGGCTCACGGAGATCGGTCTCGGCGAGAACGAGCCCGCGGTCGAAGCACTCCGGGAAGCGACCCGGCTCGAGCCCGGGCTCCTCGAAGCTCACGTCGCTCTCGGGAAGGTCCTCGCGCGGGCGGGACGGGACGAGGAGGCGATGCCGGTGCTCACCCGTGCCCTCGAGCTCGATCGGAGCAACGCCGAAGCCCACTTCCAGCTCGGCCTCATCGCTCTACGCCGCGGCGAGCTCGACTCGGCCTCGCGCTCGTTCGAGGTCGCGATCGACGCCGACCCCGAGCACCTCCAGGCGTGGTACAACCGCGCGTTGGTCGCGGAAAGGGCCGGCCGCAGCGAAGAAGCCCGCACCTGCTGGGCTCGGGTCGAAGAGCTTCGGGCCTCGGGAGCGGAAGACCCCGAGGCGAAGAGGCGCATGCGCGCCCGCACCCGGTGATTCTTCTCTTTCTCGTCACGTTCACGGACGTAACCGCGCAGGCGGGGATCTCCTTCCAGCACGACCATGGCGGGAGCGGACGCCGCTACATCGTCGAGATCGCGGGCGGAGGAGTCCTGGCCTTCGACTACGACCTAGACGAGCGTCCCGACCTCTTCTATATCAACGGCGCGCCGCTTCCGGGCACGAACCGCCCTCGTCGCGCGAACGCTCTCTACCGGAACCTGGGCGACGGTACGTTCCGCGACGTGACCGAAGAAGCGGGGCTCGCGGGCGAGGGCTACGGCATGGGGGGCGCGGCCTCCGATCTGGACAACGACGGAGACTTGGACGTGCTCGTCACCGCCTTCGGCGAGAACCAGCTCTATCTCAACAACGGCGACGGGACGTTTCGATCGCGCGGAAGCGAGAGTGGAGTTGCCGACGGCCGGTGGTCCTCGAGCGCCGCGTTCTTCGAGCTTGACGGCGACGGTTTTCTCGATCTGTACGTCGCCAACTACCTGGACTTCACGCTCGCGACCCACCGCGAGTGCGTGAGCCCGACCGCGGGGTTTCTCGCCTACTGTCATCCGCAGGAATACGGAGGCGTCGCCGACATCCTGTACCGAAACCGCGGCGATAGGACGTTCGAGGACGTTTCGGCCGCCACCGGGATCGCCGGGTTGACCGAAGGAAAAGGGCTCGGGGTCGTAGCCCTCGACTTCGACGACGACGGCGACTCCGACCTCTACGTGGCCAACGACACCACGCGGAACTATCTCTACCGGAACGACGGTGGCGGTCGGCTTACCGAAATAGGGGTCGAGGCCGGAGTCGCCTACAACGAACAGGGACTGGCGGAAGCGGGGATGGGAGTCGACGCCGGCGATGTCGATCGCGACGGCCGGCTCGACCTCGTGGTCACGAACTTCGACTTCGAGAACAACACCCTCTATCGCAACCTCGGGGGAGGGTTCTTCTTCGACGCCACCTCCGCGTTCGGTCTCGGCGCCGTGAGCCTCACCGAGCTCGGTTTCGGCTGCGACTTCCTCGATCTCGACAATGACGGCTGGCAGGATCTCGTCGTGGTAAACGGCCACATCCTGGACAACATCGCCGAGATCCAGTCGAACCTGTCGTTCGCACAACCCGGGCAGGTCTTTCGGAACGAACGGGGTCGATTTCGCGATCTCACCGGGTCCTCGGGTCCGGCGATTTCGCGGCCGCGCGTAGGCCGGGGGCTCGCGAGCCTCGACTTCGATCGCGACGGCGATCTGGACCTCGCGATCTCCTCGAGAGGCGGAGCGGCGGAGCTTCTCCGGAACGACGGAGGGAACGCGGGCGGCTTCATCGGGCTCCGGCTCGTTGGTGTCGCGTCCAACCGGGACGGCGTCGGGGCGAGACTCACCCTCGAGCTCGAGGGCCGTCCGTGGGTCGATGAGCTGCGCGCCGGCTCGAGCTACCTGGCCCAGAACGAGATGACCCTCTACGTGGGTCTCGGGAGCGGGGCGAAGGCCGGCGGACTATCGCTCCGGTGGCCCTCGGGGCGCGTGGAAGAGATCGAGACCCTCGCGGCCGGACGTCGGTACGTGGTGAAAGAAGGCGTCGGAGTGATCCGTTGAGTTTGCTCCTTCTCACGGTGCTCCTGGCGCGGGAGATCTCCCTGCGCTTCCGCGACGTCGCCGAGGAAGCGGGCGTCGCAAGGGCTCTTACCTACGGAGGCGTCGGAGAAAAGCGCTACATCCTGGAGACGACGGGAACCGGGGCCGCATTTCTCGACTACGACGAGGACGGGGACCTGGATCTTTTCGTCGTGGATGGACGGCGTCTCGAGGACGTGCCCGAGGGCGCCGGAAACCGTCTCTACCGCAACGTCGGCGAGGGGCGATTCGTCGACGCGACCGAGGCTTCGGGTCTCACGCGCCAGGGCTGGGGCCAGGGAGCCGCGTTCTCCGACGTCGACAACGACGGCGATCCCGACCTCCTGGTGACCTACTTCGGAGCGGCGCTGCTCTATCGAAACCGCGGCGACGGAACGTTCGTCGAGTGCGGTGAGGCCTCGGGTCTCTCGCAAAACGGCTGGCATACCAGCGCCGCGTTCGCGGACTACGATGCCGACGGTTTCGACGACCTCTTCATCGCTCGCTACGTCGACCTCGATCTCGAGAATACGCCCGAGCCCGGAGGCGCGCCCAATTGCTTCTTCATGGGGATCGCGGTGATGTGCGGGCCCAAGGGCCTTCCTCCGGCGAGGAGCGTTCTTTATCGCAATCGCGGTAACGGGAGCTTTCAGGACGTGAGCGAGGCGGCGGGCGTCGGGATCGTCCCGGAGTACGGTCTCGGGGCCGTCTGGAGCGACCTCGACGACGACGGGGACGTCGACCTCTACGCCGCGAACGACCAGTCGGGGCACAATCTCTATCGAAACGACGGGAGGGGCCGCTTTCAGGATACGGCGCTCGCCGACGGCGTCGCCTTCAACGAGGACGGGAGGGCTCAGGCGGGGATGGGCGTCGACGCCGGCGACTACGACAACGACGGTCTCTTCGATCTCCACGTCACGAACTTCTCCCACGACTACAACACCCTCTATCAGAACTCCGGCGCGGGGTATTTTCTCGACGTGAGCTTCGCCGCGGGAGTCGCCGAAGCGAGCTACCTGTTCCTCGGCTGGGGTTCGGGGTTTCAAGACTTCGACCGCGACGGATTTCTCGACATCTTCGTCGCGAACGGACACGTCTACCCCGAAGTGGCGAAGGAAGAGATCGAAAGCGATTATGCCCAGAGGAGCCTCCTGTTTCGAAACCTCGGCGACGGCCGCTTCGCGGAGACGGGCGAGCGGGCCGGTCTGGAAGAGCCTCTCGCGGGAAGGGGAGCGGCGTTCGGCGATCTCGACGACGACGGGGACGTCGACGCTTTCGTGACTCACATGAACGGAAAGCCGCGACTCTACCGGAACGATACGGAGACTTTTCGACACTGGATCGGGCTTCGCCTCGTCGGCCGCGAGAGCGCGCGCGACGCTCTGGGGGCGAAGATTACGGTCGTGAGCGGCGGGCTCTCTCAGATACGCGAAGTCCGGAGCGGAGGGAGCTATCTCAGCCAGAGCGACGCGAGAGCGTTCTTCGGTCTCGGCTCCCGCGAGCGAGTGGATCGCGTCGAGATCCGATGGCCCTCGGGAGAGGTTCAAGTGATCGCGTCACCGGAGCTCGACCGCTACCTGCTCGTGGTGGAGGAGCGCTAGCGTCGGAATACGATCCTGCCGCCCACCATGGTGAGCGAGATGCCCATGTCCCGGATGCGCTCGGGCTCGCAGGTGAGGATGTCCTCTTCGAGCACCACGAGGTCGGCGAGCTTTCCCGGCTCGAGCGTTCCCTTCATGCCTTCTTCGAACGTGAGCGCGGCGCCCCCGAGAGTCATCGCTCGCAGGGCTTCCTCACGAGACACTCTTTGATCCTCGCCCATGACTCCGGCGCTGATGGTGTCGCGAGTGATGAAGTGATAGAGGACCCAGAGCGGCGGGTAGGGGACCACGGGCGCGTCGGTGCCGAGAGAGATGGGAATCCCCGCGTGGATGTAGGCCCGGAGAGGCGTCACCCATCGCGCCCGGGAAGCGCCCCAATACTTCACAAGGCTCGGGGCAGCGAGGTAGAGGTGGTTTTGCGCCGTGACATGAAGACCGAGCGCTTTCATGCGAGGGAACTGATCCTCGCGCGGGATGAAGCCGTGCTCGATGGCGAAGCGCCTGTCCGAGATGCTCCGGTCCTGATGGGCCTTCTCGTAAGCATCGAGGATGAGATCGATCGCGGCGTCCCCGACGGCGTGGGTCGCGACGCGCCATCCCCTCAGATTCAGCTTTCGCACGAGCGCGATGTAAGGCTCGGTGGGAACGGTCTGGAGCCCGTAGAACGTGCCGTTCTGCCCCCAGGGCTCCTCGTACGGCTCGCGCATGAGACCGCCCTCGAAACCTCCGTCGACACCGAGCTTGATCCCGGCGACCCTTACCCATTCGTCCCCGGCATCGGGCGCGATACCGAGGTTCTCGAGAGCGGCTTCGTCCTGGACTCGCAAGAGGACGCTCACCCGAAGTGGCAATGAACCGCGCTTTTCGAGCTCCTCGACATCGTGGTAGAGCGCCGGTGACGCGCTCGCGTAGCGAATGCTGGTGAGCCCGACCTGGTTGAGGCGGCGATATTCGTCGACGAGCGCTTTCAGG
>Ga0209002_10003502_pt1 | contig 12481 bp, 16 predicted proteins | sample Rifsed16ft2_FD_184010 | JGI IMG/M metagenome (GOLD analysis project Ga0209002, IMG submission 184010) | Soil microbial communities from Rifle, Colorado, USA - sediment 16ft 2 (version 2) | ecosystem: Environmental > Terrestrial > Deep subsurface > Rock core/Sediment | place: Rifle, Colorado...
TGATGACGGTCGCGCACTGGCCGGAGCCGGTCGCCCCGACGATCGCGTCCACGTGGTTCTGGGACACGAGGGTCGCGGCGGCGGAGCGGGCGGTCTCGGGCTTCGTGTCGTCATTCTGGTGGAAGAGCTGGATGGGTTGGCCGAGGACGCCTCCTGCGGCGTTGATCTCCTCGACCGCCATGATCACGCCCTGACGGTTCTTCCCGCCGAAGGCGGCGAGCCCGCCCGTGATCGACAGGACGGTGCCGATCCGCAGGGGCCCGCCTGTGCCGGGAGGGACGATGGCGTCGTTGACGCGGAGGAGCAGGCCGACGGCCGCGGTGACGACGACGGCGGCCACCACGATTGCACCCACCACCACCTGCAGACCGCGTCCTCTCCGTGGCGACGGTGGTGGATAGGGCACCGGATAGTACGGAGGGTACGCCCCGTACGGATATGGCGGCGGCGGGAGCGGCGCGGAACCCGGTTGCGGAGGCGGTTGCGGGACCACGGCATCCCTCGCGTCTCCATCGCGGAATGCCTATTTCGCGGTTCTGGCGCCGGGGTACGCTACATGTAGCCGCCAGGGACACGACGGGCATCGTCGGATGCCTCGTCCATGGACCCCGTCTCCCTCGGGCTGGCGATCGCGCTGTTCACCCTGCTCGGCCTCGCCGCGGGGGTCGGCACCGGGCTCGCGCCCGGTCTCCACGTGAACAACGTCGCCGTTCTCCTGCTGGCCTCCCGGCCCGCCTTCGAGGCCCTCGTTATCGCGATCTTCCCCGCGGCGGGCCCGGACGAGACGGTCGCGGTCCTCTCCAGCTTCGTGATGGGGACCGTGATGGGCCACAGTTTCCTCGACTTCGTCCCCTCCGTCTACCTCGGCGCGCCGGACGAGAAGACCGCCCTCGGCGTGCTGCCGGGGCACCGGATGCTCCTCGCGGGCGAGGGCCACCTCGCCGTCCGCCTCGCGGCGGCGGGGGCCCTTTTCGGCGTCGGGCTATCGGTCCTCCTCCTCGTCCCCCTGCGGCTCTTCCTCGGCTCCCCAGTGGACGCGTACGAGCGCGCGAAGGGCGGGATCGCCTTCGTCCTCATCGGGATCGAGGTCTTGCTCATCCTCTCGGAGAAGGAGCGCCGGGTCCGGGGCCGCGCGGGGCGGGAGCGCGTCGTCGCCTCGAGGGCCCGCCAGCGGGCGGTCGCCGGTCTTCTGTTCCTGGCCTCCGGCGCCCTGGGCTTCGCCCTGCTCGACACGCCCTGGCTCACGGGCTGGAACTGGTTCCCTCTCGGACCGCTCTCGGACGACTTCGGGACCCTTGTGCTCTTCCCGTTGTTCACGGGGCTCTTCGGGTTCGGCACGCTCGCCCTTTCCTCGCGGAGCCGCGCGGTCGTCCCGCCCCAGGACCTCGGCGCGAAGGCGGGCCTCGCCCGCCGTCCCCTCGCCCGCGGGGTCCTTTCGGGTTCCGTGGCGGGCGCCCTGGTCTCGTGGCTGCCGGGCCTGAGCTCCGGCGCCGCCACCGCGCTCGCGCAGCTCCTCTCCCGGGGCCGCGGGGACGAGTCCCACCCGGACGCCCAGAAGGAGTTCATGCTCGCCCTCGGGTCCGTGAGCACCGCCACCTCCGTCTTCACGGTGGCGGTCCTATTCATCATCGACCGGGCCCGCAGCGGCGCCGCGGTCGCGATCCGCGCGCTGAGCGCGGGCTCCGTCCCGCCGTGGGAGCCGGTCTCGGCGCCGCCGGGCCTGCTCCTCGTCCTCGTCGCGTCCGCGGTCCTCGCGGCCCTCGTCGCGTACCCGGTCACAATCCGGTGCAGCCGGCTCGCGGCCCGCCGCATCCACCGGGTGCGGTACGACCTCCTCGCGCGGGGCATCCTCGCCCTCCTCGCGGTCCTGATCCTCGTCCTGGCGGGCGCTGCGGGGCTGATGATCGCGGTCGTGGCGGGCGTCCTCGGGCTCGGAGCGCCGTTCGCGGGCGTGAAGCGGGTCCACCTGATGGGGTGCCTGATCGTCCCCGTGGTCCTGCTGTACCTGGGCCTCGCGTGACCCGCTCAGTCCTCGGAGTTCTCGCGGGTCCCGTACGGGGTGCTGTAGCGGTACGTCTCCTTGATCCGCTGGATCCCGTCGATCTCCTTGATGTACGCGGCGACGACCGCGGGCACGAGGTGCTCCCAGTCCCCGCCGCTGAACATCCTCTTCCGGACCTCCGTCCCGCTCAGTGCATCGCGCTCCACCATCGGGAGGGAGACGACCTTGATCCCCCGCTCCTTGAACAGCCGGATGACGAGCGCGGAGTTCGTGTACACCGCGTCGAACGTCGGAATCAGGGAGAGGACGTGCCCGACCCACACGCTGTGGACGTGCGTGTCCGGGATCGGCACGATGTGGTAGTTGTGGATGCCGTCGGCGTCGAGGGCGCGGTGGATCATCTCGAACCGCTCCCCCGCTGTAAACGGGTTCTCCCCCGTGTGGCTGTACTGGGCGGACCCGATGCCGATGATCAGCTCGTCGTGGTTCTCCAGGACCTTCCGGACCATCGCGAGGTGGCCGTTGTGGAACGGCTGGAACCTCCCGATGAGGAGCGCGCGGCTAGTACTCATCCCCGCCGTCCTCGAAAAAGTCGTCCAGGTACTCGCAGGCGACGGTCAGGTACTTCCGGCAGTGGATGCAGCGGGTGTCGTCCCGCTCCGGCGCGAGGGCGGTGTTGAACTCGAAGCAGGGGAATCCGATGAACTCGTCCTCGACCGCCTCGTCCTCCATCCCACGAACCCCCAGCGGTCAGTGCGGGACCGCGCCCCCGGGCAGGCCCGGGTACGACGGGGCCTTCGGGACGATCGCCGCGAGCTTCCCGAGCAGGCCCTGCTTCTTCGGCCCGCCGATCAGGGCGTGCTCGAGGACCTCCTTCAGGTTCTCCACGGGGACGATCTCGATCTTCCCCACGTACCGGTCCTCCAGGAGGACATCCTTCATGTTCGACCGGGGGATGAGGACCTTCCGGATCCCCATCTCGGCGGCCGCCTCGATCTTCGCGGTCACCCCGCCGACGGGGAGGACCTGCCCGCGGACGCTCAGGGACCCCGTCATCGCGACGCTCTGGTCCACCTCGACGCCCTCGAGGGCGCTGATCACCGCCGTCGCGACGGAGATGGACGCGCTGTCCCCCTCCGTGCCCTCCCGGGAGCCGACGAACTGGACGTGGATGTCGTGGTTCGAGATGTCCTCGCCCGTGTACTTCTTGATCAGGGCCGCGACGTTCTCGACCGCCTCCTTCGCGATCTCCCCGAGGCGGCCCGTCGCGATGATCTTCCCGCCGCTCTTCACCTGGGCGGGCGTCACCTCCGCCGCGATCGGGAGGATGATGCCGCTGAACTCCGCCATCGTCGAGTCGCCGGAGTACACGGCGAGGCCGTTCACGACGCCCATGATCCCGCCCTCCGTCACGAACGTCCTGTACTCCTTGCCCCGCTCGATGATTCGGTCCGCGACCTGCTGTTCGAGGGACCGGGCGATCCGCTTCGCCTGGACGACGTGGGCCGCGGTCACGAGGGGCGCGCCCTGCTCCTGCGCGATGTCGCCCGCCACGCGGATGAGGCCCCCGAGCTCCCGGAGGCGGAGGGTGAGCTGGCCCCGGCGGCCCGCGCGGCGCTGGGCCTCGCGGAGGATCTCGAGGACGGCCCCGCGGTCGAAGTGCGGGATCTTCTTGTCCTTCGCGACCTCCTGCGCGACGAACCGGATGAGCTTCTGGCGGTTGTCCTGCGTGTCCGGCATCGTGGCCTTCATGTAAATCTCGTACCCGTAGCCGCGGACCCGGGACCGCAGGGCGGGGTGCATCCCTTGGACCGCGTCCAGGTTCCCCGCCGCGACGAGGATGAAGTCGCACGGGACCGCCTCCGTCTTCACCATCGCCCCGCTGGACCGCTCGCTCTGGCCGACGATCGAGAACTTCTTCTCCTGCAGGGCCGTGAGGAGGCTCTGCTGGCTCTCGATCCGGAGCAAGTTGATTTCGTCGACGAACAGGACGCCCCTGTGGGCCTTGTGGATCGCGCCCGCTTCGACCCGCTCGTGCGCGGGAGTCTCGAGGCCGCCGCTCTGGAACGGGTCGTGCTTCACGTCCCCGAGGAGCGCGCCCGCGTGGCTGCCCGTCGCGTCGATGAACGGCGGGAACTCGTCCGGCGTGTGGGTCACGAGGAGCTTCGGGACGAGGACGTTTTCCTGGCGGTGGCCCGTGTACCGGGTCGCCATCCATATGATCCCCGCGACGAGGATTCCGAACAGGAGGATTTCGGCGCGGAACGTCGGCGGGTTCGTCCACTGAATCGAGAGGAGGACGCTTAGGCCGACGATGAAGAACAGGATCGTCATCATCATGGAGGCTTTCTGCTCCCGCCGCTGCGCCGCCTCCGCCTTCTGCGCGTTCACGATCTCCCGCCCCTTGCTGGCGGGGACGACGCGGATCTTCGGCTCGTTCGGGTCCTCCGGGTTGTGATAGACGATGATGTCCTGCAGCTCGTCCCGCGGGAGGAGCTCGGTCATCGAGCGGGCGAGCATCGACTTCCCCGTCCCGGGGTCCCCGATCAGGAGCACGTGCCGCTTCTGCTCCGCGGCCTTGCGGATTACCTCGACCGCGGACTCTTGGCCGATTACCTGGTCGACGAGTCGCTCCGGGATCTTGACCTCCGTCGTGCTGCGGAACTCCTGACCCCGGATCCAGGCGTCCACCGTGTCGATGTCGTCCGGTCCAGAAAGCGTATCCGCCATTTCGCCCCGGTCCCACAATCCCTTCGTGTAGGCCTCGAATACGCGCGTTCGCGAATTAAACCTTTTCGCCATGAAGGTTAGGCAGCGAAAAGGGGAAAGGAACGGGAAGGAGCGGGCGGCGGGAGCCGCCGGGGCTCACGCGGAGCGGGACGCGATCATCTCCGCGAGCCGGAGGAAGCCCGCCTCGACGTTCTCGCCGGTCTTCGCGCTCGTGAACAGGAACGGCGACTTGTGGGCCTCCGCGACCTGCTTCACGTCCGTCTCGTTGACCTTCGCCTGGTCCTTCAGGTCCGCCTTGTTCGCGAGGAAATGGACTGGGATGTTCCCCGTGACGCGGTTCACGGCCGCGATCCAGTCGTTCAGCTCGTGGAGGCTGTCCTTCCGGGTGATGTCGCAGACCGCGAGGATGCCCTGGGCCCCGTGGAAGTACGCTTCCTTGAGCAGCTCCCGGAAGCCCTTCTCCCCCATGATGTCCCAGATCGTCATGTCGATCGCGATCTCGCCGTCCCCCTTCGGGCTCGCCACGACGACCTCCTTCTTGGAGACCTTCGCGCCGAGCGTAGAGATGTACCGGTCGTCGAACTGGTCGTGGATGAACCGGCGGATCAGGCAGGTCTTCCCCACGGCGCCTTCCCCGACGAGGCACACCTTGACCTTCATCTTCTGGCGTTCGGCCATGATACAACCCTCAGACACCGGGGCGTCTTTCCGACGAACCCGCGCGAGCCTATAAAGGGGTATCCTCGTGATTATCCTTTCGGATAATGCCCCGGCCGTCCGGAGGAATCCGCGGGCCTCACAGCTCTCCGTTGTGCCGCTCCGCGATCGCGGACGCGAGGGCACGGAACGAGGCCTCCACGCCTGCCCCGGTCTTCGCGCTCGTGGAATGGCGGGGCGCGGAGTGGATGCCCGCGAGGCGGTCGAGGTCCTCCTCGGTGACCGCGACGCGGTCCTCGAGGTCGATCTTGTTCCCGAGGAACACAATCGGCACGTTCCCGACCTGCTTCTTCGTGAGCTGGATCCAGTTGTTCAGGTCGTACAGGGTCTCCTTGCGGGTCACGTCGCACACCGCGAGCACGCCCTGGCACCCCTCGAAGTACGCCTCCTTGAGGAGGGCCCGGAAGCCCTTCTCCCCCATGATGTCCCACACCATGAGGTCCATCCGCGCGGGCACGCCCCGCCACAGGACCGGGACCGTCTTCTTCGTCACCTTCGTCCCCACGGTCGCGATGTAGCGGTCGTCGAACGTGTCCAGGACGAAGCGCTTCACGAGGGATGTCTTCCCGACGGCGACCTCGCCCACGAGGCACACCTTCGCCTTGATGTGCTTCTCGGGGGCGACCTGGCTCTGCATGGCGGGACGGCGCGATTCGCGGAAGTCGCTTATAGCCTTCCGCTCACCGTATCAGCCGTGATAAAAATCGGCTCAATCCTCGGGCGCCGTCTTCGAGAGCCGCTCCTTCGCGACCCGCTCCGCGAGGCTTTGGAATCCCGCCTCGACGTTCTCCCCGGTCTTCGCGCTGGTGAAGAATGACGGGGAGTCGTACGCCCGGATCGCCTGCTGGATCTCGGAGTCACCGAACTCCGTCTTGTCCTTGAGGTCGACCTTGTTCGCGAGGAACTGGATCGGGACCTTCCCGGTCACGCTGTACACGCCCTCGATCCAGTCGTCGAGGTCGTCGAGCGTGGAGCGGCGGGTCACGTCGCACACGGCGATGATCCCCTTCGCGCCGTAGAAGTACGCCTCCTTGAGGAGCTCGCGGAACCCCTTCTGGCCCATGATGTCCCAGATCGTCATGTCGACCTTGAGCTCCGAGCCGCCGACCGGGTTCGCGAGGGAGAGCTCCTTCTTCGAGACCTTCGTCCCGAGGGTTTGGATGTACTTGTCGTCGAAGTCATCCAGGACGAACCGCCGGATCAGGGAGGTCTTCCCGACCGCCGCCTCGCCCACGAGGCAGATTTTCATCTTCATCCGCCGGACTTCCATGGGGACTCCTGCCGAGATGATGAGTCGCACCCGGCACGTCACTTATAAACGTTCTCGGCACGTTATCAACCTCGGTATCTTAAGGCGTTCGCCATCGCAGTGAGCACGCCGGAACACGGGTCCATACCCGCGCAGGCGAACCCATCTAACGCCCGTCGTCGATCCTGGGGAGCCGCGAAGGAGCATGTGCGAGGACTACTGGGAGTGGGAGCTCGCGAGGCGGCGAAAGATCCTGGCGCTCGAGGAGCCGTGGCCCGGCGAGGTCGGCGACGACGAGAATCCGATTGAGGATGCGATCGAGGACAAGCCGGAGCCCGTCATCCTCCCGCCCACACCTCTCGTCGAGGAGAAGCGCCGCGGGCGCCCGATGCTCGCGCGGTGAGCGCCCCGCGTCCGGCCGCGCGATTGGCCCAGCGGGTGAGCCGAAGGCTCCGGCCCGGACGAAGGGTTATATAGGGCTCGCTTATTGCGAGCGGTCGCAACGCGAACCAGACGCATCCGGGCTCTCCCTACGGATCCCGAGAATGCGGGGCCTGACTCGTTCTGGCCCCGCAGGCGGCGTCACGGGCGGGTTGCAGGCCGCGCGGCGTCGGGCCGCGCTCGACAGGAGGCCCTCGTTGGAGGACCGCACCGATGCCGAAGGAGCACAGACCCCGTCACGGTTCCATGGGCTTCTCGCCCCGCAAGAGGAGCGAGAGCCCGGTCCCCCACTTCTCCAGCTGGCCGGAGATTGAGACGGGCCCGAAGCTCCAAGGGTTCGCGGGCTACAAGGCGGGGATGACCCACGCGTTCGTCGTGGACTACCGCCCGACGTCGACGACCTCCGGCCAGGAGGTCCAGATCCCCGTCACCGTGATCGAGACGCCCCCGATGCGCGTCGCGGCCGTGCGGGTGTACCGCCGGGGCCACGCGGGTCTCGAGGTCGCGGGGGAGCTGTGGGCGGAGAAGATCGACAAGGAGCTGCGGCGCCTGTTCCCGACCCCGAAGAAGCACGACGGCTCGGACGCCCTCGGGAAGATCGACGCCGCGGAGATCGACGACGTCCGCGTGATCACGCACACCCAGCCCACACTGGTCACGGGCGTGCCGAAGAAGGTGCCGGAGCTGATGGAGCAGCGGATCGGCGGAGGCACGCTCCCGGAGCGGCTCGCCTACGCAAGGACGCTCCTGGGGCGCGAGGTCCGCGTCTCCGACTTCTGCCGGGAGGGCTCGATGGTCGACGTCGCGGCGATCACGAAGGGGAAGGGGTGGCAGGGGCACCACACCCGCTGGGGCACGAAGCTCCTCTCCCACAAGAACTCGAAGTTCCGCCGGAACATCGGCACGCTCGGGAACTTCCAGCCCGGGTACGTGCGCCCCACGGTCCCGCAGAGCGGGCAGATGGGGTACCACCAGCGCACGGAGTACAACAAGCGGGTCCTGAGGATCGGCGAGGACGGGAAGGACATCACGCCGGACGGCGGGTTCCTGCACTACGGTCCCGTCCGGACGTCGTACGTCCTCGTCCACGGATCGATCCCGGGCCCGACGAAGCGGCTGATCCGGTTCCGGGACGCGGCCCGCGGCGGGTACGTCCACCTCGAGAAGGCGCCGGAGCTCACGTACCTCTCCAAGGCCTCGAAGCAGGGGGCCTAACGATGGCGAAGAAGAAGCTCGAGGACGCGTCCCCCGAGAAACCCGAACCGGAGGAGGCCCCCGAGCCCACCCCCAAGGAGCAGCCGGAGCCGAAGCCCGCCGCGAAGCCGAAGCGGGCGCGCGGGAAGAAGCCCGCGAAGGAGGAGCCGAAGACGGCCGCGAAGCGGCCGAAGGCCCCGCTTAAGGAGAACGAGGTCCACGTGTACTCCCTCGACGGCGAGGTCGCGGGGAAGGTGGAGCTCCCCGCCGTGTTCGGCGCGCCCCTCCGGCTCGACCTGATCCGGCGGGCGGTGACCGCGTTCCAGGCGAACCGCCGCCAGCCGTACGGCCCGAACCGGAAGGCGGGGATGCGCCACTCCGTGCGGTGGTCCGGGAAGGGGCACGGCGTGTCCCGGGTCCCGCGGATTCGCGGGACGATGATTGGCGCGCAGGCCCCGGGCACCCGCGGCGGGCGGAAGGGCCATGGCCCGAAGCCCTGGGCGGACTGGTCCAAGAAGATCAACGCGAAGGAGCGGGTGAAAGCGCGCAATTCCGCGATCGCCGCGCTCCACCAGGCGGAACTCGTCTCCCGGCGCGGCCACAGGTTCGAGGCGGGCCGGACCCTCCCGATCGTTGTCGAGAACGGCCTCGAGGAGATCGACGTGAACGACCTCGAGCACGCGACGAAGCGGGGCGTGGAGATCCTCCGGGCGCTCGGCGTCTACGCGGACGTCGAGCGGGCGATCCGCGGGACGCACATCCGCGCGGGCCGGGGGAAGATGCGGGGCCGCCGGTACCGCACGCCGCGGTCCGTCCTCCTCGTCGCTGCGAAACTGGACGGCATCGAGCGGTGCTTCCGGAACCTCGCGGGCGTCGAGGTCGTGTCCCCCGCCCTCCTGGACGCGGAGATTCTCGCGCCCGGCGGGGACCCGGGCCGCCTCGCGATCTTCACGGAAAGGGCGCTCGAGGCGCTCCGGGGGTGGAGGCCGTGACCGTGGACCCCTACAAGATTCTGCTTCATCCGTACGTGACGGAGAAGACGATGAACTTCCTGGAGGGGACGCCCGTGCAGGGCCAGAAGGACGGGAACCGCCTCGAGTTCATCGTGCGGCGGGAGGCCACGAAGCCCCAGATCAAGGAGGCCTTCGAGGTGCTGTTCGAGGTGAAGGTGGAGAAGGTGAACACGTACATCCACGGGGACGGGAAGCACGCGATTATCAAGCTCCGCAAGGACTTCCGCGCGGAGGACGTCGCCCTGCGGATCGGGGTGTACTGATGGGAAAGAACCTTCCGCAGCAGCGCCGCGGACGCGGCACGTCGCCCACGTACCGCTCCCCGAGCCACCGCCACCCCGGCGTGCCGTCCCACCCGAAGCTCACGGGGGCGGGCGTCGTCCTCACAATCGAGCACTCCCCCGGGCGGACCGCGCCGATTGCGCGGGTCCTCTACGGGGGCCGCGAGGTCCTGATGATCGCGCCGGACGGGCTCCAGGTCGGGCAGAGCGTGACCGTGGGCGCGTACAACATCGACCGCGGGAACACGCTTCCCCTGGGCTCGATCCCCGAGGGGACCCTCGTGTACAACGTCGAATCGTCCCCCGGCGACGGCGGGAAGTTCGTCCGCGCGGCGGGGACGACCGCGATCGTCGTGAGCCAGGCAGACCGGACGGTCCTTCAGCTCCCGAGCGGGCAGTTCCGGACGTTCGACCCGAAGTGCCGCGCGACGATCGGCGTCGTGGCGGGCGCGGGGCGGGGCGACAAGCCGTTTGCGAAGGCGGGGAAGAAGGTCCTGGGGTACCGGTCCTTCAGCAAGCCCCCGCTCTGGGTGCGGGGCGTCGCGATGAACCCGGTGGACCACCCGCACGGCGGCGGGGCGCACCAGCACGTGGGGCGGCCGTCCACCGTGTCGTGGCACGCGTCCCCGGGCCGGAAGGTCGGGCGGCTGTCGCCGAAGCCGAAGCGGATCAAGGAACGGGATCGACGGAGGTAGGTGCGCATGGCGAAGAAGATGGGCGGTCTGGCGAAGGCGGCGCGGAGGAAGCTCCGGAAGCGCGCGGCGGGCATGGAGGTCCGCCGCCGGAAGGAGTTCACGTACCGCGGCTACACCCTCGAGGAGATGAAGGCGATGACGGTCCAGGAGATCATCGAGCTGCTCCCCGCCCGCCCGCGGCGCACGTACATCCGGGGCCTGGACGAGCAGCAGTCGATTTTCGTGGAGCGGTTCCGGGCCGCGCCCTGGGACACGTCCGCCCTCCGGACGCACTGCCGGGACGTCCCGATTCTCCCGGACTTCATCGGGAAGAAGGTCGCGATCCACAACGGGAAGGAGTTCCAGACGGTCGAGATCAAGCCGGAGATGATCGGCCACTACCTGGGGGAGTTCGCGATGACCCGGAAGCCCGTGAAGCACAGCGGGCCGGGCGTCGGCGCGACGCGGTCGTCGAAGTTCATGCCGCTGAAGTAGGTGTCGGATGGCGAAGTTCGGGTACACGGTGGAAGTCAAGGCCGAGACGATGGCGCGGGCCTACGGCCGGGAGCTCCCGATCCCCTGGAAGAAGGCGGTCGAGCTCGCCCGCGAGATCCGCGGGAAGAAGGTCGAGAGGGCCCTCGAGTACCTAGACAACGTGATCGCGCTGAAGCAGCCGGTGCGGTTCCGGCGGTACAACCGGTGGGTCGCCCACAAGAGCGGGTACGGCCCCGCCCGGTACCCGGTGAAGGCCGCGCGGTACTTCCGAAAGGTCCTGGAGTCCGCGGTGTCGAACGCGGAGTACCTCGGCCGCACGGAGCCCGAGGGCATGGTGATCCGGACGATCAACGCCCACAAGGGCACGACGAACAAGGGCATCGCCCGGCGGGCACAGGGGCGGAGCACCCCGTGGAACCAGGAGACCGTGAACCTCGAGGTCGTTCTCGAGGAGGTCGAGTAGATGGCCGCGAGGGCGGGAAAGGCGGAGCGCCGCAAGGACCGGCGGATCGTGATCGAGAACGTCCGCCGGATGCTCCTCAAGGAGTACCTGATGAAGGAGACCCATCGGGCGGGCTTCGGCGGGCTCGACATCCAGCGGACGCCGATGGGCACCCGCGTCACCCTGATCGCGGAGCGGCCCGGGCTCGTGATCGGCCGGAAGGGCGCGGCGATCAAGGCCCTGACGGAGGCCGTGGAGCGGGAGTTCAGCTTCGACAACCCGCAGATCGAGGTCCAGGAGGTCGCGAACCCCTCCCTGAACGCGCAGATCATGGCGGAGAAGCTCGCGAACGCGCTCGAGCGAGGCTGGCACTTCCGGCGCGCAGGCCACTCCACGGTCCGCCGGATCATGGAGGCGGGCGCGAAGGGCTGCCTCGTCGTCGTGGCGGGGAAGCTCACGGGCCAGCGGCACCGCCGCCAGAAGTTCAAGGCGGGCCACATCAAGTACTGCGGGGAGCCGCGGAACACGTGGATGCGGAAGGGTTTCGCGGTCGCGAAGCTCAAGCCCGGCGTGATCGGCGTCACCGTCGGGATCATGGACCCGGACGCGAAGCTGCCCGACGACATCGTCGTCCGGCCGCCGACGCCGGAGTCGATCGCGGCCGCGGCGGCGGCCCGGGAGGCGGCGGAGGCTGCGGCCCTCGCGGCGCTGGCCCCGCCGGAGGAGGCGCCCTCGGCCCCGGCGCCCGTCCCGGGGCCGACGGCCCCCGTCGAGGACCTGCCCGCGCCCGAAGACGAGATGCTCCCGGAGAGGCTGAAGGTCTCCAAGGTCGCGGAGAAGAAGCTCAAGAAGGTCCTCAAGGAAGCGAAGGAGCTCGGCGAGGAGGTCGACGTCGACGTGGACGTGAAGGAGGCGAAGAAGTAGATGCCGCTCCTCCGGACGAAGGAGATCCGCGGAATGGACGAGAAAGCGCGCGCGGAGAAGCTCAAGGAGCTCCGGAACGAACTCATGCACGAGCGCGGCGTGGCCGCGATGGGCGGCGCGCCGCCGTCGCCGGGCAAGATCCGCGCGGTCCGGCGGAACATCGCCCGGATCCTGACGATCATCGGGGAGGAGGAGAGGGCGAAGGCCCGCGCCGCGGCCGCGACGAAGCCGAAGGGGGACAAGGCGTGAACCTGCGGAAGCACGAGCTGATCGGGCTCGAGGTCTCCATCGTCTCCGCGACGGACCCGAGCCTCGTCGG
>Ga0209002_10003503_pt1 | contig 12480 bp, 10 predicted proteins | sample Rifsed16ft2_FD_184010 | JGI IMG/M metagenome (GOLD analysis project Ga0209002, IMG submission 184010) | Soil microbial communities from Rifle, Colorado, USA - sediment 16ft 2 (version 2) | ecosystem: Environmental > Terrestrial > Deep subsurface > Rock core/Sediment | place: Rifle, Colorado...
TGCACATCGATGTCGAAAATCGACATGATCGGACGCTCACCCGCAAGAATGTTCGATCGATCCTCGGTCTCGATCACGCGGATCTCGGAAACTGCGACAGACCCGTCGCGCGCAATCGCCCTGATGCTCCCAGCGACCTCATCGGCGCGCCGTTGCGCCGGGCGAATCGAGGTGCCGCGCAAGCGAAACAGCACGTCGCCGTCGATGACGACCGGCGCCATTTCGATTCTCTCTGCAGGCGCCGGCTCCCCCTGCGGGAGACTCGGCGCCGCCGCCAGGGTGCCCAACGGCAGCATCAAGGTTGCGATCGTAATCATCGTGCGAATACCGTAGCAGCTGACGCGTAGCAAGTAGGAGATCATGGCTTCCTCGGTGTTGTACTAAGAGCGCGCATCGAAAACATCAGCCGCAGATAAACGCGGATAAACGCCGATGGCTAAAGGGGACGCACACCTTTTCAGAATAATGTGTGCGTCCCCGTTTTTTCCTGATTACTTCTCGGACGCAATAGGCAGTGGGCGGTCTTCGGCCGGAAGGCTGCTCATTTCGGAAACAGCAACGTCACGGCCGCGCGGAAGCCCCAGCCGTGCGGGCCGCCCGGCGGGCTGTCGGCATAGTAGCGCGGCCCGGCGGTGACCTGGATGGGCTGGTTGCCGACCTTGAGCACCTGACCGACGAAGAGGCCGATCGGCACGTTCCAGCGCTCGCTCTTCCAGTCGTACGTGGCCTCGGTCTGGATCGTGAAGCTGGTCGCGGTCTTCGTCGTGTAGGAAAAGAACGGCTGGATGAAGGTGCTGCTGATGTCCTGCCGGCCGCTGCCGCCGACCGACCAGATGTGGTTGGCGAGCGCGCCGTAGGTGTACGGTCCCTGTTGCTTCAGCACGACGCCGGTCAGTCCGGCGCCCCACTTGTCGGCGCTGATGAAGTCGGTGCCGCTCGGGATCAGGAACACCGGCCCGACGCCCCAGATCAATCCGCCCGCCGTGGGCTTCTTCGGCGAGAAGAACAGGCTTTGCACGACATCGCCGATGTCCCTCTGGCTGCCGTTGCTCAGCCCGGGGATCTTCTGATCGACGACCGGAACGATGGTGCGCGAAATGATGTTCCACTCTTCGTTCAGCGTTATTGGAATCACTGGCTGGACATTGAGCGTCGTGCGCTTGCCATCGCGGTTCGCGCCGATATCGCGGTCCCAATTGAACTGGAACGGCACGCTGATCAGCGCCGCGATGGGATTGGACAACTGCTTCGCGAGTTGTTCGGAATCCTGCGCGGCAGCGAGCCGGACGCCGCCCGAAAGGGCCGCAGCGAGGGCCGTGATGGTCAGCAGCGTGATACGGCTTGTTTCCATTGCGCGTGTTTCCTTCCGGTTCAGCGCGCAAACGAGCACGGCGGCGAGGAGGTTTTGCGTGGAAGCGGTTTTCATTGCTCTGTGCTTCCTCGGGTTAATTTCATTTGGCCAACTGGGCTGACGGAATCTTGTAGGTGCCGGTTATCAATGGTTCTTGAGCCTCGGCCAGCCTCATCGCGTCTTGAACTTGCCTGCCGCCCGTATTCCTTTCCGTTCACTTCATCTTTTCGACGTTGGGCGGCATCCAGGTACCGTCAAGGATGGCCTTCTCAGCCCAATACGCGCGGATGTAGAGCGAGAACTTTCCTTCGGGCGCCGGCACCCAGTTGGTTTCCTTGTCCTTGCCGGGAGACTTCGCGCCGAAATACAAGGTCAGCGAGCCGTCAGGATTGTATTTCAGCGACTTGCTCTTCGTGCCGAGCGAGTAGCGGTTCAGCTTGTTGGGATGAAACAGGTGGTGTTCGTTGTAGAGCGTCAGCGACCAGAAGCCCTTGACCGGCGGCAGTTGCCCCTTCGGAAAGGTGACGCTGTACCGATTCTTGCCGTGGAGTTGCTGGCCCTTGCTGTCGAAGTCCCGATAGATGTACTTGGTTTCGTCGGGCTTGTTGTCGTACATGTTCGACTTGGCGGTGCCGGTGCGGTTGAGGTAGTCGGTGCCCCATTGCGCGTTGTTCACCGGCGAATACCAACCGTTGCCGGCGTCGTGGCCGTTGTATCTCCACTGGAACAGCGGGGCGATGATGTCCTTGTCGGCGGCGACGAAGGATTCCACCAGCGCCTTCTTGGTCGCCGGGTCCTTGGCGGCGGCCTCGAACACGGAACGGATCCAGCCGTAGAGGGCCTCCTCGCCCGGCAGCGGCGGCACGAGTTTCATCACGCCAGGCAATTGATCGAAGAACTTCTCGGGAACGACCCACTTGGTCTCGCCCGCGGGACCCGCCGGCACGGGAAAGTGCGGCACCTTGCTCCAGTCCGTGGTCTTCATCTTGCCGTCGAACTGGCTCAGCGGATAGAACATGATCTGACCGAGAACCGACTGAACGGCCTTGGTGTCCTCGGCCGTGTCGTCCTTGAAAATGCGCGGGGCGGTAAACGCCAGCTCCGTGGAGGAACGCACCACCGCCGTAATGCCCGCCGGGACTTTGCCCTTCCAGTTCGGTCCGACGATCATGTAGAAGCCGGGCTTGGTGCCGTAGGGTTTGCCAATTTCGGCGAACTCGTCGGTGCGGGCGTCATAGAGCGCATAGACCCAGAAGCGGTCGCCAAAGTCCGGCACTTGAAAAACCACCGGCTCCTTGTCCAGCGCGAAGTATCCCGCACCGTACGCAACGTCCTGGTTAGGACAGGCGACGAAGGTCTGCTCCGGTTTGATGTAATCGGTCAGCATCGAGTTGTAGCCGATCGGGGCCATCGGGAGCACGCCGCCGTTCCAGCCGGGCACGTTGCCGTTCTGGCTGGTCACATAGGCGAATGCGGCGCGCCGGTTGTGTGAATTGACCAGCGCATAGCCCCAGACGTAGGCCATGCGGCCGACGGTCTGGACATACGCCTTGGTCATTGCGGTCCCGGAGGGTGGACCGGGCACTTCGGCGGCGGTTTTGGGCAGCGGCACCTGCTGCGCCTGTGCGGTCGTGAATGCCAGCGCACCAACGAGCGCGGCGGCGATGAAGTCTTTTCTGCGTATGGTATTCATGGTTGTGTCCGTAGCTGGATCGCTTTCCATTCGTCCGCACCCGGTTCCACCACTCACTTGCTCTTTGACGGGAAGATGGTCTTCCAATCGTTCTTCATGTCCACGACCGTCCAGCCTTTCGCTTTCGCCTCGTCGAGCGCCTTGTCGAGACGGCCGATGGAGGACTTCCGGTCGTAGTCCCACTCGCGGTCGGCGTCAGTGTGATGGACGATGCCCGTGAAACGCGCGCCGCCGCCCGCGGCGGTCCATTGCAGCATCTGGAGGTCGCCGTCGGAATTGCCGAAGGCGAGAATCGGGTGCCGGCCGATGAATTTGTTGATCGCCACCGGCTTGCCGTCCTTGTCGTCGATGAAATCGATCTCCGGCAGGCGCATGATCACCGGCTTGCCGTCGCGCATCTCGAATTTCGTCTTGATCGTGCTGCCGATGACCTGCTCGGGCGGGATGCCGTAAGCCCTCTCCACCCACGGCCGCATGAATTCGATGCCGCCGCCGGAAACGATATAGGTCTTGAATCCGTTCGCTCGCAGGTAACGGAGCAGCTCGACCATCGGCTGATAAATCATTTCGTTGTAAGGCCGGCCCGTCTTCGGATGCTTCGCAGTGGCGAGCCAGTCGCGCACGACCTTCTCGAACGCCTCGGTCGTCATGTTTGCGTGAGTAGCCAGAACGATTTCGAGGATGGCGTGCTCGCCGCCTGCCAGTGCCGCTTTCAGGTCTCCCTTGAGCAGCGAGGCGAACGGCTCCTTGTCCTTCCACTCCGGGCGCTGGGGCGCGAGCGCCTTCACGCGGTCGAGGGCGAAGGCGAGCTGGAAATACATCGGCTGCTCGGCCCACAACGTGCCGTCGTTGTCGAACACCGCGATGCGCGCTGCGGACGGTACGAAGTCCTTCCCACCCTTCGTGGTGACGCGCTTTACGAAATCAACGATCGCCTGCCTGGCCTTGCCGTCGTTCCAGGAGGGCAAGGCATCGGCGGCCCGTGCGGCGCCCATCGCGAGCACCAGCATGCAAGCGAGCGCACTGGCGATAAGATTCCGTAAGCGTGAAGTTTTCATAGCCCTACCCGTTAATGGCCCCGAAACACAAAGGGCCGCGCCTGCCATTGCAGCAAGCGCAGCCCTTCGTTAACAATCCCGCAATCAGCGATTGCCACCGCCCTGCTGGAGCGCCTCCATCACCCGGTCAAGTGAGAAGCTGCCGGCCTTCTGGCTCGGCGGAAACTCCTTGAACGTAGCGAGGAATTGCCCGACGTACTGCTGCGCCGGCACCAGGAGAAAGATGTGCTCCATCCACCAGCGGTTGTAGTCCATGGCCTCGTGGTCGGCGACCTCGAAAGGATCGGAGCGCAGGTTGAAGATCTTGGGAGCGCGTAGCGCCACGAACGGATCCCGCCAGACGTCGGCGCCGTGCGACCGCTGCTCGGCGAAGACGATCTTCCACTGGTTGTAGCGCAGCCCGACCAGCGAGCCGTCGTCGTTGAAGTAGAAGAACTCGTGGCGCGGGCTGGGCGACTTGCCTGCGAGGGCGTCGGTCAAGTTGTAGCCGTCGAGATGCACTTTGAAAGTCTTGCTGCCGACTTTCATGCCCTTCTTGAGCTGCTCCTTCACGTCGGGCACGCCGGCAGCGGCCAGGAGCGTGGGCAGCATGTCTTCATGGGCGAAGATGTCGTTCAACACGGTGCCGGGCTTGATGACGCCGGGCCAGCGCATTACCGTCGGCACGCGGTAGCCGCCTTCCCAGTTGGTGTTCTTTTCCCCGCGGAATGGTGACTGCCCGCCGTCGGGCCAGGTGAACTTTTCCGCGCCATTGTCGGTGGAGTACATGACGATGGTGTTCTCGTCGAGGCCGAGTTCCTTGAGTTTGGCAAGCACCTGGCCGACGTGGCCGTCGTGCTCCACCATGCCGTCAGGGTAGATGCCCAGGCCTGTCTTGCCCTGGCTTTCGGCCTTGAGCCGCGTCCAGATGTGCATGCGGGTGGAGTTCCACCACAGGAAGAACGGCTTGTTCGCCTTCTTCGCGTCCGTCATGAAACGAAGCGCATGCGCGGTGACTTCCTCGTCAATCGTTTCCATGCGCTTCTTGGTGAGCGGCCCGGTGCTCTCGATCTTTTGCTTTCCGCCCGGGTTCGCCCAGGCGTGGATCACCCCGCGCGTCCCGAATCTCTTCCTCAAGGCAGGGTCCTTGAAATAATCGGGATGCTCCGGCTCATCCTCGGCATTCAGGTGGTAGAGCGAGCCGAAGAACTCGTCGAAGCCGTGAGCGGTGGGCAGGTGCGCATCGAGATCGCCCAGGTGGTTCTTGCCGAACTGCCCCGTCACGTAGCCCTGCGCCTTGAGCAGCTCGGCGATGGTCACGTCGCGGGCCTGCAAGCCCTCCTTCGCGCCAGGCAGGCCGACCTTGAGCAGGCCAGTGCGGAAACCGACCTGGCCGGTGATGAACGCCGCGCGACCGGCGGTGCAGGACTGCTGGCCGTACCAATCGGTAAACATCGCGCCTTCCTTCGCGATCCTGTCGATGTTGGGCGTCTTGTAGCCCATCATGCCGTGGTTGTAGGCGCTGACGTTCCAGTAGCCGATGTCGTCGCCCCAGATGATGAGGATGTTGGGTTTCTTCTGCTGCGTTTCGGATTTCTTCTGCTGCGCGGCCGCCGGGAGCGCGAACGCAACCAGCACCACTGCTACTGCCAAACTACACCAACGCAAGACTCGCTTCATGGCTGTTACCCCTTCCATATTGTGAACACGCGAACGACTTGGCTATCTCTGGTTATCTTAACCGGTATTTCAGCGAAATCGCGATTGTGCTATTCGGGACACAAGAATGTCGCCGTCAGCCATATGCCCTAGTGCCGTTCCAACTATTTTCGGCAAACCAAGCATTCCTGAAACGCCGGATTACCGCCGATCCGCGAGCCGCCTGGGTTAGGAGAAACAAGTTGGAACGGCACTAGCCCTTGGGGACGCTTCACCAGCCTCCCCCACGCCTTAAAGGTTCCTGACACCTTTTCTACTTCCACTGCTGAAGCGGCACTAGAGCGGAATAGCGAGTTCCCGCGAACGCAGCGCCACCCGCGGCAGGTCGCCGACCGCAGCAGCAGCCGTGATCAGCGCGCGCCGGTCGTTGTGGGACAGCCGTGGCAGGTCGCCGTCCTTGAAGTACGTCAGCGCCTTGAGACTTTCCGACGGCTGAAAGGCTTTGCCGAAGAGTAGTCGCGCCGCTGCAAGACCGTGACTTAGCGATCCACCGGCGCGCCGCATCGCGGCGACGTCCTCGTAGTCCTTTTTTTCCGCGCGCTCCACAATGACTTTTAGCTTGTGCGCCATGAGGTCGACGAGCGACGCGACCTCCACCACGCCATCGCGCGTGAGCAACGGGTCGCCGACGCGCCCAAAGCCCAGGCCGCCGAAAAACGAGACCTTCACGCCGGTGGCAAGCACGACGAGGGTATCCTTTGACTGCTGGAGCGTTTGCGCCGATTCCAGAAATCCAAAGGCGCTCCGGATCACCGCTAAATCGAGCGCGCGATCGTGGAAGAAGTCGAAGTCCACTGAATTGCGGTGACCGAGGTGCAGCGATACCGCGGTCCCGCCGTAGAGAACAAAACCCAGCGACACGCTCGGGCGCAGTTGAGGCCAGAGCCGCCGCTGCGCCGCCGGCAGCTTCGTGAACCGCGGCGTGAGCGTGCCAATCAACGCAGTCGGCGCTTAGGAAGCCGCGGCACGCGGCCGGGTCGCGCGAGCCCCAGCCGGTAATGCCAGTACGCCCATGAGCGCTCCGAGAACCGGCCGGCTTCGGCTCGGCGTAGCGCCTGCGCCAACCGCTCGCGCCCGAGCGCCGCCTCGAGCCTGAGCACGTCCTCGTAGTCGCCCAGCTCCATGGTTTGCGTGATTGCGAGATCCGGCATTGCGGCAGCTTCCGCGCTCGAGAGCCACCAGACGTATTTCCGGGCGAACGCCCGCAGCAGCCGGCCGCGCTGTTCGGGGCGGCGGCCGCGCGGTCTTCCGGGCGCGCGGCGCTCGATCGTCGCCAGCGCCGGGACCGCCCAGTGGTGTCCGATCCGCCGTGCCCCCGCAAGGCGTCGCGCCGCGAGTAACTGAAGCACACGCGCGCGCGTCACGCCCTCGCGCGACGCGAACTGCGAAACGGACAGAAACGGCGTCTCGCCGCCGACGGAAACTCCCATGCCTGAATTGTACCATTATCCCTCGTCAAATGATAAGGCTTTTTCTAGGTCGGAAAAGGCGTCAGGAACCTTTCGGGCACCCATAAAGGTTCCTCACACCTTTTCTACTTCTCCAGCTCGGCAACCAGCCGTTGCACGCCGGGATCGTCAGGCAGGACTTCGGCGAGCTTGCGCGCATAGGAGAGCGCGGCTTTCGCGTTGCCCGCCTCGCGGTACATCGAAACGAGCGCGCCGAGGATGTCGAGGTCGTAGGGGTGGCGCGCGTCGGCGGCACGCAGTGCAGCCAGCGCCGCGTCGCGTTTTCCGGCAGAGTGCAGCCCGATCGCGTAGACAAATGCGTAGCGGGCGCTTTCGGGCGCAAGCTTGACCGCTGCGCCGAGTTCCTTCAGCGCGGCAACCGTGTCACCTTTGCGCACCAGCAGCAGCCCCAGCGCATGGTGCAGGTCCGCCCCGCGCGGCAGCAGGGCCACGCCGCGCCGCAGCACCTTCTCGCCTTCGGCCTCGCGCCCCTGCTGGCGGTGGGCATCGGCGAGATTGACATAGGCGCCAACGAAGCGCGGATCAAGTGAAAGCGCGTGCTCGTACGCCGCGATTGCCTCCTCGGGGCGGCCCTGACGCATCCTAAAGTTGCCGAGACTGGCATTCGCCGCCGGCCAGTCGGAATCCTGTTGCAGCGATTCGACGTATTCGTTCGTCGCCTTCGCGCGAGCACGGCGCTGGTCGGCTGAGAGTTGATCGTCGGCAACATCCGCGAGAACGCGGGCGACCTCGACGCGCACGCCGCGCACCGGGTCCGCAAGCAGCGGCGCGGTCGCCTGCGCGCGCACGGCCGGCTCGAACGGCTCGATCAGGCCGAGCGCTGCGATGCGCATCGTGGGATCGTAGTTCGCAAGCAGCTTGCGAACCACAGGCAGGCTTTGTGGCCGGATGTGAGGACCGGCCAGCGTTGCCGCAGTCGCTCTCACGATGGGCGGCGCCATCGCGTCCTCCGCAAGTGCGAGCAGCGCGGGCAGCGCCTTCGCGCCCTGCGTCACGCCGGCATGCAGCGTCTTGCCGTAGTGCCAGCGATCGCGCCAGGTCTTGCCGTACCACTGGTCCATCGCTGCCGCAGCCCATTCGGGTTTGCGCCCGGCGTGACATTGGGTGCAGGCGTTAGGGCTGCCCAGCGACACCGATAGATCCGGCCGGGGGATGCGCATGCTGTGGTCGCGCCGCGGATCCACGACCATGTACTTCTGGGCTGGCATATGGCACTCGACGCACTGTGCCCCCTTTGTGCCCGCCTTGTGGAAGTGATGCTTCTCCGTGTCGAATGCGGCGGCGGTGTGGCAACGCAGGCACAAGCCGTTGCCCTCCTCCCGGAGCTGCAGAGCGTGCGGTTCATGGCAATCCATGCAGGTGACACCGCGCTGGTACATCCTGCTCTGGAGAAACGATCCCCAGGTATAGTCCTCCTCGCGCTGCTGTCCGTCGGCGTGGTAGTTCGGCTGCGTAAGCAACGCCAGACGGTGCGTCACTTCGAGAGGAGCGCCGACCTGCCCTCCTTCGGCAATCGTGGAGCGGCGGGCGTGACAAGCGGCGCAGATATTCATCAGCGCATCGGCGGCGGGCTTGTCGCGTTGCGCAGTTCTCGCGTCTGCTGCCGGAAGTTTCCACGCCTCGTTCCAGCGGCTTCTTAGAACCACGAGGCCTTTGTCACTCTGCGACGTGTATGGCGGCCGAGCCCCCTTCGCCCACTCCACGTGCCGCGATCCCGGTCCGTGGCAGGCCTCGCACGCGACGTTGATCTCGCTGAAGGTGGTCTTGTAGTTATTACTGGCCGCGTCATACCCCTTCTTCAGGTTCGTGGAGTGACACGCGGCGCACTGCAGGTTCCAGCTCTGATACAACCCGGTCCAGTGAAGCTGATCCTTGTGGTCGATCCTCTCGTTCGGGTAAAGATGGAACCAGCGCTGCCCGCCCTCGCCTTTCGGCCGCGCGTCCCATGCGATGGACAGCGCCTGGAGCCGGCCTCCCGGGAATTCGATCAGGTATTGCTGCAGCGGCGTCACGCCAAAGGCGTACTTCACCTCGTAGTCGGCAAGCTTGCCGTCAGGTCCGTCGGCGCGGACCATGAACTTGCCGTCGCGCTTGAAGAACCTGGATTCGATGCCGGAGTACTTGAACTTCGCATCGTCGAAATTGCCGAGCACCGTGGACGCGTTCGCTTCCTGCATCGCGAGCTGATGGTGCGAGCCCGCCCATGCCTTGAACTCGGCCTCGTGGCACTGCTTGCACGCGGCTGCACCGACATAGTCTGCGGCCACCAGCGGCGTCGACGGAGCCGGCGCTCGCGTCGAACCCCGTAGCAGCCACCACGCGCCGCCACCCGCTGCTAGCGCGAGCAGCGCGGCCACGAACAGGGCGGCTCTCCTTGTCCATCGCGAGCGAATCGGTGGTACCGGAGGCGGACTTTTCGGTGCCGCAGTTTGCGCCGTCTCCCGCCTTCGGGACTTTTTTTTCCGACTCATGCCAACCTGGTGATAAGGCCCATTGTGCGCGGAGAGGGCCGATTATAGATGCGCAGAAGGTTACTGACACCTTTTTCCAAGCCCGCGTTCTGTCTTGCAGATATGGCATTACCGTATTACAATGCTCGCATGAAGACACTTACCGTTCGGCTGCCTGAAGCCATCGTGGCTCAGATTGAAGCCGAGTCCCGCGGGCGGAAGCTTTCGAAATCCGATGTCGTCCGCGAACGCTTGAGCGTTGCTGCCGCGCCCTCCCGCAGACGGCACGTGCTGCTTGACGCCATCGCGGACCTCGTCGGCTCAGTGGACGGACTGCCAGCCGATCTGAGCGCGAGAAAGAAGGCGTATTTGAAGACGACCGGCTATGGCCAGAAGCGTGGTCGTTGACACCGGCTTCCTGGTCGCCCTGTTGAGCCGCCGCGACGGCAACCACCACTGGGCAGGCGCACAGGCCCGGCGCTTTCCTCCACCCTGGCGCACCTGCGAGGCGGTACTGTCAGAGGCATTCCATCTCGTGGAGGCGCGGGGTGAGCCCGCCCTCGCGGCGCTTCTCCGCCGCCGTGCTGTTTACCCCGCTTTCGACCTGAACGAGGACCTGGAGCGGACGTTGAAGCTCATGGAAAAGTATGCGGACGTGCCGATGAGTCTCGCCGATGCCTGCCTAGTGCGCATGACCGAAACGCTGCCCGACCCCGTGCTTCTGACTACCGATGCGGATTTCCGCATCTACCGCCGCCACAGCCGCCAAACCGTTCCCAGCGTGTTGCCATCCTGATCAGTCGCCGGCGGGACTTACCGTCGGGGTTGACGATACGAATCTGCGAAAGTTGACAATAGGTTGACGATCGCTAGCAAAAACACGAATCTCGCGATAGACGCCATGCTCCGCCACGTGGCCTCGCAGTGAGCCGGGCGCAGCGCTGATTTTGCCGGGCTGCCTCAGGGAAATATGGGCGGATTCTTGCTGATATCCACCCCGGGCGAAGGCGCGCGCTTGCCCGCCTCGGCCACCCAGCCGCCGCCCAGCGCGAGATGGAGGTTTACGCGCTGCACGAGCTGCTCGCTTCTCACGCGCAGCAGCGCGGTGCGCGCGCCATAGACGGCGAGCTGCTGCTGCTGAACCGCGCGCAGATCCCCCGATCCCACGCGGTAACGCACGTTTGCAAGCTCGAGCGCGCGCTCGTTTTCCGACACCGCCCGCGCCAGTATCGTGGTGCGCTCCTCCAGCGTGAAGGCGGACGACAGGGCGCTCTCCACCTCACCGAATGCCCGCGCGCCGACGCGACCGTACTCGGCCACCGCCAGCTTCTGCTCGGACGTGCGGATCTCCACCTGTGACTGCAGCGCGCCGCCGAGGTAGAGCGGCGCCAGCAGGCTCGCCCCTGCGCTCCAGATCGGGTCGTCGCGGTCCTTGAGCACGAAGAGCTCGCTCGAAATGGTGGTCGCGGCCGCTGTCAGCGAGATGCGCGGCAATCGCGCCGCCTTTGCCTCTTCGGTCCGGTAGAACGCGGCCGCGACGCGCCGCTCGGCCGCCACCACGTCGGGCCGGCGCTCGAGCAGTTCCGCGGGTATCCCCACGGGAACCGGTCCCGGCTTCGCGGCGAGCCGTGGGGGCACCGCGACCGCCGCAGCGGGATACCGCCCGATGAGCGCTTCGAGCGCCCGCAGCGCCTGACGGTACGATAGATCGAACTGCTGAACGGCGTCACGGTAGGTCTGGAGATTCGCCTGAGCCAGCGTCACGTCGTACTCATCGCCCTTGCCGACCCGCATCCGGTCCTGCGCGAGGCCGACAAGGCGCTCGGCCGAGCGCATCATGTCTTCGACGGCCGCCTTCTGCAGCCGGGCCTCCGTGGCGAGGAACCAGCTTTTGGCAACCAGGGCGGCGATCGAGTGCCACGCGTAGTCGGCATCGAGCGCGGCAGACAGGTACTGAAGCTGCGCCGCTTCACGCCCGGCGCGCACGCGGCCCCAGAGATCGAGCTCCCAGCTGGCAAAGATGCCGACGCCCTGGAGACCGCTCGAATCCCCGCTGAGACTGCCGCCACCGCGCGCGAGCAGGTTGACCTGTGGGTAGAGCGTCGCCCCCGCGAGCCTGACGTAGCCGGCGGCCTGCTCCACGCGCGCCGCGGCCACGCGTAAGTCCGGGTTATTCGCGATCGCCTCACGCACGAGCCCGTCGAGTCTCGGGTCGTTGAATGCCGCAAGCCATCCGTTTGCTACGGCCCCGGCCGCGCCGCCTTTCTCCGCCCACTGCGCCGGAACCGCCAAGTTCGGCAATGCCTGCTCTTGCAACTCGGCACGCTGCTGCGGTGCCTTCAGCGCGCAACCCCAGGCCATTGCTGCGGCAAGCGTGGCGTAAGCGAACTTTCTCATGCGGCAGGCTTCAGTGCAGCTTCAGGATCAGGTAGCTGGTGTACGCCCCCACGCGCAGGATCACCTTGCGGATGATGTGGATCGCCGCGAGGTGCTCGGTGTAGATCGCAGCGTCGCCCGCCGCGCCTGCTGCCAGGAACAACTCCTTGTCCTTGTCAGCAATATCGAACTTGACGGCGAACCGTCCTGGCGGCGCGGTCAGGACACCGGTCATCGGTATCGTCCCGCTCGGCGGCAGCTGGCCCTGGCCCTGCGCCCACACGATCGAGTCCACCTTTGCCTTGATGATCCGCCCCGGATGGGTATACAGGGAAACCTCGGCCTCGTCCCCAGGCTGCACCTGGTGCAGCTCGTTCTGGTGATA
>Ga0209002_10003504_pt1 | contig 12477 bp, 10 predicted proteins | sample Rifsed16ft2_FD_184010 | JGI IMG/M metagenome (GOLD analysis project Ga0209002, IMG submission 184010) | Soil microbial communities from Rifle, Colorado, USA - sediment 16ft 2 (version 2) | ecosystem: Environmental > Terrestrial > Deep subsurface > Rock core/Sediment | place: Rifle, Colorado...
AACGGATAAAAGGTACTCCGGGGATAACAGGCTTATTCCTCCCAAGAGTCCACATCGACGGAGGAGTTTGGCACCTCGATGTCGGCTCATCACATCCTGGGGCTGTAGCAGGTCCCAAGGGTTCGGCTGTTCGCCGATTAAAGTGGTACGCGAGCTGGGTTCAGAACGTCGTGAGACAGTTCGGTCCCTATCTGCCGTGGGCGTTGGAAACTTGAAGGAAGCTGCTCCTAGTACGAGAGGACCGGAGTGGACGTACCTCTGGTGTTCCGGTTGTCACGCCAGTGGCAGTGCCGGGTAGCTATGTACGGAAGGGATAACCGCTGAAAGCATCTAAGCGGGAAGCCCCTCCTGAGATAAGGTTTCCCGGGGACTCGATCCCCCTAAAGGGCCCTCGTAGACTACGAGGTTGATAGGCTGGGTGTGGAAGCTCAGTAATGAGCGGAGCTAACCAGTACTAATTGCCCGTGAGGCTTGGCCATATAACACCCAAAATGTTTGTCTGGAATTCGAGCTATTGAGTGCAACAGACGGATCATTCCAAATACGGCGTTTCGCAAGCGCTTGCGCGCGAGATGCCTTACCGGTTTGCCTGGCGGATATAGCGGGCGGGAACCACCCGATCCCATCCCGAACTCGGAAGTGAAAACGTCCAGCGCCGATGGTAGTGTGGGTTTACTCACGCGAGAGTAGGTCATCGCCAGGCTTCTAATGTGAAACCCCGGCCCCCTGGGCCGGGGTTTTCTTTTTGTGCGCCCGGCAGGGCGCACTCACTTGGAGGTGAAAGTCCTCTACATGCCCGACACGGGGAAGTGTTAGCGGAAGGCAAGGGTTCTCCGGGCGACTGGAGGTCTGAAGGAAGCCGGAAGCAAAGCGCTGGCGCGACGAACAGGAAGCGGATAGAGGCGGCGCCGCGGGGTGAGCAGGCAAAAGCATGCAAAGCCCGATACGTATACGGAACGCGGTGACGTAGATCCGACGCGCATAAGCGTGAAGGTGGGTGCGCAATACCCGGGGAGATCTGACGAGTCTGCCTTTGTAGTAGGGACGGCCGTGATGAGTTGTTCCGAAGGGCTGAACCTGTCAGGAGTGGAAAGTCAGACGTGATCTCCGTGCAGTTAGAACAGAAGGTGTCGTAGGCACGCCTGGCCCGTGTCTGTAGAGTCCGGAAGACTCGATGGGCGCGCCGGGTGTTCGACGGCTGACGGGCGACACGCCGAACGAGACGAAACTCACAGCGGTGCATGTGGCCGTTGTTGACAGGAACCGCCGTATGCGGAACCGCATGTACGGTGGTGTGAGAGGGCCGCGGGGGTAACCCCGCGCCCTACTCGATGCGTTGACGACTCGAGCGAACCGGCACAACCGCCGATCGCGCCTGCGTCTCTGCGCTAACTAAGTGTCGTCCGGTTCGCGACGAAACACGGGCACGGAATGCACGCCCGTGTTGTAAGGATCGTATTCCTCCGGCGGCGCCGACTCGTCTGCGAGGCTCAAGCCTGCAAGCTCGAGTCGCTTGAGAAAATTGTAAGTTTGCGCCAACGGATCTGCGTCCTCGCGATCCATGCTGTCACGGCCGACGTTCCAGCGCAGTACCCTTTGGCCGACGTCGTCGGTACCGATCTTCCAGTTCGTTTTCTTCTTCACGTTAGCTTTCCGCCATCCCTGTGGTGGCGCCGGCGTGTCTCTATACGCCGACAGATGCAACCCTAACATACTGTTTATTGGGGGGAATGGGCTTATGTCAACGCGCTCGAGGCGGGCTCTCGAGACTGTGATGCAGTTCACACTTGTTGGCGCAAGCGAGCGCGTGCGACTTGTCAGTAACCGGCGAGCTCGAGATACCCCTGGCCGCCGATCTCGCGCGTCCCAGCACGGCCCTCGAGCTCGATGGCGCCCTCCCAATAGCGCACCCGGACACGCACTTCCTGGTCGCGCATACGGGGCGTCAGACGTAGCTCCAGGGCCTCCACGGGAACGCGCAGGTCCCAGGCCACCGGGTAGGTCGCGCCGCTCGCGGGGCTTTGCCACGTCTCGACGACCTCGAGCTCGACGTCATCGGCCGTGAGCCTGCGAGTGCGCCCCCCTGCATCGGTCAGCGAGCCGCCGCTGAAGGGGCTCGCCGTGCCGTCGCGCCCTCGCAAACGATAGAACATGAGGTCCCGGCCGTCGTCGAGCTGCAGCGCGAACCAATCCCAACCTTCGATGCCTGGGCTGAGCGCGCTCGTGCCCCATTCGCGGTCCATCCACGCGAGTCCCGTGACCGGAACGGGAGCGCCCGGTCCGGCACGTACGGTACCCGTGACGGCCAGGCGTGGCGCCGAGTAGTAGTACGATGCGTTGCCGGGCTCCGGCCCCTTGGCATCGAGGCCGCGGTCGCCCTGCAGAACGATGCGCTCGAAGCCGCTGAGCGTAAGCTCGATGCCGGCGTCGTCGTCGGCCGCGCTCAAACGCACGCTGCCCGCGCCGTCCGTGAGCTCGCCGCGCGCCGACCAGTCCTCGACCCAAATGTGAAACGGGTCGTGCGCCGCGCCGGCGAGACCGAGCGCCCCGCGGCTCAACCGTTCGTGCGCGACGAAGCGCGCGGCCGCGGTATCGGTAAGCGCAAAGTGCGCCATCCAAAGTTGCCGCGTGGCCCAGCGCGATTCACGCGCGCGCGGAGCCCTTGCCAAGCCGATCCTGAAGAACGTGAGCTCGAATCCGTAGTGCGCACCCGTCGCTGCGGCCAGGTTTCCCGTGAAGTACCACCACTCAGTCCGGTAATCCGGGTGACTGCCGTGATCCTCGGGGAAAGCGAAGGTGCGCGGCGCGGCGGCGCGGCTGAAGTCCGCAGCCTCGCGATCGGCGAGAAAGCGGATGCCCGTGAGCGCCGCCGGAGCGGCAACGTCGTCGCGCGGCGGCGCGCCGCACGCCGCCAATGCCGACGCCGCGAGCAGGGCGAGAACGCGCGTGCGTCTATTCATCGCGCAAAGCCGCGTCGAGATTCGTGCGGCTCGCGCGGACCGCCGGGTAGACGCCCGCGAGCAGCGCTGCAGCGACGGCCAGCACGACGCCGACCATGGCCGGGCCGGGCGTGATGACGAGATCCATGCTCCAGCCGAATGAACGCCGATTGATCACATGGACGAGCAGCGCCGCGAGCACGCCCCCGATCGGGATCGCCGCCACGCCCGCCGCGAGCCCCAAGAGACCTGTTTGCGTAAGAACCAGAATCCCGAGATCGCGCCGCGAAAAGCCGATGGCGCGCAGGATGGCGAGCTCGCGCGTGCGCTCGAGCTGAATCGCGAGCGACGCGCTCAAGACGCCCAAGAAGGCGACGACGGCGGCGAGAATGCGCAGTACTTCCGTGATCTCGAACGTGCGATCGAAGACGGTCAGCGACAGCCGCTCGATGGACTCGGTCGAGCGCAGCCGAATCGCGGCGTCGTCGGCGAGCGCGGCGCGGACCGCCGCGACGCCCTGTGCGGTCTCGACGTCGCGCGCGAGGTGGACACCCACGCCCGTGAGCCGCAGGTCGCCCCAATGCCGGCGATAAGTGTCGAGCTCCATGAACAGCGCGCTGCCGGCCGTGCTGTAGTCGCGAAAAACGCCCACGACCTCGAACACGGCGGTTCCCGACGGCGTCGGCAGCTCGACCGCGTCGCCCGGCTCGAGCCCAAAACGAAACGCCATGGGCTCGGCGACGAGCAGGCTCGCCGAGGAGCGCAGCCGCGCGGTGGCCTGTTCCGCGCTGCCGGCTACGAAGTCGAGGCCGAAGCCCTCGGGACCCGGCGTTGCGGCGCGCAGCGGCAATTCGCCGAAACGCGTCGGCAAGCGCACGACGCGCGACAAGCTCAAGGCCCGGACCTCGGGCAGCGCCGCGAGCGCGGCGAGCCTCTCGGGCACGAATGCGTCGCCGCTGTCGGAAGCGTCCGCGGAAAGATAGACGTCGGCCGTCAAGGTCGTGTCGAGCCACGCGACGAGACTGGCACGAAAGCTCGCGATCATGAGAGTGATGCCGACGACCGTCGCGACCGCGACGGCAAGCGCCGCCGCGGCAACACCTGTGCGGCTCAACGATGCGCTGACGCCGCGCACGGCCATGAGCAAGGCGATGCCGCCGTGGCGCGCGGCCGGCACGAACGCGCGCATGAGCGCGGCCGTTGCCGCCGGCACGAGCATCGCGCCCGCGCAGAGGACCAGAAACAAAGCCGCAAACGCGACGATCAGACCTTCGCCGCCGGCCGCGAGCAGGGCGCCGGCCAACGCGAGCAGCGGCAGGGCGAGCCAGGCCGCGAGCCGGCTGTGCGTGCGGGTCGTGCGTTCGAGCCGGGCGCGGCTCAGTGCGACGTCGGGCTCGCTGCGCGCAGCCTCGAGCGCCGGGATGAACGCGGCGAGCGCCGTCGCGCTCAAGCCGAGCGCGGCGCCGCGCACGTAGATTGCACTCGACGGTTCCACGGCGTTCAACGTCGCTGCGAATGCAAGGTCGCCGATGGTCCGCAGAACGAGCCCGATGAGGCCGTCTGCGAGTACGTGCCCGAGCACAAGACCGATGAGCGTGCCGATGAGGCCTATGGCGAGTGCCTCGACGAGAAAGGTCGCGAGCAGGCTTCGCCGGCGTGCGCCGAGCGACCGCAGCAGTCCGATCATGCCGCGCCGCTGCACGACCGCGAAGGAGATCGTCGCATAGACGAGAAACATCCCGACGACGAGCGCGAGCAATCCCAATGCGCTCAAGTTGGTGCGAAACGCACGCGTCATCTCCGTGAGCGGCAACGATTCGCTGCCGGCGACGACGAGGCTTGTGCCGGGCGGTGGCGCGGCGGCGAGGTCGGACAACTGCTGTGCCGTGAGCACGAGATCGATGCGATCGAGCCAACCGGTAATACCGAGCAACTCCTGTGCGGTGCTCAAGTCCGCGATGACGGGCGGCTCGGAATCCGCGGTGCCGAGTGCCGCGACGGTGCCGACGACCTCGACCTCGTGAGCTTCGCCGGCGGCAACGAGCGTGATGCGCGCGCCGACCTCGACCCCGAGCGCAGCGATCGCCGATTCCGGCAGCAGCACGGTTGCCGGCGTTGCGATGAGCACTTCGAAATCGGCGTCTTGTCCCGGAACGAAGCCGGAATACTCGCGAAAGCCGACTTCCTCGACAGGATCGATGCCGAGCAACGCGTAACGCGGGCCTCCCCGCGAGCCGAGCGCGACGACGGACTCGACGACCGGCGCGGCGGCGCGTGCGCGCCGTTCGAGGATGAGCTCGGCGTAAACTTCCTCGGCGATCCGGCCGCCGACGGGCAGCAGGCGATGCGTCGTTTGGCCGCGCACCACGGACGTCGACAAATCGAAGGCACGTCGCGCACTGTCGTTGGCGAGCTCGACGCCGACATAGACCGCGACGCCGAGACTGATGCCGGCGATCGCGAGCACGAGCTGCCATGGGTGGCGCGCATAAAAGCGCGCGGCGGAGCGCGCGAGGAGCCGATACATCATCGAGCCGCCTCGAGAGCGGCATTGCGAATGCGCAGCACGCGATCGGCGATTCCCGCGACGTCATTGCTATGCGTTGCGACGATGAGCGTCGTTCCGGATTCCCGGCAGGTCTTGTCGAGCAGTGCGAGCACTTGCTCTGCCGTCTCGGAATCGAGATTGCCCGTGGGCTCGTCGGCGAGGATCAGGCGGGGGCCGTGCGCGAGCGCGCGCGCCAGCGCGACGCGCTGCTGCTCGCCGCCGGAGAGCTCCTCCGGAAAACGCGCCGCGCATTCGTGGAGCGCGAGCGTTTGGAGCAAGCTCGCGATGCGCGCATCCGCGGGCGAGTCGGCGCAGCCGTTCAATGCGAGCGGCAGGCGGATATTCTCGGCGACGTTAAGCGTCGGAATCAGATTGAAGAACTGAAACACGAAGCCCAACGATTGCCGCCGGAAGCGCGTGCGCTCCGTATCGTTCATCGCGCTCAAGTCGCGGCCCGCGTGAACGACGGCGCCCGCATCGGGCGTGTCGAGGCCGCCAATGAGCTTGAGCAGGGTCGATTTACCGGACCCGCTGCGCCCGAGAATTACGAGCAGCTCGCCGTCCCGGACTTCGAGATTGGCATCGCTCAAGACGGGCTGTCCCGCGTAGGCTTTGCTGACGTGACGCAATTCGACGGACATCGGACTCGCACCTGCCGGCAGAGTGAGCAGAGCAGGATTCTACGCATCTCGGGCGTTCGCCATAGGGCGTTCGCTCAGGCGGGGGCGGCACGCTCAATCGAGCGTACGCCACGGCACGATCAACGGTTGGCCGTCGTTGCGGCCCAGAAACGGCTCGACGCGGTAGTAGCGGCGCAGCGTCTTGTCGTCGAGCACGCGCTCCGGAGCGCCGTCGGCGACGACGGCTCCGTCGTGCATGAGAACGATGCGTGCGGCGAACCGGGCGGCGAGCGTCAAGTCGTGCATGACGGCGATCACGAGCGCGTCGTGTGCGTAGTCGGCGAGCGCACGCATGATCTCGAGCTGATGGTAAGGGTCGAGCTGGGCGACGGGCTCATCGACGAGCAAGATCGGTGCGCGCACCGCAAACGCGCGCGCGAGCTGCACGCGCGCGTGCTCGCCGCCGGAAAGCTCGTCGACGGCGCGGTCGGCGAGGGTTTCGACCTTCGTCTCGCGCATGGCCCACTCGATCGCATCGCGGTCCGCGGGGCTCGGACCCGCGCCGAACGCGCGGTGGGGCAGGCGGCCGAGCGCCACGAGATCCCGGACTTTCATCGGCCAGTGCGCGAATGGGGACTGCGGCAGGTAGGCCATCGTGCGTGCGCGCCGACGCGCATCGCCGGCGTCGAGACGCGCATCGTCGCAAGCGACCGTGCCGGTCCGGGGCACGAGCCCCGCAATGGCTTTGAGCAAGCTGCTTTTGCCCGCGCCATTGGGTCCGACGAGCGCGACGACGCGGCCGCTATCGAGCTCGAGCGAGGTCGGCCGCACCGCGATCCGTTGCGTGTAGTTCACGGCGACGGCATCGATCGCGAGCTTCATGCGATGCTCCCGCGCCGCGAGCGCAACACGAGCCGCAGGAAGAAGGGCGCCCCGAGCAGCGCCGTCACGACGCCGAGCTTGAGCTCCGGCCCGGACGGCATGAGCCGAATCGCGAGATCGGCAGAGAGCGTGAGCACGGCGCCAGCGAGGAAGCTTGGGCCGAGTAGTCGGCTCGCGTGATAACCGACGGCGCTGCGCAGCAAATGCGGCACGACGAGCCCGACGAAGCCGACGACGCCCGCCACCGCAACAGCCGCGCCGACGGCAAGTGCCGTGCCCCCGATCACGAGCCACTGCGTCGTCTTCGGGCTGAATCCGAGGCTCTGCGCCGTGTCCTCGCCGAGCGTGAGCGCGTCGAGGCCGCGCGCGGCCAGCACGATCATGGCCCAGCCCGGGATCATGAGCGGCAACACGAGCCAGACATGCGCGAGGCTTCGATCGGCGAGCGAGCCCAACATCCAAAACAGAATCTCGAGCGCCGCGTACGGGCTCGGCGCGAAGTTGAGCGCGAGCGAGGTCAGCGCCGCGGCAAATGCGTTGATCGCAATACCGGCCAGGATGATGCCGAGAAAGTCGCCGCGACGGCCGGCCAACGCATACAACGTCGCAAGCGCCGCGAGCGAGCCTGCAACGGCACCGAGCGGCAGCAGCAACGATTGTGCGGCCGCGAGCCCGAAATAGAACACGAGCACGGCACCGAATGCCGCGCCGCTCGAAACGCCCAGGAGTCCCGGCTCGGCGAGCGGATTGCGGAGCAACCCCTGCAGGGCCGCGCCGCAGAGCCCGAGCGTCCCGCCGACGAGCAAGCCGAGCAGCACGCGCGGCAGCCGGATCTCGAACAGGATCGCTGCGGCGAGGTCGGGGCCGCCGAAGCCGAAAGTCGGGCCGGCGCTGCTGCGTCCCGTGAGGAGCGCGAGCGGTATGACGAAGAGGAGCGCCGCGACGAGCGCCGCGTGCAGCGGCCAATTGAACGATGCGGCGCTCGACTTCACTGCCGAGAGGATACGGCGCGCTTGAGAAGCTCGACCGAATGCAGGCTCTCGGGCAATCCGCAAGACCAGTATTTGGCCGCCACCGTCGCCGTCGCCGTCTTGCGCGCGAGGCGTACAAGCGCCGGATGCTCGAGTACGAGGTTCGCGAGTGAGCGCTCGTCGCGACGATAGCCCGTGTAGATCAGGAGCGACGGAGCAGAGAGCAGCAACGTTTCCATGGACAAACTGCCCCACCGATCGAGACCGTTCTCGGCCGCCACGTTGCGAAGGCCCGCGAGCCGCATGAGCTCCTCGGCGAGCGTCTCGGCGCCGACCGTGAATCCGCCGGGGCGGATGGCGACGGCCGCGACGGGCTCGGAATGCCGCGAGGCGACGAACGCCGCCACGGTCGCGCGCATTTCGCGAATCAACGACTCGGCACGATCGGCGCGCTGCAACGCCGCGCCGACGATGCGGAGGTTGCGCTCGATGTCGGCAATATTGTTCTCGGGCGCAAGGTCGACGACTCGGTATCCCAAGTCGCGCAACAACTGACGCGTGAACGTGCTCGTATACATGCCGGCGATGACGACGTCGGGCGCGAACCGTAGGATTTCCTCGGCCGATCCGTAGTTGAGCGGATACCGCCGCGCTTGCTCGGCGAGCATCGATTCCTCGGCATCGGCCGCAAGCCAGCTCACGGACCGAATTTGCTCCGGATCCGCGACGCTCAAGACGAGCTGGTCGCTGCAAAGATTGATCGAGGCGACGGTAGGCAGCGGCTCGCCTACCGCAACGATCGGCAAGAGCGAGAGCTGAAAAAGCAGCATTCGCAGCGACATGAGCCCAACTCCTCGGAGACTCGTCGCCACGACGGCAATCCGCACCGTGCGCTTCCCCGGCGCGCGGAAGGACGACATCGGCGGCAGGTTTCCTGGCTCACGGCTCTCAAGCGGTTGCTGCGTGCCTTCCCAAAGCCCGTGCTTCAGTGGCTTTCGCTACAGTACCTCGCCGTACACAGTTGCGGGGACAGCCACAGCTTGCACTGTGTTCCCTTTTAACCCCAAAGGGCACCGCCCTTGGGCCACGATAGGAGCCGCCCCGCGCTTTTGCAAGCCGCACCCGATTCGCGCCAAGATGGCGCACCCGACGATCCTCGCAAGGAGCAACGCTCTGATTCGTTATCGCGTGCGTCTCGCCGACCTGAGCCGGCACCACTTCGAGGTCGACTGTCGCGTCGACGATCCCGCTCCGCTTGAGCGCGTGTCGATGCCCTCGTGGATCCCCGGCAGCTACCTGCTGCGCGAGTTTGCACGCCACGTCGTTGCGATCTCCGCGACGAGCGGCGGGGAAAGCATTGCAATCACGAAGCTCGACAAGAACAGCTGGACCTGCTCGGGCGCGCGCGGCGAGCTTTCGATTCACGCCACCGTGCACGCGCTCGATCAATCCGTGCGCGGCGCGTTTCTCGACCGCCGTCGCGCCTATTTCAACGGTACCTGCTTGTTCCTGCTGCCCGAAGGGCGCGACGCCGAGCCGTGCGAAGTCGTCGTCGAGTCGCCGCAGGATGCGGCCGCCGCGGAATGGCGAATGGCGACGGCGATGCGTGCCAGCGAAGTCGACGCGCGGGGCTTCGGTGCTTATGGCGCCGCCGACTACGACGAGCTCATCGATCATCCGTTCGAGATCGGCTCTCACGCCGCGGTCGCGTTCGAGGCGGCCGGCGTCCCGCACGAGCTCGTGATCGCGGGACGCTTCGACTCCGACCTCGAGCGCGTCGCGACGGACTTGCGCCAACTGTGCGAGGCGCAGATCGATTTTTTCGGCCGTCCGCCGCCGTTCGATCGGTACGTGTTTCTCGGGCTCGCGGTCGGCGAGGGTTACGGCGGGCTCGAGCACCGCGCATCGTCGAGCCTTCTGTTCAGCCGCGACGATCTGCCGAAACCCGGCGAAGCCGACGTGCCCCGCAGCTATCAGCGGTTCCTTGCGCTCGCGAGCCACGAGTACTTCCATACGTGGCACGTCAAGCGCACGAGGCCCGCCGCGTTCATACCCTACCGGTTCGACCGGCGTAACCATACGCGGCTGCTCTGGGTCTTCGAGGGGATCACGAGCTATTACCAGGATCTCATCCTGTTGCGCAGCGGGCTCATCGGCGTGCAAGCCTATCTCAGGCGGCTCGGGGAGCTCCTGACGCGCGTTTATCGAACGCCGGGACGATTTCGCCAGAGTCTCGCCGAGTCGAGCTTCGACGCATGGGACTCGCTCTACAAGCCCGAAGCGAACAGCCCGAATACGAGCGTGAGCTACTACTCGAAGGGTGCATTGACCGCGCTTGCGCTCGATCTCACTTTACGTTCGGCGGAGCCCGCGCCGCGCTCGCTCGACGAAGTCGTACAGGCTCTCTGGCGGCGGTATGGCGCCGGTGGTACCGGTGTTCCCGAAGACGGCTTCGAGCGATTGGCCGTCGAGATCGGCGGTCCGGCGCTCACGACGTTTTTCGACGCCGCCGTGCGCGCCACGCGCGATCTCGCGCTCGGCGAGCTGCTCGCGCGTCTCGGCGTCAAGCTGCACATGCGCGGTGCCGCCGGGCCCGCCGATGCCGGCGGGACTCCCGCGACGAAGGACGACGTGCCCGTACACATGGGAGCGAGCCTTCGCGCCGGCGAAGGCGGCGTCGAGCTGACGACGGTTCTCGAGGGCGGTCCGGCGCAGGCCGCGGGCTTGAGCCCCGGCGATCTCGTCGTCGCCGTCGACGGTCTCAAGGTCAACGAGCGCACTTTGTCGAGTCGTCTCTCGCGCCGCGCGCATGGCGAGCACGTGCGAGTCACGGCTTTCCGCGGCGATGAGCTCATCGATGTCGTGCTCGAATCGCGCCCGCCGCCTGCCGACACGTGCTATCTCGAGCTCGATGGCGAGCCTCGAGCGGACGCGCTCGCGCGACGCCGCGCGTGGCTCGGCGAGTAGCACGCCGCTAAACTTGAGGCATGCTCGAGCTCGGCATCAAGATCACGCTCGCCTACGGTCTCGGGGCCGTCATGGGCGGGTTCCTCGTCGGCTACTTTCGCGGCGGCGTCGACTTGCGCACCGTCGGCAGCGGCAACGTCGGCGGCACGAACGCGCTGCGCACGCAGGGCAAGGCGTTCGCTTTCTGGGTCCTGCTCATCGACGTCGGCAAGGGCATCGCCGCGGCCGCATTGATCCCGCGCTTGGCGATCCCGGGCATCGGCTTCGACGCGGAGGTCGACCGCGATTTGCTCGCATACGCCGTCGGCTACGCGGCGATCGTGGGGCATGTCTTCCCGGTCTGGTTCGAGTTCCGCGGGGGAAAGGGCGGCGCGACTGCGGCCGGTTTGCTGTTTTATTTCGCGCCGTGGCTCGCCGCTCCCGTGATCGCCGTGTGGCTCGCCGTGATCTTCTTCACGGGTTATGTCGGCATCGCCACCGTGAGCGCAGCCGTGCTCGCGGCCGCCTATGTCGGCGTTACGGAGCTCGATGAGCGGCACGCCTTGGTCATTTTCGCGACTCTCGTCGCCTTGCTCATCGTCTATACGCACCGCAGCAACCTGCGCCGCACGCTCGACGGAACCGAATCACGCTTCGGACGCTACTTCGGGCTCAAGAATCGCGCATGAGCCCCGAAGGTCTATTGCAGCGCCTCGCCGACGGCAAGTCTCATTCCGGCGTCGATCTTGCGCGCGACTTCGGCGTCACGCGCGCCGCAGTGTGGAAACAGATCGCGAAGCTCGAGGCGTGGGGCATCGAGGTGCACGCGCATCCGGGGCAAGGCTATCGGCTCGATCGCGCCGTCGATCTGCTCGATGCAGCGGCGCTCTCGGCCGCGGCCGATACGCACTTGCGAGCCCGCGTGCGGCGCATCGAGCTCTTTACCGAGTTGCCGTCGACGAATCGTCATCTGCTCGAATGCGAACGGCCCGAGCCCGGGCGGCTCGACGTCTGCCTCGCCGAGTATCAGACAGCGGGCCGCGGCCGGCGCGGGCGCGTCTGGCGCGTGCCGCTCGGCGCGGGGTTGTGCTTGTCGGCGGGCTGGCAGTTCGAGGAGACACCGCCCGCGCTTCCCGCGCTGACGCTCGCGGTCGGCGTCGTCGCGCGGCGCGTCGTGGCCGCGATCACGGGCGTCGAGCTCGCGCTCAAGTGGCCGAACGACTTGGTACACGGCGATCAAAAGCTCGGCGGCATTCTCGTCGAGCTCAGCGCCGAGGCCCAAGGCGGTTGCCACGTCGTTGCCGGAGTCGGCATCAACGTCGCCGTGCCGGAACCCGTGCTCGCGACGCTCAGCGATTGGGAGCGCGGCGCGACCGACCTCGCTCGCGCAACGGGCGGCCGTCCGCCTTCGCGCACGGAGCTCGCGCTCGCGCTCGTTGCGGCCTTCGCGGATTTGTTTGCGAGCTATGCGGCGACGGGCTTCGGCGCTTATCGCGACGAATGGCGCCGCGCCGATTATCTCAACGGCCGCCCCGTCCGCCTCGACGATGCGTCGGGCCCCGCATTCGGCG
>Ga0209002_10003506_pt1 | contig 12475 bp, 15 predicted proteins | sample Rifsed16ft2_FD_184010 | JGI IMG/M metagenome (GOLD analysis project Ga0209002, IMG submission 184010) | Soil microbial communities from Rifle, Colorado, USA - sediment 16ft 2 (version 2) | ecosystem: Environmental > Terrestrial > Deep subsurface > Rock core/Sediment | place: Rifle, Colorado...
AGGCCGACGCCATCGAGACTGCTATCCGCGGCGGCGTGCGCCGTGTGCACGTCATTTCCTGGCGCGCGCGCGACAGCGTGCTGGCCGAGGTATTCACGAACGAGGGCACCGGCACGATGGTAGTCGCTGACATCAAGGTGCTGACGCCGGCGGAGCAGCACCCGGAAGCGGTTGCCTCGTGAGCAGGCTCTGGGACAAGGGCGCGCCACTTGATCAGCGTGTGCTCGAATTCACGGCCGGCGAGGACCACGCTCTCGACAATCGCCTGGTCGCCTACGACGTGCGTGCCTCGATCGCGCACGCCGAGATGCTTGCCGAGTCGCGGCTGCTTTCCAGTGAGGACCTTCGGCTTATCCGCGACGGCCTCAGCGAAATTGGCGCAGCGCACGCGCGCGGCGAGTGGGTGGTCCAGCTTGAGCAGGAAGATGGCCAGACGGCACTCGAGGTCCGCCTGACCGAGCGCATCGGCCCGGCCGGTGCGCGCATCCACCTCGGACGATCGCGCAATGATCAGGTACTTGCGGCGCTGCGGCTGTACATGCGCGATGCCGTCGCACGACTTGCCGCTGCCGCGGACACCGTGGCCGAGTCGCTTCTCGCACTCACCGCGCGCCAGGGCGAAGTCGCACTGCCCGGTTACACGCACATGCAGCAGGCCATGCCCAGCACGGTTGGCTGGTGGGCGCGTGGCTATGCCGCCGAAATCAGCGACGATGCCGAAGGTATCCGCCTGACGCTGCGCCGCATCGATCGCAATCCGCTGGGCTCGGCGGCTGGCTACGGCACGCCCAACCTGCCGATTTCGCGCGAGGCGACCCGCGTCCGGCTCGGATTCGCACAGGTGCATGAACCGGTCACCGCCGTGCAGCTCTCACGCGGCAAGGCCGAATCGCAGCTGCTGTTTGAGATCACGCTCCTGATGCAGGACCTTGGCCGGCTTGCCACGGACCTTCTGCTCTTCTACACGCGGGAGTTCGCCTATGTCGAACTGCCGGCCGGCATCACCACCGGCTCGTCGATCATGCCGCAGAAACGCAACCCGGATGTCCTCGAGCTGGTGCGGGGCCGCTCCGCTACTGCGCTGGCCAGCCTCTTCGAGGCGCTCAGCGTTTACTCGCGCCTGCCCTCCGGGTACAACCGTGACCTGCAACTGCTGAAGGCGCCGTTGTTTCGCGGCATCGACATCTGCATGCAGGCGCTGGACGTACTGCCAGCGACGCTTCAGGGCCTGCGGTTCCGGCCGGAGAACATCCGGCTCGATCCTTCGATACATGCCGCGGCACGCGCAAACGAACTGGTGATCCGGGAGGGGGTGCCGTTCCGGGAGGCATACCGTCGAGTCGCAGACGAAATCGAGCGGGACAAGGGGGACAAGTCATGAAGACCTGGATCATGCCGTTGGCCAGAATCATGCCGATCGCCGCGGGTGTAATGCTGCTGCTCTTCGGCCACAAGCCCTGAGTGTTGCCGACGTCGCACTCCGATAACCGAGCCGCACTTCAGGCTCGCGCATATGGAATCTGATCCGGTCCTGCGGCCCTGCGTCGTGCTCGAGGAAGACAACGGCTATCATGTTTGCGGCGTTGCGGTACCGGAGTCGTACCGGGGTCGCGGCGTCTTCGCTCCAGGAGGCTGACGACAGCCATGCGTCACTCTGAATGGCATCGGTCCTCTCGCGTCGGCTGGCTGCGCGCCTCTGTGCTCGGCGCCAACGACGGCATTGTCTCCACGGCGAGCCTTGTCATCGGCGTCGCCGCGGCAGGTGCCGGCCGCGGCGCCGTGCTGATTGCCGGCGTTGCCGGCCTGGTTGCTGGTGCGATGTCGATGGCCGCCGGTGAGTACGTTTCCGTCAGTTCGCAGTCGGACACAGAGCGTTCCGACCTCGCGCGCGAGCGCAAGGAACTGGAGACCGACGTCGAGGCTGAGCATCGGGAACTCGCCACAATCTATGTCGAGCGCGGTCTCGACCCGGCGCTCGCGACCCAGGTGGCGCAACAGCTGATGGCGCACGATGCGCTTGGTGCCCACGCACGCGACGAACTCGGCATTTCGGAAATCGTTCGTACCCGACCGGGCCAGGCGGCCTTCGCTTCAGCACTCTCGTTCGCCGCTGGCGCAGTCCTGCCGCTCGGGATGATCGTCGTGACTCCAGAGGCCGGCCTGGTGCCCGCCGTCGCCGCCTTGTCCCTGGTTTTCCTCGCGATCCTCGGCGGCATCGCCGCACGGGTCGGCGGCGCAAGCATCAAGATAGGCGCCATCCGCGTCACATTCTGGGGCGCGAGTGCGATGGCCCTGACGGCTGCGGTCGGGAGCCTGTTCGGCGTCATCGCCTGAATGGCCGCACTTCGTGAGCGCGCATACCCTGGACAATCCGATCTGGCATGCATTGACGACCCAGCACGCGCCACTTGCGATTACTGCTGAAGGCGCTGCCAAGTACCAGCCGGACATTGCGCCGTTCGCGGCGGTCGGCGATGCATCCGGCCGACATTCCACGCAACTGATCAGCCTGGTCGAGGACGGTGAATCCGTGTTTCTGGTGGGCGTTGCGCCCGAGCCGCCGCCAGGCTGGACTCTCGAGCAGAAGCCATCGGTCTCGCAGATGGTCTGCTGGTCTCCTCCGCCGGAAATTCCCGGTCCACCGGTAACCGTGATGTCCGCGACCCATCGCGACGACATGCTCGCGTTGACCGCGCTCGTGTTTCCCGGCTTCTTCCGGCCGCGCACACTCGAAATGGGGTCTTACCTCGGCATCCGTGACGGCGACCGTCTGGCTGCGATGGCGGGTGAGCGCATGCGCCTCGACGGATACCAGGAGATCAGCGCCGTATGCACGCATCCGGACTATGTCGGTCGCGGTTATGCGCAGCGACTGGTCTCGCTGCTGTGCCGTGCCGCATTCGGGCGTGGATACGCGCCGTTCCTGCACGTCTATCACGACAATTCGCGCGCCATCGGCGTGTACCGCAGGCTCGGGTTCAGCGAACGTGCGAGCCTGCCCCTGTGGTCGCTGCACAAAGGCCCGATTGCATGTTGACCGACAAGCCTGACGATCCAGTCGTGGTGCTGGAAACGGAGCGACTGCTACTCACGCAACTCGCCGACCGCGATGCGGAATTCATCCTGGGTCTGCTCAATGAGCCCTCGTTCATCCGCAACATCGGTGATCGCGGCGTGCGCACGACCGGCGACGCGCAGCGCTACATCAATGACGGGCCGGTTCAGAGTTACGCACGTTACGGCTTCGGCCTGATGCGCGTCGGCCTCAGAAATGACGATTCGCCGATCGGGATCTGCGGCGTGCTGAAACGCGATACCCTGCCGGATCCGGACCTGGGGTTCTCGCTGCTGCCGGCCCACTGGTCGAAGGGCTATGCGCACGAGGCCGCCAGCGCGGTCATGCGACAGGCGCGGGCAGGGCTGGGGCTCGGCCGCATCGTCGCGATCACCGCGATCGACAACGACCCCTCCATCCGGCTGCTCGGCAAACTCGGTTTTCGTTTCGAGCGCATGATCCGGCTCGGTGACGATGCGACCGAATTGCGGCTATTCGCCTCTGAGCCATGAGGCGCTGTACCTGGGCAACATCACCGCTCGGTATCGCATACCACGATACCGAATGGGGCGTGCCGGTGCATGATGACCGCGTGCTGTTCGAGTTCATCACGCTCGAGGGCGCCCAGGCGGGCCTGAGCTGGGAAACGATCCTGAAAAAGCGCGCGACCTATCGCAGGGCATTCGCCGGCTTCGATCCCGCGCGCGTCGCGCGTTTTACGACCGCACACCGCCGGCAACTGATGGACGACGCAGGAATCGTGCGCAATCGCCTCAAGATCGAAAGCACGGTGGCCAATGCAAGGGCCTTCCTGGGCGTGCAGCGCGAGTTTGGCAGCTTCGACGGCTTCCTGTGGGGCTTTGTCGGCGGCAAGCCGCGCGTCAACCACTGGCGCTCCACCGCATCGCTGCCTGCCCGCACTGAAATGTCCGACGCGCTCTCCAGGGAACTGAAGCGCCGTGGATTCCGGTTCGTCGGCTCGACGATCTGCTACGCTTTCATGCAGGCGGTCGGCATCGTCAACGACCACTCGACCGGTTGTTTCAGGTACCGGAGCTGCAGCAAGGGCTGAGCGAGTCATGCTGTTCCTCGATCGCCAGGACGTCCGTGCGCTACTGCCGATCGCGGACTGCATCGCAGCGGTCGAAAGGGCCTTTGCGGCTCATGCCACTGGAGAGCTGCCGGCCGCACCTGGCGTGCTGGGCGTGCATGTGGCGGAGGCGGTTTCCACGTCAAGACCGCGACGCTCGGCTCGGGGCGCGGCTACTACGCCGCCAAGATCAACGCCAATTTTCCGGCTAATCCGGATCGCCACAGCTCACCGACCACCCAGGGCATGATTGGACTCTTCGACGCGTCGTATGTGCGGAGGATCCAGCGCGTTCTGGCATTCGACCGCGATCCATTTCGCGCAGGGCATCCTCTGGCTCGGGACCGTCGCATTCGTCGTGGACCGGTCCCGACGCGTCTTCCTGAAGCCAGTGATCAGGCGCTGGATCGACGCCGTATGCGGGACGCTGTTAGTCGGCCTCGGACTGCGGCTGGCAATCCAGCGCCCATGACCTGGCACGTCTATCGCTCAATCCTGGCCACAAGCCGATCATCATGATCGCAAAGCTGGCCGCCACGCGGAGTCTTTCGCAGGTCACGCTGCTCGTCCGTGACTACGACGAAGCGATCCGCTATTTCACGCAGGCACTGCAGTTCACATTGGTGGAGGACACGCCGCTCGACGGCGGCAAGCGCTGGGTGCGGGTTGCGCCTGCTGGCGGGGGCGGCACTGCCCTGCTGCTCGCGAAGGCGGCGACGCCCGATCAGGAACGTGCCATCGGCAATCAGTCCGGAGGCCGGGTCTTCATGTTCCTGCACACCAGCGACTTCCGCGCGGACTATGAGCACCTGCAAACGCGCGGCGTGCAATTCACGGAGCAGCCGCGCCATGAGCCTTACGGCACCGTCGTCGTGTTCCTTGATCTCTACGGCAATAAATGGGACCTCGTCGGGCCAGTGTCGCCGTCATGAGGATGCCGGCACTCTTCGTCGGTCACGGCAATCCGATGAACGCGATCGAACTCAACGAGTTCCATCGCGGCTGGCAGGATCTCGCGCGGCGGATACCGCGACCGCGGGCGGTGCTGTGCGTTTCCGCGCACTGGGAGACCCGCGGCGTTTACGTCACGGCAAACCCGACCCCGGAGACCATCCACGATTTCTACGGCTTCCCGAAGGAACTGTTCGATATTCAATACCGTGCGCCGGGCGATCCAGGCCTCGCCCAGCGCGTCGCCGAGCTGATGAAAGGCGAGCACGCCCGGCTCGATCCGGGTCGCGGGCTCGATCACGGCGCCTGGAGTGTCCTGATTGCGATGTACCCGGCCGCCGACGTGCCGGTCGTGCAACTGAGCCTCGATACGAGCCGCCACGGATCATTCCATTTCCGCATCGCCCGCGAACTCGCGCCCCTGCGGGACGAGGACGTGCTGATCCTCGCGAGCGGCAACATCGTCCACAATCTGCGCCTGTTCAGCTTCCATGATACCGAGCCGCTCCCCTGGGCACTGGAATGCGATGCGGAAATCCGGCGCAGGATCCTGGCTCGCGAGCACGAAGCTTTGATGGACTACCACACGCTGGGCCCGCACGCGCGGCTCGCGGTGCCAACCCCGGAACACTACCTTCCCCTGCTCTACGCCCTTGCCCTGCGGGGAGACGCGGATCAGGCGGACTTTTTCAACAGCCGGGTCTTGAGCGCCATCTCGATGACCTCGGTGCTGATCGGCGAGCCGGCATAAGCGTTAAGATCGGCCAATGGGGGATGCGGGGCCACTCCATGACTGATGAATCGTCGGCGATCCGTGCAACCGGCCGCTGCCTGTGCGGCACGATCCGTTTCTCGATCCGCGGCCCGCTGCGCCCGACCGCCGTCGCCTGTCATTGCACGAACTGCCGCAAGTTCACGGGCGGACTCTGGGTCGGGACCTGCGCCCGCAAGGAACATGTCGTCATCGAGCGCGGCGACACACTGAAATGGTATCGCTCTTCCGCCGAAGCGCAGCGCGCGTTCTGCGGCAACTGCGGCTCAAGCCTCTTCTGGGAAGGCGACGACGAGCCGCTCTGGTCCATCGCGGCGGGCTCCCTGGACGAGCCCACAGGCCTCAAGCTCGCCGTGCATTCCTGGACCTCAGAGAGCGCCGATTACTGGAGTTTCGATCCTGGCATTCCGATCAGGCCTGGGCCTTCGGGACTGAGGGAGCCCTGACATCGTCACACCAAGGGGGACGGTTCATGGACACGAAATTCTTCGTCTCCATGCTCGTCGTATTCATCGTCTGGATGGCGGCCGGCAACGGAGCTGAGGCCGCGACTGCCCCAAGTTGAAAGTGACGGGGTATTCGGGCACTGCGCTAGCCGCAAAGCTCGGCATCAAGCCGGGCATGCGGATTCACGCGGTGAATGCGCCGCCCGGCTATCTGGAACTCCTGGCGCCGCTGCCCGAAGGCGCCAGGGTCCTGGCACGGCCGTCGCCCCGGCGCGACATTGTTCATCACTTTGCCACGCGCAAGGCGGACCTCGCCGCAGCACTCAAGGCTTACCGCGGCAAGCTCGATCCAGGCACTCCGGTCTGGGTGTCCTGGCCGAAGAAAGTGGCGAAACTGCCGACGGATATCACCGAGAACGCGATTCGCGCAGTGGCGCTGCCATTGGGGTATGTGGACGTCAAGGTCTGCGCAGTCGCCGAAGTCTGGTCCGGGCTGAAGCTCGTCGTGCGAAAGGAGCTGCGATGACTGACAAAAACTGGATCGACGTCGGCGCCAGAGACGAGCTGGCGAAGAAACCGGTGCAGGAATTGCAGGTCGGCAAGAAACGCATTGCGCTGACCTTCAAGAAGGGCAAGTTTGGCGCCATTTCCGGCATCTGCAATCATGTCGGCGGGCCGCTCGGCAACGGCCGGCTGGACGGCGACTATGTCGTCTGTCCCTGGCATTACTACAAGTTCCACTGGCGCACCGGCGAGGGTGAGCCGGGTTTTGAGGCCGATCGCGTTCCGTCGCACGACGTGAAGGTCGTAAAGGGCCGCGTGTTGGTCGGTGAGGCGCCGAAGACAAAGCGCAATCACCTGCCGCACAAGCCGCATCCGCTCGCGCGCGAGCCGCGCCGCGAAGCAGGGCCAATCCGCGTGCTCGGGATCTCGACGACCTCCATGACCGCCGACCATCTGCGTTACAGTACCTCGGAGGACCTGCTGGAGCACGGGCTGGCTGCTGCGCAGGCCCGCAAGGATTGCGAATGCGATACGCAGTTGCTCCGCATCCGCGAGTTGTCATTCCGCGCCTGCGAGGGCTTCTATTCCAAGTCGGCGCGCGCTTGCACCTGGCCCTGCTCGATCACGGAAATGGACAAGAAAGACGAAATGGACCGGGTTTACGAAGGCGTGGTCCACTGGGCCGATGTATTCGTCATCGCCACGCCGATCCGCTGGGGCGGCGCGAGCAGCCTCTACTACAAGATGGTCGAGCGCATGAACTGCATCCAGAACCAGGCGACGGTCGCGAACCGGCATCTGATGCGAAACAAGGTCGCAGCATTCATCATCACCGGCGGGCAGGATAACGTACAGGCCGTGGCCGGCCAGCTGCTCGGCTTCTTCGCGGAGCTCGGCTGCCAGTTCCCGCAATACCCGTATGTCGCGCATTCGCGCGGCTGGAGCGCGGAGGATATGGAAAACAACGAACAGTACGTGCGTAATTCGAAAGTCCTGCACGCCGGCGCCGCGGCTCTCGTGCACCGATCTGTGGATACGGCGCGCGTCATGATCGAGAGTACCCTTGGCCAGGGCGCGCTCGTCCGCGGCGGGCGCAAGGCCCATCAGCTGGATACCCGGGCCCAGCTTTCGGGGCTATGATCGCCCCCATCCGGGGAACGTGTTCATCAGGAGATACCAATGACCGCCATTGCCGCACTCTGGATGCCGATACTCGTGTCCGCAGTGATCGTCTTCATCGCGAGCTCGATCATCCACATGGCTCCGCTGTGGCACCGCAGCGAGTGCCCGAAGGTCCCGAACGAAGACAAGATTCAGGATGCGCTGCGCCCCTTCGCGATCCCGCCGGGTGACTACATGCTGCCGCGCGCCGCCGACATGGCCGCGATGAAGTCGCCGGAGTTCATCGACAAGTTGAGGCGTGGACCGGTGATGATCCTGACGGTGCTGCCGAATGGCCCCTTCTCGATGGGCAAGAGCCTCACGCAGTGGTTCATCTACGTGGTCGTCGTCGGGATCCTTGCCGCCTATGTCGCGGGTCGCACGCTCGCACCCGGCGCCGAGTACCTGACCGTGTTCCGGATCGCCAGCACCACTGCCTTCATCGGTTACGCGGTTGCGCTGTGGCAGATGTCCATCTGGTACCGCCGCTCGTGGTCCACAACCTTCAAGGCGACGCTGGACGGGCTGATCTATGCGTTGCTGACCGGTGGCGCATTTGGCTGGCTCTGGCCGGCGCAAGCTTGAGAGCCAACACGGATGACCACGTGGAATTTCGAAAGCGACTACTTCACGGCTTGCAACTGCGACTGGGGCTGCCCGTGCAACTTCAATGCGCCGCCCAATGGCGGCAGTTGCCGGGGCTGGGGCCTCTGGCAGATCCACAGGGGCCGTTTCGGCGACACGGACCTCGCCGGAACGCGCTTTGCCGTGTACTACGACTTCCCCGGTTTTGTCGAACAGGGCAATGGCACCGCTTGCACCTATATCGACAGCAGCGCGACCCCTGAGCAACGCAAGGCGCTCGATGCGATCGCCTGCGGCAAGGCCGGCGGCGGGATTTTCCAGCTCTTTGGCGAGCAGCTCGTCATTACCTGGCTGCCGACCCGGTTCGTGCCGATCGAGTTCGAAATCGAGGATGGTGTCGGCCACGTCCGCGTCGGGGACATCGGCGAGGCCGACAGCGAGCTCTTGAGTTACCCGGACGGCAGCACGATCCGGCCCACCCTCGAGCTTCCGCACGGCCTCGAGTACAAGAGCGGGTTGATGACGAATGCGCGGCGCTGGCGCTGGCGCGACGGCAAGCTGTCGGCCGATTACGAGAACCGCTATGGAGCGGTCGCGAAAGTGAAATTCACCACAGAGGGTTGCGTCGCCTGAGGTATTCCGTGCCCCGCATGCCCCCTGACCGGCGGCTTCGTCGTCCAGGCCCCGCCGGCCCCGGACTTCCAAAGCCGGAGGGGTTATGCGAGACTCAGCCCCGAGTGAGCGCCCGCGGTACTGAATTTTTCCAATAAAGTCAAGTACTTACTGACGTGCCCGCGATCCGACGGGGGAAGTGATGAAGTGCCTGTATTACGTCGCGCCCGAGCTTGAGAGCACCTCACGGGTGTCCGCCGATCTTCACGATGTGGGCATCGATGATTTCTTCGTGCACGTGATCGCGAAGGACGAGTCCGGCCTCAAGAAACGGCAAATTCACTCCGGCAATTACCTTGAGACGCTGGACTTCGTCCGCGAAGGATTTGTCGGCGCAGCGATCGGCCTGTTCGCGGGCCTGGTCGGCTGCGTCCTGCTGGACAACTTCGGACCATTCGCGAGCATCCCCTGGTTCGTGTTCGTCGCCCTCTGCGGCGTCGCGACGCTGTTTGGCGCCTGGGAGGGCGGGCTGATCGGCGTCGAGAAGGAAAACAGGAAACTCGCCCGCTTCCATGACGACATCGAAGCCGGCAAGTACTTAATCCTGATCTACGCCCGCAAGGACCAGGAAGCCGCCGTGCGGCACATGATGAAGACCCGCCACACCGAGGCCGAGTTCGCGGGTGTGGACAGCCATTTCGTCAACCCGTTCAGCGCCGTGCAGCGCCGGCGCCGGGCTTCCGGCGACCGGGTCCGCGCCATACAAGGGGACTAGCCGATGTTGATCGCAGTCGTCCTGGTTCTCCTCGTCGTCGGCTCGATCATTTTCCATTTCATGAGTCCCTGGTGGTTCACGCCGATCGCGTCGAATTGGTCCACCATGGATGACACCGTCATCCTGACGTTCTGGGTCACGGGAATTGTTTTCGTCGCCGTAAACCTTTTCCTCGCCTGGGCCGTCATCCGCTACCGCCACCGCAAGGGCCAGAAAGCCGACTACGAGCCCGAGAACAAGAAACTCGAATGGTGGCTGACGATCGTGACCTCGGTTGGCGTCGCGGCGATGCTCGCGCCGGGACTGTTCGTCTGGGGCAAGTTCGTCGTCGTTCCCAATGAAGCCTCAGTGGTCGAGGCAGTCGGCCAGCAATGGCACTGGAGTTTCCGCTTCCCAGGTAAGGATGGCGCGCTCGGCAAGAGCGACGCGAAGCTGATTTCACCCGCGAACCCCTTCGGCGTCGATCCCGCGGACCCCAGCGGACAGGACGACGTGTTGATCGCGCGGCCGGAACTATGGCTGCCGCTGGACCAACCCGTCAAGGTCCTGCTGCGATCCAAGGATGTCCTGCACAATTTCACGGTCCCGCAGTTCCGGGTCAAGATGGACCTCGTCCCCGGCATGATCACCTACCTGTGGTTGACTCCGACGAAGGCGGGCGAATACGAGATCATGTGCGAAGAACTGTGCGGGCTTGCCCATTTCGCGATGCGCGGGCGCGTCGTCGTCGTCCCGCAGGGCGAATTCGACTCCTGGCTGGCGGCACAGCCGACCTTCGGCGAAATGCAGGCGCTCGCCGCCGCGGATCCGGTGGCAGGCGCGGCGCAATACGCGGTCTGCACGGCCTGTCACGGGCCCGCCGGCGAGGGCAACCACGCGCTTAACGCGCCGCGGCTCGCTGGCCAACAGGCCTGGTACGTCCGCCGTCAGTTGAACAACTTCCGTGCTGGCCTGCGCGGTGCGCACGAGAAAGATACTTTCGGCGCGCAGATGAAAGCCTTCGCCGCGATGTTGCCTGACGACACGGCAATCCGGAACCTGGCCGCCTATATCGAGACGCTGCCGGGACACGCGTCGGAAGCGACCGTGACCGGCAATGTGAAGCGCGGCAAGTCGCTATACACGACCTGCGCTGCCTGTCACGGCGCGAATGGACAAGGTATCTGGGCGCTCAACGGGCCGCGCCTCGAAGGCGCCCACGACTGGTATCTGGTCCGGCAACTGCAGAACTTCCAGCAACGGATTCGCGGCGCCCATCACCAGGACTTTTATGGCTGGCAGATGGGCGCGATGTCCGACATCCTGGCCGATGACCGGGCGATCAATGACATCGTGTCTTACATCAATACGCTGCGTCCCGTGGACACGAGAACCGCGATGACGGCCGGGAGGGGGAACTGATGGCATACGTGGCAATCGCGGATCGTGACGCTCCGATACACGATCCGCACACCTTCTTCCTCAAGTACATCTGGAGCCAGGACCACAAGGTCATCGCGATCCAGTACGCACTCGTCGCGATCTTCGTCGGGCTCGTCGCACTCGTACTGTCGGGGCTCATGCGCCTGCAGCTCGGCTTCCCGGATACCTTCCACTTCATCGATCCAAACCAGTATCTCCAGTTCGTCACCATGCACGGAATGATCATGGTGATCTACCTGCTGACGGCGCTGTTCCTCGGCGGCTTCGGCAATTACCTGATCCCGCTGATGTGCGGCGCGCGGGACATGGTGTTCCCGTACATGAACATGCTGAGCTTCTGGGTCTACCTGCTGGCCGTGCTGGTGCTGCTGTCGAGCTTCTTTGTGCCCGGCGGCCCGACCGGCGCCGGCTGGACGCTGTATCCGCCGCAGGCAGTGCTGACCGGCACGCCGGGCGCTGGCCTCGGCATCATCCTGATGCTCGTCTCGCTCGGGATGTTCATCGTCGCGTTCACGATGGGCGGTCTCAATTACGTGACGACGGTGCTGCAGGCGCGTTGCCGCGGCATGACGCTGATGCGGATGCCGCTCTCCGTCTGGGGCATCTTCATGGCGACGATCCTGGGTCTGCTGGCCTTCCCGGCGCTGCTGGTATCCGCGGTGATGATGACGCTCGACGGCACGCTGGGCACCAGCTTCTTCCTGCCTGCGATCTCGTCGATGGGCGAGCAACTGAATCACCAGGGCGGCAGCCCGCTGCTGTTCCAGCACCTGTTCTGGTTCTTCGGCCATCCGGAGGTCTACATCGTGGCGCTGCCCGCCTTCGGCATCGTCTCGGACCTCCTGAGCACGCACGCCCGCAAGAACATTTTCGGCTACCGCATGATGGTCTGGGCCATCCTGGCGATCGGCGGCCTCAGTTTCGTGGTCTGGGCCCACCACATGTACGTCAGCGGCATGAACCCCTACTTCGGGTTCTTCTTCGCGACGACCACCCTGATCATCGCCATACCGACGGCCATCAAGGTGTACAACTGGGTGCTGACGCTGTGGCGCGGCGACATCCACCTGACCGTGCCTATGCTGTTCTCGATCGGGTTCAT
>Ga0209002_10003507_pt1 | contig 12474 bp, 10 predicted proteins | sample Rifsed16ft2_FD_184010 | JGI IMG/M metagenome (GOLD analysis project Ga0209002, IMG submission 184010) | Soil microbial communities from Rifle, Colorado, USA - sediment 16ft 2 (version 2) | ecosystem: Environmental > Terrestrial > Deep subsurface > Rock core/Sediment | place: Rifle, Colorado...
GACTTACGGCACGACTAAAGTCGTGCCCTGACGAGAAACGTGAGTTTTCACACGGACTCTTCAGCCGGGCACGACTGGTTTCGTGCCCTGCCGGTCTAAAAGCCCGCCGCTACAAGTCTTGGTGGCGTCGTTCCGGAAGGTAGCTCCGGAACCATGCGACCGTATCGGCAATCGTTTCCCCGAGTGGCCGGGGCGAGAAGCCCAGCTCGCGGCGAGCCTTGGCGCTCGAATAGCAAGCCGGATGAGTGGTGTGCCGGAGCATTTCCCGGGTAAGGGCGGGCGAGCGCCGCGTGACGGCGCCCCGCATCTCTTCGAGCAGAGCAAAAGCGTAGGCAAACCATCGCGGCAAACGAAACCGCGGCGGCTTCATGCCGGCCATTTCCGCCACCAGGCCGTAGAACCGGGGCAGCGGCATCGCTTCCGCTGAAAGGATGTATCGCTCCCCGCTGCGGCCCCGGTCGATCGCCGCAATCGAAGCCGCCGCCACGTCGCGAACGTCCACAAAGCTCGCCACCCAATCGATCGTTCCCGGTACTTTGCCCTGAAGGAAATTCAAGACCATGCGCCCGCCGCCGGAGACGTGATGGTCGGGCGCGCCTAGAATGATTGTGGGATTGACCGCGATGACCTTCATGGGTGATGAGGCTGGATTCTCTTTGGCGAAGCCGAGAACGAGTTCCTCGGCGCGACGCTTGGTGCGGACGTAGTTCACCTCTTCCCATTCTTCGAGCCAGGGATTGCTTTCATCGGCGGGCTTGCCGTCGAGGCTTTGGCCGACCGCGGCCACGCTGCTGACATGGAGAAAGTTTTTGACGCCGGCATGGCGTGCGGCCATGAGGACATGGCGAGTACCCTCGACATTCACGGCATCCATCCGGCCGCCCCCGGTGCGCCAGAAGCCGACCCAGGCAGCCGTGTGAAAGACCGTCTCGACGCCCTCCATGGCCGCGCGCACGGAAGCCGGGTCAGTAACGTCGCCCGGGTGCAGGTCAACGCTGAAGGGCGCGAGAATTTTCGCGCGTTCCGGCCGCCGGACAAGCGCGCGCACCTGCTGGCCCAGCTCAGCAAGCTGCCTGGTGATGTGGTAGCCGACAAAACCGGTGGCGCCGGTAACGAGCACCTTCGTCACAAGGAAGCTCCCAAGCTACTTGGCATTAGACTCAAGCAGTGGACTCGAGCAATTTCCGCAAGCTTTTCTCATATGGCGCTCGGGCCACGCCGCGCTCGGTGATGACGGCGGCGATGAATCGCGCCGGGGTGATGTCAAAGGCGGGATTGGCCGCCGGCACGCCTTCCGGGGCAATCGGCACATCGAGGATATGGGTGACCTCGCGGGCGGCGCGCTGCTCGATCGGAATCTGATCGCCCGAGGGAATGGAGGGGTCGAGCGTGGAAAGGGGCGCCGCGACATAAAACGGCACGCCGTGTTCCCTGGCAAGGACGGCCATGGGATAGGTGCCGATCTTGTTCGCGGTGTCGCCGTTCGCGGCGATGCGGTCGGCGCCGGTGATGACGCAGCCGACCTGGCCTGTCCTCATGAAATGGCCGATCATGTTGTCGGTGATGAGGGTTTGCGGGACGCCCGCCTGCTTCAGTTCCCAGGCAGTGAGTCGCGCCCCCTGAAGATAGGGCCGCGTCTCCGGAACCAGCACGCGCAATTGCTTTCCTTCTGCGACGGCGGTGAGGATGATGCCGAGGGCGGTGCCGATGCCGCCGGTAGCCAGCGGCCCGGTGTTGCACTGCGTCAGCACCACGCCGGACTGCGGCATGAGCGGCGTGCCATGCCGGGCCATCGCCTCCTCCAGCGCCCGTTCTTCCGCGTGGATTCGCTTGGCTTCTTCCACCAGCCCGCGCCGGATCGCGGCAAGTTTTTCTTCGGGCGTTCCCTGGGCCGCTTTTAATTCGGCAAAACGCCGCTTCATGCGCTCGATGGCCCAGAAGAGATTCACCGCCGTGGGGCGCGTCTCGGCCATCACCTTCGAGATGGCGGCAAATTCGTTTTCGAGTTGCGCCAGGTCTTGCGCCGGCGAGGTTTCGACGCCGAGGGCTACACCCATGGCGGCGGCAATGCCGATGGCCGGCGCGCCGCGGATCACCATCTCCTTGATGGCCTGGGCAACTTCTCGGTAGTGGGTATAAGTGTGATAGACGACCTCAGCGGGCAGCCGCCGCTGGTCAAGCATGCGCACGCCGGCGTTGGTCCACTCAATCGGTTGGGTCATCGTCGTAAGCATCACTTGTGCATTCTATTCTATCCTGAATCGTGATCCGGGAGCCGTGACCAGCGACCAGTGACCAGCGACCCACAACCATGCTGCTCGTTTACTTCATCGGAAGTTTGCGGAAGAAATCGGTCACGACCCAGATCAAGAGAAAAACGGTCAAGTTGTAACTCAAGTGGACCAGATAACTCGCCAGCACCGAGCCGGTGCGGGCGCGCACGTAAGTCAGGATCAACCCGACCAGCAGGATGAGAGCGATCTGCGCCCAGCCGCCCCAGAGCTGCTGCGCGTGAATGGCGGCAAAGAGAAGGGCGGTCGCCAAGATGCCCGCGCTCGTGCCCCAAGCGCGCGCCAGCACGGGATAAAGATAACCGCGGAAGACCACCTCCTCGACAAAAGGCGCCACCAGGATGCCGAAGGCCGCCAGGAGGTAGATCGCGCCCGGGCTGGAGAGCAGCTCATCGATCGGCAACTTCTTTTTGGGCGCCGCCAGCCCGGAAGCAACCTGAATCGCGACCGCGGCGAGACATCCAAGCGAGAGATAGCGCTGGGCCAACCGGCCGGGCAAAGAGTTCCAGCGGATGGATTTCCAGAATTCAACCCCGTGATAAAGCCGCACATTCACGTAGAGGAAACCAAGGCTGAGCGCATAAACGATGGCTTGGATGGGGATGAGCAAAAAGGCATTGTGGGCCACCGCCTTCTGCAACGTGGCCGCATCGCGAATCCCATGTCGAAGGGCGTAGATGCCGAACCCAAGGGCGGAAATGAGGATCAACGCCAGCAGGAAGAAAATGCCGAATCCCACGACGCCATACACACCCCAGGGAGGATCGCGCCGGGGGTGCACCGGAGCGGAGAAGACCTCCGGGGGAGTCCAGCTTGCCCCGGTGCCGGCGGGGCTTGCTGGCCCCGACTCGGGCGATTCGCCCCCGGCGGATTCGGTGGGGGCGGGAGGCGGGCTCGACCCGAAGGCTCGCCCTGAATGGAAATCGCTCAACGGGCACGCTCCAGGATGGCGGCAGCCAAAAGCGGCAGAAGAATTTCATGATGGCCGGTGAAAGAGAAGCCGCGGCCGGCCCCGCCAGCCACCGGGCGCTCGACCACGTTCCGCATCGGCCGGTAGTGCTGGATGAAATCGAAATTGGCGGTGGTGATGTTGCGCAAGGGCGTGCCCAGATTACGCGCCACCGACACGGCTTTCAGGAAAACTTCCGGCAAGACCACCGCCGAGCCCCAGTTCAGATAGACACCGCCGGGATGCATCTGTTTCACCAGCGCGCAGAAGAGGCGGAAGTCGTGATGGGTGGCGGCGCCGAGCGCGGCGCCATCGGCCGAGCGATGCATATGCGGCGTGTCTGTGCCGATGGCGAGATGCACGGTCACCGCCACGCGCGCGCGGTAGGCGGCGATGAGCACGCTTTTGTCAGGGTATTTCGCACGGAGCCGCGGATTCGCGAGCAGTTTTCCCGCTGCCTCGCCCAGGCCGATGCCGCTGCGCGCCGCGCCTACGGCGATTTCGTTGAGATAAAGCCCGGTTTCTTCGGCCATGCCGAACTTGCCGCGGCCGAGCACGGCTTCAACCTCTTCCGAGGTGTTGCCCACGAGCGCAATTTCGAAGTCGTGCACCAGCGCCGCGCCGTTCATGGCGATTCCGGTGACGTAGCCGCGGCGGAGCAGATCAATCAGCACCGGCGCCAGGCCGACCTTGATGACGTGGCCGCCAAGGCCCCACAAAATAGGCCTTTTCTTGCGGCGTGCGCGGATGATCGCGTCCACCAGGGTGCGGAGGTCCTCACCAGCTAGGATGCGGGGCAACGATTCGAGGAATGCCCGCACCGACGCTCCTTGGCTAAGCGGCCGGGCAAAGTCCCGCACGTTCACCTTGCTCTTGCGCTTCCCGAGCGGGTAGGTGCGAATCTTCTCTAGGCCGATCGGCCCGATGTCGTAGATGCTCATGCGCTTCCCCACCCAGCACAAAACGCTGGATGGGGCACCCGCAGCACTCTAAATGGAGATGGTCACTCTGCGCAAGGGTAGGTAGTTGGGTGTGTAGGGGCAAGCTTCAGTTGTTGGGTGTCAAGACATTCGTTACACCGGTTATCAGGACATCCGTTACACCTGGCGGGTGGCCCATCCTCGCGAACCTGTCCCGAGCGGAGCCGAGGGAGCGAGGGTGGGGTTCATAGGAATAGAAAGCCGCGTTTCTTCAGGAGAACAACACCCTACCCATCAAACAGCGATGGATGGGGCACCCGTAATTTTGGAATTCCTGTGCGTGCCGGAGCCGTTGGGGCCATTGAGGACGCGGGCGAGGGCTTGGCCGGTGTAGGACTTTTTGTTGCGGGCGACCTGCTCAGGGGTTCCTTGCGTGACTAGCCGGCCGCCGGCCTCGCCGCCTTCAGGCCCGAGGTCAATGATCCAGTCGCCCTGCTTGATGACGTCGAGGTGGTGTTCGATGATGATGACGGTGTTGCCCAGGTCGGCGAGCCGGGCGAGCACGTCGAGCAATTTCTTGACGTCGTGAAAATGGAGCCCGGTCGTTGGTTCATCGAGGATGTAGAGGGTACGGCCGGTCTGGCGGCGAGAGAGTTCGCGGGCCAGCTTGATGCGCTGGGCTTCGCCGCCGGAGAGCGTGGTGGCGGATTGCCCCAGGCGGATGTAGCCGAGGCCGACGTCCACCAGCGTCTGCAGCTTTTGCTTGATCGGGGGGATGTTTTCGAGCAGCTTGAGCGCCTCTTCCACCGTGATCTCAAGCAGGTCAGCGATGGAATGGGCCTTGTAGCGCACCGCCAATGTCTCCGCGTTGTAACGCCGGCCGCGGCAGACCTCGCAGGTGACAAAGACATCGGGCAGGAAATTCATCTCGATGCGCCGGAGGCCGTCGCCCTGGCAGGCTTCGCAGCGACCGCCCTTGACGTTGAAACTGAAGCGGCCGGGCCGGTAGCCCCGCTCGCGCGATTCCGGCAGCAAGGCAAAGATTTCGCGGATGGGAGTGAAGACGCCGGTGTAGGTTGCCGGGTTCGACCGGGGCGTGCGGCCGATGGGCGCCTGGTCAATCTCAACGACCTTGTCCAGGTGTTCGAGCCCCAGTATGGCTCGATGCGCCCCGGGGTCCTCAATGGCCCGATAAAACTTTTTCGCCAGGGCGCGATACAGGATGTCGTTGACGAGCGAGGATTTGCCCGAGCCGGAGACGCCGGTGACCACGGTCAACATGCCGAGCGGAAAGCTGACGTCCAGGTTCTTGAGGTTGTTGGCGCGCGCGCCGAGGATGGTCAGCGACTTCCCGTTGGGCGACCGGCGCTTTTCCGGGATGGGAATCTTCAGCCGGCCGGAGAGATAGCTGCCGGTAAGCGAATCCGGCGCGGCGGCGATTTCCTCCGGCCGACCCACCGCCACCACTTCTCCGCCGTGCCGCCCTGCGCCCGGGCCGAGGTCAAGCACATAGTCGGCCCGGCGGATGGTTTCTTCGTCGTGCTCGACCACCATGACCGTGTTGCCGAGATCGCGCAGTTGCTCGAGTGTGCGAAGCAGCCGGTGATTGTCCCGCTGGTGGAGGCCGATGGAGGGCTCGTCCAGGACATAGAGCACGCCCCGCAGCTTGGAGCCAATCTGGGAGGCGAGGCAGACGCGTTGCGCCTCGCCTCCGGAAAGCGTGGCCGCCGAGCGCTCCAGGCTCAGATAGCCGAGCCCCACCGCCAGCATAAATTCCAGGCGCTCGCCAATCTCCCGCACAATGCGTCCGGCAATCTTCTCCTGCCGCGGGGTGAGCTCGATTTTCCTGAGCACGGCAATGGCTGCCGAAAGGGGCAGCGCGGTAAAGTCGGCGATCGAGCGTCCGGCCAGCTTCACGGCGAGCGACGTGGACTTCAGCCGCTTTCCCTGGCAACGGCCGCAGCGCACCGCCGACATGTATTGCGTGAGCCATTCACGGTAGCTATCGGAGGCGGAATCGTCAAACTGCCGCTGCAAGAACGGAATGATGCCGGGGAAGCGAAATCCCGTCCCGGCAACCGGGCGCGAGCCCCGATTGTATGGGGGCGAGCCGTCGCCCCGGGCAGCGTTGCCGTAGAGGATGAGATTCTGCATCTTGCGCGGGAACCGCTCGAAGGGCGTCGCCAGGTCGAAGCCGCAGGCGTGGGCGGCTAGCTCGAGCGTTCGCTGCAAATACGTGGATCCCGCCCCGGGTCCCAGGCCGCCTTCAAAGAGCGGTTTCGACCAATCGGCAATGATCTTCGAGGGGTCGAAATCGTATTTCGAACCCAGCCCGTTGCACTCCTCGCAGGCGCCGTAGGGACTGTTGAAGGAGAACGACCGCGGCTCAAGCTGCGGCACCGAAATGCCGCAGTCCCGGCACGACATCTTCTCGGAATAGAGGGTTTCTTCCCCGTCCACCACCGCCACGACCACCAGCCCCCCGGCCAGTTTAAGCGCTGTTGCCAGCGATGCCTCCAGCCGCTTCTCCATACCCCGCTTGACCAACAGGCGATCCACCACCACCTCGATGGTGTGGTTCTTGCGCCGGTCGAGCTTGATTTCTTCGTCCAGGCTGCGCAGCTCGCCGTCAATGCGCGCGCGGAGGAAGCCGTCGCGGGCCAACTTCTCCAGCTCCTTCCGGTATTCCCCCTTTCGGCCGCGGACGACCGGGGCCAGGATCATGATGCGGCTTGCTGGCCCCGATGGTCTCGGGGCGAGCTCGTCGTTTGAGGGCTCGCCCGATTCGAGCACCATCACCGCCTGCACGATTTGCTCGATGGATTGGCGGGAAATGGACTTGTTGCAGCGGGGACAGTAGGGCGTGCCGATGGAGGCATAGAGCAAGCGGAGATAGTCATAGACTTCGGTGATGGTGCCCACCGTCGAGCGGGGGCTGCGGCTGGTGGTCTTCTGCCCGATGGCAATCGAGGGGCTCAGGCCCTTGATCGAGTCCACGTCGGGCCGTTCCATCTGGTCGAGAAACTGGCGGGCGTAGGCGGAAAGCGACTCGACGTAGCGGCGCTGGCCCTCGGCATAGATGGTGTCGAAGGCGAGGGAGGATTTGCCCGAGCCGGAAAGGCCGGTCACCACCGTCAGGGCGTGGCGCGGTATTTCCACATTGATATTTTTCAGATTGTGCTGCCGCGCGCCCCGGACGACGATCTTGTCGAGTCCCATAGTCGTGACCGGCACCCAGTGAGAATAATTCGGCCAGTGTAACCTATCATCCTAACTAACGAGCGACATGAGGTCAAGACGCAGCAGCTAGGTGGCGTTCCGAGCGGTGGACGAGTATTCGTCAGTAGAGAGACGCAGGGAATCGAGATTGCGGAACTTGCTGAATTTGTGAACAATTTTGGGTCGAATGCGTACGTGACGATATGAGCTTCCCCCCTCCGGCAGCAGGCGAATCCCATCGGCACCCGGACACGCGCGGCGCAGAAGAACATTTGAGGAGAGCGTCGTCCAGCTTCTTTCACAGCGGCACATTCCTTGTCATCAGCCTCGCGCTGGTGAAACTCTTGCTGCATTTCTGGGCGAACGGGCGCTACGGCTACTTTCGCGATGAGCTGTATTACATTGCATGCGGCGAACATCTGGACTGGGGCTATGTGGATCAACCTCCGCTCGTTGCGCTGGCAGCCAAACTCAGTCGGCTGCTCCTGGGCGATTCGCTTTTTGCCATCCGATTTTTCCCTGCCGTCGCAGGATCTTTGAAAGTCCTGCTCGCCGGCTTCTTGGCGCGCGAACTGGGCGGGGGCCGCTTGGCGCAAGCTCTGGCGGCCCTTGCGGTGATCATCGCACCCGTTTATCTGGGCATTGACAATTTCCTCTCCATGAATGGATTCGAACTGCTGTTCTGCGTGGGTTGCGCTTACGTCGTCATCCGCGTCATCAAAACGGGCAATCCGAAATGGTGGCTCTGGTTTGGTCTGCTGGCGGGTTTGGGGCTTGAGAACAAGCATTCCATGACGTTTTTCGGGCTCGCGGTTTTTGTAGGCTTGGTGCTGACAGCACAGCGGAAGTTTCTTTTCAACAAGTGGATCTGGATAGGTGGCTTCGTCACGCTCGTGATTTTCCTGCCGAACCTGATCTGGCAGGTGCGCCACGATTGGGCGACGCTCGAGCTTTTGAACAACGTGAAGAATAGCACCAAGAATGTTTCGCTCACACCCATCCAATTCTTCTCCCAGCAGATCTTGATGATGCACCCGTTGAACTTTCCCATATGGTTTGCTGGCCTCGGCTTTTTCTTCTTCGCGCGAGCAGGCAGGCCATACCGGGTTTTGGGTTGGACGTACGTGGTTCTGTTCGTCGCCTTCGTGGTTCTGAAAGGGAAAGTGTATTACCTTGCTCCTGCTTATCCGATGCTCCTGGCTGCTGGAGCGCTGGTGGTGGAGGATCTGATTGGACGCAGCGGTCAAGCCTGGCTGAAGCCGGCATTAGTAACCGTTCTGGTCGCCGGAGGGATCGCGCTCGCGCCATTCGGTCTACCCTTACTGCCGGTCGAAACCTTCTTGCGGTATCAGAAAGCGATCGGAATCGAACCTCCGAGGACGGAGAGCAGTCACACCGCCGAACTCCCACAAATCTATGCTGACCAGTTCGGCTGGGAGGAGATGACGGCCACCGTGGCGCGCATCTACCAGTCGCTCTCGCCGGAAGAAAGAGCCAAGACCGCCATTTTCGGCAACAATTACGGCGAGGCGGGAGCGATTGATTTCTTTGGCAGAAAATATGGCCTGCCGAAAGCCGTCAGCGCTCATCAGAATTATTTCTTCTGGGGGCCCCGGGAATACACTGGAGAAATCGTAATTGTGTTGGGTGGCACGAGGCGGGATCTGGAACAGCGCTTTCACGCCGTGGAAGAAGCCGCGGTTCTCTATCATCCCTATGCGATGCCCTTTGAGAATCGGCCAGTCTATCTGTGCCGGGGTCTGAAAGAACCGCTCAAGGAACTGTGGCCAAAGCTGAAGAGGTGGCTCTGATCGGCGCGTGAAGGTCACTCTTTCTTCCTGCACGCACGGTGCGGTAGGCTAATGAAGTCGCCACGGCAGGGTTCACACGGAAGCGATCAGGCAGACGTCATGCCCGCCAATCCCAGGATCCTCGCCTTTCGCCACGTCGCCCACGAGCACCTCGGCCTCCTTGCCCGAATTGCGGAAGGCGAAGGAATGGCGTGCGAATACGTGGATTGGTTCACCGAGCGGGACAAGCAACCGGAATGGACGGACGCGGTCGCGGTCGTCTTCCTGGGCGGGCCGATGAACGTGGACGACACCGAGCATTTTCCATTCCTGGCCCGCGAACAGGAGATCATTCAACAGGCGGTGCGGCGGAAAATCCCCGTGCTCGGAATCTGCCTCGGTGCGCAACTGATCGCCCGAGCGCTGGGGGCGCGGGTTTATCCGGCAGGCGTCAAGGAGATCGGGTGGCATGCGGTCGAGACCACTCCAGCCGCGGCGGGCGATCCCCTGTTCAAGCACTTTCGCCCGGTGGAAACCGTGTTTCACTGGCACGGAGACACTGTTGATCTTCCGGAAGGGGCGACGTTTCTGGCTCGCTCCGACCGGGTGATGAATCAGGCGTTCCGCTACATGGATTTTGTCTGGGGAATCCAGTTTCACGTCGAGGTTACGACCAAGATGGTCACGGAGTGGGTCGAGGTGACTGAGAACGCCCGTGAGATTCAAGCCCTCTCCCCGGACGTGACCGCAGCCGAGATCCTGGAAAAGACTCCGCTCTTCCTGCCGCGCCTTCACGACCTCGGTCGCGCCACCCTGGGCGAATATGTCCGGCGGGCGAAGGCGCTGTAACCGTCCTGTAGGGGCAGGTCTTTAGCCGCACTGGAATAAGGGCAAGCTGAAGCTTGCCCCTACAAAACGACTTGCATTTTTCCGACCCGCGGCTATGCTGGCAAGAGGGTTCCTGCCCCGCTCGACGGGGCCTTTCCTGTCCCTTTGAAAAATCTCTCCCAGGAGGATGAGCGATGTTTCGGACAGCGCGTTCCCTTCGCTGGGCGGCCTGGGCAACTCTGGTGGTTGGCGCCGTGTATCTCGGACTCGGGATTTGGGGAATCTCTTCGGCAGCCAGCTACAACCCCTTTGAGCCGATCAACTGGGCGCAATTGATGCAGAACGATATCGAACATTTCTGGCGCGACATCACGGTGAACACCGCCTATTTTGCTCTCCACATTGTCACCATCTGCGCCATCCTGGCGATCGGATCGCGGGCGGCGCTCAAACATCCGACTCGAGCCATTCTGGCTACGGCCTTTCTTGCAGTCTCAGTTCTTTTTGCCGCTATGCAGCCTCTGTGGAACAATCTCCTGACCATCCTGCCGGGGCGCATGGCCCGAGCCGGCACGGACGACAGTTTGCGCCAGGCGCTCGTGCATCTCTATCAGAGCAACGTGCTTCTTTCGCCGCTGCTCTCCTGGGGAGTGCTTGCGTTTGGAGCGGTGGGGCTCGTTTTTCTGGGCTGGGCGCTGCTCGACCAATCGCCGCGCACCGCCTACGCCGCTCTGCTCGCGGGCGCATCCTATGCGCTGTTTATCGGCGTAGCGACACAGATTTCGTTTGCCGCGAGCATGCGCGGCACGTTCAACCGCGGCCTGTTGCTTTCGGTCACAACGCTCGCCGCGATCCTTCCGGCGGTGACCTTGTTGTTCGCCGGAACGTGGCTGCGGTCGGAAGCGCGGGCTACCGAAGCGGTCGAACAACCGCCGGCCGCGCGAGCCAAAGCCGCCGGCGCTTAGTTCCCCGGCAGTCCCGATCCTGAAGCGTCGGGATGCGGGACGGGCCGCGGTTTTCTTTAAGTGACCACTCGGCTCGCGGTGCTCGGCTCAAGTGAACCGCTTGGGGCGGATTCCGATGGATGCGCCTCGTTCGCCGACCGACGACTACCGCCAACTCCGCCCTTACGCTCACCCGCGCACGCACGACCGCGTTGTTGGCCTGATGTCCAAACTGCCTCGCGGGCGGCTGCTGGAGTGCGCGGCCGGCGAGGGTGGGATGTCGCTCCGCTTGCAATCGCTCGGCTTCGGCGTGGTCGCGTGTGACGTCGATCCGCAGAAGTTCCACGCCGCCGGCGTCCGCTTTTGCCGGGCGGACATCAGCCGGGAACTTCCCTTTGCGAGCGGGTCGTTCGATTACGTGACCTGTCTCGAATCCATCGAACATCTCGAGAATCAGTTCGACTTCATGCGCGAGTGCGCCCGCGTGCTGCGCCCGGGGGGAAAGATCTTGATCACGACGCCCAACATTGCCGGGCTTGCCTCGCGGGTGAAATTTCTGTTCACCGGCTTTTACTCCCTGGTGCGCGAGCCGCTGAACGAGTTCCACAGCCTGCCCTTCCACGGCCACATCCACCCGCTGCCTTTCTACCAGTTGCGCTACCTACTCCACCGCAGCGGCTTCCGCATCCGATACGTGGGGACGGATTTCTACCGGCGCAGTTCGCTTGCCTGGCTTTGGCTCTACCCGCTGATGCGCCTGTTCACGCTCGCCACCATGCGGCGGGAGCCCGACCCGCGCCAACGAGAAGCCAACAAGGAAATCCGCAAGCAGTTCAGCTCGCTGGCGCTCCTCCTCGGCCGGACGCAGATCGTGCTCGCGGAAAGACTCGCGTAGCTGCTGCCGCAATGGTCTCATCTCTTTGCTTGCCATTCTGATCGCAGCGAGGAATCCTTGTGGTGAGGGCAGCCGAACCATCTGCGGTTGAGATCCTTCACCCCGATTCCATCGGGGTTCAGGATGACATCGCCATGGGGGCCGCGTCGAATGGGATGGAGCGATGGTAGGATGTGAGCTAACCCTACACAGGGAAGAACCGAATCTCTGAAGCTCAGGAGGTGCACGCTCGATGACTCGAAAAAGCAAGGCTTCCGTGGGCACTGTGGAAGACCTGCTCAAGGGACGCTCGCCGGAAGTGCCCAAGTGGACGATGGCCTTGCGGCGGCTGGTGCACGGGGTCGCGCCGGGAGTCACCGAGCGGGTTTACATGGGCTGGCGTGTGATTATGTATTCGCGCGAGAAAAGTGCCCCGGGAGCGGCGACAAAGATGTCAAAAATGTTCTGCGGCATCGGGCCGCTCAAGGATAGCGTCAATTTGTATTTCCACCAGGGCGCCGGGCTGCCCGATCCGGACGGCCTGCTCGAAGGCACCGGCAAGGGCATGCGCCACGTCAAGATCCGCAACGCCGGCCATATCCGCGCCGGCGCAATCAAGAAGCTGGTGCGCGCAGCGTACAAGCTGAGTGCTTCTTAGA
>Ga0209002_10003508_pt1 | contig 12468 bp, 11 predicted proteins | sample Rifsed16ft2_FD_184010 | JGI IMG/M metagenome (GOLD analysis project Ga0209002, IMG submission 184010) | Soil microbial communities from Rifle, Colorado, USA - sediment 16ft 2 (version 2) | ecosystem: Environmental > Terrestrial > Deep subsurface > Rock core/Sediment | place: Rifle, Colorado...
CGGTTACGGGCGGCGGGTCGGGCACAGGCCTCGCCGCGCTGATCAACGGCACGGTGGACATCGCGAACGCCTCACGCGCGATCAAATCGGAGGAAAAAGAGCAGGCGCAGGCGAACGGCGTCGAGCCGGTGGAGTTCGTCGTCGCGCGGGACGCGATTGCCGTCATCGTCAACCCGGCCAACCCGGTACAGCAGCTCACCCTCCCCCAGCTCTCGGCGATCTACAGCGGGCAGATCACCAATTGGCGCGAGGTGGACGGCGAGGACTGGCCCATCGTCCTGCTCTCGCGCGAGACCAACTCCGGCACGCACGTCTACTTCCTGGAGAACGTCCTGCGGCTGGGGAAGAAAGACGACCAGACGCTGTTCTCGCCCGACACGCTGCTCATGCCCAGCTCGGAGGGCATCTCGGCCGAGGTGCGGCAGAACCCGAACGCGATCGGCTACGACGGGCTGGGCTATGTGACGCCCGACCTGAAGACGCTGGCTGTGGCGGTGGACGCGGGCCAGCCGTACGTCTTCCCGACGATTGAGACGGTCAACGACAAGTCGTACCCCATCGCACGCGACCTGTACATGTACACGCACGGCGCGCCGGCCGGGGTCGTGAAGGCTTATCTAGATTGGGTGCTCGGCCCCGAGGCGCAGAAGATCGTGGCCGAGTTGGGCTTTGTGCCGGCGCAGTAGGGCGACGACAATTTCCGCGCCCCACTGCACGGCGGCGAAGCGCCAGACCCACTCGCGGTCGGCGGGGGTGAGGGGTTGGATGGAAAAAGCGGGCATGGGGAACCCCCAGAGGGATTAGGCAAATTTTACCGCGAGAGAGACAATCAATGTCTGTGAACGCCAGCCAGAATAAATCCGGCCGCAACTGGCCCGAGCTCGTCGTCGAGGCGCTCATCCGCGCGACGGGCTATTCGGCCATCCTGTTTGTCGGGCTGATCTTCGTCTTCCTCCTGCGTGAAGGGCTCCCGGCCTTCGCTGAGGTCCAGCCCGCTGTGCTGTTCAGCGCGCGCTGGTATCCCATCGAGGGGCGGTTCGGCCTCTGGCCGCTCGTCGGCGGGTCGTTGATCGTCACGCTGGGGGCCGCGCTCCTCGCCGCGCCGTTCGGCCTCGCCTCCGCTATCTTCATCGCCGAGATCGCGCCGCGCTGGGCGCGCGAGATCCTGAAGCCGCTGGTTGAGGTGCTGGGCGGCCTGCCCTCCGTCGTGCTGGGCTTCCTGGGGATGGTCACCCTCGCCCCGGTCGTCCGCCTCGCGCTGAACATCCCGACCGGCCTCACCGCTTTCACCGGTTCCGTGCTCCTGGCGGGGATGGCGATCCCCACGCTCGTATCCGTGGCTGAGGACGCGCTCGACGCCGTGCCGAAGAGTTACCGTGACGCGGCGCTCGCGCTGGGCGCGACCAAGTGGCAGACGATCTGGCGCGTCACGCTGCCTGCTGCCCGCTCGGGCGTGCTCACCGCGGTCATGCTCGGCGTGGGGCGGGCGATTGGTGAGACGATGACGGTGATGATGGTGACCGGCAACGCCGCGCGCATACCGGCGACGCTCGGCTCGTTGTTCCTCCCGGTGCGCACCATGACCGCCACTATCGCCGCCGAGATGGGCGAGGTCGCCAACGGCAGCGCGCATTATCACGTCCTGTTCACCATCGGCATCGTGCTGTTCCTGATCTCGTTCCTCGTCAACCTCACCGCCAGCGCGGTCGTCTTCCGCCAGCGCAAGCGGGCAGAACGACTATTATCGTAACCTTCCATGTCCCGTCAACTTACTCAGCGCCTGATCTTCACCCTCATCATCCTCGCCGCGGTCTCCACGGTGACGCCCATCGTCCTCATCGTCGGCTACATCGCGTGGAAGGGCCTGCCCGCTATCTCGTGGGAGTTCCTCTCCGGCTTGCCGCGGGAGGGCATGCGCGCCGGGGGCATCTGGCCCGCCATCGTCGGCACGATTTATCTTACGCTCGGCACCGGTCTCATCGCCGTGCCGCTCGGCGTGGCCGCCGCCATCTACCTCGCCGAATACGCCAAAGACAACTGGCTCACGCGTGCCATCCGCATCGCCATCATCAACCTGGCGGGCATCCCTTCGGTCGTGTACGGGCTGTTCGGCCTCGGGCTGTTCGTCCTCTTCTTGCGCTTCGGCACCTCGATCCTCGCCGGCTGCCTGACGCTCTCGATCATGACGCTGCCCGTCATCATCTCGACCGCCGAGGAGGCCCTGCGCGCCGTCCCGCAGAGTTTCCGCGTCGTCAGCATCAGCCTCGGCGGGACCAAGTGGCAGACCATCTGGCGGATTGTCCTGCCCCAGGCGCTGCCGGGCATCCTCACCGGCGTGATCCTCGGGCTGGAGCGCGCCGCAGGCGAGACCGCGCCGATCCTCTTCACTGCCGCCGCCTTCTTCCTGCCCCGGCTGCCCGACTCGCCCTTCGACGCGACGATGGCCCTGCCCTATCACCTGTTCGTCATCTCCACGCAGGTGCCAAGCATGCCCATTCAAATCCAGTACGGCACGGCGCTCGTGCTGTTGGTCTTCGTCCTCTCCATGATGCTCATCGCGACCATCATCCGCTCGCGCGCCCGCGCCCGGAGGCAGTGGTGAGTGATTCAGGCGCACGGAGGCAACTTGAGCAATTCGAGCAACGCTAAAATCGTCGTCGCGCATCTCTCCGTCCAGTACGACGACGGGACCGAGTCCCTGCGTGACATCTCGATGGAGATACCCGCCAACGAGATCACCGTGCTGTTCGGCCCGGCCGGCGGCGGCAAGAGCACGCTGCTCCGCGCGCTCAACCGCCTGAATGACCTGGTGGACGGCGTGCGCCTCATCGGCAAGGTTTACCTCGACGGCGAGAACATCCTCGATCCCAACCTGGACGTCGTCTCCCTCCGCCGCCGCGTGGGAATGGTGTTTGCCCAGCCGATCCCCCTGCCCATGAGCATCCGGCAGAACGTGATCTACGGCCTCGAGTTGGCGGGCGTGCGCCACGCGGGCAAATTGGAGCTGGCGCTGGAGAAAGCCCTGCGCGCCGCCGCGTTGTGGGACGAAGTCCACGACCGGCTCAACGAGCCGGCGGCCGCCCTCTCAGGCGGGCAGCAGCAGCGTCTGTGCCTGGCCCGCGTGCTCGCGCTCGAACCCGAGGTCGTCCTCCTGGACGAGCCGACCTCGGGCCTCGACCCGATCTCCACCGCCAAAGTGGAGGCCTCGCTCGAGGAGATCAAGCGCGATTACACTGTTGTCATCGTCCCCCATTCTATCCAGCAGGCCGCGCGCATCGCCGACCGCGCCGCGTTCTTTTTGCAGGGACAACTGATTGAGTACGGGATAGGGAAGGATTTGTTCGTCGCCCCCACAGACAAGCGCACCGAGGATTACGTGACGGGGAGGTTCGGATAAGACAGGGGTTTTATCTTCGGCTCAAGAGGAGAATGGCCTCACGAATATCCATCCGGGTCGCCGTGGCTTTGCGGGTGCGCCACTCCTCGATGTCTAGCACCTTAAACTTCAACTGCTTGTGGATGACCACCTCCGCCAACAGTTCCGCGGTTTGAATCGGCGTGCGGAAGTAACTCATCTGATCGCCGACCACAATGGCCGCCTTGACCCCGCGCCGCATTACCTTCTCTAACTCGGCTAGCACGCGGTACATCCCCCCAAAATACTCCAACACCACACGCGGATAGAGCTTTTCAAAGCCGGAATTCGCTCCCCTGGCTATCCGCCGCCTTTCAATCTCCTCGGCAATTCCGACAATCGCCGGGATGTCGCGGACGTGCTGGGCATTGTCGTCTTTCACAAAGACATTGCGGGTATTCGAGCGCAGCAGCCCCTGTTTCAACGCCCGCAAATCTTTCTTGTCGCGGATAAAGCCCAGCAGCGCCATTTCCAGCCGCGTGATGCGCGTATAGTCTTTCTCGTTCGGGTAGGGCGGCGAGGTGATGACGCCATCCACCAGGGTTTCGACAAATTGAGACAGGCAGCGCGCATCCGCGTGATAGACCTGTGAATGTCCGAGGCGCGGGAGCGCCTGCACCGCCTCGAGATCGCTTTCCATTTTCTGCAGCCGCTTCGCAAATAAGCCGTACACGTCCGCATCCTGGCGCTGCCTGGAAACGTAGACTTCCGGCCCAAAGCTCAGGTTGGAAACGTCTTCAACCGCCATAGCCACCAGGGCCAGCAAGAACAAATCCCGGATAGAAGTGTCGCTCTCCTCGAAAATAGCCTCGCGCAGAATCAGCGTCTTCTCCAGCAGGCGCGAGTTAATCGCGCCCTTAGGGATCAACGCTACGATTTCGTCATGCCGAGTGTGGCCTCGCGCCGCATAAGCGCCGGGCGCCTCGCTCACCTCCAAATCGGCGAAAGACAACTGCGCCGGGCGGTCCTCGTCCGCCAGTTTATTCCTTAATTGCCTCAGCAGCGCGTTCCGCCGGCGGCGAAAGTGCGGCAAATCAATCGCCCAATTGGTCTTCACGCGGCTGGCAAACGCCGTCAGCGGATTGGCGTCCAGGCCAACGCCGTGAATGCCGAGCTTTTGACACTCGACCAGGGTCGTGCCTGTGCCGACAAAAGGATCGAGGACAGTCGCGCCCGGCTCAATCTGGAATTTCGAGAGCATGCTCGTCACGAGTTGGTCTGAAAAAGCCAGGACAAAGCGGTACCAGTCGTGGACGCAGCTATCGTCAAGGCGCTGGACGTTGGGAGGAGGCAGAGCGACCATGCTGTTAGACTGTCCGGATCAAATCATACCGCAGCCGATTATAGCGAACGCGCGCCAACATCGCCTGTTCATCATTACTTTGATACTCCAGTACAATTTGCGGCGTTGCATCGGGGATCGGAGTCCGATCCATGTCTACCGGCAGGTCAAAGTAAGGGGCGCGGCTCATTACCTTGCGAGGATGCGCAAGCAAAAATCGCACAAATAGCATTTGCCTTTCTCAACCCAATGGATTATTATTCTCGCAACAGGCGCTCCCGCTGAGTCGAGGTATCCCCAGCCTCGGCCCGGCGGGTTCATTTTTGCCGGGTATAATTGCCCCGTTGCTTGCCCAATTTCCAACCTCTAATCTCTTACCTCCACTCTCCCTCCCCCATGCTTCCTCTCCGCCTCGCGGCGCTTTTTCTCCTCGCTCTCGCCCTCGCCGCCTGCTCGGCGGACCCCGCGCCAGCCAGCCGTGCGGGCATCGCCCAGGCTGCCGGGGACGCCTTGCCCGTGCGGACGCCCGTGCCCACCTGGACCCTGCCGTTCCAGTGGACTGCGACCCCGTCGGCCATGCCGCCGCCGACTTCCACCCAGCGACCTGTCGCCGAGGCGCTTTTCACGGCCACGCCGACGCCTGTCCCCTGCGCGGAGACGCAGGGCGCAGTCATCACCGCCAGCGTCCCCTCGGACGTGCTGAACTACCCGATTGACGCGCAAATCTACCTGCCGCCGTGCTATACGCGCTCGTCGCAGCGCTATCCGGTTTTGTACCTGATCCACGGGCTGGGGTTCACGAACGACCAGTGGGTGCGCCTGGGCGCGCCGACCTCAGCCGACGCGCTCATCGCCTCCGGCGAGGTCGCCCCGCTGATCATCGTCATGCCGAGCGACCGGCGCGACGAGCGCCTCGACCCGGCGCTGGTGAAAGACCTGCTCCCCTACGTTGACGCGAACTACCGCACCCTCGCCGACCGTGAGCACCGGGCCATTGGTGGACTGTCGCGCGGCGCGGGGTGGTCGGTGCACTTCGGGCTTCGCTACCCCGGGCTGTTCGGGCGGGTCGGCGCGCACAGCCTGGCCATCTTCTTCGGCGACGAGCGCAACCTCCTCCAGTGGACGCGGCACCTGCCGCCCGGCCAGATGCCCGCTTTCTATTTCGATGTCGGCGACGGCGATAGGCAGATTCAGAGTTCCATCTGGTTTGACCAGGTGCTCACCTGGTTCAAGATCGAGCACACCTACCTCCGCCAGCCGGGCGGCCACAGCGAGAAATACTGGTCGGCGCACGTCGGCGACTACCTGCGTTTCTACGCCGCCGATTGGCGCTTCGCCCCTGCGTCCGCGCCCGACCCCGCCGAGCCGTTTGCCCCGTGACTCGGCGCGCCCCTCAGAGTGCGTCGCGATCTGCTCAGACCGCGTCCCGAGCTGCACGCAAAGCGTGAGCGAAGGCGAAGGACGGTCGCCGGATTGCGCGCCGCACTGCTCAGAGCACGTGTGCTAGAGTGTAATCCACCCCGCCTTCAATCAACGTGGTCATCCGCCATCCAGGTCAGGCGCACATGCGTCCCGCGCCCCGGCTCGGAATCGAGCTCCATCCGCGCGTGGATGAGCGCCGCCCGCTCGTACATCCCCGCCAGCCCAAAATGGTTGTGCGCCAGCAGGTGCGTCAGGTCCAGCGGCGCCCCGGCAGCGAACCCCACGCCGTCGTCCTCCACCGTCAACTCAATCTGCCCTGCCTCCAGCTGTCCAGAGATGCGGATCACCTGCGGCCGCCCGTGCTTGAGCGCATTCTCGCACGCCTGCTGCACGATCCGGTACAGGTGCTGCTCCATCTGCGGCGCATAACGCGCCTCGCTCGCCTCCACCTCCACGCTCACCCGCACCGCGCCCCCGGCGCGCTCGGCCAATTCGTCCGCCAGCTGATCCAGCGCCGGGCGCAGGCCGTAGCTCAGCATCGCCGGGCGCAGGACGCGGATCGTCTGCCGGATGCGCTGGGTGAGTGATCCATAGGCCTTGTGGAAACGCAGTCCTGGGCCGTGCATGTCCATGATCATGTTCATCGCCGCCAGTTGGTTCAGCACTTCGTCGTGCAACTCGTGCGCCAAGTTCGTCCGCTCGGTCTCGTGCCGGTCAATGCTCGCCTGGTGCAGCGCGCGCAGCCGCTCCGTCTGGCGGATGTGGGAGAGGGCCACCGCCGTCTGGTTGGCGAGCGCCTGGAGCGTGGGGATCTCCGCCTGGGCGTACAAATCGTCTGGGTCACGGCGGCCCAACAGCCAGAGGCCGATGGGGTGACTGCCGCCGACGTAAAGCGGCAGGACGAGGCGGACCCACGCGAGCGCCTCCGGCGCTCCTTCCGCCAGGCCCGGCAGGCGGTATTGCCCCGCCCCGGCGAGGAGCGCCGGGACTTCGCGGTCGCCGGGCAACTGGTCTGGCTCAATGCCTAGTGCGCAAAGCGCCGTGCCCCGGCCGGCCTCGTCGAAGCCGAGGAACACGAACTGGCGCACGAGCAGGCTAGGGAGGACCTTGTCGGTCAGCAGGCGGACGAGGCCCGGCGCGTCGAGGGCGGCGACGATGCGGTTTGCGTACGTCTCGACCAGGCGCGGCGTGGGCAGCGGCATCCCCAGCAGCCGCCGTTCGACGAAACGCTGGAAGGGCGCGAAGCCGAAGAGGGCCGCGCCGACGACGAGCAGGGTGAGGCCAAAGTCAATCAGGATGTCCTGGCCCTCGAAGTGGAGCAAGCGGTTGGCTAGGTTGTCCACGATGATCGAGGCTAGGGCGAGCAGGATCACAAAAATGTAAATGGAGATGAAGCGATTGGCGCGCAGTTCCATCCCGCCCAACTGACGGCGGTAAGCCACGTAGAAATAACCCAAAGGTAAAATGGGCAGAAAGAGCAGAACCGCGGCTTCACTCGACGTGATTGGCAGTCTCAATGCCGCCATAATCCCCAGCGCAAGCAGCGGCAGAAAAGTCAAAGCGCCGGCCGCCAGCAGGATAACCAGATCCTTGCGCTGAGCCGGACGAAAGATGAAATGGGCGGCGAGCAAAATGATGCTGCCAGCAACCATGAGAATAAATCCCAGGATATAGGCGCGCCTCGGCAGAATCTGAAACCACTCCGCCCCGGCCAACGCAACTCCAGCCAGATGTAAGCCTGTCCAGACCCAAATTGGCAAGCGCTTGAGCGGTTGGGGAAAAACCCAGTGCAGCTGCCAAGAGACGGGGACCAACAACCAGGTGACCATGCGCAGGGCGATGGCGCTTTCCCACATATGCCACCCGGAAACGATACTGACCCCCAGCCAGAGCGCAATCAAAAAGTTAAAGACGGCCAGCAACTGCCGACGCGTGCCCCGGGGGCGCACACTCAATAGTGTGAGCTCTCCAACACCCCAGAACACTAACGCCAGCCACCACTGGCTCTTAAGCCGTCCCTGAAGAAATTCTTCCTGATTGAAACCCGGCATCGTCCAGGGAATCGTGAGTTGCTGATCTCCACGCTGAATCACTAATGGCACAACCTGGCCAGGTCGGGTATCGTTCAACACCGTCAGACGCAGGTCAGCCTGGAAATTGGACGTTAACATTGAACCAATTTGAATTATCCGATCCTCGGGCTGAAGACCCGCTTCGACGTAAACCTGTACGACCCGACCCGTAGAGGAATCCCAATTAAAATTTCGATAGGGTAGTTGAACAAAGAGAGCAAAGTCATACAAGAGCAGAATAGCCAGCACAGAGAGGGCCAGCGTTCGCTCGGCCAGGGTCTGCCAGCGCTGCGGGATGGGCCTCGACATCGGTTTACTGGCCTCCATCGGGTGATGCCTGCTTACGTGTTTTATGCGCCCGCTCCTGCCAGGCGGCCGAGCCGGCCGCTATTCCTAGCGCGGATAGAATAAGCGCCAGTGTAGCCAGGCCACAGTCGGCATGACCCTGCCCCCCGAAATCCTTTCCACAACCCGCTCTATTTTAAGGAGATTACTACCATGTTACTCACGATGCAAGCCTTTTACTCACAATTGTGCTCGGCGCACATGGCTAACGACGCTTACCTGGCATGCCTGGCTCGTTTGACCCATGCCAACCGAGAGCAGTTGTCGGCTTTCGACATAGACTGGCTGCTGTGGTGAGGTTTTACAATTCACCCTTGCTCTGCTGGACTGGCCAGGATTTTCTCCTGGCCAGTCTATTAAGAGATATTATGGACACATACTCATCCGCACTCGACTATTTGCTGACCATGCCTCTCATTCAGTCGTGGCCTGAGATGCAAGCCCTGTTCTGGCGCGCCGCCGCCAAACAGGATGGCAGCTGGCAACTGCCTCGCCTGGCGTGTGAAGCTGTCGGCGGCGCGCCTGAGCAGGCCATTCCAGCCGTAGCGGCCGTCGCCTGCCTGAAAATCAGTATCATCCTGATTGACGATCTGCTGGACGCCGACCCGCGCGGCGCGCACCATCGCCTCGGCGGTCCCGCGGCCGCCAACCTCGCCGCCGCCTTTCAGACCGCTGCGCTAGAGGCTATTGCTCACAGCGCAGCCCAGCCCCATATTCAGCTGGCCGCACTGCGCAGCCTGAACGCCGCGGCGTTGACCACTGCCCTCGGCCAGCAATGGGACGCGCAGAACCCGGCTGACGAAGCCGCCTATTGGCGGGTCGTCGAAACCAAAAGCGCGCCCTTCTTCGGCGCGGCGTTCCACGTCGGCGCGCTGTCGGGCGGCGCGGACGTTGACACGGCTGAGCGGCTCAAACAGTTGGGCTGCCTGTACGGCGAGATGATCCAGATCCACGATGACTTGCACGACACGCTGGCCGTCCCTGCGAACCCGGATTGGGCGCTGGGCCGCTCGCCGCTGCCTATCTTGTTCGCGCAGGTCGTGGAGCATCCTGACCGGGCGCGTTTCCTCGCGCTGCGCCAGGCCATCCCCGATCCGGAGGCCCTGGCCGAGGCGCAGACCATCCTCATCCGCTGCGGCGCGGTCAGCTATGGCGTCCACGAGCTCCTCCGCCGGCATCGCGCCGCCCAGGGGATGCTAAAGGGCATCCCCCTCGTCCGGGCGGCTGGATTGGAGAGCCTGCTGGAAGATCAGGTCAGGCCGGTGGATGAGCTGTTGGCGAGCTTGGAGATACCCGCGGCCGCGCACGCGGCGCGCGATGCACTGCGGCGGGCATAGCGCGCCGCGTGCCCACCAGCCAGTTTGGAGTTTCTTTCAGGGGGGCTTTCAGGGGCGATGCGCTTCCGAGGTGATCAGGCCCAACTGCCGGGCCTTGGCGACGGCGGTGGTGCGATGCGAGACGCCGAGCCGGAAGTACGCCGTGGAGAGCAGGTTGCGTAGAGTGGAATTGGCGACGCCGAGCCGGCGCGCCAGCGCGGCTGTGGATTCGCCTGGATAAGCCGCGCACACCGACAACGCCTCCAACTGCCGGGAGGTCAGCATCGCCTCCGCTTCGCTGGCGCGCTGCTTGAGCAGGAGCTGGTGGATCGTGTAGCTGTAGTGCACGCCCCCGTGCGCGACGGTCAGGAGAATGGACGGGAGGTTCTGGATCGCCGCCTGGTCGTCCTTGAGGATGTAACCGCTCGCGCCCGCCTCCATCACCGCCTTGACCAGCGCGCGCTCGGAATACATAGACACCACCAGCACGGCAAGGTCGGGGCAGGTCTGCAGCAGTTGGGGAATGGTGTGCAGAATGGGATAAGGGTTGGGGTTGTCGTGCGAGGTCGGGACGTTGACATCCAGCAGCAGCACGTCCGCCTGGCATTTCGCCAGCAGCCGCTCCATGTCCTCCGCGTAGAGCGCGGCGCCAACGACTTCCACTTCCGGGGCGCGCTCCAGCCGATACAGATAGCCGTCAATAATACCCTGGTGGTCGTCGAGAATAACGACACGGATTTTACGGGCCATGGCTTTCCTCCTGCCGCTATGCAAAAAGCATAGCAAGTTTAATGCTCGCGCGCAAGCGTTTCGTCCTGATTCAGTACAAATGTCTATAGTTTTCGCAAAAATGTCTAGAAGATCGGTCCCCGTCTCCGGCGCAGAACCGCCAGCGGAAATAAGACCACCGCCGTGAAAATCCGGCGCGCGCGCCAGGGCTCGCGCCACAAGCGGTGCAGCCACTCGATTCCTGCCCGCTGCATCCACGTCGGCGCGCGCCGAGCCGCGCCGGCCACAAAATCAAATGCCCCGCCCACGCCTATGTTGACCGGCGCGCCCACCCGCTCCCGGTTGCGCGCGATCCATTTGTCCTGCTCCGGAGCGCCATAGGCGACCAGCAAGACGTCGGGCTGCGCCGCCCGCACGCGCGCCACGATCTCATCCTGGTCTTCGACTCTTGGACTGCCCCCGAAGGTCCCGGCGATCGTCAAGCCGGGATACCTGGCGCGCAGCGTCTCCGCCGCTTTCTGCGCGATGCCCTCCCCGGCCCCGAGCAGATAGAGACGCCAACCGTTCTGCGCGGCCCGCTCGGCGACACGGTAAATCAGGTCGGAACCGGCGACGCGCTCCGGCAGACGTCCTCCCAGACGGCGCGCCGCCCACAGCAGGCCAATGCCATCGGGCAGGACTAGGTCGGCGCGATTGAGCAAATCGAAAAATTCGCGGTCGCGCTCAGCCGCCATGAGGAACTCCGGGTTCGCGGTGCAGATTTGCCGGGGCGCGCGCGCGGCGACGGCGGCCTCGATCCAGGCCAACGCTTCGGCGGTGGTGACGGCGTGGATGGGGACGCCGAGGATGCGGACGGTGTTCATCGTGTTTATCGGCGCCCCGGCAGTTGATGCGAAGCGTGTACCCGCTGCGCGTAAAGTGAAGCCGACATTCGTCGGCTAAGACCCAGACCGCGCCGGCGGGCTGCGCTTTGCGCGTAGCGTGCCGCGATTTCTAATCGCCGGGCGTCCTCCAACATCCTCCAGCACTGCCAGCGTCTCCCGCGCGGCCCGCGCCCACGAGAATTTCTGCGCCTGCGCGTAGCCTCTGGCGACCAGGGCCGCGCGCAGACCGGGGTCGGACAGCACGCGGGTGATCGCGGAGGCTAAAGCCCTCGTGTCGCCTGGGTCCACGAGGAGCGCGGCCGCCTGCCCTGAGCCTGCCGAAGGGTCGCCCACGATTTCAGGGAGCGACGAGGTGTCTGCGCAGACGACGGGCGCGCCGCAGGCCATCGCTTCGAGCACGGGAAAGCCAAAGCCCTCGTAGAGCGAGGGGAACACAAACGCGCGCGCGCCCGAGTACAGTCCGGCCAGATCCTCGTCGGGGACGTAGTCGAGGAGGCGGACAGTGGGCGCGAGCGCGCGCGCTTTGGCAAGGATGGATTCTGAAAGCCAGCCGGGTTTGCCCACGAGAAGTAATTGGAGATTAGTCATTGGGGATGCGAACTGCGTGTTGCGCATGGCGTATGAGGCAGTATCGCGTATGGCTTGAAAGGCTTCGATGAGGCGCAGGAGGTTTTTGCGCGGCTGAAGGGTGCCGACGTGAAGGAGGTAGTTTTCGGGCAGGTCGTATTTGGCGCGGGCAGGCGCGGGGTCAACCCGGCGCAGTGACTCGTCCCTGCCCGGGTAGACGACGGCGATCTTCTCAGCGGGGACGCCGTAGAAGCGGATGAGATCGCGCTGCGTGGCGCAGGAGTCGGCGATGACGCGCGTCGCCGCGTGGGCAGAGAACCGGGTGGACCAGTCGAGGTAGAGGCGCTGGGCGAGCGGGTGCGCACCGGGGAAATACCGGTAGCCCAGGTCGTGCACAGTGACGACGGAGGGTAGAGGATGGATCGCCGGCAGGACG
>Ga0209002_10003509_pt1 | contig 12466 bp, 9 predicted proteins | sample Rifsed16ft2_FD_184010 | JGI IMG/M metagenome (GOLD analysis project Ga0209002, IMG submission 184010) | Soil microbial communities from Rifle, Colorado, USA - sediment 16ft 2 (version 2) | ecosystem: Environmental > Terrestrial > Deep subsurface > Rock core/Sediment | place: Rifle, Colorado...
ACTTCATAGGAGCCATAGGTTCCTAAAGTATAAAAATAAGCCAGCCAGGCTGCGTTCCCCAGCCAGATAAGAAGATAAGGCCACCAATACTTTAGCGTTTGAGAAAGTCTTTGCCAGAAGCCCTGCACTTCTTCAGAAAGAATGACCCAAATGAACAGGAAGCGTAGTGGTTCAAGCCCAATAAAGTATTCGGTTGGGAAAACTCCTGCTATCAATAGGAGAAGGGCATAAATCGTATTTAGTATGTCATTGCGAGGGCGTTTGGGCGTGCTTTGCCCGCCCGAAGCAATCTCTTCATGAGTAGGAGATTGCTTCGTCGGGAAGAACACCCTCCTCGCAACGACAGGCTGGTTTCGCAAAGCACGCGCAGTGAATCCAAATGACAGGAGATAAAAAATAAAAGGAATCCACTCCTGATTGATATGTGTGAATGCCACCCAGTGCTGGCTATATCCCGGAAATACAAGGAATAACAACGAGGCGATGAGAGCCTGTCGCTTGTGGTGAGGCCAGACTTGATTTATCGCGAACCAGGCCGAAAGTCCGGATATGAAGCGAATGATGAGGGCAAAGATCTGCCAGTAAAGCGGAACGGGCGGAATGAGGTTTGTTGTGATGAAAAAGATCGGTCCTAAAAAAGGGCGGACTCCTGCGAAGGCGGGAATGAATTCCTTTGGTCCGAGAAATTTGGCGATCCACGCGAAGGGCCAGTCATCCCAGTAGAAGCCGGTGAGCGGAAGCAGCAAACCGTAGGCGAGGATGGTTGTGAGAAGGAAAATGAAAGGAATGGATCTATCTGAGACGCGAAGGGGTTTCATGCCATGGCAATTATAAGAGCAATCTCCGCGATGAACGCGGAGATTACCGCAGCAATGTGCACCTTGAAAAAAGCAATTCCTATTTTATCTTTGCGAGTACTGGAGCAGGTTTTGCATGCACTTATCCCTCGGCCGGGGCGGTACGCAGGTCGCGCATAACCTGCTGATCGTAGCCGGCAAAGCGCGGCAACTCGTTGATACTGAAACGATTGAGTCTCTCGGTCATTTTCGCGAGAAACAGCGCACCCAAAAGCGGGTTGCTCATGAGGCCGCGCAGAGCCTGAGCAGGGATGCGGATCAGGGTTGTTGTATCCACCGCGACAACATCCGCGGTACGCGCAGTGCCGGTCAGCGCGGCTATCTCGCCAAAGAAATCCCCGCTTGTCATGTTCTCAAGCGATCGATAATTCCCCTCCGCACCTGTAATACCAGCCACGACCTTACCAGTGAGAATGAAATATGCTGCATCCCCTTTTTCACCGTGATGCAGGACCGTAGTCCCGGCAGGAGCCTCCATCACTCGCGCCTGTCGGAGCAGACTTTCACGTTCCTTTGCAGTTAGAGCTGATAAAGAGGGGACCAGGCCTACAAGCACATCCATGTCAGCAAGTAGAACCGGTCGTCCTGTGCCCAACCCTGACGTGCCGGGAGCGGTACGCAAAAGAGTAAGTGCCTGACGCCACTCGGCTCCTTCCTGACGCAGACCTGGGAGGACGACTACAAGGATTCCTCCCAGTAGTAGGATCAATGCGCTGACCAGATACATCAAGCGGACATCAATGGCATCCGCCAGACCTGCAGCACCCATACCGACCAGGAACAGTACATCGCGGGCGACGAAGAAAACACTGTTCACACGTCCGCGCATTTCACGGGGTGTATTCCGTTGTACGACGATTCGGCGTGCGATGGAAGAGGGAGCGTTGAAGAAGCCCGATATTGTCACGATCAAAATCGCCAATGGGATGGAGTGCAGGGATGAATAGATAATGCCTGCCACAGCCATCGCAAGATAGCTGACAGCTATCCATACACCTTCACGCATTCGATCAAACACATTTGCCATGAGCAGACTTCCAACGACGAAACCGATGGAAGTGAGACCTTCCTGAAGTCCATATTCAAATTCGGTTGCCTTGAGAGCGCGTAATGCAAATGGCAATAGCAGGGTATTGGACAAGCCGAATGCGATCAACACAGGAACCTGTGCTGTAAATAGTGAGCGCAGGATGGGAGTGTTGAAAAGTTGGCGCATACCCGCGCGCAGATTGCTTATTACGATCGACACACTGGTCTCATCTTCGGCTGTAAAAGGCTTGATATTGATCAAGTAAATACACAAAGCAGATATGAGAAAGGTGGCGGAGTCAATGTAAAACGCCCAACTGATATCCGCGGCAGAGGCGATCAACCCTGCTGCGGCAAACCCTACAGCGGTCGAACCAAATGAACTTATCGCCATTAACGAGTTGGCGGAGGCCAATTCTTCATCTGAGGCGACTTCGGGTAGAACGCTTTCGTGCGCCGGATCGAAGAACTGTCCAATGGCACTGGTCAGCATGACTATGATGTAGAGCCAAATGATATTGATGGGAACAAGGAACGGGATTAGGACAACGAGTAATGCCCGGATCAAATCAGCAGTAATCATGATCTTCTTGCGATCATAACGGTCGACGAAAACGCCCGCAAACAGGCCGACCAATAAGCTGGGTGCGGCAGTTGCCATGAGCATCAGGCCAACGCTCAGCGCAGAGTCTGTTAAGCGGAACACATAAATCGACGCGGCTAAAGATGTCAGTGCGGTGCCGATCGTAGAGACTAGCTGACCAGACCACATGAGAGAAAAATTTCGGTTACGGAAAACAGCAAACGGGGAGAGGGAAGCGGGCGTTGACTTGTTCATGCGAAAATCTCCTTAGGATAATTTTTCCAGTTCGGCGATCATGTTTTGAATGACATCAAATCCGCCCTGCCAGAATGAAGTTGAGGTCACATCCAGCCCCGCTTCGTTGAGAATCTTCATGGGCGATTCCGACCCGCCATAGGAAAGAATCTTCAAGTATCTGGGTATGAATGCCTCGCCTTCAAGCCGATATTGCTGGTAAAGAGCAAGCACAAGCAATTGACCAAAACTATATGCATATGTGTAAAACGGTGAGCGATAGAAATGAGGGACGGATATCCACTCCCACTTGAAATCATCGGATAATTCAACTGCATCACCGAATTGTTCCTTGAGGTTATCCATGTAATGCTCGGTCAGCTCTTCCAGTGAGGCATTATCTGTGATCATTTCATGCGCATCTCTTTCGAAGAGCGTGAAATATGCCTGACGCATGACCGTTATATATGCATCATCGAGCGCGTTGGCGAGCAGATCGCGTCGCACCGATGGATCATTCTCCTGTTTCAATAATTGATCCGTCAACTGCATTTCAGCAAAAACGGAGGCGGTTTCTGCCAGCGGCAGTGATGCCTGTTGCGTAAGAACCGAATGCTGGCTGGCAAGCATCGCATGGACGGCATGTCCAAGTTCGTGCGCCAGGGTGGCGATGTCGCGCGCATGCCCGTCATAATTGATCATCACCCACGGGGTCAGTTCCGGGAGAGCCGTGTAACAGAACGCGCCACCGCGTTTGCCGGCGCGTATTTCTGAATCGAGATGGTTATCCTCAAAGACCTTTTTTGCCAATTCAGCGACATCTGGCGAAAACGCGCGATAACTATCCAAAACCATTTGCTTCGCCAAAGCATAGTCAAACTTTTTCCCGGATGGAGTTAGCGGTGCGTAAATATCATAGCGACGTAATCGATCAAGCCCAAGCCAGCGCGCCTTAAGTTTAAAGTAGCGTTGAAATAACTTTGCGTTGTCCCGGCAGACAGAAAGAAGCGTATCGACAACTTCATCCGGCAGATCGTTTTCCACATTCCGTGCAGAGATGGGCGAAGAAAACCCGCGCAGTTCGATGCCTTCGGTGTGCCAGTCGCGCACTCGGTGAATATACATCTGGGCAAGTACAGTTGAGCTGTCACCATAGACCCGATAGAGTTCCTGATAAGCACCTGCACGTGCTTCAGGCAAAGAGCTTTGAAAATAACTTGCCAGTTGATCGCGGGTAAGAGTTTGTTTTTCGCCGCCAACCTCCAGTGAAAAAGTGAAATGGTTTGTGATCATCTCATAGAGATTGACCATGGCATCAATCCCGTTCACGTCTTTTAGATTAATCATCTTCTCTTCTGTTTCGCTGAGCGTGAATGGTTTGAAGCGCCTCATTGTTTCGAGAAAATAACGCAGGTCCCCGCTGTGTTCGATCAAATTCTGCGTGACCTCATCCGATAACTCCTTGAACCATAACTCAAAGAACAAGACGCGGTTGCCTGAATCAGTCAATACCTGATCCACGCGGTCGCGCAGATTCAACGTCGCGGCGTTTTGAGTATCCTCCGCAAAGGCAAGGTCTGCATACCCTTCAACCTTGCTTTTTATGAGGGCAATGGATTCGAGTGAAGCAAGGACCTTATTGAAATCCTGCCACGCGATCCCGGATGTAAGAGTCTCACGTGCCGCCTCCAACTTGACCAGAGCCTGCTCCAGTTTCGAGAAAGTTTCATCCAATGCCTGATCAACCGGCTCCGGGAGAAGGTCACTTAACGACCACCTGGTTGGCTTTTCGACTTGCTCCATGAGTGCCTCCAAAGTTCGTCATTGCGAGGGCGGTGCTTTTCCGCCCAAAGCAATCTCCTTGTCGAGTAGGGGATTGCTTCGTCGCAAAGAGCAAGAGCGCTCCTCGCAATGACGGAATCTATTTACTTTGTCGTTTTGTATTTGCTGCGCAAGCAAGTAATGCGGTCTTGATTTGGAAAGGAGTCAGCTCGGGATGTTTGGCCCGGATAAGAGCAGTGATTCCTGTAATGTGTGGCGCGGCAAAACTATTGCCGGTGCAGACCAGGTATTGCTTCTTGTTCCATGCAACTTCCACGTCAATGCCCGGTGCGCCAAACTCAACGGGCGGGTTCGGATTGTAATAATAAGTGAACGGATCGTGCCCTTCGTGCGCCGCAACCGAGATCACAGATGAATACAATGATGGATAGCTGGGTTCGGGAATGTTGTTCACGGCCGAGATCAGGTTCATGTTTTTGAAATACGCCTGGTCAGCGAGGTCATGAAAAAGACCAAAAAATTCCTCAAGTGAAGTGCTCAAACTCAGGTTGACAACCTGCATATCGTTTTCGACTGCCCAATCCAGACCGGCGGCAAATTGAATGGCGCGCCCACCCATGTTCCGTCCGAGCACGCGCACACTGTATATTTCCGCCTCCGGTGCGATCGAATGGATGATGCCTGCACACGCAGTCCCGTGACCAGAAACATCGATCGGCTTATCGTCCGGTTTGATGCGGTAATTATCCTTGGCCTTCGCGTCATACTCAACGACAACTCCGCCGCGGACGCAACCCTCCAGTGCGGGATGATCGTACTCGACGCCGCTATCCACCACCGCGACGCGAATCCCTTTGCCGGTGCTCTTACCCCATGCCCATTCGGGCGTTATTTTGGCAAACGGACCTTGTGCCAGCAGTTCTTGAATGGCGTCTGGCGTGAAATTCTGGGACCAGGCAGGGCGTAATGTTTCTTCGGGCATTTATCTGAACCTGCGTGGTGCTGAAGTTGATTTGCGGTATTCAGCAAAGACGTTTAAAACCTGTAAACAGGTTTTTCTTTCCGCCTCACCGAGAGCGCTGATGTCATTGAACAGGTCTGCCAGTTCCAGGAGGTCTGAAGGTCTATTTTCCCCGCTCAGGGCTTGATCCAGTGTGGATTGTAAGTCGGACGAATCCTGCGATTTATCAGCCTTGGCAAGGCGTTTCAAGCCGTGTACCAGTGCCTGCTCAATACTATCGATTTGTTGGGACATGTCAATTGCCATGGCAGCTTGCTGGGCGAACATGCCCAGTAATTCCATGTCTTGCAAATCAAAGGAAGTGGCGTCGATCTTGTCCAATATTTCCATCACGCCGATCACCCGGTCATCGGAGGAGATGAGGGGGGTCGCAAGGATCGAGTCGGGAACGTAGCCGGTGCTTTTGGCAAAATCCTGATTAAAGCGCTTATCCTCGCGCACGTTGGAAGTGGCGATCGGTTGACCGGTCATGAACACATAACCGGCAATGCCTTTATCGTAGGGGAACTTTGTACCGACAAGGTCCTGGTCAGAAGGACCAAAAGCAACCTTGAATTCCAGTGCCTCCTCCTCTTCGTTGGCCAGCAGTATGGAAGCCGCCGCTGCGCCAAATATCCGCGCTGCCGCTTCCACAATGGATTTCAACAGCACATCGTTGGATCTCGGTAATACTGCCCGTCCGCTGGCTTCGATGGATACAAGCAAGCTTTGCAACTGCTCGGATAATTTCTCTTCGTTGATATTTTGATCGGGTTTCATAATAACCTGCCGTCCATACGGTATGAGTGGAAAACGAAACCTGCGCATTATGCGCTGGTGTGACATGTCTAGTATAAATTGAAAAGTGGATTTTCTACAATAAGCTGTGCTGCAGAAAATCCACTTTTATGGCTAACGTGGAGCGTTAGGCCTGAATTTTATATTCTTCGGAGTTCGGATCGAAGGCAATGCGGAAGGTGGGTTTGCTGGCAGCTTTGCTCGCAGCCTTGGAAGTCATCTTGTGCGCGGCAACTTCAGAGGCCTTGTTGGCGGATTTGCCCGCTGCCTTGCCAATGGACTTGCTGGTCAGTTTGTGCGCGGCAACTTCAGAGGCCTTGTTGGCGGATTTGCTGACTGCCTTGCCAATGGACTTGCTGGTCAGCTTGTGCGCGGCAACTTCAGAGGCCTTGTTGGCGGATTTGCTGACTGCCTTGCCAATGGACTTGCTGGTCATCTTGTGCGCGGCAACTTCGCTGACAATGAGCTCATCGAGGATCTTGCGCTCTTCATTGGACAGGGTGGCGCGCAATGCGGACAATTTCTTGAACAGTCGTTTGGAAGCTTGCGATCGGGTAGTCTTCATTTCATATCTCCTTGGTGATATAGCATTTTGATATCGTTGGTCTTAATATACAACTTCCTGGTTGGCCTGTCTGTCACTTTGGCGACATAAAGGTTAAAGCAATAGATTGTTTTCCAAACCTTCAAGTGCCTGCCTGTTCAGGATCAGAATACGCCCTCGCCCTGTGATCAACCAGCCTGCGCGCCGCCATTTGCCAAGCGCCTTTGCGACAGTCTGGCGGATCAATCCCGTACGATGGGCGAGTTCATCCTGCGATATGGTGACATAGCCCTTGTCGTGTTCCTGCTCCTCCAATTCCAAAAGGAGTCTTGCCAGACGGGCTTGCGCATCCAGAAATGCCAGCGCGCTTTCGCGTTTGCTGCTCATTTGTAAACGATCGGCGGTCATCTCCAATATGAGACGCGCCAGTGAAGGTTCTTCTTCAAACATGCGCAGGAATATATGGCGCGGGACGACGAACAGTTCGCTGTTCGAACGCGCGACCGCGCTCGTGGAACGCGCTTTTTTCGTCAGGATGCCCAGTTCGCCGAACATATCGCCCGCATGCATCTCATTGATCACCATCTCGCGGCCATCAAGACTGTTCAGTACAATGGAGATATTTCCACTACGAACTAAATATGCTGATTCAGACGGGTCGGATTGAAAGAACAGAATTTCCCCTTTGGCAAGGTGCACAAACCTGCCTGAATGCGCCAGCAGTACCAGGGCAGATTCGCTCAACTTGGAAAAAGAGCGCACGCTCCCGAGAAATTTCACTATCTCAGATATAGGCGCTGAACGCCTCGTCATTTTATTGTGAGCCTTTTTATAACGACGGCTGTGAAATCGTCGCCTTGCGGCATCTCCTGACTATAAGCATGGATGGCATCCCATAAATGTTCGCAGATCCGTTGTGCACGTTTGTGGCGGGCTGAAGAGAGGGAAACAGCGAGTCCCTCATTTCCAAACTCAACCCCATCAATATTACAGGACTCATTCAATCCATCACTGAAAAGGAGAAGCGTGCCTCCGTACGGAATGGTGATCCGCTCTTCATCTATTGGCAGATTTCCGAACAATCCAAGTGGTTGTCCTGGTTTAATCAGGACCTTCATGGTTGTTCCCTTCCCATCCAGCATGATAGGGGCCGGATGGGCCGCCCGGGCATAATGGAACTGTCCGTTCTCGCAATTCAGAACGCCATAGATCAGCGTAACGAACATGCTTGAGTTGCTCATCATCTGCAAGAGGTGGCGGTTAACCTGTCTCAGTACTTTTACAGGTGATTTCGAAATGCGGGCTTCCACACGGATCAAGCTGTATACCATTGACATGAACAGCGCCGCCGGGACGCCCTTATCGCAGACGTCGCCCACTACAATACCCACGCGGTTTTTATCCAGTGCCAGGAAGGTATAAAAATCGCCGCCCACAGCGTGCGCAGGGATCATTGACGCACCGAAATCAAAACCATGCCGTTTTGGCAAGCTTCGGGGAAGAATGCTCTGCTGTATATGGCCCGAGAGTTCGAGTTCATGCTCCAATTTCTCTTTTTCGATAATCTGCTTCTGGGCTGCTTTTAGTTCCTTGTATGCACTCCTCAACCTCTCGTTTTTTTCTTTTAGTTCGATGATGGTCAGGTTTTCGGAATCTTCCAAGCGATTGCTGAGCAATCCAACCAGTTCGTAAGCAAGCTGAGGCTGCCGGTGCAGAAGGGCATCGAACTCGGTGCGGTCCATTTTGAACAGATCCAAAGTTGTGAGTGAACGCACAGTTGCGGTACGGTAGCCGTCATGGCTGAACAAGCTCATTTCACCGAGCAAGCTTACGGCCTTGCGCACTCCCAGGCTGCGTTCATCAGAAGTGCCGACAGATTTGAGAATCTCGACCTCGCCTTCCAGCAGAATATAGAATTCTTCTTCCAACGAGCCCTCGTGGAACAGAACGTGACCTGCCGGATATTTATAGGGGACTAGCATAGACGCTAAATATTTAATCTCATTTAGCGGAAGGGATGAGAAAAGGGGAATTTTTCGCAAGGTACTCGAGCGCATTTTATACCTTTTGCCCGGCAGATACTGAAAAGACTTCGACTTCGATGGTTTTCCCCTTCAATTGCATCAAGCCATGCGACTCAACCTTGAACGAATCGTTCAAATCCGACCGCGTAACACTTTCGATCAAAATCGGCCTGCCAATGACCTTTGTCTGCGCTTCGAGCCGCGCCGCGAGATTGACTGTATCGCCAACGCATGTATAGGTGGCGCGGTGTTGTGTCCCTGTAAAACCCGCAATCACCATGCCGGAGGCAATCCCAATTCCGATCTTGATCTGCGGCTTGTCCTGCGCGGCTTGGTCCTGGTTGAATGCTTCGAGCAATTCGAGCATTTCCTTTGCGGCGTTCACAGCGCGTTCGCAATGGTCTTCATAGGGAACGGGCGCACCAAAGATCGCCATCAACCCATCGCCGATCATCTGGTTGACGGAGCCGCCATTGCTAGTAATGGCTTCGAACATGAGGGCGTAATAATCGTTCAACATTTCGATGATCTCGGCGGGTGGGAGGGATTCTGTGAGTGTGGTGAACGAGCGTATATCCGCGAACATGACAGACGCGTTCACAAAATTCCCGCCCAGAGAAAAGCCTGTTTTCGATAATTCATCAGCCACTTCCTTCGTGGCAAACGTGCGGATGAGTTTACGCTGTTCATCGCGCAATCGTTTCTTCTCAAGGCTGGCATTGACTCGTGCCCGTAACAGGATCGGGTTGACAGGTTTATTCAGGTAATCTTCCGCACCGAGTTCCACACATTTGACAACACTATCGATTTCATCCAATGACGATGTCATGATGATGGGGATGTTACGCAATTCATTATCCTGCAGGCAGGCTTCGAGCACCTGGTAACCATTCATCTCGGGCATTTCGATATCGAGCAGAACAAGGTCATAGGAGCCGCGCTTCAACATCTCCAACGCCTGCCTGCCGTTTTCAGCGGTCTCAACGGTATGACCATGATGTTCGACGCCGCGAGATAGCAGGATGCGATTGACTTTGTTATCGTCGACGATCAATAAGCGACCCGGGTCATGTGCGGGCTTCATGCGCGCATCCCCTTCAACTCTTCGGCCACTTTCCCAAACGCTTCGTTCAGGACCTCAAGCCTGTACCCGACATCCAAGTTATTTTCTTTGCCCATGAATTCCAATTCCTTGGCGAGCGCAGCAAGCTCCATCGCGCCGAAGGTGTTGGCGTTGGACTTCATCGAATGAGCATTCCTGCGAAAGGATTCGACATCCCTTGCTTCCAGCGCAGATTCCATGTTCTGGATCATATTCGGCGCGTCGTCAAGGAAGGCATCGATCAATTCATTGATGAAGTCTTCACCAGACATTTGTTTGAGTTCTTCGAAGGTTGCTGGGTCGATTACGGGCATTTATTATTTCCTCTCCGCTTTCAATAACGCTTCCACCAATTCATTGACCCGGATCGGCTTGCTGACGTAATCGTTCATGCCAGCGGCGATGCACATTTCGCGGTCGCCTTCCATGGCGTTGGCGGTCATGGCGATGATATGCGGTTGTGTGACCTGTGTCAACTTGCGGATGTTACGTGTGGCATCCAAGCCGTCCATTTCGGGCATCTGCACATCCATTAATATAACATCATATGTTTGCCGTTCGATGGATTCTACCGCTTCGATGCCATTCGACGCAATATCGGCGCGGTATCCCATCTGCTCAAGGATGCGTAACGCGAGTTTCTGATTGACCTGGTTGTCCTCCGCAAGCAGGACGCGCAATGGATGCCGCTTTGCCATCTCGGCGTCCATTGTGGCTTTAAAGGGTTCAGGTTTGGGGGTGACAAGGCTTCTTGCGAAGATGCCGGCCAGGGCGTCGTAAAGAGCCGAGGGTTTAAGGGGTTTGGTCAGATACGCGGAGAAGTTCAACTCCTCCGCACCGAGTTCGCGTCGGCCCAATGAAGTCAATAGGATAATAGGTAATGCTTTTTCATCCTGCAGTTTGCGGATCTCGCCCGTGAGCATGAGACCGTCGAGTTCGGGCATGTGCATGTCGGTGATGATGAGGTCGAAGCGTTCGCCGCCTTGAATCCATTGCAGGGCCTGGCGTGGATGTTCCGTTTCACGCGAAGTCATGCCCCACTTTTCAGTTTGAAGCTTGAGGATGCGTCGGTTGGTGGCGTTATCGTCCACGATGAGCACGCGCTTATCCTGCAGGGCGGGTTGAATATCTTTGACATCGCGGGCGGTCTTGCGTTCGGCGATTTTGGCGGGTTCGGCCTGGATGGTGAAAACGAATTTGGAGCCTTTACCGACGCCTGCGCTTTCGGCGTGCATTTCACCGCCCATCAGTTCGGCGAGACGTTTGCTGATGGCGAGACCCAGACCCGTGCCGCCGAATTTGCGCGTGGTGGATGAATCGGCCTGTGAGAAGGATTGGAAGAGCCTGCCCATGCCTTCTTCCGATAAGCCGATGCCTGTATCGCGGACGGTGAATTGCAATTCGTCTTTGGCTTTGCCTTTCTTGACGGTGAGAACGACTTCACCTTTCCCGGTGAACTTGACCGCGTTGCTGAGCAGGTTGATAAAGATCTGCCTCAAGCGCGTCACGTCGCTTTTAATGCCGACTGGCACATCATCGTCCATGATGTAGGCGAGGTCGAGACCTTTTTCGATGGCGCGGCCAGCCGTCAGGTCCAGTGCGGATTCGACGCATTCGCGCAGGTCGAAGGGTTGGAATTCAACATCCATCTTGCCTGCTTCGATCTTGCTGAAGTCGAGGATATCGTTGATGATGGCGAGCAGGGCATCGCCCGAGTTGCGGATGGTCTCGGCGTAGTCGCGTTGTTCCTTGTTGAGATCGGTATCCATCAGCAGACCGCTCATGCCGATGACCGCGTTCATCGGTGTGCGGATCTCGTGACTCATGGTGGCAAGAAAGGAACTCTTGGCTTCGTTAGCTTGTTCAGCCGCGGCGCGCGCTTCACGCGCATCATTGAAGAGACGCTGGGTCTCGTCGAAGAGGCGCGCGTTTTCAAGCGCAACGCTCATTGAATTGGCGAGCGTAGTGAGCAGGCGCAAATCCGAGTCGCCATAAGCATTTTCCTTTTCAAGGCTCGCAATGCCGATCATGCCTTTGATTTCTTTTCCGACGATCAACGGGACGTACATCCCTGACTTGTATTCTTCGCTGTTTTCAAGTACCTTTCCGCCCAATGCGCGATATTCCACGTTGTTTCGATATATTCTGGGTTGGACGGTATCTATCATTAATTTGGCAATGTCGGAGAAGTGATGAGATTCAATGGCAAACCGCTCTCTCAAGAAGCAATAAGGGGTTTGCTGAAACTCTGTTTCATGGTTGAAGAGATAGATGGCGGTTCCCTGTGCATGGAAAATGTCGCGGATTTTGTCACCGACCAGATCATAGATCGCCTGCACATCCAATTTGGATGCCAGCCCTTCCTGTACGCTGTTGATGATCTGTAATTCGGCGGCGCGCTGTTCGGTCTCTTTGAGCAGGTTTTGGGTCTCGTTGAAGAGACGCACGTTTTCGATGGCGATCACCGCCTGACTGGCAAACGTTTGCAGGAGCGCGATCTGTTTATCCGTAAA
>Ga0209002_10003511_pt1 | contig 12466 bp, 10 predicted proteins | sample Rifsed16ft2_FD_184010 | JGI IMG/M metagenome (GOLD analysis project Ga0209002, IMG submission 184010) | Soil microbial communities from Rifle, Colorado, USA - sediment 16ft 2 (version 2) | ecosystem: Environmental > Terrestrial > Deep subsurface > Rock core/Sediment | place: Rifle, Colorado...
AGACTGACCTTGACGGCGGATTTACGGACAGAGGCGGCAAAAAGTATTTTTTCGGGGCATTCTACACGGACCTCGCAATTGACGGCGAAGGCAGGCCTTATTCGCGGACCAATCAATACAGGAATCCCTATCAGGAGATAATTTCGGAGGACGGAGAGAAGGGATTTTTAGGTGTTTCAGATATCGGGTCAAAGGTTACGATAGGAGGCAAAACTATAACCCTTCTTGAGTATGCCGTTTCGCCGTACGCGGTCTTTACCATAAACAAGGACCCGGGCATAGCCTTTATAATAGCCGGTTCCGGACTTTTGACCGGGGCGATGATGCTTATTCTTTTTATAAGGGGCGAGAAGGGGGAGTTGATGACGAGAAGGGTTTGACAGGATGTTTAAGAGGGAGGTTAGATTTTTTAAAATAGCATCTATTGTATTCAGGGCGTATTTCGTATTTAGGGCGCATTTAAGGGGAGGGAATCATAAATGTTTCACATAGCAAAGCCGGAGGATATAAAAAACGGAAGGACAACGGATGTTTATTTCGCGCGCACCCTTGAGATACTTAAAAAAAAGGGCGTGGATAAAAGGGTGAGGGCCGAGTTTTTCGCAAAGAAACTGCCTGAGAACTGGATGTGGGCGGTTCTTGCGGGAATAGAAGAGGTTTCGGAACTTATGGCCGGAAAAAAGGTAAATATACGCTGCATGAAGGAAGGGGAGGTCTTTAAGCCTTTTGAGCCGGTTATGGAGATAGAGGGCATGTATCAGGAGATATGCGTCTTTGAGACCGCGATGCTCGGGCTTATCTGCCAGGCATCCGGAGTGGCTACAAAATCCGCAAGGATAAAAAAATGCGCCGGCGAAAGGACGATCGTGAGTTTCGGGGCCAGGAGGATGCACCCGGCGCTTTCTCCAATGATAGAGAGGGCGGCGTTCATCGGCGGATGCGACGGGGTGGCGGTTATTGTGAGCGCCGAACTTATTGAGGCGGACCCCATGGGCACCATGCCTCACGCGCTGATACTTGTCCTCGGAGACACGGTTTCCGCGATAAAGGCGTTTGACGAGGTGGTGGACAAAAATGTAAAGAGGGTCGCGCTCATAGATACCTTTAACGACGAAAAGTTTGAGGCAATAAGGGTTGCCGGGGCGATGAAGGATAAACTCCATGCGGTGAGGCTTGATACGCCCGCGTCCCGCAGAGGGGATTTCCTGAAGATATTTGAGGAGGTGAGGTGGGAACTTGATCTGAGGGGCTATAATCACGTAAAACTCTATGCGAGCGGCGGGCTTGATGAGAAGGAGGTATTGGAACTTAAGGGTGTAGTGGACGCGTTCGGAGTCGGGACGTCCATCAGTAACGCCCCTGTCGTTGACTTTGCGATGGATATAATGGAGATAGACGGGGAACCACTCGCAAAAAGGGGAAAATGGTCTGGCGCAAAGGATGTGGTAACGTGCAAAGGGTGCGGTAATAGAAATATCGCGCCGCTTGGAAAATGGCCGGATAAATGCGGATGCGGGGGCAAATGGGAAAATCTGATAGTCCCGTTGCTTAAAGAAGGAAAACTTGAGAGAGAACTTCCGAAACCAAAAGACATCCGGGAAGGCGTGTTGGAGAGGTTAAAGTCATTGGAGGTTTGATTCCTGCCTTAACCGGCTATGGTTGCGGCTGATGGCTTGGAATTAAGTATCGCAGGCCGGGCAGAGCGAAGCTTAATCCAACCATTGTTTTGTTGGGTTGAAAATCGCAATCTGGCCGGGCCAATCCTGCCGGAGATTGCAGGGCAAGGTTTCAGAGAGCCTTGCGTATAAAGCAGCCCTAACGCAGCCCCTCCCCCATCGCAACCTCTTGCCATCCGCTTATAAATGTCTTAAGCCTTTTGTCTTCTTTGATGAGTTCAGATACCTTTACAAAACTGTAGCCTTTTTCCATCAGGGCGTCTATTATCTCACCGAGTTTTTCAGAGGGTTTGTCCGTGGTTCTCTTTGTATCAAGGTGCATGAGTATTATGCCCCCGCGAAGGCCGTTTGAATCTTTTCCGAAGTTGAGTATCTTTTCCTTTATCTCATGGGATGTAAGATAATATCTTGAAGAACTGTCCTCCACCCAATCAAGCGTATCCAGGCTTTCTTTTCTTTTATAGTCGGCAGTCCATCCGATATGGATGTAACCCTCTCTGTAAGCCCACTCCCTTATTTCCCTGTTTATCTCGCCGTACGGCGCCCTCCAGAAAGGAGCCATCTTCTTGCCCGTTATTCCCGTAAAAATCCTTTCGGCCTCTTTAATCTCTTTTATCAAAAACTCTTCTGTGACATAGGGCAGTGTTTCATGGCGGAATGTGTCGGCGTAGCCTGTAAGGTGAGGGTGGTCCATTGTGTGGTTTCCTATCTCATGGCCGTCCTCCACCATCCTCCGGGTAAGTTCGGGATGTTTTTCCATGAACCTTCCCGTCAAAAATATCGTGGTTGTTATCCCCCTGTCCCTTAAGGTTTTAAGTATGACTTCGGCGTCATCAGCGTCGCAACCGCCGTCAAATGTAATGGAAATCCGCATTGTTTCCGCGCCTGCGCGCGTGATATCGGGCGCTTCTTTTGAGTTCTTCGGCGAGACCGGGCGGGAGGGTGTTTTTTCATGTGGATTTTTAATTTCTGATTTATGCGTTTCTTTTATATCCGGCATAATGCCGGTATGGGCTGATTTTACCTTCTCCGGATCTTTAAAGGTTTTTTCCCTAAAAGGCGCGTACAGATGGGTATGCGCTAAAAAAAGAGAGGCGATACTCAGGGTGCATGTGGTTTTTAAAGGAAAGGGGCTTATTATTTCAATAAGCCTTGATGCAAGAGAGCGCGGTTTTCCTCCCCCGGGGGCGAAGCTCATGCGGTGAATTTAGCACTTTTTCCGGCGCCAGTCAATTTTGTTTTGTGCGGGAAGGTTTTTTGGCCGGATTTTTTCACAAAAAGTTTCCCTCGGGAGAAATGTATTGAAAGGCAATGGCCGTTATAATATTATATGGCATTGTTTTAAAAAGAAGGTGAAAATTCCGCACCTATGGGGGGGTAGGGGCAGTCAATGTTTGGCGTAGGATTTGGCGAGTTGCTTCTTATAGCGATAATTGCCCTTGTGCTGCTCGGGCCCGAAAGACTGCCGGAGTTTATCAAGGCGGTCGGCAAGGTATATGCGGAGTTCAGGCATGCCAGCGCGGAATTAAAGAAAGCAGTTATGGAAGTAGAAGAAAAGACAAAGGAACCCCCTGAAAACACAAAAGAAGATACAAAAGAAAAGACAAAAACTGAGGGGATACTGTGAATGAGCCCGGATTCCAAAAACCTGACGCTTGCAGACCACTTGATAGAATTAAAGCGGAGGCTTGTAAAATCGCTCATTGCCGCAGGGATTGCGTTTATTTTTACCTACACATGGTCTGAAGAACTCTACCTATTCCTTTCGAAGCCTGTTTTACAGACCCTTCCTCCGGGGCAAAGGTTTATCGCCTTCACAACCGTTGCGGAGCCGTTCTTTATATATCTTAAAATAGGGGCCGCAGCGGCCGTTGTTCTGTCAAGCCCGTATGTCATCTATCAGGTCTGGGCGTTTGCCGCCCCTGGGCTTTACAGGCACGAAAGGATTTTTCTCGTCCCGGTTGTTGTTGCGTCTTTTTTCCTCTTTATGGCGGGTATTGTCTTTTCCTATCTGGTCATGTTCCCCCTGGGCTTCAGATACCTTCTTTCCTTCGCCACCCCGGAACTCAGGCCGTTTATTTCAATGGGCATATATTTTTCCTTTGCGATAAAGATGATGATTGCGTTAGGCGTGGCATTCCAGCTTCCGCTTGTGATACTGGTCCTCGCGAGGGCCGGTATGGTTTCGGCAAGAACGCTTCTGTCTTACTGGCGGTATGTTTTTGTGCTTTGTTTTGTTGCCGGGGCGGTATTTACCCCGCCCGATGTCTTCAGCCAGGTGCTTTTATCCGTGCCGCTTCTCGTCCTTTACGGGCTCGGCGTGATTCTGGCAATGATATTCGGAAAGAAGAAAGAAGAGACGGCCTAAGGCTGCGGGTAAATCCTTTTGATATTTGTTGCCTGAAGCCCCTTTTCCCCCTGCACTACATCAAATTCGAAGATATGTTCCCTGTTTGGCAGCTGGTTCAGGTACACGGGGTCGTCGAAACTTGATTCATGGGCAAAGGCTGTTTTGTAAGGGGAGTCGGTCCTCCTGGTGTCTGTTATCCAGAGCCCGGGGCCTATGTGGTCTATATAGCGCATAAATCCGTAGTTTTTCGGGTGGTAGTAGCTGTAGCATACCCCGCGCGCCTTTCCCCCCAGTTCTCCCCATTTTTTGCCTTCGGGTCCTTCTATCGGAAGGAGGTTGGGTATAAGATATCCGCTCATGAAAAGGTCCGCCTCCCTTTTTAAAAGGGAGGATACGTTCTGAAAGGCAACGGCCTCAACCCTGCATCCCCGGTTTTGAAGCGCCCTTACCACCTGCACAAAGTCCCCGTCCCCCGTGGCAAGAAGCACCCTGTCCAGGTTTTCAGACTGCAAAAGGGCATCCACCGCCATGTCGAGGTCGGCATTTGCCTTGCCGTACCTGGAGCCACCCTCGTCAACATACCATGTAACGACCTTCTCTATTACCTTGTATCCGAAGTCCCTGAGCGCCGAATAGAAGTTGAGGGTGCGCTCCTTATAGTCGCGGTCCGTCTTTGCGCGGTCCTCGTCGTACGCGACATAGGCATTGAGCCTTACCGGTTCCCCGTTTTCGCGGCAGGCAAACTCCCTGAGCATATCGAATCTCATGCCGTAGCCGCCGTTTCGGGTTATGTTGGCAACGTCTACGTAAAGGCCTACCTTCTGGGATCTTTCTTTTGTCATGCCGCCTTGAGAGAAAATTTTTTGGGCTTGCCTGGGTCGAGTTTCTACACCCATCCTTCGGACGGGCTCTTCAAAAACTTGCAGATGCTGAAACAAGTTCAGCACCAGTCTAAAAGTTTTTTAAATATCGAGGTTGGAAACCTCAAGGGCGTGTTTTTCAATGAAAGCGCGCCTCGGCTCAACCTGATCCCCCATAAGCGTTGTAAACATCGTGTCCGCCTCAACCGCATCATCCACCGTAACCTTCCTCAGGGTCCTTTTTTCAGGGTTCATGGTGGTTTCCCACAGCTGCTCCGGGTTCATCTCGCCGAGCCCTTTGTATCTCTGTATTGTGAGGCCTTTTTTCCCGCTCTCAAGTATGTGGGTTGTAAGTTCCTCAAAGCTCTTTACGGTTATAACGCCTCCGTTTTGGCTTATGGTAAACGGGGGTTCGCTGAGGGATAGAAGTTCCTTACCGAGCGTCCTGAGTTCGGAAAATTCCGCCGAGGTTATAAACTCCGTGTCTATGACGGTTGTAAGAGGAGTGCCGTTACGGCTGGTTTTGCAATGGATGCTGAAGATTTCGTGTTCCGGGTCTTTCTCCGCGCTGAACTCAACCGGCATAATATCGGGATGGAAGGCCTTGAGATAGGTCTTAAGGTTATCAAAAAGTTTTTTAAGGGCCTTCTCGTCTTTTAACTTTTCGCCCGTAAAGCTTTCTTCAAGGACAAGCGCCTCCACGATGTGTTTGCTTTTGTTGCGCCTGCCCACCATGTCTAAAATCCTCTGGAACCTTGAGACCTTTTTAAGAAGGGCAGTCAGGGACGCGCCCTTGATCTCGCCTTTTTTACCCTTCGGCGTTATCGTCATTTCGTCCTGCATGGACTCAAGTATAAAATTTTCCATGGCGCCGTCGTCTTTAAGATAACGTTCTTCCTTGCCCCTTTTCACCTTGTAAAGAGGCGGCTGGGCGATATAGAGATGGCCCCTTTCGCCGAGGAACGGAATCTGGCGGTAGAAAAACGTGAGAAGAAGGGTCCTTATGTGTGAGCCGTCCACATCTGCATCGGTCATTATTATGATCTTATTATAGCGCAGTTTCGAGGGGTCCTGGTCTTCTTTTCCAATGCCGCAGCCGAGCGCGGTAATCATGGTCCTTATCTCCTCATTTTCTATCATCTTGTCAAACCTTGACTTCTCGACATTGAGGATCTTGCCCTTGAGCGGCAGTATCGCCTGGAATCTTCTGTCCCTGCCCTGTTTTGCGCTGCCTCCGGCGCTGTCCCCCTCAACTATGAAGAGTTCGCACAAAAGAGGGTTTGTTTCCTGGCAGTCGGCAAGTTTTCCGGGAAGGGACAGGGCGTCAAGCGCCCCTTTTCTCCTTATCAGTTCCCTTGCCTTTCTTGCCGCCTGTCTTGCCCTCGCGCCTTCAATTGCCTTCTGGAGTATTTTTTTCGCGACAGACGGGTTTTCCTCAAAAAAGGCGGAGAGTTTTTCATTGACAAGCGATTTAACAAGACCCTCAACCTCGGAATTCCCGAGTTTTGTCTTTGTCTGCCCCTCAAACTGCGGATTTGGAAGTTTTACGCTTATGACGGCGGCCATCCCCTCTCTTACGTCATCACCCTCAAGGGATTCATCAAGGTCTTTGAGGAGATTTTTTTCAGTGGCGTAACTGTTGATTGTCCTTGTGAGCGCCGATTTGAACCCCGTAAGATGGGTCCCCCCTTCGGTTGTGTTGATATTGTTGGCATAGCAGAAGATGTTTTCCGAATAGGAATCGTTCCACTGAAGCGCTATTTCAAGGTTCATCCCGTTTTTCTCTCCGGCAATATATATTACGGCCGGGTGTATCGGGGTTTTTGTTTTGTTTATGTGTTCAACAAAGCTTATTATCCCCCCGTCGTAGAGGAACTCGTGGGATTTGCCGTTTCTTTCATCGGTTATGGATATCTTTACCCCGGCGTTAAGAAATGACAGTTCGCGCAGCCTCTGGCTCAGGGTGTCAAAGCTGAAAGAGGTTTCCTCGAAGATCTCCGGGTCGGGTTTAAAACTTACGCGGGTGCCTGTCTTTTTTGTTTTCCCCGTTACCTTCAGAAGTGTTGCCGGCTTTCCGCGCGTGTAGCTCTGCTGGTAGACATGGTCGTCCCTTTTTACTTCAACATTGAGCCATTCGGAAAGAAAATTTACGACGGTAACGCCCACCCCGTGCAGCCCCCCCGAGACCTTGTAAGCCTTCTGCTCGAATTTTCCGCCGGCATGGAGTTCCGTAAGCACCACCTCAACGGTCGGCTTTTTCTTTTCCGGGTGCATTTTGACCGGTATTCCCCTTCCGTCGTCGCTTACCGTGACGGAATTGTCGGAATGGATTATCACCTCGATGTTTTTGCAGTAACCGGCAAGGGCCTCATCAACCGAATTGTCCACAACCTCGTATACAAGGTGATGCAGCCCCAGCGCCCCGGTTGAACCTATATACATTGCCGGCCTTTTTCTTACGGCCTCAAGACCCTCGAGCACCTTGATGGATTCGGCATCATACCTTTCCGGTTTTTCCGGTTCATGGGTGGTTTTTATTTTTTCTTTTTCCATCTTTAAGCCTTTCAGTATCCTTTCCGCATGGATTTTATTTATATCAGAATAACACAAAGATTTAAAAATTGCTATAAAAAAAACAATGGCAAGCGCTTGATTTTAAAGGATTATTCAGTTATAATGGCCGCAGCCGGAGGTTCCATTGCCACGGGCCTCTCCATCCCCCCTTATCCGGGCACCCTTTACCTGATTACGAATTGTCTTGCTTTTTAAAAACACTGTATTGTAGAATTTGACAATAATGGATTCTTTGAAAACAGGCCCCCCGGCGGATAAGACCTTTTTAAGCCCTACGTTCGGCAGGCTCTCCGAGGAAGATATGTTTAGAAAGGTGGTCGAATATATGGGGGAGGGGGCTTATGACAGGTACAATCTTATTATAGGGACTGATTCGTTCCTTGCCAGTGAAACGCTTTTTGTAACCGCTGTGGTGGTCCACAGGGTGGGACACGGCGGGCGGTATTTTTACAGGAAACTGCGTCTTAAGAAAATTGAAAACATGCGTCAGAGGATCTTTTACGAGGCGACAATGAGCATTGAGCTTGCCTCATTTTTAAGGACAAAATTGTCTGAGAACGGTTACAAAAACCTCCCGGTAGAAATACATCTGGACGTTGGCACCAAAGGGGACACGAGGGATATCATTAAAGAGGTGGTCGGAATGGTTACCGGCTCAGGGTATGCGGCCGTAACCAAGCCGGATTCCTACGGAGCTACCAAGGTCGCTGACAGACACTCAAGATAATAAATTATTAAACACCCCTGCACTACTCTGAAACATCTTGGGGGCCTGTCAGATAATGTCTTATTCACTTCATACCCTTCTTTTTTCTGATTCTTCATCAGATTTTTTAGGGGATTCTTCAGGGGATTCTTCAGGCGATATAGGTATTTTTTACGGCCCGGCTGTAATCTTTGAGGCGCATCGGCTGATGCCCCCTTTTAGCGGGAAATTGGCATAAATAACCGACAGGAATAAATAAGGGGAAGGAAAAAGAAATGGCAAAGAAAAAGAAGGTTACGGCGCTTACCCCCAGGGAAATAGAAATACTCCGGCTTGTGCAGGATGGCAAGAAAAATGACGAGATAGCCGCGGTGATCGGTAAATCCAAGTGGACGTCAAAGTACTACCTTAAGAGCATAATGAAGAAGTTGAACGTTGCAAACCGCGCCCAGGCCGTAAGCCAGGCAATAGGGATGGGGATGCTGCCGCCGCCCCTTAAGGCTCAAGCGGAGCAGGATAGCGGGCCTGTTTTGGCAGTGGGTATTGTCGGGTGCGGCAAGGGCGGCACGGCCATACTCAACCTTTTTGCCGAAAATCCCCTGGTTAAGGTTGAATGGGCGACGGACAGGGACCCTTCCGCCCAGGGGCTTACGGTTGCGAGGGACCTCGGAGTTCCCACCGCGCAGGATTACAGGTTCTTCCTTGACAGAAAAATAGATGTGGTGATAAATCTTACCGGTTCCGCGAGGATTGCGGAGGACTTAAGGAAACTGATCCCGGCGGAGACCGAGCTTATGGGCGGTGTTTCAGCCAGAATAATGTGGCAGCTCTTTGAAGAAAGAAGAAAGAGGGTTGAGGAAAGGGAAAAGATGTTAAAGGAACATGAGGCGCTTTACCATCTCGGGCTTGTGGTGGAAAGCATAGACAGCGTAAACGACGCGGGGTATGCGATAGTTGATTACGCGACGAAGCTTACGAATACGCCCGCCGGGTCTCTGGCGCTCTTTGACGAGAAAAGAGAGGAGATGGTTCTTGTCGCGGCAAAGGGTTTTTCTTCCAATTTCAAAAAGGTTGACAGGTGGGATATAAGGGCGGGGGGGCTTACAAATATAATACTCAACCACGAAGGCCCTCTTTACATACCCGATATAAGGGAGTTTGTGAAACCCAACCCGCTTTTAATGAAAGAGGACGTAAGGACCCTTCTTGCGGCCCCCCTTACGGTGGAGGGAAGGATTGTCGGCGTTATATATGTTAATGATTTCAAGGTAAAGAAATTCAGGGCTGAGGATATTTCCCTTTTTTCGCTTCTTACAATCTACGCCGGCCTTACGATGGAGAGGGTGAAATCGCTCGAGGAAACGCGCCTACTTAGCATCACGGACGGCCTTACCGGGCTTTATAATCAGCGTTACCTGATGGAGCAGCTGCAAAAAGAGATTCAGAGGGCGGCGCGCCACCATCATCCCCTTTCTATAATAATGTTTGATATTGACCGTTTCAAGGAATATAACGACACATTCGGGCATCTGGAGGGGAACAAGGTATTAAAAAATGTATCCAAGCTTCTCAGGCAGAACACCCGTGTCACGGATACGGTCGGGCGGTTCGGCGGGGAGGAGTTTTGCATAATAATGCCGCAGATAAAAAAGGACGGGGCCCATGCCTTCGGAAAAAGGGTTGTAAGCGAGGTATCCATGCATCCGATGCCCAACAGGGTGGTTACCTTGAGCGGAGGCATCGCGGCATTCCCGGGAGACGGAAAAACCCACCTTGCGCTTTTAAGAAAGGCGGATACCCGCCTTTACAAGGCAAAAAAAGCAGGAAGAAACAGGATGTGCTGCTGATGAGCCCTTCCATCAGCCCCGGACTTACCTGACAATCTAATGTAAAATAAACCTGCAGGGATAATCGCCCAGATGTATGTGCTTCAATTTCGGCATGGTATCCGGCGGGGCTCGATAGTCCCGCCTATCGGACTAAAGTCATTTAAGTATGTAATTACATGGGTTGAGCTGCTCAAGAAATAGCGGAGAGGCAAGATTTTTTAGTCACCAGCCATTATTTCACCTTAGTTGGGGTCATTGATTCAGCCCAATCAATGAACACATTTGCTGCCGCATCAAAATTGCCGTATGTCCGTGTATCTTTATTCTTGCCTCTAAGAGTCCAAGGTTTTATTTTTTTTCTTTTTTCATCTGCGTGAAATTCGCCATCATCGCCAAAGTAAGTATATTCCTCATAATTAAGTGATACGTCGGAGCCCTTCAAAGGTTTTCCATTCTTAGATCTTCTATGTAGGGACACGTAATCTTCATCGCTTTGAATGTGCCACCCAAGTCGATTTAGAAATTCTCTTTTTTTCTCTAACAATTCAGCGATAGAGTTATACTGAAGAAGAGGTTTGTTGGCGTTTGGCTGCCACTCCATGACATCCAGCGGTTTATTCCTATCAACAATTACGATCTTTTCGATAACAAACGACTTGACTGCATGCGAACGCAAGCATCGTGCTCTTACCTTGCCACTCTTAATACTAATTGGGGCGATTTCTCTCAAGGTCCCAGGCTGGCTTCCACCATGATAGATAATCTGCACTATCTCGCCATTCTCCGAAGCCTCTTTTAGTCTCTCCACTACGCTCATTGCAATGTCTCTTGTTAAATATGCTTTTTTATCAGCGAAAGATATTCAGTTTCACTGATAACCTTGACACCCTTTGACTTGGCGGCGTTAATTTTAGTTGAGCCTACATTTTGACCAGTTACCAAATAATCAGAATTTTTACTGACAGTATTGCCAACTTTCGCACCCAATTTTCGGGCTTCCATTTCCATTTCTGGTCTGGTGCCATATTCCATAGAACCCGTGAATACTATTTTCTTGCCTGAAATCTGACTAATGACACCCGCCTCTTTTAATTCAGCAAGCAACGGAGTCCTTTCTATATTGAACCCCATACCATATAGTTGTAAAAATTCATTATGGACTTTTCTAACTCCCTCTACTATTGCCGTTGCAGTCTCATTGGCAAATCCTTCAATCTTCGATATCTCCTTATCGTCTAAATGAAATACATGCAGCAATGGATGGTATTGGAGTAACCTTTCACAGTTACCGGCACCCATACGAAAGACCCCGAATGCTGCCAGGAATCTCCAGTCCGGCACTAGTTCAGTTCTACTTCTAAGCAGTTGGTCAACCAAGTTTTGTGATGTCTTTTCACCGAAATTCATTTCAGTGAATTTATCGACAGTTAACATGTATATTTCATACACTGAGCGAATATCCTTTGAGTACAGTTTCTGGATGGTCTTAGATCCAAACCCATCAATATTCCCAAGTGTTTTGAAAAAGTGCTCAATTTTATGTTCTATCTGCGCCGGGCATTGTGCCGTGTTGGGGCAATAAAGATAGTCACCATCCCAAACGAGTTTTGCGTGGCAACTGGGGCATGTTTTAGGAATGGTGGGTTTAGAAGGAATGACCACCTTTTCAATCTTAGGTATTACCATACCGCTTCGAACCAACTCAATTACGGTACCTGCGCCAATACCATTTTTTTTAACCATCTTGTAATGGTGCGCTGAAGCTCTGCGAATCGTTGCCCCACTCAGGCGGGTCGGCTCCAATTCGACAACAGGATTGATGCGGCCTGTACGAGAAGTTTGGGGCGTTACCTGTAATACTTTAACATTAGCTCTTTCAATATTGGCTTTAAATGCTATTTGCCAACGGTGATGGTGTTGTGTCGCCCCCATGTACTCCTTCAAAGTCTCGTCAGTTACTTCAAGTATTACGCCGTCAACATCGAAGTCTACATAAGCCCACACCTTAGCTACTATGTTATCGAAATCGTCTATCATCTCCTGTAACCTGCCTTCCCATGAAGGAAGTTGGGAAAATGGAAAGAATAATGCAGCCCCTGCATCTATTGCATCTTGAACACGTACATCTATTTTTTTCTCAGCTATAATTGCCGCTTGAAAGTTACGCGTATTGTCAAAATAATCTGACAAGTTTTTTTCGAAATATTCCGTATCAACGACAATCTCCCCTGCGCCATGCCCACGCTTACCATCGCCGCCTACTTTTAGCCCATGTTCAAATACCCTTGTTATGTCTGTACCTCGCCGCCCATCGCCACGGGTATAAAAGCGTTCTCCATCGTCGTATGCGGCAAATCCATCCAACTTTGGAGTCACATGAATCAGTAATTTCTCATGATTTATACCTATCTCTTTTGCGGCCTTTTTTAACCGATCAATCCATAAGTCGATTTTTGCTCTGTTATTAGCCT
>Ga0209002_10003513_pt1 | contig 12464 bp, 12 predicted proteins | sample Rifsed16ft2_FD_184010 | JGI IMG/M metagenome (GOLD analysis project Ga0209002, IMG submission 184010) | Soil microbial communities from Rifle, Colorado, USA - sediment 16ft 2 (version 2) | ecosystem: Environmental > Terrestrial > Deep subsurface > Rock core/Sediment | place: Rifle, Colorado...
GAGCCGATCGAGAAGCTCGATGGGCGGATGCGGCGGCGGATAGACCACCTTGTGCAGAAGATGGACTTCCGCCTTCGAAGCGCGGGCGAGCTCGGCGGCCTGCTCCAGCGCCCGGTCGGAGGTGGGCGAGAAATCCGTGGGCACGAGGATTCTTTTCATTTGCGTGGCCGCTCTCCCATCTCGCGGTGGCAGCTCAGGCATCGGAGCGTCAGGTCGACGTACGCCAGAGCGGCGGCCTCCGTCTCGCGCTCGCGCGCCGCACGCCCGAGCGCTTGTGCGGCTTCGCGAAACTCACGGCTCTTCTGCCGGTAGGTCTCGGCGCCTCCGACGTTGAGCTCTCCCGCGAAGCTCAGCGTCACCAGGTCCGAGGCATAGGCCTCGAGGGCTTCGAAATCATCGAGAGCGATGGCATCGAGAGCTCCGTGAGAGAGATCGAGTTTCTTCCACATAATCTCGACGGAAGGCTTCGCCTCCCGTTCAGCCTGGGACCCGGCGACCCAGACGAGCGCAAACGACAGACCAATCGCACGACGCATTTCGAGTCATGTTAGTGCAATCTCCGTTCCCACGTGAAGTCCATGAGGGGAGGCGATTCGCCAGACGCCGCTGGGCACTACGCACCACTCCAGGGTGCTTTTGCGCAAGCGCGCGCCGCTCCGCCGCGGGGTGGAGGTTGTTCGACGGCACGAACCTTGCTATTTGAGAGGGTGTGGGAACGCGCCGGATCCTGATCTTGGGAGCTGCGGGCCGGGATTTCCACGATTTCAATACCTATTTTCGGGACAACGCGGGGTATGAGGTGGTGGGCTTTACCGCCGCCCAGATCCCCCGCATCGAGAACCGGCGCTACCCCCCCGAGTTGAGCGGTGCTCGTTATCCCCAGGGCATTCCCATCCATCCCGAATCCGAGCTCGAGGACCTCGTCCGGCGTTTCGGCGTTGACCAGGTGGTGCTCTCCTACAGCGACCTCAGGCACGAGACGGTCATGTCGCTCGCGAGCCGCGCTCAAGCGGCAGGGGCGGGCTTTCGGCTCCTCGGGCCCGGCGACACGATGCTGAAATCGTCGCTCCCGGTCATCGCGATCTGCGCGGTGCGGACCGGCTGCGGCAAGAGCCAGACCTGCCGCTACGTGGCGAGGGTTCTGCGATCCAAGGGGATGCGTCCGGTCGTGATGCGCCACCCGATGCCCTACGGGGATCTCGTTCGCCAGCGCGTGCAGCGATTCGCCTCGACGCGGGACCTCGACGCGGAAGCCGGTAACATCACCATCGAGGAGCGGGAAGAGTACGAGCCGCACATCGCCGAGGGCACCGTCGTCTTCGCCGGAGTGGACTACCGCGACATCCTGGCCGCCGCCGAGAAAGAGGGGGACGTCATACTCTGGGATGGAGGCAACAACGATTTGCCGTTCCTTCGGCCGAACCTGTGGATCACGCTCGCGGATCCCCACCGCGCCGGGCACGAGCTTCGCTACCATCCTGGGGAGTCGAACTTCCGTTCGGCCGACGTGATCCTCATCAACAAGGCGGACAGTGCTCCCTCGGGGGCTGTAGCGCAGATTCGAACCAACGCCGCCCGAGTGAACCCGCGCGCCCGAGTGCTGGTCGCCGCCTCCGAGGTGACCGCCGAGGCTCCCGAGAGGATTCGCGGAAAGCGCGTGCTGCTGGTGGAAGATGGGCCGACTCTCACCCATGGCGAGATGCCGTTCGGGGCGGGGCAGGTCGCGGCGACGAAGTACGGGGCCGCCGCCGTGGTGGACCCGCGGCCCTTCGCCAAGGGCTCGCTGCGCGCGGTCTACGACGCTTTCCCGCATCTGGGGAAGCTCGTTCCCGCCATGGGCTATTATCCGGAACAGGTGAAGGATCTCGAGGAGACCATCGCCGCGGCGGACTGCGACACGGTCGTGATCGCGACCCCCATCGATCTGCGCCACCTCGTCGCCATCCGGCAGCCGAGCTCGCGCGTTCGCTATGAGCTCGTCGATATGGAGGGCGGCACCCTGGAAGAGGAGATCGCGAGCTTCGTGGCCCGGCGCCGTGCTTGAGCGGACGGTGGTCGCCCTGGGCGGCCACGCATTGGGCGCTCTCGATCCTCCGTCGACCCAGGAGGAGATTCTTGAGAAGGGAACGCGTCTACCGCAGCGTATGACGCGGAAGGTCGAGGACCCGCTCCGCGAGCGTCTCCATGACGCGAAAATAAGTCTCGGGACTTCGAGTGGCCTCGACGTCTCCGGTGAAGAAATCGAGAAGAACGTAGGGGCACCCGAGCTTTTCGAGCGCCCCGAGGTCCGTATGGATTTGCTCCACGGTGCCTTCGCCGGCGCGGCGGGAGGCGCCTTCGGGACGTTCCGTGAGCCGCAGCAGGATCCGCGGACAGAGGCGGGGCGTGGGACGTCCCATCGATTGCGCCAGCGAAGCGAGCTCGGCCGCTTTCTCCTCGAGCCAGGAAACCCGGATCCGGATCGGATGCCAGGCGTCTCCGAATCGAGCCGCGCGCCTCATGGCGGCGTCGCTCCCGCCGCCGACCCAGACCGGCGGATGGGGTGTGGTCACCGGGCGGGGCCCGGTCTGGACGTTCTCGAACCGGACGAAACGCCCTTGGTAGGAGGCCTCGTCCTTCGTCCAGAGCTCCAGGAGCGCTTCGAGGTACTCGTCGGCGATGGCGCCGCGTTTGTCGAACGGGATGCCGAGGACCTCGAACTCCTCGCGCGCCCAGCCGACGCCTACGCCGAGAATGAAGCGGCCCCCGCTCAAACGGTCGAGGTTCGCCCCGAGCCGGGCGAGATGGAGCGGGCTCCGGTAGGGGAGGATGGCGACGGTGGTCGCGAGCTCGAGTCGGGTGGTGATTCCCGAGAGCCAGGCGAGAAGAGTGAAGGGATCGTAGAACGGCGCCGGATACTGCGAGTAGACGTCTTTCGTCAGCGCCAAATGATCCGACACCCCGAGGAAGTGATAGCCGAGCGCTTCGGTCGTTCGAGCCCACTCGGAGAAATTTTCCGGGACGGCGCCGGGGCCGAAGTTCAAGAGATTGACGCCGACCTTCAAGAGCGTTTCGAGATCCGTGCCCGAAGCTCCGCGAGCTCCGCGGGAAAAAGGTCCTGGCCGGGAAGGCGGGGGACGCCGACGTCGATTCCCCGGAGCCGCACGCCCGCCTTGATCGTTCCCGTGGGATTCGAGGTTCGATCGAGCATTTCGACCAACGGAAGGATGCGATCGAAATAGATGCCCCGCGCGAGCTCGAGGTCGTGACTTTCGACCGCCTTCATGAGCTCGGCGCCCGCTCGAGGAACGACATTGAGGATCCCGGTGATCCAAGACGTGCACCCGAGGGCGAGAGACTCGAGGGCGGCGGTGGGCGCGCCGCAAATGACCTCGATTCGGGAGGCGAGCCGCCGCAGAAGCGTCGAGATCCTCCGGCTGTCCCCGGTGCTTTCCTTGATTCCGCGCACGTTCGGAATCGAGGCGAGCCTTTCCACCAGGTCCGGCGTGAGATCCACTCCGGTGAGGGAAGGGTAGTTGAAGAGGAGAATCGGAAGAGCCGTGGCTCCTCCGACGTCTTCATGAAAGCGAACTACGTCCCGCTCCGAGCGCCCCGCGTAGAGCTCGGGGACGATGGGGGCGAGCAGCAGCGCTTCCGCTCCCATGGCCTCTGCTCTCCGGGCTCGACGAACGGCAGCCTCGGTGGTGAAGGAAATGATGGCGGGGAGAACGGGCCGGCGCCCCCGATTGGCAGTGAAAACCGTTTCCCAGACGTGGAGGGTCTCGTCCTCGGAGAGGAGCGGGCCCTCTCCGGTCAAGGCTGTCGGCATCAGGGCATCGGCGCCCTCGGCGATCGCGTAGTCGACGAGCCTTTCGAGAGCGCCCGAATCCACCTCGCCGCCCCTGGTGAAAGGGGTGACGAGGGGAACGATGAGACGCGGCGCCGCGGTCAATGATCGGTGCTGGAGGCGGCGATCTTGTTGCGGAGGATTCCGATTCCCTCGATCTCGATCTCCACCACGTCTCCGGGTTTCATCGCGCTCGTGGCCCCCGGGGTGCCGGTATAGATCACATCCCCGGGCATCAGGGTCACGAACTGGCTGATGTAGCTCACGATGTCCTCGACGTCGAAGAGGAGGTCGCTGGTCCTTTGCTTCTGGAGGACTTTGCCGTTGACCCGCGTCTGGAGGAGGAGGTCGTTGTGGTTGAGACCGGTCACGATGGCGGGTCCGAGGGGCCCGAAAGTGTCGGACGCTTTGGCGCGGAACCACTGGAGATCGTCGCGCTGCCAGTCCCTCTCGCTCACGTCGTTCCCCGCGGTGACTCCGAAGATGTACTGCGGGGCCTCTTCCTTCGAGACGCGGCTCGCTTTCTTCCCGATCACGATGACCAGCTCGCCCTCGAAATGCACGTTCGAAGCGCCCTCGGGATAGACGATCTCCGCCTCCGGGCCGATGATGCACGTCGGAAGCTTGGCGAAAAGCGGAGGATGGGCCGCGGGCTCGGCGTTGCCGATGTGGCTCTTGTAGTTCAATCCGACCGCGATCACTTTCGAAGGCGCAACTGGAGCGAGAAGCTGGACGGCCGAAAGCGCCGCGGTCTTCCCCGTGGGCTTTCCGCCTTCGATCGGGGACCGGTCGAGCTCCCGGATCTGGTCACCCTCGAGGATTCCGAAGGACGTCCGGCCCTCGTGGGCGTACCGAACGTATTTCGTGACCTGGGCGGAGGAGACGGCCGCGAGAAAGACGACGCTCAGGCCGAGACCGGCGATGGATCGTGTGCGTTTCATGCGTGAGAGTATACTCGATCATCCACGACACGGACTGGAATCGGTCGAGCGTGAGCCCATCTCCCGGATCCGGCGCGAGACCGCCTCTCCGACTTCACGGGTTCCGAGGCTTCCGCCCAGCTCCCGCGGCGTCTCCCCGTTCTCGATTGCCGCGACCACCGCCTTCTCGACGAGCGCCGCCTCGTCGCGGAATCCGAGGTGGTCGAGCATCATCTGCGCCGACAGGATCGCCCCGAAGGGGTTGGCGACGTTTTTTCCCGCGTACTTGGGCGCCGAGCCGTGCACCGGCTCGAACATCGACACCCCCTGGGGATTGATGTTGCCCGATGCGGCCATTCCCAGTCCGCCCTGGAGCGCGGCCCCGAGGTCGGTCACGATGTCGCCGAACATGTTGCAGGTGACGACGACCTGGAACTGCGCGGGGTTCTTCACCATCTGGAGCGCGAGCGCGTCGATGTACAGGTGGTTCGCTTCGATCTCCGGATAGCGCTTCGAGACCTCGGCGAAGACCCGCTGCCAGAGGTCGTGTCCGAAGCGGAGGGCGTTCGATTTGTCGCTCATCGTGACCTTGGTGAGGCCGTTCGCCTTCGCGTGGCGAAACGCGTGCTCGATGATGCGCTCGACACCCTTCCTGGTATTGATGTCCTCCTGGGTCGCGATCTCGTCCGGGGTCCCTTTCTTGAAGATGCCCCCCATCCCGACGTAGGAGCCCTCGGTGTTCTCGCGGAAGACGACGAAGTTCACGTCCTTCCGGCCGCGGCCCTTGAGCGGGCAGAGGTCGTCATGAAGGAGCTTGACCGGACGATGATTCGCGTACAGGTCGAGGACGAAGCGCGTGCCGAGGAGGATGTCCCGCGCGTGCGCCATGTCGGGGACCCGGGGGTCGCCGAGTGCGCCGATGTAGATGGCGTCGAAGTCCCGCTGGAACATCTCGTAGGTTCCCTCGGGGAGCGAGACTCCGGTCTTCAGATAGCGCTCGGCGCCGAAGTCGAACTCCTGGATCACCAGGCGGGCGCTGGTGACGTCTCTGAGCGTGGCCAGAACCGCGAGAGCTTCCCGGGTAACGTCGATTCCGATTCCGTCTCCGGGGATGACAGCGATGCGCTTCTCCTGCACTCTTGAACCTCCGTTGGTCACTCGCTACGGCAAGGAACGGCGGGCGCGATCGTTTCCTCCTCGACGTAGCCGAGGATCTCGAGGCTTCTGCGCGTCGCCTCCGAGAGAGCGTCGTCCGTCCTCGCCGGCTCTCGCTTGGCCGTAGTTTCCTGTTGCCAGGCGACGGTCCGGGTGCGGAAGCTTCCGAGCTCCGCCTCGAGCGGCGCCACGCGCGCCTCCGAGCCCGGGTACCGGTCCTCGGTCTCCCCCGGGTCTCGGTACATATCGTAGAGCTCGACGCAGCCAGCGCTCCCCTCGCCGACCGGGTAGTGCACGAGCTTCAGCCGGCCGTTCGAGATCGCCGTCAGGTGACGGTCGTTCTGAAAGAAAAGAAAATCCTTCAGGCGGGCCTTGGTGGCGCGAATGAGAGGAAGGGCCGAGCTTCCCTGGAGACCGGGAGGTCCCGTGGGGAAGGGAAGGTGCGCGAGGTCGAGAAGAGTCGGGAAGAGGTCGAGGCTCGTGACCGCACCCGAGACCCGCTCGCCCGCGGGCAGGAATCCGGGGAACGAGAGGACGAGCGGGATCCGGAGCGACGGGTTGAAGAGATCGTCGCCATGGTCGAAGAAGTAGCCGTGCTCGCCGAGACTCTCGCCGTGGTCCGAGGTGAGCGCGACGATCGTCTTTCCCCCGTGGGAGCTCTCGTTCAGGGACTTCAGGACGCGCTCGATGTGCTGGTCCGCGAGCAGGATCTCCGCGTCGTAGCGATCGATGTAGTCCCCCCAGGTGCGCGAACCGGAGGCCGCCAACTTGCGGTTGACGCCGCCGTGAAACCCCACGACCTCCGGAAGCTCGCTCCCCCGGGGAACGAGTCCGTCCCCCTGGAAGCGGCTCAGAAGCTCCTGCGGGGGATCGTAGGGAGTATGGGGATTCACGTAGTGAAGCCAGAGAAAGAACGGTCGAGGGTCGTCTTTCTTCGCGAGTAACTCCTCCGCGAAGCGGGTGATGACTTCCGTCCGCTCGATCTCGCTCCTCTCCGGGGCAGTCCAGGTCTCTTCGTACACCTCGAAGCCCTGGGCGTAGCCGAGCTTGGAATCGAGGTTCCCGTTGTCGACGGCGGCCGCGGTCCGGTAGCCTGCCTTCTGGAAGACCTCGGCGAGAGTTTCGTTGAACTCGGGAAGGTCCCGGTCGCGCACGGTGAGGCCATGCTGCGAGGCATAGAGGCTGGTGAACATCGCGGCGAAGCTGCCGCGGGTCTTCGGCCAATACGTGAAAGCGAGATCGAAGATCACTCCCTTCGACGCCAGCTCGTCGATCGCGGGGCTCGTCTTGCGCGGGTAGCCGTAGGCGCTCAAGTGATCCGGGCGGAGAGTGTCCACGGTGATGAGAAGGACGTTGATTCCCGCGTTCTGCGGCACTCGAGCGGTATCCGTCGAAGAATCCTCGCATCCGGCGAGGAGCGCGAGCGTCGCCCCAACAAGGACGTAGAGAAGGTTCCGCGTCACGAGTCAGCCCGACGCTTGAGAGATTGAAGCGCGCGCTCCACGTCGTCGGCCCCGTCGGAATCGAGCGGCAGAAGTGGTAGCCGCGGCGGGCCGCCGTAGAAACCCATGCGGTCGAGGAGGGCTTTCACGCCCGGAATACCCCGGTGGGCCACGACGTCGCGGCTGAAACGCGCGAGCCTCATCTGGATGGCCCGGGCTCGGTCGATCTCTCCCGCCGAGAGCGCCTCCTGAAGCTCGGCCGGCTCGTCCCACGCGGCGCAGGCGTCGGCCAGAATCGCGCCCGATGCCCCTACGGTGAAGGCCGCGAGCAGGATCTGGGCCGAGCCGGTGAGGACCGCGAACTCCTCGGGACAGACGCGCTTGGTCTCCTGAAGCGCGAGGACGTCGCCGGAGCTGTCTTTGATTCCGGCGACGTTGGGATGCTCGGCGATCCTCGCGATGGTCGCGGGCTCGAGAGGAAGGCCGGTGCAGGCGGGGATGTGGTACACGACGATCGGAATCCCGCTCGCGTCGGCGACCCGATGGTAGTGCTCGACGAGCGACTGCGGGGAGAACGCGCGGCGATTGTAGTGGGGAGTCACCAGGATGGCGTAGTCGGCGCCGAGCGCCGCGGCCCAGCGCGTGAGCGAAAGCGTCTCGAACGTCGACTCCGCCCCGGTCCCCGCGAGAAAGACTTTCTCCCGGGGAGTCGCCTCCCGCGCCCTCTCGAGCACGCGCTTCTTCTCGTCGAGGGTGAGCGATACGAACTCGCCGGTGGTTCCCAGAACCGTGTAACCCGAGAGCGAGGTGTCGTTCCAGCGCTTCAGGTTGGACTCGAGCGCGTCGAGATTCAGCGTCTCGTCCGGGTGGAAGGGAGTGGGAATCGCCGCGATGATTCCCTCGAGTCTCATGGGCACCGTATCGTGATCCTCCTCCGATTCTCTCCGACGACCTCGAGCGCCACGTCGATTCCGTCCTCCCGAAGGCGGCGGCCCAGCTTCTCGGCCCACTCTACCACCAGCACCGCCCCTTCCTCCTCCAACTCCTCGATTCCCAGCTCCGAGAGCTCCCGCTCGTCGTCGATGCGATAGAGGTCGATGTGGTAGAGCACTCTCTTTCCGCCGCTGTGACGCTGCACCAGGGCGAACGTAGGGCTCGTGACCCGACTCGGATCGATGTCGTGAAAGGCTGCGATGCCCTTGGTGAAGAGAGTTTTCCCCGCGCCGAGGTCGCCGTGAAGATAGAAGAAAGAGGCTTCTGGATTGCGCCGGGCGAGCTCGAAGGCGACGGCGAACGTTTTCTCGGGGCTGTCGGTCTCCTCGATACTTTTTTTATGGGCTTTCAATCCGCCCCCAGCTCGCGGAGGGCTTCCGGGAGCTTCCCGATGAGATCGGTCGCGACGAGGGAAGTCTGTCCGAGGGCGGCCGCGGCCATGTCCCCCGCGAGCCCGTGCAGGTGGGCTCCCAACGGGAGCGCCTCCTCGATGTCGATGCCCTGAGCCAGGAGAGCGCCCAGGATCCCGGTGAGGACGTCGCCGGTTCCTCCCGTGGCCATTCCCGCGTTGCCCGTGAGGTTCACCTGGACGTTCCCCCGCGGGTCCGAAACCAGGGTTCGGTAGCCCTTGAGAAGCACGTGCGCTTTCGTTTCCTGCGCGAGCCGGCGCGCGGCCTGCAAGCGGTCGCTTTCGACCTCTTTCGCCGACGAGCCGAGGAGCCTTCCCGCTTCGCCCGGGTGGGGCGTGAGCGCCAGGGCGCGGCCCGCGGGGATCGCCCGGGGCTTCCGCGCGAGGGCATTGAGCCCATCGGCGTCGACCACGGTCGGGATCTCGGAGGCGCCCACGATCTCCCGGACCAGAGCGACCGTCTCGTCTTCCGTCCCGAGCCCGGGCCCAAGAGCGAGTGCGTCGCGTTCGCGAAGGAGCTCGCGGAGTTGCGGTTCGGCATTTCTGGAAACCGCGCCCGATTCGGTCTCGGGGAGCGGCTCCCACATCGCCTCGGGGAGCCGGGGCGCCATCATGGGAATGGCGCTCTTGGCCGACGCGACCGTGACCAGGCCGACGCCGGTGCGAAGCGCCGCCTCCGCCGCCATGACCGCGGCGCCCGTCTTTCCCACCGAGCCCGCGAGGATCAAGAGATGTCCGTAGCTTCCCTTGTGGCTGAGACGTCGACGCCTTGGAAGCGCTTCGGCGAAATCCGCGGGCTCGATGGTCTCGAGCCTCGGCTCCGAGCTCCTGAGAAACCGCGGCGGGATTCCGATCTCGACCACCTCCACCTCTCCGCAGAGCTCCGAAGCCGGCGGAATGAAATGGCAGACTTTCGGCGCCGCGAGGGCGATCGTGAGATCGGCATCGAAGGCGACCCCCGGAACCGTTCCCGAGTCCGAGGACAAACCCGAGGGCACGTCGAGCGCGACCCGGAGAGTTTCGAGAGCGTTCAAATCCTCCATCACCCGCTGGTAGATCCCGCGCGGCGGCTCGGTGAGCCCGGTGCCGAAGAGGGCGTCGACCACGACGTCGGCGGAGGCGACCTGGGAGAGGACGTCCTCCCACGTCTCGACGGTCGGAGCCGACTCGACCGGAAGCCCGAGCTTCAGCGCCGCCTGGAGGTTGTCGAGGGCCTCGGCCGAGAGACTCTCGAAGGGAGCGAGGACCACGGCGCGCGCGTCGTAGCCCAGGCAAGCGAGCGTCCGGAGCACCACCAGTCCGTCTCCGCCGTTTCCTCCCTTGCCGCAGACGACGACGACCGACTGAGACTCCAGGTCCTCGATGCGCTCCATCATCACCCGCACCACGGCGCGGCCGGCGCTCTCCATCAGGACCGAGGCCGGGATACCGATCTCCTGGATCGTGCGTCGATCGGCTTCGCGCATCGAGGCGCTGGTCAGAACGTGCATTAGATGGGGAGAGGCTTTCGACCGAGCGCGATCGCGATCGCTTCCTCCGCCGCGACCGCCATGGGATCGAGGAGCGGAATCTCCCCGGCCGACTCGCGGCCGAGGACCAGAGGAATCTCGGTGCAGGCGGTGAGGACGACCGAAGCCCCCGCGTCCGAGAGCTTTCGCGCGGCCTCCCGCATCGGCTCCGCGAGCTCTTCGCGCTTCCTGGGATCGCGAAACGATCCGGACTTGATCCCACCCCCGGTTCTCCGGCCATTGCGCAGCGAGCCGAAGATTGGCTCCATCACCAGCCGCTCCTGCAGCGCTTCGCCGTCTTCGAGATCGAGCGGGCTCACGACACGCGCTCCCGGCGCAAGCGCGTGGATCTTTTTCTGGTAAAGCTCGGCCCGAAGCGTCCCCGACGCCGCGAGGATGCCGATGCCGCCCCTCGCACCCACTCGTTCGACGGCGCGCTCGGCGGTCACCTGGATCATGTCGAGAAAGGGGAGCCGGGAGCGGCGCCGAAGCTCCTCGAGAAACGCGTGGGCGGTGTTGCAGGGTATGACGGCGAAGGCGGCCTCCGAGAGCCGCGAAGCGCTCTCGACCATCGCCTCGACCGGAGACTCCGATCCCTCGAGAAGCGCCCGGGTTCGGTCCGGAGTCGTCGGCATCGACGAAACCACCCAGGGAGGGTAATCCTGGTCGAGGGCAGGCCTCCCGAGCGCTTTCCCTGTGGCGTCGAGGAGAAGGCTCTCGAACTCGATATGGGCGTGGGGGCCGAGGCCTCCGAGGATGCCGATCACGTGCTTCCAGGAAGGCCTCGTCATTTTTTTGGAACCGGCCAACTGCCGGCGATCAGACGCCTCACGTGCCGCCGTAGCCGACGGTCACTTTTCCACCGTCGACGATGACGGGGACGGATCTCCCGCCGCCGGTCACCGAGAGCATCTCTTTCATGAACTTCGGGTTGGACTTCACGTCGTAATATTCGACCCCTCGATCCGCATAGGCCTCACGGGCCGCGGTGGTGTAGGGTCAGCCGGCTTTTCCGTAGACTTTGACTTTGTCGCTCATCGAGCTTCGCCCTCAAGTGCGAAATAAAAGAGTGTAAGAAAAGGGGATAGGGATCCCCACATCCCCCTTCTTACACCAGAATGCAACATCAATAATGTTAGCACGGACCTTTCAGCTCATCACTTGTCCCCCGCAGATGTTGTAGGCCTGACCGGTGATGGCCGACGCGTCGTCCGAGGTGAGGTAGAGGACGAGCTTCGCGATCTCGGGCGGATCGATGAAACGCTTCAACGGAACCTCCGCAATCGCCTGCTCGCGAAACGCTTCCGGAGAGACTCCGAGGACTGCCGCCGTCTCGCGAATGCCTTGATCCGCCATGTGGGTCTCGACCCAACCGGGGCAGAGGGCGTTCACGGTGATTCCCCGGGGCGCGAGCTCGAGGGCGAGCGCCCGGGTGAAGCCGATGATTCCATGCTTCGCCGTGCAGTACGCGGCGTAGCCGGGAACTCCGAACCGGCCGAGCACCGAAGACATGTTGACGATGCGGCCGTCGCCCGAGCTCATGAGCGGGAGAGCGTGCCGCGTCACCAGGTAGCTCCCACTCAGATTCGTCGCCAGGATGCGATCCCACAGGACGTCGGTGTCTTCGCCCGGAGCGCTCAAAGGCGTCCGTCCCGAGATGCCCGCATTGTTGACGAGGATGTGAAGCTTCCCCCAGCTTCTCTCCACCTCTTCGAGAGCGAGCGCGACCTCCTCCCGTGAAGTCACGTCGCATTTCAAGGCGATGGCTCGACGGTCCTTCCGGTTCCACGCCTCCGCGAGCGTCTCGAGCTCCGCGAGGGACCGAGCGCATAAAGCGACCTTGGCGCCCTCCTCGAGATAGGCTTCGGCGATGGCGCGGCCGATCCCGCGGCTCGCGCCGGTGACGAGGGCGACTTTTCCGGAGAAACGATTCATTGATTAAACCGTTATTCCAATCATAACGAGAATTCTGTACTCATGACGCATCCGATTCGAGCGCCCGGGTACGGATGTCATGGATGGACGCGTGTGGAGTTCTGATGAGCGACGATTCTTGCCTCGAGAGACTTTGTTAAAGGCAACGACTACAGAGGAGCGCACAGCATCAGTGTGAGTCTGACTGTCGCCGAACCCATCACGCGCCGACTAGTTTAAGCAGCCATCAGGCCGATACCGTCGACGAGTTCGTCGAGCGCTTGACTGACGGCACCG
>Ga0209002_10003514_pt1 | contig 12464 bp, 9 predicted proteins | sample Rifsed16ft2_FD_184010 | JGI IMG/M metagenome (GOLD analysis project Ga0209002, IMG submission 184010) | Soil microbial communities from Rifle, Colorado, USA - sediment 16ft 2 (version 2) | ecosystem: Environmental > Terrestrial > Deep subsurface > Rock core/Sediment | place: Rifle, Colorado...
CCACGGCACGCCGAGTCCCTCGCCCTTCCGGACGATGTCCGCCTTCGACATCGCGATCAGCGGCGTGCGGATCTCGATCACGTCGCCCTCGACCCCGCGCTTCGTGCCGAGGCGGGCGACCTCCTGGAAGGCCTTGTAGAACTCCGGGCGGCAATCGGGGTAGCCGCTGTAGTCGATCGCGTTCGCGGCGATGACGATAGCCTTCGCGCCGGCTTGCTCCGCGAGTCCGAGGGCGTAGCTCAGGAGGATTGTGTTCCGGGCGGGGACGTACGTGGGCGGGATGCCCTGGCCGATTTCCTCGAGGCTCCTCTGGGACGGCACTTGGATCATCCGGTCCGTGAGCGCGGAGCCGCCGATGGCGGTGAGGTCGAGCTTCACGATGCGGTGGTCCCGAACCCCGAAGTGCTTCGCGACCCGCCGTGCGGCGTCGAGCTCCCTCCGGTGGCGCTGGCCGTAGTCGAACGTGAGCGCGAGGACGTTGAAGCCTTCCGACTTCGCGATCGCGAGGGCCGCGGCGGAGTCCATCCCACCGCTCAAGAGGACGACGGCCCGCTCTCCCACGGCACGACCATGGGCGGGTGGCCTAAAGCGGTTTCGGCGCACTTTCGCGGAGCCGCTCTCCATACCTCTGGAGGTACCGGGAGACCCAGGCGCGCAGCGCGTCGTCCCGCGTTCTCCCCGTCCGCGCGTGGCGCGCCGCGAGCTCGATCAGGTCCACGGCCGTCGCGAGGTCCTTCACCGCCACGGCCTCCGGCGCGAGGCGGTTCCGCGGGCCCATGTTGTGGTAGTTCTCGAGCGGAATCGCCACGCCCGTGCACCGGTAGCCGAAGAGGGACCATGCGGTCGCCTCGCACATCCCGCCGGACATCAGGAACCGTTGGACGGGCTTCGACTTCGGGAGCTTGTCGCGCGCCGCGATTAGGAGGTTCTCCGCGACCGCGTCGAACGTCCGCGCTCGGTCCCCGACGCGGATCACGGGACCGCCGCCGACCTCGACGCCGGGGATCGCCCGGCTCGCCTCCACGCTCACGACGACGGCGTTCCTCGGAATCACGCCCGCCTCCGCCGCGGCGAGGGTGCCCACGAAACCGAGCTCCTCCGCGCGGGTCAGGAGGGCCTTGAGGTTCAGCCGCCGGTCCTTGCACGCGCGGGCCACGGCGGCGAGGGAGACCGCGCAGCCCGCGAGGTCGTCGAGCTGTCGCGCGTGCACCTTCCCGCCCGCCACGCGGACGTCCTCGAGGTCGAAGACGCCGAAGTCCCCGCGACGGAGCCGGCCCGTCCCGCGGGACTCGAACCGGATTCGCCCGCCCTTCGGTGCGAAGGTCCGGAGCCGGGCGGGTATCGGCTCGCCCTCCGAGTAGAATCGCAACCGCACGCCCCGCCTCAAGTACCCGGGCGCAATCCCGCCGAGCAGGCGGGCCTCCCCGCGGCCCGTGACCTCGAGGGCGGGGTGGTCCATGTGGGCGATGAGCCAAATCGGCGGTCCACTGCGGCGTCCCGGCGGCGAGACGATCAGGTTCCCGGACGCGTCGAGGCGGGTGCCCGCGCCCGCCCCCCGCGCGATCCGGATCGCCTCTGCGCGGACCGCGTGCTCGTGCAGCGGGGCCGTCGGCTGGCGGGCGAGCCGCTCCAAAATCCGGACGACGGGCGGGGCCATAGGACGGCGGAACCCGGGGGGTGGGATGAACGTTGCCGCCACCGACCGCGGACTCGCTCTGGCGGGTCGAGGTCCTACGCACGGATCTCGTCGAACACGTAGTCCTTCCAGTCCCGCTCCCCTAGGACGATCTCGAGCTCCTGCGGGGTGAGCATCGGCTGCTTGTACTGGAGGACGTCCTCGATCGCGATTCGCGGGCACGCGGTGTTCACCCACGCGTCCACCCGGTACCCCGCGAGGTGCTCGGGGGAGACGAGGTCCATCAGGAAGAGGCTCGCCTCCAGGCCGTGCTTCTCTACCCGGGCCTTGAGGTCCCGCGCGAGATCCATCCGGGCCTGCCCGACTTTCTTCGAGACGATGATCCCAAAGGACTTCGCGTCATGGGCCCGCGCGATCGCTGCGTGCCGCTGCCGGAGGATCCGGTCCCGGAGGTCCCCGAGGTCCCGCGCGGTCCCTCGCTCCGGGTCCGCGATCACAATCGGCTTGTTCGGGAGGAGCATCGCGACGCCGAGCGGGTGGAACTCGCCCGTGCCGACGTAGAGGTATCCGTCGACGTCCCCCGCGATCGCTGTGGCGGTGTGGTAGTCGCATCCCAGGAGCTGGCCCGCGTACGCGACCCGCCGGTCGGGCGGGCTCACGCGCACCTCGATTCCCTTCTTCTCCAGGTGCTGTTGGATCGCGGGTAGCCAATCGTGGAACTGGTACGTGGTGAGGAGCCCGATCCGCTTCGGGAGCAGCGCGGCCGCCGCGTCGACGAAGCCGAGATCCCCGAGGGGCGGGCTCCCGAGGTCGTAGAAGAACACGCGGTCGTACCGGAGGTGGGGCATCGGCGCGTGGCCGATGTGGACCGTCAGGTCCACAGGCATCTCCGCGACGTCGCACGCGCCGAACGACGGGTCCGCGGAGACGAGGCACGTCACGCCCGCCCTGGACTCGACCTCCCGCGCAAGCTCGACCGCCCTCGTGCGGAGTCCGACGGGGAACTGGAGGCCGACGGTCTTCGCGCCGCGGCCCGTGATCACCTCGAGCAGGCGGTCCGTTTCGGCCATTGGAGCACGCCACATGCGGGGCGCGGGAAAAACCTGTCCCCGGGCCTCACTTCTTCTTGGTCGTCTCCTCGACCTCGATCCGCCACGGCGTGGGCAGCTTCACCCCGCCCTTCCTCAGCGCGATCTTCGCGTCGTCGAGATGCTCCGGTGTCGTCGAGATCGTCATGATCTTCGTCCCGGGGTGGACCCGCGCCGCGACACCGACGGGGCCGCCGAACGCGGCCCGCATCCCCTCCGAGATCCGGTCCGCCCCCGCCCCGGTCGCGATCTTGTTCTCGCGCAGGACGTTGTGCGGGTACAGCCGCAGCTTCAGGTGGTACGCGTTCCCCGCCTTCTTCGCGATGTACCGGTTCGCGCTGATGCGGGCCGCCTCGAGGGCGGTGTGCCGGATCTGGCACTGCTCCTTCGCGATCAGGTGCAGTTTCAGCGGGAACTCCGTCCTCAGGTCCCCGATGTCCCACTGGCTGATCCGGAGCCCCGGGATTCCGCCCATGTACTCCTTGCGGGTGTACGCCTGGCCCCGGATCTCCCGGTACATCGAGTTCGGTTTGCGCGGCATGGTCTGAGGGCTCCGTCGTAGAATACGCGGCTATTTAACGGTTCGTCCGGCCGTTCAGGGGTTCATCATCCGGAACCCGCCCGTCCCCGCGATCGGGGGGCCCGCCATGTAGACCTCCTCCTCGCCGCCGTTCCGGAGGTCGCACCACACCGGGAACGCGAAGTCGCCCGACGCCGCGAGCCCGTTGTAGTCCCCGATGAACCAGTTCCCCGGGTCGAACTGCGCGCTCGCGCGCACGTTCTTCGCGAACGACACGCCGAAGTCCGTCGACGTCGCCACGTACACGGTGAGGAGCCGGTCGCCCGGGTCGTCCCGCCGGTCGTAGAACGAGACGAAGACCTTGCCGTTCGCCGAGGCTGCGACCCACGGGAAGAACTGCGCGTTCGCGGTCGCGTCGTCATTCACCCTCACCGGGGAGCCCCACGTGAGCCCGCCGTTCACGGACGTGGACATCAGGATGTCCGCGCTCCCGAACCGACGGTCCGCCCACACGACGTGCACGCGGTTCCCGTCCGGCGCGTCGATCGGGTTCACGGCCATGCTCGGGAAGTGCGGGGTCCGGGGCCCGCCTCCGTACAGTTCGCCCGGGTCCCAGAGTGTGTTCACGATCATCGTGGCGCCCCAGGTCGTCCCGCCGTCCGTGGACTTCGCGACCGCGACGCGGTTCCCGCCGGTCGTGCCGGCCACCCAGGACACGTACAGCTCGCTGGCGGGGCCGACGACGGGCTGCGAACCCTGGTCGTACTTGTACCCGCCGCTCGTGATGTCCTTCTCAGGGGACCAGGTCGTCCCGCCGTCCGTGGAGCGGGAAAAGTAGATCGGGGACTCGAGGTAGTTCCCGGCGGAGTCGGACAGGAACCGGGTCCACGTGACGTAGATCGTGCCGCGGTTCGGGCCGCTCGACGTGTCCACGGTCATGTACGACTTGTCGTGGAACACGTTCGTCTCCGCCCCCACGACCTGCTGGGCGGTGCCCCACGTCCGCCCGCCGTCCGTGGACTTCGTGACCGTGATCACGTTCACGATGCCCCCGAAGCCGAGGCACGACACGTACGCGTTCCCGTCCCCGTCGAAGGCGACGGCCGGGTCGCCGGAGTACGGCGCAAGGCTGAGGTTTCCGTTCCGTGGAACGAGCTGCTCGATCCACGTCCTCCCGCCGTCCATCGTCGTGTAGACGCCGCACCACACGCTCCCAGCCCGCCAGTCGTTCGCGGACACGACGATGTTCCGCACGTTCCGGGGGTTGAGCGCGATCGAAACCTCGTTCTGGGCGCCCGCGTTGTTCGTGACCCGGTACTGCGCCCCGACCGGGAGGAGGGTGGCGTTCGCGTCGACCGCCAGGGCCCGGGGCGGGGCCACGGGGTTCGAGACGACGCCGGAGCGGGGCGGAATCCAGTGGGCCGCGGGGCGGATTGGGAGGCTTCGGTGTTCGAGGAAGGCCGCAGACGCTGTCCCCATCGTGAGGAGCGGGACCGCGAGGACGAGGACGACCAGCACCAGTGCGACTCGATACCCCGCCATCGTCCCCGCTCCCCGCGGGGCTCGATGAAGTTCTCCACGCTCTTGAACCTAGCGACAATGCGGGGCGGGCGGCCCCCGCCATCGACGGCGCACGCGGGGCGGTCCCGCGCTATCATTATTCGAAGATAATTCGGCGGCCCTCACCGCGCGACGGCCATGGCTCCGATCCGCTCGGACTGCAGCCGCCGGCGGGCCTCCTCGATCGCCCGCCGCGTGTACGCCTCCAGGGACTCGACGACCTTCCGCCGCGCGTCCGCGTCCCCCGCAGGGCCGACGTAATCGTGGATCTGCCGCCGCCTCCCGTCCCGCGTCTCGTAGTGCCAGAAGTACAGGTAGTCCCGCCCGCGGACCCGCATCACCCGGTAGCCACACCCGATTTGCATGGGGACCCGCACATACTATCATTATTTAAGGATAACTCAGGGGTGGCCGACACGCGCCCGCCCCGGCCGTCCCGGGGATGCAAGCTTTTAACCCGCCCCCCGCATCCCGCACCCCTCCCATGCTCCTCGTGAAGCTCGGCGGCTCCGTGATCACCGTGAAGTCGAAGTACCGCACGCTGCGCGGGCCGGACCTCTCCCGCCTCGCCTGCGAGCTCGCCGCGGCGACGGACCCGACAGGCATGATCGTCGTCCACGGCGCGGGCTCGTACGGCCACATCCTCGCGGCGAAGCACCGCCTGGGCGAGGGCTACGCGGACCCCGCGCAGCTCGGGGCCGTCGCGCAGGTCCAGCGGGACGTGCGGGCCCTCGACCTCAAGGTCCTCGACGCCCTCCTGCGGGCCCGGACGCGCCCCGTCGCGATCCCCCCGAGCCTCGTGATGCGGTACCACGAGGGCCGCCTCGTCTCCTTCGACGTCGGGCCCTTCCGGGACTACCTGATGCGGGAGTTCCTGCCCGTCTCCTTCGGCGACGTCGTCCTCGACACGAAGCGGCGGTTCGCAATCGCCTCCGGGGACGACGTGATTCTGGAGCTCGCGAAGCTCTTCCGTCCGGACCGCGTCCTGTTCGTCGCGGACGTGGACGGCGTGTACACCGCGGACCCGAAGCGGGACCGGACGGCGACCCGCCTCGACGTCGTCGATGCCGCCGCCCTGGAGACGATCCTGTTCTCGGACGAGGCGGGCAAGGACGTCACCGGTGGACTCCGGAGAAAGCTCGAGCGGATGCTCGAGATCGCGAAGAACGCGCGGGACGTGCGGATCATCAACGGGCTCGCGCGGGGACGGCTGGAGGCGGCCGCGCGGGGCGAGGACGTCGTGTCGACACGGGTGGTGGCCTGATGGCGGGGCCGAGCCGGACGGAGCAGCGGAAGGCGGAGCACGTGGACATCATCCTGAACGAGAACGTGTCCGCCGAGTACAACTACTGGAACGACGTCCACCTCGTCCACCGGGCCCTCCCGGAGATCGACCTCGACGACGTCGACGTCTCGTGCACGCTCTTCGGCCGCAAGCTGAACGCGCCCCTCGTGATCTCCTCGATGACGGGCGGGTTCTCCATGGGCCGCGAGATCAACGCGAACCTCGCGAAGGCGGCCGCGGAGGTCGGGGTCGCGATGGGCGTCGGCTCCCAGCGCGCGGCCCTCGAGAAGCCCGAGCTCGTCGACACCTACGCGGTCGTGAAGGACCACGACGTCCCGCTGCGGTTCGCGAACCTCGGCGCCCCGCAGCTCGTCCCGCAGGAGGGGAAGCGGGCGTACGGCCTCGAGGACGCGCGGCGGGCGATGGCGATGGTCGACGCGCACATGCTCATCGTCCACCTGAACTTCCTCCAGGAGGTCGTGCAGCCCGAGGGGGACCGCCGGGCCCGCGGCGTGCTCGACGCGATCGCGCGGCTCGCCTCCAAGCTCCCCGTCGTCGCGAAGGAGACCGGGGCGGGCGTCTCCCGGGAGGTCGCCGTCGCCCTGAAGAAGGCGGGCGTGCGGGGGATCGACGTCGGCGGCCTCGGCGGCACGAGCTTCTCCGCGGTCGAGTACTACCGCGCGAAGAAGGACTCCGCGACCCTGAAGGAGCGCCTCGGCGCGACGTTCTGGAACTGGGGGATCCCGACCCCCGCGAGCGTCGTCCTCGCGAACGTCGGGCTGCCGATCGTCGCGACGGGCGGGATCCGCTCGGGCCTCGACGTCGCGAAGGCCCTCGCCCTCGGGGCGAGCGCGGCGGGGATGGCGAAGCCGATGCTCGAGGCCGCGAAGACGAGCGCGGAGGCGGTCGTGACGGAGCTCGAGGCCGTGATCGCGGAGCTGAAGGCGGCGATGCTCCTGACGGGCTCCGCGACCCTCGACGCGCTGCGGGAGCAGCGGTGCATCGTGAACCGCCCGACCGCGGACTGGATCGAGGCCGCGGGGGACTGAGGTCCGTGGCAGGCCTGGAGGCGACCCCGGAGGACCTCGCGCGGCTGGAGGCCCTCGTGCGGCCGTACCGCGAGGCGTCGAACGCGATGATGGAGATGGAGCTCGAGGCGCACCTCGCGGACCACCCGGAGTCCGCGTTCCCATCGACCCGCACGATGCGGCGGAACGCGCGGATCCTCACGGCGGGGAAGCGGTACCGCTTCACGCTCGCCGTGGCGGGGTACGAGGGCCTGTCGGGCGAGCCCGCGGGCCCCTCCGTCCTCCGGGCCGCGACGTGGCTCGAGTGGTACCACCTCTACACGCTGTTCCTCGACGACATCATGGACGAGGACGTCCGCCGGCGCACGTACCCTTCCGCGTGGGCCGCGAACGCGGCGCTGTACCGGGGCCGGGACGGCGCGAAGCCCGGCGTCGTCTTCCGCACGCGCAAGATCCGGTACGGCGCGTCCCAGGCGATCCTCGACGCCCTCCGGATCCGCTCCCTCGCGGAGCGGGCGATCGAGCGCGCGGTGAAGGACCCCGCGGTCGCCCACGAGCTCCTGAAGGAGCTCACGGAGGTGGACCTCGTCCTCAGCGACGGCCAGGGGCTCGACATCGACTTCGAGACCGCGGCGCGCGTGCGGGAAGCGGACTACGAGGCGATGAGCGACCGCAAGACGGGCCGACTCTACGGGGGCGCGGCGGCGACCGCCGCGATTCTCGCCCGCGCGTCGCCGGACGCGGGCGCCGCCCTCGGCGCGTACGCCCGCCACTTCTCGATCGCCTTCCAGGACCGCGACGACCTCCTCGGGTGCGGCGTCGTCGCCTCGAGGATCGGAGGCTCGAAGCAGGGCGACATCCTCCAGGGGAAGCGCACCCGCCTGTACGCGATGGCCCTGGAGCGGCTCCCCGCCCGCGAGCGGGCCGCGTTCCTCCGCGCGTACGGCCGGGGCTCCCGCTCGACCGCGCGGGACGTCGCCCTCGTCCGCCGCCTCCTCCGCGAGCACGTGCTCGACGCGATGAACGAGCGCATCGAGTCGAACGTCGCGGGGGCCCTGGAGGCCCTCGACCGCGTCCCGTTCCGGGAGTCCATCTCGAAGCGGCTGCTCGGGCTCCTCGCGCGCGCCCAGCTCGCCCGGGTCGCCTAGGCGTCCTCCACGCCGTTCGCCGTGATCCGGAACCGCGCGGTCCGGTTCTCCTCGACGGAGCGGTGCTTCACGAGCCGCGCGGTCCGCGCGCTCGGCCCCGTCTTCACGAGCTCGACGATCGTCTTCGCGGAGTGCGTGAGCATGTGCCCGCCGAGGGGCAGGTACTTCCCGGTCTCGAAGTCCGTGTACACCTGGGACGTCGCGATCACGGGGATCCCCACCTTCCGCGAGATCCGGAGGAGCTTGGCGACCTGACGCGTGAGGACCTGCAGCTCGTCCCGCCGCGTCTCGTCCCGCATCGTGAGGCGGTAGTGCATCGTCGCGCTGTCGATCACGATCAGCCCGACCTCCGGGTGGGTCTCCGTGATCTTCACCGCCTTGTCGATCAGCTTCTCCTGCTCGTCGAACGTGTACGGCTCCGAGAACAGGATGTTCTTCGCGACGACCTCGAAGTCCTCCCCGCAGATCTGCTCGAGCCGCTCCATCGACACGCCCTCCGTGTCGATGTAGATCACCTTCCTTCCCGCGCGCACGACGTTCCGGGAGAGCTGGAGGCACAGGTTCGTCTTCCCGCTCCCCGCCTCCCCGAACAGGAGCGCGATGCACCCGCCCTCGAACCCGCCGCCGAGGAGCTCGTCGATCGCGCGGCATCCCGAAGGGACCTTCACGCCGCCGCGAGCCGCGGCGCGCGTAATGAACCCTTTCCCCGCGGGTCACGGCGACGCACTCTATGATTCGTCCGGTCACTGGGAAAAGTTCTTAGACCTCCCGTCCCTCTATGCATGCTAACACAGGTTTCGCGCCAGTTCAGCGAGTCGGGGAGGCTGGCCAGGACCCGGGCGCGGCCCGGGGCCTGCGCGGGGGACACCGGGGAATGGAGGAGTCCGCGAACGGTCGGGCAAGGGGCCGGACGGGCAGCCGCCTGGGCCTGGGCGGCTTCGAGGCCCTCGTCCCCGAGGAGATCCCGAAGGCGGGACGCGTCCTGCTCCTTGTGCCGACGGCCGAGGAGAAGGACCGGATCGCCGCGCAGTTCGTCCTCGAGGGCCTCCGCAACGGGGACGCCGCGATCGTCCTGGAGTCCGAGGTGGGCCTGCGGGACCTCTCCCGCCGCCTCGGGAACATGGGGTTCGACGCGGACACCGCCGTCGCGGAGGGCCGCCTCGTCCTCTTGGACTGGAGCGCCGCCGCGGCCGCGCGGAACGGCACCCCCGCGGGGCTCGACGCCGCGCGGGCCGCCCTCGCCACCGCCGTCTCCGGTGCGAAGGTGTTCGCGGGCCTGCGGGCCCTCGTCGACCTCGCGGGCGCCCTGCCGGACGCCGTCGCCGCCGTCGCGACGGACGCGGCCGCACGGCTCTCGGACTCCCTCCGCGAGGCGGGCGCGCTCTCCCTCGTCCTCGTCCCGAGGACCCACGGGCTCCCCGCCCCGCTCGGCGAGGCGTTCGACGTCGTGCTCGATCTCCGGCCCCTGAAGCCCAGCGGCCTGGGCCTCGCGGTGCTGTCGATCGGCGGGACGGAGCTGCCGCGGTCCCACATGGTCCTCTCGTCCGCGGACGGACGGCTCGTCCTCGAGGCCCCGAAGCGGCCCTCGGGCATGCCGCCCACGGCGAGCGTGGAGTGCCCGGTGTGCAAGTCGACGATCCCCGCGGGCGCCCCGGAGTGCCCGGTGTGCAAGAGCCCTCGCCCGGTCCGCCGACCGGGCGAGCCGGAGGTGCTCGACTACATCGAGGCCCTCGGGCAGCGGGTCGGTCTCCCGGAGTCGCCCCTCGAAGCGCCCCCGCCTGCTGCGCCGGAGGCCCCGCCCGTCCCGGAGGGGAAGGGTCGCGAGGCCCCGCCCGCACGCCCGGAGCCCGAGCGGCGCGGCCTGACGAACGGCCTCGCCCGCCGCCGGATGCCCCCTGCCGCCCCCACGCCGCCGCCGGGCCGCGTGAACGGCCTCACCTCCACGATCGTCGCGGCCCGCCGCGGGATGACGAACGGCCTCACGAACGGGAACGGCTTCACGAACGGCCTCGGCTCCGCGCGGTTCGCGTCGGAGGGACGGCGGGGCGCGTGGCGGGTCTACCTCGTCCCGATCGTCGCGGTCGCCCTCCTCGCGATGCCCCTCCTGCTCGCTCCCGAGTCCGCGCTCGTGAGCACGTACGGAATCGACGGCTCCTTCGCGGACTGGCCCGCCCGCGTGTCCCTGGCCGAGGACGCGAGCCTCCCGGGAGGCATCGACCTCACCTCCGCCGCGGTGCGGGTGGAGGGGGACCGGTTCTTCGGGTTCGTCGGGACCCGCGACCCGATCCTCCCGGGCAGCCCGGACCACCTCCAGGCGGACGTGCTCCGCGCGTTCGTCGACACGGACGGCAACGCGGCGACCGGCTACCGCGCGGAGGGCGTCGGCGCGGAGGTCCTCGTCGAGATCGCGGGCGCCCAGGGCCGAGTGACGTCCGCCTCGGTCCTCGAGTTCACCGGCGCGGACGGAAGCGACTGGAGCGGGTGGCAGGCGGTCGACAGCCCCGTCGTCGCGATCGGGGCGGGCGCGGACGCGACGCGGCTCGAGTTCTCCTTCCTCTCCCCGGCGGGCCGGAACGGCGGGTCGCCCCGGGTCCTCTTCGAGTCCTCCGCGACCGGCGGCGCGGCGGACACGAGCGGCTTCGCGCTGAGCCCGGACCGCGGCATGCTCGTCGTCTCGCAGGTGAGCATCGCGCCGGACGCGTTCACGGGCGGGTCCGCGAACCTGCTCGAGATCAGGCTCCGCGCCACGCAGGGCACGGCGACCCTGGCGTCCCTGCGCCTCACCGCGGCGGGCACGCTTCCGGAGGCCTCCCTCCGCACGGCGACCCTTGTGGACGCGGCGTCCTCGAGCACCCTCGCGACCGCGGACCGGTACCAGAACGGCTTGAACCTCGTCCTCGCGTCGCCCCTCACGATCGCCGCCTCCGAGACGGCGTTGCGCGTCGAGGTGGGCGTCGACCCCGCCGCCACCGGGACGCTCTCCGTGTCGATTGAGAAGGACAGCGATGTCATCGTGCAGGACGCGGCCGTCTACCTGGAAACGCTCCCGTCGGACCGGGACCGCGCGTACGCCGGGGCCGTGCCCGCGGGCACGGTGATCGACGGCGCCTTCGGGGAGTGGTCCCAGGCCGCGGACGACACGCTGAACGAGCCCACGGCGGGCGGGAACCCGGACGTGGACCTCGCGAAGTACGACTCCATCCGCGAGGGCTCCACGGTCGCCGTATACGCGAAGGTCGCGGGCCGGATCCTCCACGGCGCGCTGGTCCCCGCGAGGAACCCCGGGGTCCCGCAGGTCGCGCCCCTCGACTCGGACCGGGACGGCGTCCCCGACACCGTGGAGGCGCCCCTAGGGAGCACGCTCCCGTTCGACTTCAACAACGACAACACCTCCGACGCCGCGAGCGGCAACGACCGCGACGGCGACACGTTCCAGGACTACCCGCCGCCGGGCACGGACTACTGGCTGAACACGACGATCCCCGCGTGGTACCCCGCGCCGTACGCGGGCCGGTTCGTCTCCGTGTACATCGGCCCGGTCATCCCCCAGACCCTGGAGGGCGTGGACAGCGCGATCGCGTACGTGGACGCGGACAACTCGAGCGCCACCGGGCTGGTCGTGACGGTCGGGCCCGCGACGTACGGTTTCGACTGGGCGCTCGCGGTCGTGGGGCGTCACGGGGCCGTCGCCTCGAGCGGGCTGTACCGGTACCAGGCCGGACCCGCGGTCCCCTGGACGTTCGTCGCCGCGCTCCCCGCGGCGGTGGGCGGGGGCCGCCTCGAGGTGTCCGTCCCCGCGGCGCTCCTGAACCTGTCCGCGGACTACCGGACCGTGTACTACGCCTCGGACTGGCGGCTCAGCTCGGACCTCGCGCTCCCCGTCCCGCCGGGCCGGTCCCCCGCCCCCGGGCCCGGAACGCGGTCCCCCGCGGGCGACAACGTCGTGATCAACGAGGTCTCCCCATTGCCGAACCCGGAGTGGGTCGAGCTCGCGAACCCGACCTCGGGCTCGATCAGCCTCGCGGGGTGGACGCTCCAGCGCCAGAAGGGCTTCAAGTGGGAGACGTTCTACACGTTCGTGGGCGGCACGATCGGCGCGTGGGGCTCCGGGACGGAGTACTTCGTGGCGAACCTCCCGACGAACAGCCTCCCGAACGGGCAGGCCACGATCCGCCTCGTGGACGCGGCGGGGCGCGGCG
>Ga0209002_10003515_pt1 | contig 12462 bp, 17 predicted proteins | sample Rifsed16ft2_FD_184010 | JGI IMG/M metagenome (GOLD analysis project Ga0209002, IMG submission 184010) | Soil microbial communities from Rifle, Colorado, USA - sediment 16ft 2 (version 2) | ecosystem: Environmental > Terrestrial > Deep subsurface > Rock core/Sediment | place: Rifle, Colorado...
ATACCGGCAGGGCGACACCGTGCTGGAAGGCTATCTGACTTATGACGACTCTTTTCAGGGGAAGCGCCCCGGAGTCTTGGTCGTCCACGAGTGGTATGGCCTGGGCAAGCATACCAAGACCAAAGCCGAAGAGTTGGCTAAGCTTGGCTACCTTGCCTTGGCGGCTGATATTTATGGTAAGGGAATCAGACCCAAGAACAACGAAGAGGCCGCTAAACTCTCTGGCCAGTACAAAGCTGACCGCCAGCTTCTAAGAGCAAGGGCTAAAGCCGGCTTAGATTATTTGAAACAGCACAAATTAGTCGACCCCCTAAAGACGGCCGCCATTGGCTTCTGTTTTGGGGGCAGCACTGTCCTAGAGCTGGCCCGCAGTGGAGCCGATTTGGCCGGGGTGGTCAGTTTTCACGGCGGCCTGAACACGCCTCATCCGGAAGATGCCAAAGAGATCAAAGCCAAAGTCCTGGCTCTGCACGGGGCGGATGACCCTTTTGTCTCTTCCCAGGAGGTTCAAGCCTTTCAGGAGGAGATGCGCCAGGCCCAGGTCGATTGGCAGTTCGTTTCTTACGGAGGCGCGGTGCACAGCTTCACCAATCCGGAAGCCGGCAATGATAATTCCAAAGGCGCCGCATACAATGAGACCACAGATAGAAGGTCCTGGGCTGCCATGCAGGATTTTTTCAAGGAACTTTTCAAGTAATAATTTTACCTAAGCCGAACAATTTCAATTTGATAACTGAGGAGAAGAGATGACTAATCGAGAGTTTTTCATTCAGCGCTGGTCTGCGGAGTTTCCCATTTTCTTAAAGATTTTCAAAGCCCTGCCAGAAGAGAAGCTGGATTACCGTCCTCATCCCCGCTCTCGCTCCGCCGGAGAGCTTTTGAGTCTTTTGGCCTATGAGGAAAAATCTAAACTGGAAGCAGTTCGCGACGGAGTCATTAACTGGACTGACCCTCCCGCCGCCGCTAACATCAGCCAAGGGGTGGACATCTACACTCAGGCCCATCAAGAATTAGAAAAGAATCTTAAAACAGTTGATGAGAAAACCTGGGAAACTAAGAAAGTGCAACTCAAGGCCGGCGGGCAGGTAGCCTGGGAGGCCACCCTAAGTGAATTCCTCTGGGTTTCCCTTTTGGATATGATTCATCACCGCGGCCAATTGAGCACCTACATTCGCCCCATGGGTGGCAAGGTGCCCTCGATTTATGGGCCTTCGGCAGATGATATGGGCGGGTAGCTAGCCACAGACTTGACCCTTCTCCAAGCCTTAATCCTCGGTTTAGTCCAGGGCGCCACCGAATTCATTCCGGTTTCCAGCTCCGCCCATTTGGTTTTGGTCCCTTATCTTTTTGATTGGAAATTAGACCCACAAATTGCCTTTGCCTACGACGTCTTGGTCCACTGGGGGACTTTGGTGGCAGTTGTCTTTTATTTCCGAAAAGACCTGTGGGCTTATCTTTCGTCGGCAACCAAAGGAATCTTTTCCGGCCGACCTCTGTACAATTTAGAGTCCAAGTTGGCTTGGCTTCTGGTAGCTGGGACAATACCAGCTGCAATAATCGGCTATCTCTTCGCCGACTTTTTCGAGCAGATGTTTTCCCGCCCTCTGCCGGCATCTTTATTTTTATTTGGGACTGCTCTGCTTTTGACCTGGTCAGAAAGACAAGCCAAAACCGGCCGGCCATTGGAGAGTTTGGATTTTTGGGATGCTCTTGTAATCGGCTCGGCTCAGGCTGTCGCCATTTTCCCTGGCATCTCTCGCTCCGGTGCCACTATTTCTGCTGGATTATTTCGTGGCATAGATAAAGTGGCTGCCGCCCGCTTTAGTTTCTTGCTTTCTGTGCCAATCATCTTTGGAGCCGGCTTGCTCCCCTTGAAGGATTTGCTGCAGATGAAACAGTTTTCCGCCAACCTCCCTTTACTTCTGACTGGATTTCTTTCTGCTTTGGTTAGCGGCTATCTCTGCATTGATTTTCTTCTGAAATTCTTGCAGAGAAGGAAGCTTTATGTATTTGCGGGATACTGCGTGATTTTTGCAGTGGTAAATCTACTAAAGTTGGGCCTCAGGTGATTAAGATTCTTTTACAGCCCAGGCCAGCAATTTAGTTAAATCTACTAGTAGATCTGGTTGACCAAGAGCATCACATCCACCAGAGTAATCTTCCCACTTGAATCGAGGTCACCTAAGCCATAAGGATTAGGGGCTAAGAATCCCTTAAAGACATAATTTGCCAAATATACGATGTCTATTACGTTTAACTTTCCATCGGTATATACGTCTCCAGCTGCGGGCGTTCCCGTATATATTCCGGCGGAGAAGACGCTGGGGATGATCAGCCGGGAGGGGTCCTGGGTGTTGGCGTAGGCGTTGTAGTGCCCTAAATTTTCCTCGGTGATGAATTCTATCGGCAGAAGAGTATTAACCGGAGCGGAGCCGGACACTTGGAATTTTAGATTCAGGACCATACCCTGTCCGGGCGGAACGACCTTGCTGTAGACATCTGAAACATCCATACATTGCTCACAGAAGGCAAACATAAAGAGCTGGCCAGCTCCCTGTACAAAGTTTAAGTCTCCCTGCCGGTCCCAAAAAGACAGACGAGATGATACTGTATCGATATCCAACAAGGAGACCTGATTAGGGTCAAACCTCACATTGAAGGAGAGCGCGCCGGCTGATTGAAAATTCCTGAAATGAATCGGGAAGTTAACCACATCCCCGGGATTGGCATTCTGAAATTGACCAGCTAGTAAGTCGTAGGGGTTAAACAGCACCGGATAGACCGGTCCGGCTACAGGGGGCCAGGACCCAAAAATGACTCTTAAAAAAAAGACGAAATCCGCCATGGAGGCAGGTTTGTCATCGTAATTAATGTCCGTCTCCTGCAGTGCAGCAGAGGTAATAGTCTCCTGCCCAAGTAAATAATAATAAAGTTTAACCCAATCCCCGATTTCAAACTCGAAGCCGTTCAGATTAACATCTCCCCGATAATCCTGAGCCTGCGCCGAAGATAAAAGACAAATGGTTAACAGCCCCGCCACTAAATACTTTTTAAGTTCCTTCATAACCACCTCCAAGACCTCTCTGTCCTAACTATAAAATACTCTTGATTGGAGACTTGTCAAGCCAAATCTTTGAGAATATGACTGAAGGGAATTCCCTTACTCACCTTTATTCCTGATAAATATCCCCCCTGCAATCTCCCTATCCAGCGCAATCTCGGTATGGTCCACCCTCACCACCAATGAGGGCTGCTTCTGCAGAAGGTAAATAGCATTCCCGGGTACTATCCCCAGGGCAGTCAGCCTTTCCAGCCGTCCATTCTGATGCGGTGTTATAAAAAGCACCCTTCCCTTTTCTCCTGCTCTCATATCCAATACCGAGCAGATCACTGGTTCCTTCTTATGGGCTGACTCTTTATTCCCATTCTGGTGTAATTTTAATCCCTCTGGGAAGCTTTCAGTCTGAGAATTATTGAAGCCAGCCGATTCACGGTACTCCAAAACCTCCGGGAGCGGTTTATCTTTCCTGACCACGAGCATTTTGACTATTCGATTCAGCAGCGAGGCCGTCATCTTACTGTCTCCTACAGTTGGAGAGTGCCACCTCTTCTTTCACTTTCAAGACCTTTCGGAGGAACAAAGTAGTCCTGCTTTCTCCGAGGTGGTGATACCCGCAGTTGGGGCAGGCTATAAGATTACAGGCTGAGGTCAAAGGACAGGCCTTACACTTAAAGCCAGCCTGCGGATCAAATTCGTACGAACAGAGCGCGCATTTAATCATCATAGAGCCACCTGCCAGTATCTGAGGACAAAATTTAAGGCTGCACCGACCAGAAAAGCTAAAGGAACAATGACCGCCACCATTGCCAGAGCTGTTTTCACTCCTCTTTCTTTTATCATCACAAAGAGATTGGCAATGCAGGGGATGAATAGAGTAATGACCACCAGGCTGACCACTACCCCAATCGGGTCCAATTTCCCCTGCTGGGAGAGGACAAAGAATCCGGCTGCCCCGTAATCTCTTCTCAAGAATCCGACCAGAAAGGCCTGGGTGGCTTCCTGGGGTAAATTGAGCAGTCCCACCACCAAGGGAGAGGCTATTTTCTCTAAGAGGGATAAACCACCGACCTTGTCTAAGATGAACAGCAGAACCGTCCCGAAGATAAAAATCGGCGCCGCTTCTTTTAAGTACCACTCTATTCTGGCCGCAGTCTTGATGATAATATTGGAAAGCCGGGGCACTCTTAAAGGCGGAATCTCCAGTATGAAATCTGATTTCCGACCAGGAATGATTCGGGAGGCCAAAAAACCTACCAAAAATAGAATACCCAGCACCGCTCCCAGCCAGATCAAGGTCGCCTGGGCAGATAAAGAGGCCAAAAGCCCTAAGGTAACTCCTAACTGGGCTGAGCAGGGGACTGCCAGGGCTAAAAGTAAGGTGACGATGATTCTGTCCTTTTTGGACTCCAAAATTCTGGTGGTCAGAGTCGCCATGGTATCGCATCCTAACCCTAACACCATGGGCAAGACTGCCTTTCCGTTTAGTCCCATCAGCCGGAAGATTTTGTCAACTATTATGGCTAAGCGGGGCAAATAGCCGGTGTCTTCCAGGATCCCGAAAACGATGAAGAAAAATCCCACCACCGGCAACACAATGGCTAAAGCATAAGTAACCCCCATGGTGATGAGCCCGTACTCTCCAACCAAGAAATCGACTACCAGAGGGATTGGTAAGTAGCTGAACAATTTTATGAAAAAAGGATTTAAAATTTTTCCGAATAATCCATTCTCCACCAAATCGACCACTGTACCAGCCCCAAAGACCCCCACTACCTGGTAGACGATATACAGTACCAGCCCCAGTATGGGAACTCCCCAGACCGGGTGCATCGCCATTCTTCCCAGCCTGGCTGCATTGGATGATTCTGGCTTCTCTTTTTTGGAGACTACCTGGCTCAGTATCTTTTCGATTTGGGCCATTCTCTCTTGGCTTAGGACTCTGGAGATCGGCTCCAGATAATGTTCTTTCAGCTGGCTGCGGATGGCTTCCAGTTTATTCAATTCAGGCGGGGAAATTTGTTCTTCCAGAAAAGTCCCCATTTTTTCGTCTCCGACCAGCCAGAGCAGAGCCATTCCTCTTGGGCTGATATGATTCTCGGGCAGAAAAGGGACGGTCTGCTCAATCGCAGATTCGATCCGGGAGTCATACTTCAGATGGCTAGAAGGCTTTTGGGAATAAGGGATTTTTTCTGTGAGGGTACTAATCCCCTTCTTTTGGGTTGCTATGGTAGGGATAACCTCTACTCCGATCAGTTGTGACAGCTTTTCTACCTCGATTTCGATCCCTTGGGCCTGGGCTTCATCCATAATATTTAAGGCCAGAATCAAAGGTAAACCCAATTCAGCCAGCTGCAGGGTCAGCCAGAGAGTTCGTCTCAAATTCTTGGCATCTGCAACTTGGATGATAACAGAGTGGTTTTCTTTCAGGAGTAAATCTCGGGCCACCTTCTCATCTTCTGAGAGAGGGGAAAAAGAGTTGATCCCTGGGGTATCGATGACCTGAAACTTCTCTCCTCCGAATCTGGATTTCCCCCAGGCCACCTCTACCGTGGTGCCAGGATAATTTGAGACGGTGACATACTGGCCGGTCAGCTGCTTAAAGATGACCGACTTCCCCACATTGGGGTTGCCGACCAGAATGACTCTTTTCTCTTTTGTCTTCTCTCTGGTTTGCTCACTCATGCGTTATTTGCTTGGCCTTTTTACCAGCCGAAGATTATTCCTCTCAAAGCTAAGTAAGGGAGTATAATATATAGCAGCGAATCCCGGATAGCATAAAATATGACGACCACCAGCAGCCATCTCCAGCCTTTCTTCTTGACGTAGCCTATGACCTCTTTTCTGGAGAGCTTTCCTTCCGGAATCAATCCTAATTTTACTAAAAGCTTTCTCATTTCAGATTCTTGGCCGCCCCGATACTATCGGGGCTCCTCAAAATGGCAGGGATGGCTGTCCTTGCGAGCCCCGAGCTATGTCGAGGGGCGTGGCAATCCCGATGAATGATTTCAGCGTCAACTATCAGTGGGATTCCCACCTCGTTTACTCCTCGGAATGACTGCTGTTTGTCGGTTCCGTCAGGAGCTACTCCTGACGGTGGCATCAGTCTCAGGAATACGTCCTGACCAGACCGGGTAATAACTCTTACACTCTCGAAACCCCATCTCAGTCCTCCCCTCTTAGGGGAGGAAACTTTGCTCCTTCTCCTAATAGGAGCTTTTGTAGCGCCCTGGCCTTTATGGTGAGCTTGCCGAACCATTGTCCAGGGCGAACTAACGTCCGAGACAAGCTCGGACGCTACAAAGACCAACTCTGCGTAGTATCTATATTTTGCCATTCTCAGTGTTCTTAGTTATGGCTGGCTAAATACCCCCAGATCAACTCACTCTCTTCTTTAGTCAATCCGGACTTATGAGCCATATCCGTCAACTCAAAAGCCCATTCTTCATCCGAAAATTTATTTGGTTGGACCAGATTGTGACAATTCCTACATTTCTGCCGATAAAGCAGCTCTCCTCTGGGAATATCTTTCTTTAAGAGAGAATTGGTGGAACAGGCCACTATCGTTCCTAATAGCAGTAAGGTTGACAATCCTGACACCTTCTTGGTCACAGCTCAATCCCCAGGATGTATCTGAATCGGAAGTCATCTGACTTTTGGTTTAATCCCCACACTGCTCCAGCCGAGATGAAAAATTTCTCAGCCGCAAAGGAAACCGTCGGTCCCAGAAGAATTTTATGCTCTTTTCCCGATTCAAAATTCCCAAGGGCTTCTACTCCTGCTTTGAAAGCAGGAACAAACTGGTAATTTCCTCCCAGGGCGTACTCAGTTTCCCACTCTGCTCCTGAAACGAGCTCTCTTTCCAGAATGAAATTTCCGGCAAAATTGAATTGCTCAATGTCTCTGGCTAAGATAACTTTTCCCTCCAGCACATTGGGGTCCGAGGCATTAGCCGGCCTTTTGTACTCTAAGTAAAGCAGCGGGTCGACTATGAATAGTCCAGCTTCGAAGAATCTGTATCTGGTTCTGATTTTCATCTGGTCATATTTATAACCGTCCGTGTTATTCTGAGTGAAAACCTGATACAAGGCAACGTCCCAGTAGTCAGTTATGCCATGCTCCAACTCAATTTGATGCAGCCACTCTGAGGTTGATTTATCCCCCCAGTCCGGCGCCTTGAAATCTAAGTAATTCTCCAATTCCAGCCCTCCCCTGGGCATTGTCAGGTACTCATAAGTCCAGACATAAGCCCTCCGGTCAGCCATAGTTGGACCGGTTAAGAAAAGCAGGACCAGCATAGCCATGAGGAATTTACTCTTCATCTAATTATCCGTATACATTGTGAAATTTTTCTCTGCAAGTGAGACTTATTCTCAATAAGTTCTTAAAAAAATTTACTTACACTTCGAACAGAATCCGAACACCTGGAAGCAGCGCGATGTCATTTCAAACTGGTTTTCCTGACAGATACGGACTAACCTCTCTTCGGTGGCCTGGTCAGAAAACTCAATGATTTTGCCGCACTTCACGCAGACCAAATGGCTATGCCTCTGCTCCTTTTTGGCTAAACTTTCGTAGTAAAACTGCTGGGGCCCCAAGCAGACTTTTTTGACCACTCCAGAGTCCACCAGAAGATCCAAAGTCCGGTACACAGTAGCCCGAGAGACTCTCTTCCCTTTCTCCCGCAGTTGTATGAGCAAATCCTCCGGCCCGAAATGCCGGTCTGAACCGGACATCTCATCTAAGATGACCTTCCTCTCCTGAGTCATCTTGAGGCTTTTTCTTTTCAGGTAATATTCAAATGTCTGGTCAACTGTCATTTGTTTACCGTGTAGACTCAGTCTCATTATAAGTATTAAACGTTCTCTGTCAAGCAGAATTTGTGAAAAAAGTAACAAATGAGAACCATTCTCAATTACATTTCTTTAATTCTAATTCTCCTACACCTGCTTTACTTGAACATTTACTCCCTTGATTAACAATAACTTACTGTAATTCAAAAACTGTCGACACCCACAACAGATGAAACATTTTCCGATTTTTTTGTACGAATCATTACCCCTGTATCACCACATTTTAGATTAGTCCGGATCTGCGGAGTTTTATCTGCTTTTGTGGTTTTGACTTACAAACCTTCAAAAGTGTACGAATACTGTACATCTCAGAAGTTAACTTGAACCCCTCCTTGAAGTTGAATCAATTCCACCCTACTGCCAACTCGACACTAGGGGGGAGGAGAAGCCCTATTTATAGAGGGCCTTTCTATTGAAAGGCTTAAAGACGCAGCGCTGCGGCCGGTCTGTTTAGGGTCAGTCGAACAGATAGAAACATCTGTCGGCGGACCACCGCAGACTAAAGTAGAAGTCCCTTTTTGGCTGGTGCACGCTTTAAAAGAGCCCGCGGAAGCCAAATTAAAAAAAGAAAAACCAAAACTGTCATTGCGAGGAGTCCCGACTAAAGTCGGGACGACGTGGCAATCTGCTGTTTGCTGGGGATAGTCGTAGGCGGGGTTCATCCTGAAGGGTTCACCCTGAAGGGTTTTCCTACCCCGCCGAATATAAACCCGTCATTGCGAGCCCCGAGCTATGTCGAGGGGCGTGGCAATCCCATTGATGAATGTCCCCTCTCCTCTGAGAAGAGGGCTTTGTTTCCTCCCCTAGAGGGGAGGATTAAGGTGGGGTCATTCCAGACGACACTTGTGCTCCCTCGTGATTCATCTGTTTTCTCTGAGTTCATCATATCTCTGCCTGAAGGTGGCACAGCTCTCCTGATCGAAGAGGACGAATCTCACTTCCTGCAGATGTTCGGAGGTTTTCAGGAATGATCTGGTTTCTGCCAGCATAATCTGGGCACACTCTTTTAAGGGAAAACCACCCACTCCCGTACCTAAGGCTGGAAAAGCTAAACTTTGGAGCTGCAATTCTTCAGCCTTTCTTAAGCTGGAATGGGTTGCCTTGCGAATAATCTGAGAGTCGGTTTTGAAATCCATTCCCATCGTGGCAGCGTGGATGACATACTTGGTTTTCAGTTTTCCGGCATTGGTGACGGCTACTTCACCCACAGGGATAGGACCTTTTTCTACCGCCTCTTTTTCAATCTCAATTCCCCCTTTTCTTTTAATTGCACCAGCCACCCCACCCCCCATCCACAATTCGTTATTGGCCGCATTGACAATGGCATCTGCATCCTGCTCCGTGATGTCTCCTTGTATGATGATTATTTTACCCTCTTTTGAGACTTTCGGCATAGAACCACCCCTGCAAATTCTCTCCGGTTGAAAAGTATTCAGTTTTCGGTTATAACTTTATTTTTTGGTACTTTTGCCAATCTCAGTCTCTCTTTGAAAACCATTTTGGCTGAAACCAAGACTAATAGGGCGAGAATAACCCCCCAGATTGCTCCTGCCAAGACGTCCAGGGGATAGTGAACCCCCACATAAATTCGAGACCAGCCGACCAAGATTGCCAGGCCGAATAGAATCCAGCCAACTTTTCTATAAAAGTATAGAAAAAAAGTGGCGGCGCCGAAGAAATTGCAGGCATGATTGGAGGGAAACCCGTAAAATCCCCCACAGCCTACCAGGAGGCGGACGCTTTCTAAAATGTGACAAGGCCTGGGTCTGGCAAAGAATGGCTTTAGAAACTGATGGGCGCTGAAATCTGCCAGCCCTACTCCGATCAAACCTAAGATGACCAGCCAGCGCCCTTTTCTGCCTCCCCAGATGAAAAGAGCCACTAAACTTAAGAATAACGGAATACGAAAGTAGGAGAAGTCGGTCAAAACTGGCATCAGCCAGTCCAGAAAAGGATTGTGGAGTCCTGAGTTGAAAAGATTAAAGAGTTGTTTATCCCAATCCAAAAGAGAGTGCATTTATTTGAATTTGATTTTCCCAGAGGTAGCCTCGATTAGCCTCTCTTTAAGGCCGGGGAGGTTCACTTGAGGTACCAGCGCCACCACCTGGCAATTGTTATTGAAATACTTGCTCTGCAGTTCCGCCTTATGCTTTATCAAAATAGCATGCACCAGTTTATATTTTTCCATTTCAATCTGGAAACTTAATCTTTCGGTGATGAATTTTTGTAATCTTTCTGCACTCTGGAGAGCCTTTTCAGCTGCTTTCCGATAAGCCCTGGCCAGATTAGCCTTACCCAGTTTAATCCCCCCGAACCAGCGCACAACCACCACCAATATGTTGGTCAGATCCTGTGAGACAATGGCATTCAAAATAGGTTTACCGGCCGTGAAATTTGGCTCTCCGGCATCATAGGTCTTGGTCAGTTCGTTTCTTTGGAAACCGAGACGATAAGCATAACAGATGTGGGTGGCCTGGGAGAATTTTTTCTGAAGAGATTGCAGCTTGTTTTTAACCTCTTCTTCTGAGTTTAAAGGAAAAGCCAAAGCCTGAAAGCGCGAACCCTTTATTTCTAATCGACTTTCTGCGCTACTTGAAATGGTGTGATAGAACCCAGGCCGGTTCATCAAACTGGACTGGTATAGTTCTCAGAGAAGAGGCGGTCCAATCTGGTCTGGTAGATCAGGTCGTAAGTCTGCATCTGGTCCGGAAAGAGCTTTTGGGCCTCCTGTCTGACCCATTTAATCCGGTTTTGGGCCTGGCCAAAGCTCAAGAGCCTGTGCCGCAGGATGTAGCTGGTCTGGTCGACCAAGTACTGCAATTTTTTGATTCTGAACTCCTCTTCCAAGTAGGCGAAGTAATCTACGAATCTGTTCATAAGTATTTCAGGACTAAATCCAGATCCTCTTCTCCTTCTATCAGAAGAGCGCCCTGGTCTATCCACTGCCGGCCAGTGGGGCAGCCGGCTGCCACAAATAAGGGTCTTCCCAGATCCAGGGCTCTTTGGGCGGCATCAGAGCTCCCCTCTGAATCAGGCGATTCCTCCACCAAGATTACCGCCTGGGATAATCCCACCACGATCCGGTTGCGGGCCATTAGCTGGCCAATGGCGACAGGCAGATTGGGCGCGTATTCAGAAAGAACTGCCCCGTTTTCAGTTATATTTTGAGCCAGAGAGATATTTTCAGCAGGATAGATCGAATCCAGCCCGGACCCTAAGACCGCATAGGTCTTCCCATTTTCGGCCAAGGCTCCAATGTGGCCGGCTGAGTCTATTCCTCTGGCCAAGCCTGAGACCACCACCCCTTTTTGTGAAGCTATCCCCTTGCCGAGTGCTACTGCCTTAGCGATCCCTTCCTGGCTGGCCTGGGCAGTGCCGATGATGGCAACCGTGGGAGCAGTCCCATTTATCGGAAATTCCCCTTTATAATATAAAAGTGGAGGCGGGTCACTGATCTGCCTCAGAAGCTCTGGGTAGGTCTCGTTTAGAATGGTGCTGATCTGGATATCATTTGCTTCCATATTTTCGATCATTTGGTCGATTTCCGGGAATCTCTTTTGGGCCGCCAAGATGACTTCAGCTTTCTGTCTTGACATACGTGGTAAAGTGGAGATTTCCTCCGCCGAGGCCAGGAAAACGTTTTCCGGAGAGCCGAAATGGAGCAAAAGCTGCTGAAACCCTTTTGGCCCCACTCTGCCAAACTCTCTTAAGGCGATCACATATCTACGGTAATCCATAATGCTCGAATCCGGTTTTGGCTAAAGTAACTGCCCCTATATTATACGCTCCCGATAGCCTGAGAACACGACAAATTTCAGCTAAGGTAGCCCCGGAGTCGTAAATGTCGTCCAGCAGTAAAACCATTTTGTCCCGGACTGACTTCGGCTGGTTTAGCTTGAATAAATCGGAAACATTCTTTCTTTTCTCCCAGTGACTGCGAAGCTCTTTTTGACACTGACAGAGGCGAGTGCGGCCAAGGATATCTTTCTCCCAGCTAATACCGGTCTTAAAGCTAACCCCTTCTGCCAGAAAAGATATTGGCTGGAAGACCCGGCTGGTAAAAGAGGGTGGCACGCTCACCAGTATCTGGCTCTGGCCGAATTTCTCTTTGATCAGCTGCGAAACCAAGCCTGCCAAGATTTTTCCGGCATCTTGATTTGATTTATACTTGAAATTATAGATTAACTTGCCCAAGGCTGTCCTGCCTGAATTGTCATAACTATACTCTCCCAGGCAAAACCCGGTTTCAAATCCCTTTCCTTTAAGTGGCAAGATTCGACAGTCTGAATAACCAAGTTTGAGAAGGAGATTCTCCTCAAACAGCCACTCTAATTTCAGACTTCTTACAATTTCTTTAAGGCTCATTGTCCCTGATTCTAAGAGCAATATAACACCTCTGACAGGATTATTACATTGAAAGCGTTTGGGCTAAGCTGTGAGAGGAAAATTTTCGAAGCTTTAGTCTGTAACCAGCCCAGCCTTAGTTCTGGCGGCTGGCGAAAATAAATCCGATCGAATTTAGATCTGCCAGAAGCTTATCCCGGCTGCTCT
>Ga0209002_10003518_pt1 | contig 12458 bp, 8 predicted proteins | sample Rifsed16ft2_FD_184010 | JGI IMG/M metagenome (GOLD analysis project Ga0209002, IMG submission 184010) | Soil microbial communities from Rifle, Colorado, USA - sediment 16ft 2 (version 2) | ecosystem: Environmental > Terrestrial > Deep subsurface > Rock core/Sediment | place: Rifle, Colorado...
CCAGGACGATGCCCAGGAGCGCGAGCGCGAGGACCAGGAGTGGGTTTCGCATCTTGGGTCCCCCAGTTGTCATCTTCCCGCGAGCTCCAAGCTCGCGGGAAGATCGCTGAGCGGCCTCGATCCTCGGCCGCCCTACCACTTGGGCTCTTCTTCGAGGTGATAGGAAGTTCCGCAGAAGGGGCAGTTGACGACGGCGGCGCCGGCCAGGACCTTGATGTGCTCCGAACTGAGGGCTCCGCCGCAGTTGCGGCAGATCATCTTCTCCAGGCTCACATCTCCCGAGAGCTCGATGCGCTGGACGATCTCCTGCTTCTCGACGCCGCTCTTGCGCCGTCCGGCGAGCCAGATCAGGATAAAGCCGGCGCCGAGGCTGATCAGGCCGACGGGTATCCAGTCGGCGGTGCCCTGCGGGCTGAAGGCGCCGTAGACGAACAGGAAGCCGAAGATGATCAGGATGGCGGCGGCGATGTAGGCGATGATCCGTCCGGCAGACATGGCGGGAGCCTCCCGTCCTGCGAGGCAGTCTAGCAAACGGGGGGTGAAGGGGGAATGGACAAAAGGCACCTCCAGGGTCGGATTACTCCTCGGGATTGCGGCCGGAGGGACGGACGGCGAACAAATGTATAATCCTGGGGGATGCCCCCCAGGGATGTGACAGCCCGAGCAGCCGAGCTCCGCAGGCTGCTCAACTTTCACGCTTATCGCTACCACGTCCTGGACTCGCCGGTCGTCAGCGACGCGGAATTCGATCGCCTGCTGCAAGAATTGCAGGCCTTGGAGGAGGCCAACCCCGCGCTGCGCACTCCGGACTCCCCGACGCAAAGGGTGGGGGGCGGGGTCGCCGAGGGTTTTGGCCGGGTGGTCCACCCGGCCCCGATCCTCAGCCTGAGCAACGCCTACACGGCGGACGGGGTTCGCGCCTGGCTGGACCGCGCCATCCGCCTCGATCCCCGGGCGGCCGAGGCCGAGGTCGTCGTCGAACCGAAGATGGACGGTCTGACGGTCGTCCTGACCTACGATCGGGGGGTCTTTGCTCAAGGGGCCACCCGCGGGGACGGCGAGACAGGGGAGGATGTGACGGCCAACTTGCGCACCGTCCGCACGATCCCGCTTCGGATACCGGCCGAGGACGGCGGGCCGGCCGCGCCGCGACGCCTGGTGGTCCGCGGCGAAGCCTACATCCCGGTGGCGGATTTCGTGTCGATGAACGACCGCTTGCGCCAGGCCGAAGAACGCACCTTCGTCAACCCCCGCAATGCCGCTGCCGGCGCGCTGCGGCAGCTGGACTCGTCTCTGACGGCCACCCGGCCGATCCGCTTTCTGGCCTACGCCCTGGTCGAGGGCGGCCGGTCGGCCCCGAAAACACAATGGGAGTCCCTGCTCTATCTGCGCGGCCTGGGATTCTCCGTGGCGGAACAGGCGCGGCTGTTCCGAACCCTGGACGAGGCCGTCGGCTACGCCCAGGAATGCGCCGAACGGCGTGCCACGTTTCCGTTCGAAGCCGACGGAATGGTCATCAAGATCAACGACCTCGATCTGGCGAACTCCCTGGGCGTCGTCGGCAAGGATCCGCGCGGCGCCGTGGCCTTCAAGTTTCCGGCGCAGACGGTCAGCACTGTGCTGGAGGGCATCGGAGTCAACGTCGGCCGGACGGGGGTCATCACCCCATACGCCATTCTCGAGCCGGTGAATGTCAGCGGCGTGGTGGTCCGCCAGGCGACGCTGCATAATTTCGATTACATCGAGGAGAAGGACATCCGTCTGGGAGACCGGGTGCTGCTGAAGCGCGCCGGCGAAGTGATCCCCTACGTCATCGGACCGGTGGTCGGGGACCGCGACGGCCGGCAGCGCCGCTACGTGCTGCCCAAGGTTTGTCCTTCGTGCGGCGAGCGGCTGCAGCGCAGTGAGGGCGAGGTGGCGCTGTATTGTGTCAACGCCGCCTGCCCGGCGCAGCTCGTCCGCCATCTCGAGCACTTCGCCGGGCGCGGCGCCATGGATATCGAGGGCCTGGGCATCAAGGTGGCCGAGCTGTTGGTGGCCGAGGGCCCCGTCAAGGATGTGGCGGACCTCTACCGGCTGACGGTCGACGACCTTCTCGAGTTGGAGGGTTTCGCCGAGCGGCGGGCGGAAAACCTGGTGCGAGCCATCCAGGCCTCCCGCACGCAGTCGCTGGCGCGGCTGATCAACGCGCTGGGTATCCGGGGAGTGGGGGAGACCGTCGCCGGCGATCTGGCGGCCCATTTCGGCGATCTGGGCGCGCTGGCCGCCGCAACGGGGGAGGAGATCCAGGCGGTGCCGGGAATCGGCCCGGAGACGGCGGAGTCGATCACGGCATGGTTTGCCCGTCGACGCCATCAGAAGCTCCGCGAAAAGCTCAAGGCGGCCGGCGTTTGGCCGCGCGCCATCCGGTCGACTTCGGCGCGTCGACCGCTTCACGGGAAGACCTTCGTGATCACCGGCACTCTCCCGAATCTCTCGCGGCAGGATGCCAAGACCCTCATCGAGAAGCACGGCGGCAAGGTCGCCGGCAGCATCAGCCCGCGCACCGACTATCTGTTGTTGGGCGCCGAACCCGGTTCGAAGCTGGACAAGGCTCGCGCCCTGGGCGTCAAGACGATCGAAGCGTCCGAACTGGAGCGCTTGATCCACCAGGCGTAACACCGGGCTGCCGCGGGGGAGCGGCCTGCCCGGCCATCAGCGTCACCGGAGGAGACCGGTATGGACTGGATCCCGGCGGAAGACGGCATTCGCCAGCGCATCGAGGCGATGTGTGCGCGCGTCGAAGCCGTCAGTCAGGGGGGCATCTACTTCTACAACATGCCGGTCACGGAGCTGCGCGGAGGTGCGCGGGTCGTCGTGAACGGGCGTGAGATGAAGATGTTCGCCTCGTATTCCTATCTCGGCCTGATCGGCCACCCCCGCATCAGCCAGGCGGCCAAGAACGCCGTCGACCGGTTCGGTACCGGAACTCACGGCGTGCGCACCCTGGCTGGGAGCCTGACCCTCCACCGCGAGTTGGAGGAGATGATCTCCTACTTCAAGGGGACCGACGATGCCATCACGTTCTCCTCGGGCTACGCCACCAATCTGACGACGGTGTCGACGCTCGTTGGACGGCACGACACGGTCTTCTGCGACAAACTCAACCATGCCAGCATCGTCGACGGGTGCCTGCTGTCCGGCGCCAAGTTCGTCCGCTTCCGCCACAACGACGTGCAGGATCTGGAGGAGCGGCTGCAGGAGGCGCCGTCGAAGGGCGCCCGGCTGGTGGTGAGCGACGCCGTCTTCAGCATGGACGGGGACATTCTTCACCTGCCGCCACTCGTCGATCTGTGCCGCCGCTATCATGCCTGGTTGATGATCGACGAGGCCCATTCGCTGGGCGTGCTGGGCGAGACCGGGCGAGGGATCGAAGAGCATTTCCACATGCCGGGCGTGATCGACATCAAGATGGGGACGCTCAGCAAGACCATTCCCAGCGTCGGCGGCTATATCGCCGGCGCCCGGGATCTGATCACCTACTTGCGCCACCAGTCGCGGGCGTACATCTTCTCGGCGGCCCTGCCGCCGGCGCAGGCCGCCGCCGCGCTGGAAGGTTTCCGCGTCATCGAAGACGAGCCTTGGCGGGTCAAGGCCGTTCAACGCAACGCCGCCCACTTCATCCAATCGGTCCGCGGCCACGGATTGGATACCCTGCGGACGGAAACGGCGATCGTCCCGGTGTTGTGCGGGACGGATGATCGCGCCTTCCGCATGACGTCGGAGGCGCACAAGCAAGATATCTTCGTCCTGCCGGTCGTCTCGCCGGCCGTCCCGGTGGGCCTGGCCCGCCTGCGGGCCACAGTCACCGCCGCCCACCAGCCGGAAGAGATCGAGGCCGCCTCGACGGTCTTCGCCGAGGCCGGGCACAAAGTCGGCATCCTCTGAGCAGGCGGCGCCGCGCCTGCGTCGCCGCACGCCGATGTCCACCTCCACATCCATCCTCCGCCTGCGCCGCGGCCGTGAGCGTTCGCTCCTCCATGGCCACCCGTGGCTCTTCTCCGGCGCCATCGAGTCGATGGAGGGCGTCCCCGCCGCCGGCGACACCGTCGAGATCATCGACGCCGCCGGCGGCTGGCTGGCCCGCGCCGCGTTTGCGCCGTCTTCGCGGATCGCCTGCCGGGTGTGGACCTTCGACCCGGACGAGGCGGTCGATGAGGGCCTGGTCGAACGGCGTCTGCACGCCGCCATCGAGCGGCGGGGCGATCTGGCCCGGGCAGCGCAGGTCGATGCCTATCGCGAGGTCAACGCCGAGTCGGACCTGCTCCCGGGTGTGATCGTCGACCGATACGCCGACATTCGCGTCCTTCAGCTCCTCACGCCGGGCGCCGAACGGTTCCGCCAGACTCTGGTCGAAGGCCTGCAGCGGCGCGGCGACTGCCGCGGCATCTTCGAACGCTCCGACAACGACGCCCGGCGGCTGGAAGGGCTTCCACCCAGTCGCGGTTGCGTGTGGGGGGAGATCCCCTCCGGCCTGCTGCCCATTCGGGAATACGGCCTGACCTTCCTGGTCGATGTCGTCGAAGGCCACAAGACGGGCTTCTATCTCGACCAGCGCGACAGTCGCCGACGCGCCGGTGAGGTGCTTGGCGGGGAAGACGTGCTCGACGCGTTCTGTTATACGGGCGGTTTCACCGTCGCCGCGCTGCGCGGCGGCGCCGGCCGAGTCCTCTCGGTCGACAGCTCGCAGCGGGCGCTGGACGTGGCGGCGGAGAACCTGGCGGCCAACGGTCTCGATCCGCAAGGATCGGAGCGCATCGCCGGAGATGTTTTCATCGAGCTGCGGAAGCTGCGCGACCAGGGAAGGTCGTTTGACGCCATCGTCCTGGACCCGCCTCGCTTCGCCCCGACGGCCGCCCAGATCCAGCGAGCGGCACGGGGCTACAAGGACATCAACCTGCTGGCATTCAAGTTGTTGCGGCCCGGCGGCCGTCTGATGACCTTCTCCTGCTCCGGCGGGGTGGGCCCAGAGCTGTTCGAGCAGATCGTGGCCGGCGCGGCGCGCGATGCCGGGGTGCACGTGCTCATTGAAGCCTGGCTTGGCCAACCGGCAGACCATCCGGTGGCGGCGCACTTCCCCGAGGGGAGATATCTGAAGGGATTGGTCTGCCGGAAGGGGACGTCGGGCTGGTATTCGGAACAACCGCCTCCGCGCTGAGCGGAGGCCAGTCAGGATGTCATTGCGAGCCGCCCTGAGCTTGCCGAAGGGCGGCGTGGCAATCTCATCATTGAGGCGATTGCCACCCCACGCTCCGCTCTGGGCAGGCGGCCCCTTCGGGGCCTCGCAATGACCTAGGCCTTGCCGCCTGCCATCTTCCGGCGCATCGAAACTCCAACGGCGTAGCGATGGAGCCGCTGTACGCGAGCGGCCCCCTCGGCGTCGCCGGAACTCTCGAGGCGTTGCGCCATCGAGAGCAGCGTGTTCAGAAGATCGTCGTCGAGCGCTTCGCCCGCCTCATCGAGGCGACGCTGCGCGGCGGCTTCGTCGGGTTCGTCGAGCACTTGCTGCGCCACCTGCAGCCCGGGAGGCAGGCTCTCCTGGATGATCTCCCTCAGCCGGCGGTCGATCTCCATCAAGCGTTGCAGCGTCTTCTGGTCGCCCCGTTGCTGCGCCGCCTGCAGATTGGCGGTCAGCAGGCTGAGGAACAAGTCATCCACGCCGGGCAAAGCCTGCTTCAGCGCCTGATCGAGGTCTTCGGCCTGCAGCAGCGCCTGAAGCACCTTCCCGGCGTCGGCGACGCGCGCTTCCTGGGCGGCGTCGATGTCCTGGGTGACCTGCAGCAGCCGCTGCCGAACGGCCGCCAACCGGACCTTCTCCGGCGCCTCGGCGAGCTCGATACGTTCGCTCAGTGCCTGGAAAAACGCATAGTCGAGAGCCGGGCGCGCCAGACTGGCGAGCGTCACCTGGCGCTCTTCGCTCGGTGCTTGGAGGATCAGATCGAGAACCGCCTCCCGCGTCAACGGCTCCTTGAGCTGGCTCAAGCTCTCGGCGGCCGATCGCACTTCCACTTCGCGGGCCAGGATCCGCCTGCCATAATCCGTGTGCGGCAGCACCGCTTCCAGGCGTTCGCTCAACGCCCGCGCCGCGCGTTCGTCGCGCGCCGCCTGCAGGCTCACCGTCGCCAGCTGGAAGAAGGTCTCGTCGAGCTCGGCGTCGTGCTGTGCGGCGAAGGCAGCCAGCCCCTCGGGCGGCGTCCGCAGGAGAGCCTCCAGCAGCCGCACCCGCGTGCGCTGCTCCTCCAATTGTTCGTGAGTGATCCCATCCGCCGCGAGAATGCGTTCGACCAATCCCTGGGTGGTCAGGGCCGCCTGAGGCTGGAAGAGATAGCCCTTGCGGCGTTCGGCGGGGAGCTGGGTGATCGCCTGATTGATCAACTGGCCGATGAGTCGTTCCTGCTCCGCCTTGGGCAGGTTGATCTCGACCGGCATATAGGTCAGCAGGAGTTCGTGGCCCGGGTCGTGGTAGACGAGCGGCGTCGCCAGCTGGCCTTCCCAGCCGCAGGACGGGCAGCGCACCCGATTGAGGCTGCCGCTCAGCAAGCGCGCCTTGGCGCCGGGATCGCGCTCGACGTCGATCAACTGCTCGACCCGGATCGACAGCGGGGATTGGCAATTGGGGCAGCGCACGTTCGACAGGGCCAAGGGATACCTCGGGAGCTACAGGATCGGAATCACTCGCGGGGGAGGGAGAAACACAGGGAGGCGCCGCGCCGCCCCCGCGGATCGACCCAGATGCGGCCGCCGTGCGCCTCGACGATGGCCTTGGCCAGGAACAGGCCCAGGCCGGCGCCCTGGGTGCTGCGGGTGACAGCCGCCGAACGGTAGAAACGGTCGAATACGTGGGGGGCGTCGGAGGGATCGATGCCGCGGCCTTCGTCGGACACGCAAACGACGATCTCCGACGATTGGGCCTCGGCCCGGACGCGAACCTCACCTGCCTCCGGCGAGTACTTGACGGCGTTCGACAGCAGATTGGCGACGACCTGAGTCAGGCGCTGTTCGTCGCCGCGCACGATCGGCAGGTCGGGAGGCAGGGTCAGCGAAAAGCGCCGCGTCGGCGACTGGGTCCGGAAGCGGGTCACCAGGCGCTCGAGCAAGGGGCCGAGGGCGACATCTCCTAGGTCGAGCGCCAGGGCGCCGGCCTGCAGGCGCGAGGCGTCGAGCAGGTCGTCGATCAGACGCGCTAGGCGGTCGGCCTCGTCCTCGATGACCGCCAGGCTGTCGCGTACGACGTCCGGGTCCCAGGCGGCATCGTCGCGCCGCAGCGTCCCGACGTAGCCCTTGATCAAAGCCACCGGGGTGCGCAACTCGTGGCTGACGATCGAGATGAACGTGCTCTTCAGTTCCTCCGCCTCGCGGAAGCGAGTGATGTCGCGCAGGTTGGCGACGATCGAGACCAGCCGGCCCTCCGGCGAGACGATGGGGGCGTAGGTGATGCCGACGCTCACCCCGCCGCCTTCGCGTCGAAGCAGGTCGCCCTCGATGTAGAGGGTCGCCTGAGGAGAAAGCGGCCAGCCGTCGGCCTCCGCCTGTTCCAGGGTGGGCCCGGGCTCGCGGCGCAGCCAGCGCAGAACCTCCTCCTGGGGCCGGCCGACGGCCTCGTCGGCGCTATAGCCTGTCAGCCGTCCGCAGGCCGGGTTGAACCGCAGGATCCGATGCTGCGGGTCGAGCAGCAAGATCCCATCGGCCGAGGATTCGAGAACGGCGTCGAGGTACTGGTTCTGGCGGTGGACCTCGGTGTACAGGCTGGCATTGTTGACGGCGATCGCCGCCTGAGAGGCGAAGGCCTGGAGCAGACTCCGGTCTTCGGCCGAGTAGGTACCCTCGTACGAGCGGAAGACGAAGATGACCCCCGCCACCCGGCCTCGCGCGATCATCGGCAGGCCGACGCCGTTGAGCAGGCCCATCGTCGCGGCGCGGGTGATCCGCTGCAGGCGCCGATTGACCTCCGGTAGGGCGAAGCGCGCCGGGTCTCCCTGATCGGGGATATCGCTCAGCAGGGGATCGAGCTCCCGCAGGAACTCCTGGCGGATGCCGTAGGAGGCGGCCAGGCGCCAACCGCCGCCGTCGCCGCGCAGGGCGACCAGGCTGGCATGGCTCGACAAGAGCTGAGAAGCGGCGCGCAGAATCCTGGCCAGCACCGTGGTGAGATCGAGCTCTTCGCTGATCAGCCGATTGATGGCGAGCAGTTCGTCGCGCTGGCGAACGCGGTAGTCGGGCAGCATGGTCTAGCGAGCCGGCCAGGCGATCATGGAGGCGTCACGCGCCGCGGCGGAATGGAGGCTGAGCGGAGATGGAACGGCCCAGGTGCCTCCGGCCATCCAGGCGCGCCGTTTCAGTCCAGACCTTGCGCTTCGGCCTCACCGATGGCCGTGTCGAGGATCTGCAGGCCTTCGTCGAGCAGCCGGCGCGGAATATTGAGCGGCGGCGAGACCCGGACGGCGCTCTCGCCGCAGCCGAGCACGAGCAGGCCGTGTCCGAAGGCCCGATCGAGGATGCGGTCGCGCAGCTTGTGGGCATATTCCTTCGTCTGTCGATCCTTGACGAATTCGACGCCGAGCATCAACCCTTTGCCGCGCACGTGGCCGATACTGGGGTGACGACATTGCATCTCGGCCAGGGCGTCGAGGGCGAAGGAGCCCTGCTCGAGGGCATTCTGCATCATCCCGTCCTCGATCAAGTCGATCGTCGCCGATGCGGCGACGCACGCCAGCGGGTTCCCTCCATAAGTGTTGCCGTGGGCGCCCTGCGGCCAATCCATGACGCTGGCGCGGGCGATGGTGGCCCCCAGGGGGACGCCGGAGGCGATCCCTTTGGCGGCGCAGACAATGTCCGGTTCCACGCCCCAGTTCTCCACCGCCCACCACTTGCCGGTGCGGCCCATTCCGCTCTGGACTTCGTCGACGATGAGCAGGATGCCGTACTTGTCGCACAGCCGGCGCAAGGCCGGGAAGAAACCGTCGGGCGGGACGATGTAACCTCCTTCGCCTTGAATCGGTTCGACCAGGATCGCCGCACACTCGTCCGGGGGTACGGCCCGCGCCAGGACCACCTCCTCGATGTAACGGACGACGGTCTCCCCATAATCGCCGCCGTCGAACGCCAGCACGGGGCGGTAAGGATCGGGAAAGGGGACGTGGGCCACGCCGCCCATCACCGGCATGAAGCCCTGGCGCTGCGCCGGCTTGCTCGAGGTGAACGCCAGCGCTCCCATCGTGCGGCCGTGAAAGCCGCCGTAGAAGCCGATGAACTGCGTCCGACCGGTATGGTGCCGGGCCAGTTTGATCGCCGCCTCGACGGCCTCCGCACCCGAGTTTCCCAGGAAAACCATCGCCGGCTCGCGGAAAGGGGCGATGCCCGCCAGCCGCTCGGACAGGTGGACCCAGGCCGGATGGTAGTAGTCGGAGGAGATATGCAGGAACTTCTGGGCCTGGGCGGTGACGGCCTCGACGACCTTGGGGTGGCTGTGACCGGTGGAACAGACGGCGATCCCGGCGGCCAGGTCGACGAAGCGGTTGCCGTCGACGTCCCAGACTTCCGAGCCCTTCCCATGGTCCATGACGAATGGGGTGGCCCGCGGATAGGAGGGCGAAACGACCGCCCGGTCGCGGTCCAGCACTTCGCGGGCTTTCGGGCCCGGCAGATTATGGGTCTTCACGGAATCGGACCTCCTGGGTCTAGCTTCTATCCTTGATGCCGAAGCCCCGACGAGCGGGGCGACCGTGCGGGGCGAGGCCGACCGCGGGGCGGCGGCCTGGGAGCGAAGAATTATAGCATTGGCGCTTTGTCGGCCGCCTCTTCCGGTGTATATAGAATGAGGAGATCCCCTCCGCACGCCTCGAAGGAGAAGCGACATGGACGATCGGCCCTGGCTTAAGCGCTACGACCCCGGCGTTCCCCACCATATCGACGTGCCGCCCATCCCGCTCCATCATTTCCTGGAAGCCTCCGCCCGAACCTACGGGAGCCGCCCCTGCGCGATCTTCAAAGGCCACGTCGTGACCTACGCCGAGATGGATGAGCTGACCGATCGGCTGGCGGCCGGCCTGGCGGCCCTCGGGGTGAAGAAGGGCGACCCGGTAGGGATCTTCATGCCGAACTCGGCGCAATTCGTGATGGCCTTCTACGCCATCCTCAAGGCCGGCGGCGTCGTCGTCGCCACCAACCCGCTGTACTCGGCGCGCGAGATCGAGCACCAGTTGAACGACGCCGGCATCGAAATCATGCTGGTGATGAGCAACTTCTACAACCTGGTCAAGGGCGTCCAGCCCAAGACCCGCTTGCGGCGGTTGGTGGTCACCAATATCAAGGAATATCTGCCGGGCCTGATGCGGACGCTGTTCACGCTGCTGAAAGAGAAGAAAGGCGGCCATCGTGTGGCCCTGGCAGAAGGCGACCTGTGGCTGCAGGATGTACTCGGCCGGCACGAGCGCCGTGAGCGGCCGGCCCTTGAGATCGGGCCGGAGGACGTGGCGCTCTTCCAGTACAGCGGCGGGACCACCGGGCTGTCCAAGGCGGCGGTGGCGACGCACCGCAACCTGGTCGCCAATACCCTCCAGATCCACAGCTGGATGACCCAATGCCGGGACGGCGAGGAGATCGTCTTGATGGCGATCCCGATGTTCCACGTCTACGGGATGGTCGCCGGGATGTCCTTTGCCGTCCGCAGCGGCGCCTCGATGGTCATGATCCCCAATCCACGCGACTTGAAGGACGTACTCGAAAACATCGACAAGGTTCAACCGACGGTCTTCCCCGGCGTCCCGACCATGTACAACGCCATCAACAACCACCCCGACGTCGCCGCCGGCAAGTACAAGCTGACCTCGATCAAGGCGTGCATCTCCGGCTCGGCGCCTCTCCTGCGGGAGACCAAAGACCGCTTCGAGGCGTTGACGGGCGGCAAGTTGGTGGAAGGCTTCGGTCTGTCAGAGGCTCCGACGGCGACGCACTGCAACCCGTTGCTCGGCGAGAACCGCTCCGGATCGATCGGGCTGCCCTTTCCCGACGTCGACTGCCGCATCATCTCGCTGGATGACGGAGTGACCGTGCTGGCGGCGGGAGAGATCGGGGAACTCGCCATTCGGTCGCCGAACGTCATGCGCGGCTACCACAACATGCCGACGGAGACGACCAATTCGCTGCGTGACGGCTGGCTCTTCACCGGCGACATCGCCCGGATGGACCCGGACGGCTACTTCTACATCGTCGACCGCAAGAAGGAACTGATCAAACCGGGCGGTTTCCAGGTTTGGCCGCGCGAGGTCGAGGAGGAGATCGCCAAGAACCCGAAAGTGCTCGACGTCGGCGTGGCCGGTATCCCGGACGCCTACCGCGGCGAAACCGTCAAGGCCTGGGTGGTGGTACGCCCGGGTGAGACGTTGACGGAGGAAGAGGTCAGGGCCTGGTGTAAGGAGAGGATGGCGGTGTTCAAGGTGCCGACCCAGGTCGAGTTCCGGGCCGAACTGCCCAAGACGACGGTTGGGAAGATCCTGCGGCGCGAGCTGGTCCGCCAGGACAAGGAGAAGCAACCGGCGTAGGCCTTCACCCGGCCCAGCGAACCCACACCCCTCACCCCTGACTCCTCTCCCGCATGGGAACGATTTGCTCGAGGGCCACCGGGGCGGGAGAGGGGGAGGTTCTTCTGAAAGGAGCTGGGGCGGCTTTGCCGCCCCCTCTCCTTTCGTACTCGTCCCTGCAGACTTCCTTCGGGAGAGAAGGGCATGGAGTGGGGGAAAGATGCGGCGCGCCCTCGTGCGCCAGGACAAATCCCCGTCATCCCCACCCCCTTCCTCCTCCCCGTAGCGCGCGCTTTCACAGTCGAGCAAGTCGGCCGGGGAGGGGGTTGATCTTTTGAAGAGAGGGTAGGGGTGGCTCTGCCACCGCTACCCTCTCTTCAATATGCTCTCCCTCCCCCGCAATGCACGGGTTTCGCCCAGTTCGCTCGCGCGGGGGAGGGGAAGGGGTGGGGGCAGAGGGGTTCGGAGGAATGAAGAAGAAAGGGCCGCGCAAGCGGCCCTTCTTGAAATACCAAGGGAAGGACACGATCAGGCCGGCGTCGCCTGCGGCATCGGGATCGGCGTGCCGCTGACCTTCGGCTCGACCGGCTGGTCGAAGATCCTGACAAACTCCTCGCTGTCGAGCGTCTCGACCTCGATCAGGCGACGGGCGATATTGTCGAGCTGAACCCGGTACTGATTGAGAACGCGCCGCGCTCGAGCATAGGACTCGTCGACCAGCGTCCGGACGGCGGTGTCGATGCGCTCGGCGACGGTCTCCGAGTAGTCGCGCTGCTCCGAGATCTCGCGCCCCAGGAAAATCAGCTCCTCTTTCTGTCCATAGGTCAGCGGGCCGAGGTCCGCGCTCATCCCCAGGCGGGTGACCATATTGCGCGCCAGGCGCGTCACCCGTTCCAGGTC
>Ga0209002_10003521_pt1 | contig 12454 bp, 15 predicted proteins | sample Rifsed16ft2_FD_184010 | JGI IMG/M metagenome (GOLD analysis project Ga0209002, IMG submission 184010) | Soil microbial communities from Rifle, Colorado, USA - sediment 16ft 2 (version 2) | ecosystem: Environmental > Terrestrial > Deep subsurface > Rock core/Sediment | place: Rifle, Colorado...
TCAGAGAGCCACGGGGAAAGTCGCTCGCGCAGCACCCGGAGGGCTCTGCCCATCTGGGTCTCGACCGTCTTGATCGAGATGCCCAGCACCTGCGCGATCTCGGCGTACTTGAGGCCGTGCCCTCGGCTCAGTTCGAACACCTCGCGGCAGCGCTCGGGGAGATCGCTCACCGCGCGCGCGACCGCCGCACTCAGCTCCTGCTCCGCGAGGTCCTGATCGGCGCTCGGCGCGGCCCCCGTCCCCGGAGCCTCCGGACGAACCCGTTCCGCCACCCGCCGGTGGCGGATCTGGTTCAACGCCCGGTTGCGCGTGGCCCGCAGCAGGTACGCCCGAAGCGAGGTCTCCAGAACGATCTCCTGCCGCCGCCGCCACAGCTCCAGCATGACGTCCTGCGCGGCGTCCTCGGCCGGCTCCCGGGCCCGGAGTATAGCCTCGGCAAACCCCACCAGCTGGGGGTAGTGCGAGCGGAACACGACTTCGAACGCCTCCTGGTCACCGGCACGAAGACGGTCAAGCAGCTCACGGTCACTGGCAACCGCGGGCCGCGCGGGAAAGGCCGGGTCGGGCAATGCTGGGTGGCAACCTGTCGCGGGACGCCCTAACCTACCCCGGAGCCGGGAGAGCAGCAACGCGCCAGCCGGTAGGGGTAGGAGCCGCCTGGGGTGTCCAATAGGTATGACCCGCGAACCTGCACCGCTCGAGTCGCCGTTCGGCGAGGACGTCTGGGACGTCCTGGCCCGCTACCTATCGAACGAGAGCCCGCCGGAAGAGTCCGCCGCCGTGCGCCGGTGGCTGACCGAAGACCCCCGGCGCGAGCGGCTGCTTGGTGCGCTCGAGCGGTCTCTCCAGAGCCTGGCATTTCAGCCGCCGGCGGACCTCGACGTCGAGGCCGCCTATCGCCGCGTCTGGGCCCGCATGCGGCAGCCCCAGGTGCGGTCGATCATGCGCAAGCGGTGGCTCGTCATGGGGTTACGTGCCGCCGCCGCGGTCGCGATTGTGTTCGGCGCCACAGTGTTCTGGCGGCGGACCCGGGTAGATTCGGATGGGCACATTCTGGCGACCGCACCGCGGACCTACGTCACCCCCGTAGGTCAGACCGATTCCGTGCGCCTCCCGGACGGGAGTCGCGTGGTGCTCGGTCCGGCGAGCCGGCTAACGCTGGCGGCGGACTACGGGCGCACCCGGCGCGACGCCCAGCTCGCCGGCCAGGCCCTGTTCGATGTGCTCCATGATCCCGTGCGCCCCTTCGCCGTTCGGGTGGGACGGGCGGTGATCCAGGATCTGGGGACGACGTTCGCAGTGCGAGATGATGGAGGCCTGGTGCACGTCGTGGTCACGTCCGGGTCGGTGCTGCTACAAGACACGCTCCGCCAAAAGCTGCGGGCTCCCGGGTCGGGCGCGGGCCTGGTCCTCAAGGCGGGAGACCGCGGCACGTTGGGGCCCCAAGGCGAAACCGTCGCTGAACCCGCGGCCGCGACTTCGGATGACCTGGCGTGGACCACCGGCCGCCTGGTGTTCAACCACGCTCCGCTGCCGGTCGTCGCGGCCGAGCTCCGGCGGTGGTACGGGATCGAGCTTCAAATCACCGACCGGAAGCTGGCGGGCCGGCACCTGACCGCTTCGTTCGCGGGCGAGTCCCTTCCCGAGGTGCTCAGCATCATCGGTCTGGCGCTGGGCGCGGAGATCGAGCGCCGCGGCGACACGGCGGTGGTGCGCGGCAGGTAGAAGGGGAATTCGGAGCCGTGCATCCGGTCCGGTGCGTCCTGATTGCCCTGGCATGCTGCGCGCCCTTCGGGGCGGCGTGGGCCGGCGGCTCGCCCCCGTGCGCGTCGCGCTCGGGTCTCCGCCCCGTGTCGCTGGGGATCGACCCGCCCGCGCCACTCGGCCGGCGGGTTTCCTTCCACGCCAGCGAGATCTCGCTCAAGGAAGCGTTGGACCGGCTGGCCGCGGCGGCCGGGGTACGGCTCACCTATAGCGCGGAGACGCTCCCGCTGGACCAGCGGGTGTGCGTCTCGCTCGATTCCGCCTCCATCAAAGACGTGCTGGCCGCCTTGCTGGAGGACGCGGCCCAACCGGTCGCCGCCGGCCCTGACCACATCGTGCTCGCGCCTCGAGTCGCGCCGACCTCAAGGCCGCCGATCACGCTCGACCGCATCGTCGTCACCGGGAGCGCGGCGGGCGCCGCCCAGAAGCCGCTGTCGGTGGCGCTGAGCGTGGTAGACGGCCGGCAGCTCGCCGAGGGGGCCGTCGGCACGCTGTCGCAGGCGCTGAACGGGGCCGTCCCCGGACTCTGGATGTGGAGCCAGTCGCCCACTTCGTTCCTGGCCCAGTATGGCAGCGTCCGTGGCGCCAGCTCGTTCGGGCTCTCCTATCCCAAGGTCTACGTGGACGGGATCGAGGTGGCCAATCCGCTGCTGATCACCCGGGTGAACCCCGAGGCCATTGACCGGATCGAGGCGATCAGCGGCCCCCAGGGCGCGGCCCTGTACGGTGCGGACGCGATCAGCGGCGTCACCAACATCGTGTTGCGCCACGAAAGCCCCGACGATGGCGGCCAGCGCGCCCGCCTGCGCACCGGGGTCCGTGTCGCCGGAAGCCGTTATTCCTCCAACCCCACGCTGGGACAGGAACACGGGCTCAGCCTGCGGGTCGGCTCCAACACCCGGTCGGCGGGCCTCGACGCGGACCTGGGCACCAGCGGCGCGTTCATTCCGGACGCGGGCGCCCGCCAGATCAACGCCAGCGCCAGCGCGCGGGCGGTGGGCGCCAGGACCATCGTCACGGGCACGCTGCGGTTCGTGAGCGGGGAGGCCGGAACGCCGGCGAGCCCGCTCCTGCCCGCGTTGCCCAGAGAGGTGGCCGACAACGCCATCTCCCCGACCCAGTCTATCGAGCAGCACACCGTGGGGCTGAACCTCAAGGTTCTGCCCACCGACTGGTGGACCCAGTCGCTGGTGCTCGGCGTGGACGGCTACGGGTTGAACGGCGTCCCGGACGAGCGGACCCCCATCCCCTCGGTGGCGGACGCCGCGCTGATCGCCGCCCGCGGGGGAGCCAACCGGGGCATGGCCCGCTGGAGCAGCGTGCTGCGGGTAGGCCGGGGGACGCGGGCGGCGGGCGATCTCACCCTGCTGGCCGAGCACTCGCTGCTCTACCAATGGTCGGCCCCGGCATCCAGCGGGACCAAGCAAACCGTTGCGGCCGCGGCGCCGCCGGGGACCTGGCGGAACAACAGCGGTTTCGGCGGGCAGGTAAACGCCGCCCTGTTCGGCCAGGTGTTCCTGACCGGGGGTCTCCGGTTCGAGCGGGCCACCAACGTCCTGGGACTCTCGCAGCTCCCCATGCTCGGCGCCGCGTGGATCCTGGGGGCCGGCCCCGTGACGCTCAAGCTGCGGGGCGCGTACGGGAAAGGGATCCGCTGGCCGCAGACCACGGTGCGGGAGACGCTCCGCGAGTGGAATCACGAGGTGAACACCGATTCCCTCGCGCCGGAGCAGCAGTCCGGCGTGGAAGGCGGCGTGGATCTCGTCGTGGCTCGGGCGCTCACGCTGCACGTCACCCGCTTCGACCAGCTGGCAAGAGGTTTGATTCAGCGGGTGGGTGTCCCGTACGACACGGTGCTCGCCAACGGTGAGGTGAAGCGCCGGATCGCCTACCGGTTGCAGAACGTGGGAGAGATCACCAACCGCGGGTGGGAGCTCCAGGGAGTGGCCCGCCAGGGTCCGCTGGCCATCGCCGGCACGCTGTCCCTGGTGGACAGCCGCGTCCGCAAAGTCGCCGCCACCTACACCGGCGATCTCAAGGCCGGAGACCGGATGCTGGACGTCCCGGCGCGCACGCTCGCTCTCAGCGCCACCTGGTCCGCGGCCCGCTGGTCGGCCACAGTGGGCGCCTCCCGGGCCCAGGACTGGGTCTACTATGACCGTCTGACGCTGGCCGCGTTGTACACAGCCGGCAATCGCAACTTGACCGGGCCGGCGCTCCGCCGCTACTGGCTCACCTATCCGGGCGTCACCCGCCTCCGTGCGGCGGTGACGTCCGACCTCCTCTACGGCTTCTCGCTCTCGCTCGCCGGGGAGAACCTGCTGGATCAGCAGACCGGCGAACCGGACAACGTCACGGTCCTCCCCGGCCGGACCATCGTGCTCGCGCTCCGCAGGGTGTTCTAGCGGCTCGTCGCGGTTGGTGACGCGCATCACCATGATGTTTCCAGGGCTTCGTCAGGGGGAGATGGTCCCTCGGGTGTCTCATCCTCGAGGACCGAAGACCCTGACGTTCGCAAGGAGGAAGTCATGAAGCAGCTCACAGTGGTCGCGATGCTGGGCGCGCTCGCGCTGGCGGGGTGTAGCGAGGGTTTGGCGCCCACCGCCACGGAGTCGGCGCCCCTCACGCCGGGCACGCCCGCGACGCAGCAGACCGCGGCGGCGGTGTTGGCGGTGCTGGACCAGTCCGGCTGGTCGGCGATGGATTTCGGCGCGGTCGGCGCCAGCAACGAGTTCCAGAACGACGGTGTGGCGGGAGCCAGCGTCTACCGAGCCGCCGCAGCCACCGTATCGGTGCCGGAGTTCTGGGGACGCCTGCGGGGCGACCCGGTCACCAAGGTGCGCACCGTGACCGAGCAGGGCGATACCGCGTGGGCCTCGATCCAGGTGGACTACAACGGCGCCTTTCTGCTGGATCTCACCCCCGGCGATAACCGGCTGGACGTCACTTCCAAGCCGCTGGTGGAGAGCATGATTCAGCAGGCGCGCTTCTTGAAGATGGCCGGCGGCGAAAAAGAACGGGCTCACTGGGCCCTGGTGGGCATCACCCCGCAGCAATACCTCGCCACCGACCCGGCCCGGCGGACCGTGAAGATCACCCAGGTCACGGTGAGTGTGAACGGGGTGATAAAGATCGACGTGACCGACCCCACCGCGTTCGCCAAGGTGCTGCAGAACGCCGGGAAGGGCGACGAAGTGCCCGCGTTCCACAAGGGGGACACCGTCAAGGTGGTGGTCAAGGTGGCCAATACCACGGGGACCAATAACACGCCGCCCACGTTCGCGTTCTTGAGCTCGTTCCACGCCGATCCCAACGGCCTGGGCTGGCGGCGGATGCGGATGGAGGACCAAGGCGATGGGACGTTCAGCCTGCGCTGGGTGGTGCAGCAGCGGGGGCGCGAGCGCGTGATCGTCGAGGCGTTGGACGCCCAGTCGTTCGTGACGCCCACGGCCGACGATTACCGCGCCAACGTCTGGGGCATTCCCTACATGATTCAGTGAGCCATCGGCCTTAGACGCCCCACACTAGCTCGGCTCAGCCCGGCGCACCGGCCCTCCGGTACGCCGGGCTTGGCGTGCATCACGCGACGAGGCAGCCTGCCACCTTTGAGCGGAGCGCTGGTTAGAGACGGCATCATGTTCGGCAGCCGCTTCATTGGTTCGAACTCCTCCAAGCCAGAGTCTTGCGACTCACGGAATGATCCGAACTGTGATTCTCTGCGTGGGACGTCCGGTCACTGCAATCACGATATCAGCGGAGCCTGGAGGCCGCCCACCCAAAAAATGGAACCCGAACCCAAGCGAACCGTCGCCGACCGCGTTTTGGTGGATCTCCTGCAGCGGTGGAACTGCCTGGCCGAGTTCCGCGGTCGCGCCACCAAACGTGTCAAGACTGATGTGCGCCGCCGTCCCAGCCGGCAAGGGCGGTTGGTACTCGATGCGTACCGCGACGACGTCGCAGACCTTGGCGGTATGAAAGCTGGTCTGGGGATAGGTGTCTGACGGGTAGTTCTGAAAGATCGCGACCGCCTGCCGTGCTTCGGCGCCGCCACCTCCCGAAGGTGGACGGCCGTCGCACCCATTCATCATGCAGAGCAGCGCAAGCATAAGCGCACGTCGCTCGAGGGGAGGATGCGAGGGCACGGCCCCAGCCGAGTCATGAACCGCCAATATCACGGCGCCCAGCGAAGAAAACCGACGCAGACCGACCATGGAGACCCTCATATGCCAGCTTCAGGTGGAGCCTTTACAACGTGCGCCATAGTACTGCTACGCCGACGGTGCATAGAATCCCGAAGTAGAGGAGGAGAGTGCTTGCAACGTCTCTATGCGCCGAGCTGGCTGGCCAAGTCGTTGAAGTCCTTCGCCGAAATGTCGACCGGTGAGTCCGCTTTCAGGTCAGGCTTCCCATTCGGCCCAAACTCAAGCAGCCTCATCACGAACGCTGTCCTCAGCCCCACATCCTTGGCTGCGCGCAGATCGCCGGAATGGGCCGCCACCATCATGACTTCGGCAGGCTTGAGGTCGAGAATGTCTGCGGCGGACTGGTAGACCTCGCGGTCGGGCTTGTAGTGGCGAACGAGCTCGGCCCCCAGAATGCAGTCCCACGGTAACCCCGAATGTTTCGCCATGGCCGTCATCAACGAGATGTTGCCATTCGAGAGGGGCGCGATCGTAAACCTCTTCTTCAACCGTGTCAGTCCAGCAACTGCGTCCGGCCATGGTCGCAACCGATGCCAGGCACGATTAAGCGCGTCGGTTTCGGCCTCAGAAAGCCCCGTGATGCCGAAGTCGATGAGGATCTTGTCCAGGGTCATCCGATGGAGGCGATCGAGCTTGGTCCAGGGCAGCTCACCCGTTCCGACACGGTCCATGCTCGGACGGTACCCGGCACGCCAGGCGTCGGCGAACTTCGCCCCGTCCACGGTCAGGCCCTTCCGCCTCGCCAGCTCCTCTATCTCCTGCATGACGGATGTGCGCCAGTCGACGACAGTGCCGAAGGTATCGAAGACAAGCGCCTTGACCGATGCCACCTGAGGATTCGACCGCCCGCTGCTTTGAGCGATGCCCGACGCGGTCGCGCGGCCGGCCCTGGACTCTGCGCCGATCATCGCCAGGGCGCCCGCAGAAACTCGCGGCGCGAAGGTATGACACAACGACGGAGCATGATTCCTCCTCTTTCGACACTGCCGAATAATGTGCCTAGGTCAACCCAACGGATCGGGGCTGACCTGCGGCCGCTGATCATGGGATCAAGATTCCTTGGAAAGGGGCGGCCGCCAGGTCCAGCCGCAAGTTAACCCGCCCCCTGCGAGATCGCCGCGGGTGCAGTGCCCCGCGGTCGGCCGATCGAGCGTTGCGGAGGGAGAGGAGCCCCGTCACGATGACCGCCGTGTGGAGGAAGATCCAGATTGCATAGGTCGTCACATCGTACCCTCGTGCGAGCATGTAGATGTCGTCTGCAATGCCCCGCGCCAGTTCGATCGCAATGACGGCCCAGACCAAGGCAATCGCCTGCCCAGGTGCGTGGGAGGCAATCAGCAACACCGCGCCGATAGCGCCGACTTCAAGCCCAAACGTAACCCATGTGTCTACCAGGAAGCTGGCCGTGAGGTCACCTGCGGCAGCCTGAGCCAATGCGCCCTGGGGTCCAACGGCGCGGATGGGTGCCCGGACGAAGACCATCATCACGAATTGGAGCAGATAGAACACCCCGACGATACGCATCCACCACGTGAGTCTCGTCATATGAGATGCTCCTGGGCCTCAAGGCCTCGAAGGGGCGGCGATCCAAGCGCGCCACTCGTCCCCGCCGGGGCCGGCGTCGGTCTGCGTCAGTCTCCGCAGCAAGGCCCGAGCGTCCTCGCGGACCGGTGCCTCCTCGGCCGTCGCGTAGGCGAGCAAGAGTTGACCTCCGTTCCGGAGCAGCCGAGGGGCCAACACCGGCTCGACACCCGTGACGTTGAGGGCCCGAATGAGCGTGGGGAGGAAGAACAGCCTGGTGCCGTCGAGTATGGCGCGGACCGACTCGACGTCGGCGCCCCAGTCGATCGGCCGTGGCGAGTAGTTGGTTAACTGCTCCAGGACTTGCGACGCCACGATTCCGACCCCCTCAGCGGGATCTCGAAGCGCGCGAACGATGGCTCGCCAGGCTCCGGGATCATCGGTGAAGCGGATCAGAGCCGCCGCCGCAACCTGTCGGTGGACGGGGTTGGCGTCCTGCTCAAGAAGCTGAAGCGCCTGGGTCTCGGTTCCCGTGCTCAGGGCAACCCACAGCGGCTCCACCCGGTCCAGACTGGAGCCGAAGCCGGCGAGAAAAGTGGCCGCGGAATCGGGTCGACCAGTCTGATGGAAGCGCCACGACAGAAGCGCCAATTCAAGAGACTGGGGCTGGGAGTCAGCGGCGGCGGCGAGCGGTGCCCAGTTCTTCGGCAGCTCGAGCGCTGCGGTGGGACGTGGGTTGTAGCGGACTCTCGCGGAGTCCCGCGGCTCGAGAACGGTGACGAGCGTGACCCGACGGTCGGGGAAGTACATGACCGACGCCTCGGGGAATCCCAACTGGCCTTTCAGCGTCACGGCGCATTGGTGGATTGCCTGGCCTGGCGCGAGCATCCGGAGGGTGTCGAGAAGCCGCTGGGGTGACCACGTGCTGAGTCCGATGAACTCCGTAGTGCCTGTTGAGTCGCGAACCACCTGCGCGTCAGCGGCGTTCGCCAACAGCACGATGAAGAGAGAGAGGGAAGCGTATCGGTCCGTCACTTGCCTTCCGCCGAGAGCAGTTCCCGGGCCCGCGCCGCATCTTGCGGCGCCACGAGCACTCTCGCCCCCCCGGTGGTGAAGCGGAGTTCCGGGTGAGCGTCGCCGGCGTCGTCAGCGGTGACCATGGCGCGAATGCCGGCAGCGGCCAAGGAGTTCTTAGCAAGCTCCGCCTCGGCCCGGGTCCGAAAGCTCGCAATAGAAACCAGGTCAGTCATGGTCGGTCCTATAACGGATTGCGGTTGGACTGCGGGCGCTCGCCGTTGGAGCGCCAGTTCCAAACCGCTTGAAGTCAGTCGGCCGGCCGAAAGAACCGGGCGAACAGGCGATCTCGCATCGCCTCGGATTGCGGGTGAATGGTGCTCCGCCGCGCGCGGCCTGAAGGGCCTGAAGGTGACGACTGAAGACCTGACCCGTGTAGTCGATGATGAGTTCTCGCAGGGGTTCTTGGGTGTGGTTCCGTGCTTGCGCCATCGTGGGTCCTTTGGGCCGAAAGAGGGCCGGCCGCGTTCCTTCACGACGTTCACCAGTTCCAACCGCCTGGTCAGGCGGCGCTCAATCAGCTTACCGCGTCGTTCGCGCGGGCGGAGCTGCCGGTGGAGCAAGCGCGCGTGCGTTGGGGGGAAGCATCACGAACGAATAACGTCCCCACACGTATGCGAGATCGTCGCGCCCGATGATCTCTACCGGCTCGAGGCGGAGGTCCGTCATGGGCGGAAAGGTCCGGGCCCATGCTTCGATTGCCGCGCGACCGCGCTGGGTAGGCGCGTTGGGCGGGAGGAACGCCGCGTCCTCCGTGAAGAAGGTCGGCCATGTTGGGCGGCGTTCTTTGCCATCCGAACCTTGACCAGCTTCCGTACCAGAGTAGCCGGAAGGGGACGGTCCGCCTGAAAATGAATGGTACCCTTGCTGGTCTCGTACTCCTTGAGCTCGTCTTTGTGGGCTTCCACCACGGCGCCTGGGTAGAACGCGCAGTGATTCGCAGATGCGCCAAACCACACGACTATTTTCCCGTCGAGGCGGAAGGCGGGGAGCTGATAGCTGATGCACTCTTCAGCTCTTGGCGCCGCGGCCCGGATTATCTTTCGCAGCCTCTCGAGTGCGGCTCGCTTGTCGTTGCTCAACGCCGCGAGGTACTCGTCCATGGTCTTGGTCTTAGCCTTGATCTTGGGCTTGGGTCCCATGGGCTTCCTCTCCCTCACACGTGACTGGGCGGCGACGTTCAGCTGGCGCTCGGCGTGGGGCGCGGTGAGGCAACGAGCGCGTCGCCCGCAGCCCACAGCGTGACGAGCGCCAGCTCGATCCAGACAAGCGCTCGTGGCACTCCTAGCAACGGGGCATACGCGGCGAGCAACAGTGCCAGGACCGCCCAGGCAAGAAAGACTCGTCCCGCGTGAGCGCGGCGCTGCTCGAACTGACCCCAGCCGGGAACGAGGAAGCTCTGGAACGCAGCATTCCAGTTGAGCTCACTCCAAAGCATGACGGATCTCCCAGACCGGCGTTCACGTTCCAGTCTAGGAGTAATCGCGGGGTTTGTCGAGACTCCAGGGCGGATAGCGCGGCACCGTACTCGGAAGAGTTGTCAGCGGCTCTCCATCAACGCAACGGTGCGGGGGGATGGGTTCCGGTGGCTGCCTGCTAACGGCTTCGCGTCCTGCTGCGAGCATAGCGGTCAGCGCTTGGAATCCACCAGGGCCTGGTAGACGAGCGCCGGGAACTTGGTTCTTACATCCGCCCGATTGGGGAGCTGATTGATCATGAACACCGCGACGAGGCGCTCCCTGGGATCGACGAAGTACGCGCTGCCGTATGCGCCGCCCCACCCGAACGTCCCGACGGAGTTCATGCCCTTGGCCCCGTAACGGTCTACCGTCTCGAAACCGAACCCGTATCCAAGTCCATTAATGCTATATAGGACGCCGATCTGGTTCGTCGTCATCAGCTCCACGGTATGCGGTGCCAGCACGCGCACGGGACCCAGCGCGCCTCCATTGCGCATCGCCTCGAGAAAACGCGCGTAGTCGCGCGCCGTCGAGACGAGCCCGGCGCCGCCGGCGTAGCTCCGCCGCGGACCATCCACGTAGTGGCCCTGCCCTTGCGCGCCGTCGGCCGCCCGCACTGCGTGGTTGGTGGAATCGCTGGCGTACACGGCGACGAGCCGGTGGCGCTTCTCCGGCGGCAGGAAGAAATGCGTGTCCGTCATACCGAGAGGGCCGGTGATCCGCGCTCGGACCAGGTCATCGAGCGACATCCCCGAGGCACGTTCGGCCACGCACCCGAGGATGTCCGTGTTGTAACCGTACACGAACGATTCTCCCGGTTGAGCGACGAAGGGGAGGGTGCCCAGACGTGCCATGGTCTCGCAGATCGGCTCGTCCTTGTCCGCGGTGTACCAACCGAAACCCGCGGCCGGCCCCAGACCTTGCGCCTGATAGAGAGACGCGACCAGCGAGTCTGTACCATAGGAGATCCCCGCGGTGTGGGTGAGGAGATCGGCCAGAAGGATCGCGCGCTTCGCCGGGATGATTGCGCGCCCGGTGTCAGTCCTCATGACGACTGTGGTTCGGCCGAATGCAGGGATGTATCGGCTCACCGGATCAGTCACTGCCACCTTGCCCTCCTCCACCAGCGAGAGCAACGCGGCGCTCGTGATTGCCTTTGACTGCGAGGCGATCCGGAAGATCGCGTCAGTCCCCATGCGGCGGCCAGCTTCCTTGTCCGCCCACCCGAACGCGCGCTCGTAGGCGACCCGGCCGTCGCGCATCACTAGCACCACGGCGCCCACGATGCGGCTGGAGTCCACCGCTAGGCGCATGAAGCTGTCGATGCGCGAAAGACGATCCGGGGCGAAGCCCAGCTGCGACGGTGGCGGAGCGGCCGTAGGGCGTTGCGCGGCGGCCGGGAAGGCCAGCAGTGCGGCGGCCGCTGCAGCGCGCGCGAATGAGAGGGCGATGCGCATTGGAGTGCGGCTCGTTGGGGAGAGCCTCGGGCAGGGGAGTACCACCGGCTCGGCTGCACAAACCCAGGCGATCACCTGGTCGGCGGCTGAGGCTTCTTTGCCGCATGCGATGACGCGATTCATGCGGACTTCGCGGCGCGTGAACGCGCCGCCGGGCCGATCCAACTCTGGCTTTCTAGGTTCCGACATGGACTCCGATCAGTCTAGCCTTCACTCAGGACCTGCGTGGGCGAAGCCCAACCTGCCGGCGACTGGCCGGCGTCGCACAAACATACGACTTCCTTTATCGGACGCGACGGCGCCAGCCGTCGCTCGGGCGCTCGCCGTTGCAACACCCGTCATGGCCGTTTCCGGGTTATGCCGCCACCTCCGGTGGCTTGGATTCCCGGCCCGATGCAGGCCCGTGAACCATCACGAACCACACGGCAGCGGCGTAGACGAGCAGCTGTACCTCAAGCTCGCCGCGCGTCACGTGCACTGCGAAGCCACCGACCAGCACGATGAGAAGTGCTATGGCGCCGACGCGCAGCGTCTGCGGAATCAGAAAGAGGAGGGCACCGATCCCCTCAACCGCAATGACGAATCCCAGGTGAAGGTCTGGACCCCCGTGCTCGCGCATCGCATGCAGGAAGGTTTGAAGAGTCGCCACCATCAGGCCTAGGCCGAGGGCTGCATGCAAGACGATGAACGCTCGGCGTACGTTATGAGCTGGCATGGCTTAGCCTCGAAGTGAAGAGAACGGTGGTGGCACAATTGTTTGGAACTGAGCCGCGGCCGTCATGCCCGCCGCCACACAAGCTCAATGCTTCCTTCTCGGCCGCGTCGGCGCCAGCCGACGCTCCGGGCGCTCGGCCATTTGAGCGCCCGGCGGCTCCAATTCCAGGTTAGGCCGCCCCCCGCTAGTACACGAAGGGAATCAGCCGCTTGCGCGTGCGCATGAAGCGCTCGTAGGGCTCCCCGATCGCGGCCAGCAGGG
>Ga0209002_10003526_pt1 | contig 12442 bp, 12 predicted proteins | sample Rifsed16ft2_FD_184010 | JGI IMG/M metagenome (GOLD analysis project Ga0209002, IMG submission 184010) | Soil microbial communities from Rifle, Colorado, USA - sediment 16ft 2 (version 2) | ecosystem: Environmental > Terrestrial > Deep subsurface > Rock core/Sediment | place: Rifle, Colorado...
CGGCCCGCGCGCTCGTGCCGCCCGGTTCGACAGAGACGGGCAAGTTCGAGGCAGGAGGCTTCTTCCAGCTCTACCTGACGAGCACCACGTCCATCCAGGACCTCGAGGCCTTCTGGGACCAGAAGATCCCCAGCCTGGGCATGACGGTCGCGGGCAAGTTCACCGCCGAGGGAACCCTCACCTACTCCATCACCAATCCGGACGGCGGGGTCGTCGCCAGCCCCGACTCGGCCAGCGGTGGGGTGGTGATCGTCATCGCTCTCGGAACGAGCAGCTGAGCGGAGGCCGCGCCGGGCGTCCACCCGAGGCCGCCTGGCGACTGATCGCGGCCGCTCGGCCTACACCGTGATGAGCTCGCGGTGCTCGCCCCAGGCGAGCCGCAGAGCGTCGCTGATCTCGCCCAGCGTGGCGTAGGCGCCCACGGCCTCGATCATCGCGGGCAGGAGGTTCTCCCCTCCCCGCGCGACATCGGCGAGCCGCCCCAGGCTCGCCTCCCATGCCCCCGGGTCGCGTTCGGCGCGTACCCGCCGAACGGTTTCGATCTGCCCGCGCTCCGCCTCGGGATCGATCCGCTGGAGCGGAGGCGCGCTCGCGCCGCCATCGACGTAGCGGTTGACCCCGACCACGACCCGCTCCCCGGCCTCGACCTCGCGCTGGACCCGGTACGCCGACTCCTGGATCTGGCGCTGCTGGTAGCCATGGGCCATGGCGGCCAGCGTCCCGCCCAGCGCGTCGATCTCGTCGAGGTACTCCTGCGCCGCGCGCTCCACCTGGGTGGTCAGGGTCTCGACGAAGTAGCTGCCGGCCAGCGGGTCGGGCGTCTCGGTGACACCTGCCTCGTGGGCCAGGATCTGCTGGGTCCGCAGGGCGAGGCGCGCCGATTCCTCGGTCGGCAGTGCGAGCGCCTCGTCCCGGGCGTTCGTGTGCAGGCTCTGGGCGCCGCCGAGGACGGCGGCCAGGGCCTGGATGGTCGTGCGCACGACGTTGTTGTCGGTCGACTGGGCGGTCAGGCTCGAACCAGCCGTCTGCACGTGGAAGCGGCACATCATCGAGCGCGGATCGCGGGCCCCGAACCGGTCGCGCATGATCCGCGCCCACATCCGTCGCGCAGCCCGGAACTTGGCGACCTCCTCGAAGAGCTCGCTCCAGGCCGCGAAGAAGAAGCTCAGCCGACCGGCGAAGGCGTCGACATCGAGCCCGCGCGAGCGGGCGGCGTCCACGTAGGCGATGGCGTCGGCGAGGGTGAAAGCGAGCTCCTGGGCAGCGCTGGCACCCGCCTCGCGCATGTGGTATCCGCTGATCGAGATCGTGTTCCAGCGCGGCATCTCGGCGGCACAGAACTCGAAGATGTCGGTCACGAGGCGCATCGACGGCTCGGGCGGGTAAATGTACGTCCCCCGGGCGATGTACTCCTTGAGGATGTCGTTCTGGACCGTCCCGGCCAGGGCGCCCTTCGGGATCCCGCGCTTCTCGGCCGCGGCGACGTACAGTGCGAGGAGGATCGCCGCCGTCGCGTTGATGGTCATCGACGTCGAGATCTCGGCGAGTGGCAGGCCCTCGAGGAGGACCTCCATGTCGGCCAGTGAGGAGATCGGGACGCCCACCCGGCCGACCTCGCCAGCGGCCTGCGGCGCGTCGGAGTCGTAGCCCATCTGGGTGGGCAGGTCGAAGGCGACCGACAGGCCCGTCTGTCCGTGCTCGAGCAGGTAACGGAAGCGCCGGTTCGTCTCGGCCGCGGTGGCGAAGCCGGCGTACTGGCGCATGGTCCACAGGCGGCCCCGGTACATGGTCGCCTGGACGCCCCGAGCGAAGGGGTACTCGCCGGGATAGCCGAGATCGCGCGCCTCCTCGAACCCGGCGGCTGCCAGGTCCTCCACCGTGTACAGGTCGGCGACCTCGATGCCACTCGTCGTCTCGAAGCGGGCCCGCCGCTCCTCCGCCGCGGCGAGAGCCCGCGCTCGGGTCGTCGCGCGCCAGCGTTCCCGACCCGACCGCCTGCGTGAGCCGTCAGCGCCGTCGTCGACCTTCATGCCAGCTCCACCAGCGTGTCGCCGAGCTCGACCGTCTGGCCCGCGCTCACGACGACGCGGGCGATGGTACCCGTGCGCGGGGCACGAACGAGGTTCTCCATCTTCATCGCCTCGAGGGTCAGCAGCGCCTCGCCGGCCTCCACGGCCTGGCCCTCAGCGACGCGAACCGCGCCGATGCGGCCGGGGATGGGGGCGTGCACGAGCAACGGAGCGTGCGCGCGGAGGGCCGCGGCCCCGCGACGCGCGCGCTCACGCAGGGCGGCCCGTGCCGCCGGCTCGACGGCTACCTCGAAACGCCAGCCGTCGACCACGATCTCCATTCGGACGATGCCGCCGGGTTCGAGGGCGCCCTCCGTCCGGTCGACCATCCACAGCACGCGACGCCGGCCGAGCGCCGCACGGAGGACCCCCGATCCCGGTCCGGTGACCTCGAGCTCGCTGCCCGTCGGGGGCGCGATCTCGCGCGCGACCTCGCCACTGGTCACCCGGAGCGGGTCGCGTCCGATCACGGCCAACGCTCGGTGGCCTCGCGCCATCCTTCGTGCCTCCACGATCGTGACGGCTCATCGCCACGGGCCGACCGGGAGGACCGCTCCGACGTCGACGCGACTTCGCTCCAGGCCAGCAGCGCTGCCGCCAGGGCGGCGTCCTCGAGCGCCTGCGCGCGCAGCGGCCCGGGCTTCCACGACCGCTCGAGGTACCCGGTGTCCACCGGGCCCGCGGCGAAGCGAGGGTCGGCCACGACGTGGTGGAGGAAAGGCAGGCACGTCTGGATGCCGACCACCTCGAGCTCCTCGAGCGCCCGGCGGAGACGGGCGATCGAGATGCTGCGGTCGGGACCCCAGGCGAGGATCTTGGCCAGCAGCGAGTCGTAGGCGCCCGGGACGGTCGATCCGTTCTCGACGCCGCTGTCCACGCGGATGCCCGGTCCGCCGGGCTCGGACCAGCGAGCGATGCGGCCCGGCTGGGGACGGAAGCCGTCGGCGGGGTCCTCGGCGGTCAGGCGGACCTCGATGGCGTGCCCGTTCGGAGCCGCCGCCCGCTCGGCCGCCGCGAGCGCGGCGGGGGAGATCGAGCCACCGCCGGCGATCCGCAGCTGCTCGTGCACGAGATCGATCCCTGTCACGAGCTCGGTGACCCCGTGCTCGACCTGGAGTCGGGCGTTCACCTCGAGGAACCAGAAGTGACCTTCGCCGTCGAGGAGGAACTCGGCCGTCGCGGCGCTACGGAGACCGGCGGCGCGCCCGAGGGCCACCGCGAAGCCGTGCAGGGCGGTCCTCGCCTCCGCCTCCAGTCCCGGCGCCGGCGCTTCCTCCACGAGCTTCTGGTGCCGCCGCTGGATCGAGCATTCCCGTTCCCCGAGGGCGATTACGGTACGGCCGTCGCCGAGGAGCTGGACCTCGACGTGACGGGCGGGGCGGACCACCCGCTCGAGGTAGACAGATCCGTCTGCGAAGGCGGCCGCCGCTTCCCGTGACGCGGCCACGAGGGCCTCGGGAAGCTGCCGGACGTTCGCCACCTCGCGCATCCCACGTCCGCCCCCGCCCGCCGCGGCCTTCACGAGCACGGGGAAGCCGAGCTCGCGGGCCGCCGCGGCGATGGCCTCGACCTCGTCGGCGCGCTCGATGGGCGCCGGGGCAAGCGTCCCCGGGACGACCGGCACACCGGCGTCGCGGGCGAGGCGCCGCGCGGCAAGCTTGTCGCCGAGGAGCTCGAGGGTCGCTGGGTCGGGCCCCACGAAGGCGATTCCGGCCTCCGCGCAGGCGCGCGCGAGGACGGCCTGCTCGGAGAGGAACCCATACCCCGGATGGAGCGCCTGACAGCCCGTCTGCCGCGCCGCGCCGACGAGCGCCTCGACGCGCAGGTAGCTCTCGGCCGGATCGGTCGGACCGATCGGCACCGCCAGATCGGCGCGGCGGACGTGGAGCGCCGCGGCGTCGGCTTCGCTGAACACCGCCACCGCCTCCATGCCGAGTTCGTGACACGCGCGAATGAGGCGAACGGCGATCTCGCCCCGGTTGGCCACGAGCACGCGCGCGAACGGCGCCGCCATCACCGCGCTCCCGGAACGTCGTCGGCCATCGCCTCGGTTGATCCAAAGTTCATCGGATGCTGGCTGGCACTTGCGTCGATCGACACGCTGGCCGCAGCCTTGGCTGAACCGGTGGCTCCATCGAAGCGGTCGAATGCGCTGGCATCGCGTCGCGGTGCGCCGGTCGCGCGCGGACCGTCTTTGCGCAAAGACACCGCCGGCGCGTTCCGGTCGGGCATCCGCTCAGAGTGGGATGTTGCCGTGTTTCTTGGGCGGGTTGTGGTCGCGCTTGTCGGCGGCGAAGTCCAGCGCCCGGATGAGCCAGGGTCGCGTCTCGTGCGGTTCGATGACCGCATCGACATACCCGCGCGCGGCCGCGATGTACGGATGCGCGAACCGTTGCTCGTACTCCCCGACGAGACGCACACGTTCCGCCTCCGGGTCGGCGGCGCGGGCGATCTCGTCGCGGAAGATCACGTTGACCGCACCCTCGACGCCCATCACTGCGATCTCGGCCGTCGGCCACGCGACGTTGAAGTCGCCGCGGATGTGCTTTGAGCTCATGACGTCGTACGCCCCGCCGTAGGCCTTCCGTGTGATGACCGTGAGCTTCGGTACGGTGGCTTCCGCGTAGGCGAAGAGCAGCTTGGCGCCGTGGCGGATGATGCCGCCGTGTTCCTGCGCCACACCGGGCAGGAAGCCCGGCACGTCCACGAACGTGAGCAGCGGGACGTTGAAGCAGTCGCATGTGCGCACGAACCGCGCGGCTTTCACCGAGGCATCGATGTCGAGCACGCCGGCCAGCACCGCCGGTTGCTGGGCCACGACGCCAACGCTCTGGCCGTCGAGCCTCGCGAAGCCGATGATCACGTTCGCCGCCCAATCAGGCTGGACCTGGAAGAAGGAGCCGCGGTCGACGACGCGTTCGATGACGGCGAGCATGTCGTAGGGCTGGTCGGCATCCACGGGGACGATCCCATCGAGCTCGGCGTCCTGGCGATCCGGCGGATCGTCCGTGCGCATGCGCGGCGGCGCCTCCAGGTTGTTCTGCGGCAGGTAGCCCAGCATGCGCCGGGCGGCATCGAGCGCCTGCGCCTCGTCGTGCGCGCGGAGGTGCGCTACGCCGGACCTGGTCGTGTGGACGACCGCGCCCCCGAGCTGTTCGCGATCGACCGTCTCGTGCGTCACCGCCTTCACGACGTCGGGGCCGGTGACGAACATGTAGCTCGTCTCGTCGACCATGATCGTGAAGTCGGTGATGGCCGGTGAGTAGACCGCGCCGCCGGCGCAGGGACCCATGATCACCGACAGCTGCGGGACCACTCCGCTGGCCAGCGTGTTGCGCAGGAAGATCTCGGCGTAGCCACCCAGCGACGCGACGCCTTCCTGGATACGCGCGCCGCCGGAATCATTGAGCCCGACGATGGGTACCCCGGCGCGCATCGCGAGGTCCATCACCTTGCAGATCTTCTCGGCGTGCGCTTCCGAGAGCGAACCCCCGAAGACCGTGAAGTCCTGGCTGAAGACGGCGACGGGGCGATCGCCGATGCGACCGTGTCCCGTCACGACGCCGTCGCCGAGGTACACCTTGTCCGCAAGTCCGAACTCGGTGGCTCGGTGGGTGACGAACGCGTCGAGCTCGACGAAGCTCCCCGGGTCGAGAAGCAGGTCGAGACGTTCCCGTGCCGTCAACTTGCCGCGCTCGTGCTGTTGTTCGATGCGCGCAGCGCCGCCGCCGAGCTGAGCCTCGGCGCGCATCCGGCTCAGGCGTTCCGTGCGCTCGTCAGCCGTCATCCGGTTCCCCTGTCTTTGTGCAAAGACGGCGCCCATTCTAGCCGTGCGCCTCCGTCTCCCATGCGAGATATCCACAGATTCGGTGAACAACTCGGCCCGACTGTGGATAACCCACTTCACTGTCGCTGCGCCGGTGGTAGACTCGCCGCCCGCGGCCACCGTCCGGAACGAACCGGGACGATGCGGCATGGTGGAGGAGGCGAGGTATCGCGCGTGGGCACCGTGATCGCGATCGCCAACCAGAAGGGTGGGGTCGGCAAGACCACGACGGCCATCAACCTGGCCGGGGCGCTGGCCGAGCTGGGATACCGGATCCTCGCCGTCGACATGGATCCCCAGGCCAACCTGACGATGGGCCTGGGGATCAACATCGGGATGGTCGAGAGGTCGATGGCGGACGTCATGGCCGAGCAGCGGGCGACGCTCGACGAGGTCATCGTCGCCACCGAGACGACGGGCGTCGACATCGCGCCCGCGGACCTCGACCTCTCACTGACCGAGACAGAGCTCTTCACCGCGATCGGACGCGAGTACGCCCTGCGCGAGGCCCTCTCGCCGACCCGCGGGCGCTACGACACGGTCATCGTCGACTGCCCGCCGACCCTCGGCCTCCTGACCATCAACGGGCTCGTCGCCGCGGACAGCGTGATCATCCCGGTCCAGACCCAGCTGTACGCCCTCAAGGGCCTCAACGCGCTGGTCAAGGTGATCGGGCAGATCCGGGCCAAGGGTCTTAATCGCAACCTCAAGGTCCTCGGCCTCCTCCCGACCTTCTACGACGGCCGGACGATCCTCGGGCGCCAGATGCTCGAGGAGCTCCACGACCTGGGCGACCACCACATCTTCCGCACGATCGTGAAGCAGACCGTCAGGCTCGGTGAGGCGCCGCTCGCCGGCCGTCCGGTCACGTCGTACGCGGGGAACTCGGATGCGGCACGGTCCTTCCGCGAGCTGGCACAGGAGGTGATCGACCTTGGCTAGACCCGACTTCCGCGCCACCGCCGCACGCAGGCTCGCGGAGGAGCGCGACCTCCCGGCTACGATCATCAGCCTCGTCACGCCCGATCACGGCCACCCGCTCGGGGTGCGCAACGTGCCGGTCGACCGGATCGAGCCCAACCCGGCCCAGCCGCGCATGATCATCGACCCCACCGCGCTCCGCGAGCTGGCGGCCTCGGTGCGCGAGCATGGCGTTCTCCAGCCGATCCTCGTCCGGCCACTCGAGGAGGGTCGCTACCAGCTCGTCGCCGGGGAGCGGCGCTGGCGGGCCGCCCGGCTCGCCCAGCAGGCGACCGTGCCGGCGATGATCGAGGAGATCGACGACGACACGGCCCTCGAGATCGCCATCATCGAGAACCTCCAGCGCGAGGACCTCTCGCCGCTCGAGGAAGCCGAGATGTACCGGCGCATGACCGCCGAGCACGGCTACTCGGTGCGCAAGCTGGCCCACAAGCTGGGCAAGGACAAGGGCTACATCGAGAACCGGCTCCGTCTGTCCGACGCGCCGCCCGAGGTCCGCGACCTCGTCGCGACGCGGCGGGACACCCTGTCCCACGCGTACGAGCTGCTCAAGGTCTCCGACCCGCGCAAGCGCAAGCGCCTGGCCGACCAGGTCGCCCGGGGCGAGCTCACCCTGGTCAGGCTGCGCGACCGCATCGAGGGCCGCCGGCGACGGCGCCGGGACGGCGCCGAGGAGATCCCCGCGCCGGCCGATCGGGCGCTGTCGACGGCCGACGAGGAGCTGTCGTCCCCCGAAGCCGAGGCCGAGGAGCCTCGGGGCATGCCCGTCACCGAGGATTCCCTGGTCATGGCCAAGGCCCACCTCGACCAGGCGATGTCCCGGCTCGTCGGGGTTCTGGGGGATCCCAGCGCGCGGGCCTCGATCGGCGAGGTCGACCGGGCGAACCTGGCCAAGTACCTCATGATCGCCAAGGTCCGCCTCGAGAACGCGATCGCCGCGCTCCGCAGCTAGCCGATCCGCGAAGCCAGCCGCCCTGCGCAGCTGGCCGAGCTTCGAAGCGAGCCGCCCTGCTCAGGCCGCCATCCCGTAGAACCACGCCCCGGCCAGCGTCGCGAGCCCGAGCGCCTGGACGCGCCAGCCGAGAAGCCTCCGCCCTCTGGATGCGGCGTTCGAGACCAGCCAGCCGGCGCCCTGCAGCGCGCCACCGGTCGCGATGCCGGCCCACACCGGCGGCCCGGCCACGCCAGCCAGGACCAGGCTCGCCACCGCCCCGGCCGCCAGGGAAACGTGCAGGCCGAGCAGAAGCCGGAGCGTGGCCCGCCGGCCCAGGCGGACCGCCGGTCCGAAGCGAGCGACGGATCTGTCGCCCTCCAGATCGACGAGTCCGTTCGCCAGCGAGACGGCTGCCCCAGCCAGCACGGCCAGGCCCGCGATCCAGCCCATGAACGGCGGCAGGCCGCCGGCGCCCCCAAGCCACGCGAAGAGGGGCAGCAGGGTGAAGCCCGCCGCGAATGGCAGCCAGGCCCACGGCGTCGCCTTCAGGCCGAGGTCGTAGGAGAGCCCGACCAACAGGCCGACCAGGCCCACGGCGAGGAGGGCCGGGCCGCCGACCGCCGCAAGGCCCAGGCCCCCGAGGCCACAGACGACCGCGATGGCCAGCGCCTGCGCCCGACCGATCAGCCCCGCGGCGATCGGCTTGTCGGGCCGCGCCAGTGCGTCGGCGGCCGCGTCGGCCCAGTCGTTGGCCGCCCCGATGGCGAATTGCAGGAGGAGCATCGAAGCACCGAGCAGGGCCGCCCGCGAAGGGACTCCTCCGGACAGCACCACGACCAGTCCCGTGACGCCCGCGTCGAGGGCGGACGGGAAAGGGTGCACGACGTGGAACGCGCGCCAGGCTCGCATGGCGCGTCCCGGTTCAGATGAAGGCGAGTTCGTGGAACCCGGAGACGAGATAGTCGATGAGGCGTGCGCGCGCGTCCTCGGTCGTGCTGCGAATCCCCCGGACGAGGAAGAACAGCTGGATCGCCGGCACCATGGGCTCGCCCCGCGCCGTTCTCCCCAGCGTGGCGATCGGCCCCCCGCCGGCCGCGAAGACCCGTGCCAGCCCGCCCTCGTCAAGACGGGCCGCCTTCATGAACCCGGACACCACCTGGCGGACCCCCCTGCGGATCGACACGTCGCGCATCAGTTCCATGGCCCACGCGTCGATCTGCGCGTCGCTCTGGCGCTCCAGGCGGCGGCGGTACTCACGCGGATCGGGAGCGAGGCCGGTGGGGGCTGTCTCGGCGGGCACTGACCCTCCTCTTGCCCCGCGATTATGGCAGCGTGGGTGCGCCGCGCTTCGGGTCGTTGAAGAGCTCCGTCAGCCAGAGGTCCACGGGGCTCGGCGCGACCGGATCGCGGTACCCCTGCACCAGCTCGGTGAGGACCGCGTGGGCCTCGGCGGTGAGGCTCTCGATCTCCTCGCGCGTGGGCCGCCGCCCGGCGGTGGGGATGGGCTCGCCGATCCGGACCCTGATCCGCTTGCCGAAGCGCAGCCAGCGCGTCCCGTTGATGGCCACCGTGACCAGGGGCGCCTGGTTGTGGACGGCGAAGTAGGCGGCTCCCTCGTTGAGCGGGAGGACCTCGTCCTCGCGTTCGGCCACCCTCCCCTCCCCGGCGATGGCGAGGGCGTACCCGGCGGAGAGCACCTCCCTGACCCGCCGGGCGGTCTCGAGCATGCGCGACCTGTCGGGCTTGAAGGGGACGTCGTTGCCGACCCACGCCATCAGGCGGTTCTTCCAGCCGACCCGCATGTTCGCCTCACGCGGCCCGAAGAAGTAGATGCGGCGGGGCGATGGGAGGAGGGCCACGAGGATGAGCGGGTCGGCCCAGTCGAGATGGTTGAAACAGAGGACGTAGGGCGGGGCCGGGAGCCGCTCCCGGCCCTCGAACCGGAAGCGCAGGTAGGCGTGCACGATGAGCCACAGGACGAGCTTCATGAGCCGGTAGCGCAGGTCGCGCTGGAACCGCCAGTACCAGCCCCGCGGGACCGTGGCCGTGGCGTCCGACGGGGTCATCTCAGGGCGAGCGCCCAGACGTCATCGAAGGCCCGGTCGGCGTCCCTGCCTCCAAACAGGAGCAGGCGGCCCGCGCTCTCGTCCGTGACGAACGCCGCGGCGCTGCGCGCCGGCGGCGGTCCGCCGCTCGTGGCCAGCGGGGCGGCGGTGAGATCCGCGGTGGAGAAGACCCACGTGTCGTCGAGATAGCCTCGCTCGAGCGAGCCACCGCCGAAGACCACGAAAGCCCCGCCCGTCAGCGTGAAGGCGTACAGGTTGCGCGGGGGCGGAAGCGGGCCCCTGGACTCCTCCCAGCGGGAGGCGCCGGGGTCTCCCACCGCCCTGAGTGCCCATAGGTCGCCCAACGCGGCCACGCCGGTGGTTTGCCCGCCGTACAGGACGAGGCGACCGAAGCTCCCGTCGGGCGCGCGGAAGCAGGCATGGAGGCATCGAGCCACCGGGAGGTCTCCCGCCGGGGGCGTCACATCCGCCCACACGCCGGCCGCGAAGTCGTAGGCGCGGGTGTCGGCGAAGCGGGCCTGGTCCTCCGTGAACCCGTGGCTGATCCAGAGGCGCCCGTCGGGACCGAGGACTGCGCACGACCCGTAGCGCGGGATCGGGGATGAGCCGCCGTCAGGCAGCTCCGACCATGCGCCGGCGCTCGGGTCGTACAGCCACAGGTCGTTGAAGAAGCCCGAGGCCGATTGGCCGGCGAAGATCACGAGACCCTTCCCGTCAAGCCAGATGGCGTTGTGGCCGAAGCGGGCGGTCGGCGCCGCGCCGGGCGGCTCCAGGGACTCCCAGCGCTCCGCGCGCAGGTCGAAACGCCACAGGTCGTCGAACACGCTTCCGCCGTCACGCCCGCCGAACAGATAGGCCGCCCCAGCCGCCGGGTCGACCGTCCAGGTGTGTGCCTCGCGAGGCACCGGGACCGGCCCCTCGATCGCGAGCTCCGTCCACCCTCCGCTGAGAGGCACGGGGCCGGGTGTCGCGGCTGGCGACGGCGTGCCGCCAGCGGTCGGGGTCGCGAGGGCGGCGACGGTCGGTGAGGCAGTCGCGGCGGCTGTAGCAGCCGGGCTCGGCGAAGGCGCCGCGGTGCACGCTCCGGCGATGAGCGCGATGATCGCGGTGAGCGCGGACGAACCCCTCATGGCACCGCGATGCTACCCGCCCGCCGCTGCCAGGACGGCTTCGGGATCCACCGCTGCGACGCTCGGCACCACGAGATCGGCCTCTTCCGACGCCCCGGGCTGGGGAGGGACCGACGCGTTGGGCACAAGGACGACGGCCATCCCGGCGGACTTCGCGGCCACGACCCCGTTGAGCGAATCCTCCACGACCACGATCCGCGGGGCAGGCGCTCCCAGACGCTCGGCCGCCAGGACGAAGACGTCGGGAGCAGGCTTCCCGCGGGCGACCTCATCGGAGGAGACGACGACCCCGAAGAACTGGCCCAGGCCGCTCGACTCGAGGGCGGCCCGGATGACCTCCGGGTGTGACGATGAGGCGACCGCGAGCGGATATCGCGCGGCCAGCCGCGCGACCCCCTCGGCCACACCCGGGATGACGGGCGGACCCTCCCGCCGATAGCGCTGGACGACCCCGTCGACGACCGCCCGCAGGACGTGCTCCGGATCGCCTCCCAGGCCATGGCGATCGACCATGGTGCGCGCCCAGCCGGCCGAGTTTGCGCCCATCACCGCCCGCTGATCGTCGGCCGTCCACGTCCGCCCGTGGGCTGCCACGAAGTCGCGGCGCACGTCGTCCCACCAGACCTCCGAATCCAGCAGGACCCCGTCGAGGTCGAAGATCACCGCTGCGACGTCCATGGATCCGGGAAGGCTACACTGGCCGCCGCGCAGCGCGGCGCGGAGGGTCGGGCGCGCCGACGGAGGACGAGGGATGAACGGGAGAGGGGGGGAGGCGGGGCGCCGGCCATGACGCGGAGCGGCAGGTTCCGGGACATGTACCGGATGTCGCTCGTGCGCGGCGAGTTGGAGACCCTGCCTCGCCCAACGAGCTGGGAACGGGGCGCTCCGTGATCATGCCGCTCAGCGGTGCGATGCGCGTGTGGGTGGCCGGGGAGCTCCTCGTAACCGCGGATGCCATGGTCGGGCCGGCGATTGGCCTGGCCGAGCGGTCGTTCGCCCCCGACGCCCTGGGTGAACGCGTCGTCATCCTCGCGGGCGCGATGGCGCTCTTCTTCATACCCGCTGAGCTCGCCTTGCGCTTCCCGGCCGCGCGGAGGCGCTGGTGGTTCTGGGTCGGCGCGTCGGTCCCGGCCGTCCTGTGGGTTCCCGCCATGCCCTTCGTCTTCCTGGCGGCCGGTCCGCCACTTGACCGCGTGTCCGGCCTGGCCCTCCTCGCGGGGGGCCTCGTTGGCGCCGTGATGGTGATCGTCGGCGGCGTGTCCGCCGCCCTCGAGACGCGTCGGAACGCGCTCCGGGCGTAGGCCACCCGGACGCGCGCGCTGATGGAAGGCCGGCTGGCCCATCCCGTGAAGGCCGGGTGGCCCATCCCGGCGGCATGCCTGCGCCGTCTACACTCGCGGAGATGCGCGTCGACGGGCGCTTCCTCGGGTGGGGAC
>Ga0209002_10003528_pt1 | contig 12440 bp, 8 predicted proteins | sample Rifsed16ft2_FD_184010 | JGI IMG/M metagenome (GOLD analysis project Ga0209002, IMG submission 184010) | Soil microbial communities from Rifle, Colorado, USA - sediment 16ft 2 (version 2) | ecosystem: Environmental > Terrestrial > Deep subsurface > Rock core/Sediment | place: Rifle, Colorado...
AAAACGGATCCTGTCGCCTTCCTTCAACCGGTTGAGCATTTCCGGATCGATGACCCGGAAGATCATCGTCATCTTCGGCATTCCCAGATTCGCGATCGGCTCGTGGCTGAGGGTTACTTTGCCTGCAGTCTTGTCGACTTTCTTCACCAGCCCCTCGGTCATGGCCTGTCCGCTGTCGGCGGGGTCCGTCCCGGCGGCGCGGCCGACGTGGACCTTGCCGACCATGCCCGCCTCGAAATGGCCGGGCACCAGGCAGGCAAAATCGAACGTGCCGGCGTTGGTGAATTGCCAGATCAGTTCGCCGGTCTTGCCGGGCTCGACGCTTACCTGATTGGGATCGGCGTGTTCCATCTCCGGGAACTTCCGCATCAGCTCGGCGTGTTCCTTCAGTTCCATGATGGTGCCAAGCACCATCTCGTGCTGCAGCTTGCCGGTGTTCTTGACGATGAAACGGATGGTCTCGCCGCGTTTCACCCTGATGCTCTCGGGGTTGAAGCGCATCGCGTCGCTCATTTCCACCTCGACATTCCGGGTAACCTTGCCGGGATCGCCGGGTCTCCCGAGGGCCCCTTCATGGCCCACGTCGGCCCGGTCTTCCTGCTTATCATGATGTTTGTCGCCGTGGGCCAGTACTCCGGCGGGGACCACGAGTGCCACGGCGAGCACGGAAGCGATGATCGTTCGCTTCATATCTCCTCCTTACAATGGTCAGGATGCAGGAAGGTCGCCCTTCCATTCGTAGGCGACGCTGCCTTTCGGGTGCTTGTACCAGCCCGGATCCGCGTAGTCGTCGCGGGCCAGTCCTTCCCTGATCTTGACGACGGTGAACATTCCCCCCATCTCGAGGGGACCGAACGGGCCCTGCCCGCTCATCATCGGAAGCGTGTTGTCGGGCAGCGGCATCTCCATCTCGCCCATTTCGGCCATGCCACGCTCGCCCATCACCATGTACTCGGGCAACAGCTTGTTGATCTTCTCCGCCACGCCCCGGTGGTCGACGCCGATCATCGTCGGAACGCCATGGCCCATCGCATTCATTACATGGTGGGACTTGTGGCAGTGAAACGCCCAATCCCCCGGCGCATCCGCCACGAACTCGATCGCGCGCAGCGCGCCGATCGGCATGTCGACGGTCGTCTCGGGCCATTGAGCGCTTTTCTGCACCCAGCCGCCGTCGGTGCACGTCACGGAGAAGTTGTGCCCGTGGACGTGGATCGGATGATTGGTCATCGTGAGGTTGCCCATGCGGATCCTTACGCGGTCGTCCTTGCGCACGACGAGCGGATCGATGCCCGGGAACACCCGGCTGTTCCAGCACCACAGGTTGAAGTCGAGCATCGTGTTGACCCTCGGCGTATAGCTGCCGGGATCGATGTCGAAGGCGTTGATCAGGAAGACGAAATCGCGGTCGACCTGGTACTGGTTCGGATTCTTCGGATGCACGACGATGAAGCCCATCATGCCCATCGCCATCTGCACCATCTCGTCCGCGTGGGGGTGGTACATGAAGGTGCCGGAGTTCTTCATGACGAACTCGTAGACATAGGTTTTGCCCGCGGCGATATGCGGCTGGTTGAGGCCGCCAACGCCATCCATTCCGTTGGGCAGCAGAACCCCGTGCCAGTGGATCGTGGTGTGCTCGGGCAGCTTGTTGGTGACGAAAATGCGCACTTTGTCCCCCTCGACGCACTCGATGGTCGGGCCGGGGCTCTGTCCGTTGTACCCCCACAGGTTGGCCATCATGCCGGGGGCGATTTCTCGCTTGACCGGCTCGGCGATGAGGTGGAATTCCTTCCAGCCGTTCTTCGTGCGCCAGGGCAGAGTCCATCCGTTCAGCGTGACAACCGGCTGGTAGGGCCGGCCGTTCGGGGGAACCAGCGGCGGCTGTGTTACGGACTTGGACTGGATCGGCGCCTCCGGCAGCGACGCCGCCTGCCCTTTGCTCACCAGCGCAGCACCGAGCATTGCTGCTGCCGATGCGTTAAAGAATTGTCGACGCGTTATCATGGGAAGGTCTCCTGTCGATTGTCAATGCCCGGCCGTCGCCGGATCGGGCGGCATTCCGCCGGAAACCATCCGGGCCGTGGCCCGTCTGCCCGTCGTCGGCCCGTTGAACGCGGCCTGCAGATCGCTCTCCGAAAGCCAGAAGTCGCGCTGCGCCTCGATGGAGGCGATGACGGCTCCGATCTGTTCGCGCGCATCGGCGAGCAGTTCGAACACGCTGATCAGCATCCCGTTGTAGCGGAGCATGTTCTCCTCCGCGATTTCCTTTCGCAGAGGCAAGATCTCTTCGCGGTAGCGAATCGCGGTGTCGTACGCTTTGTGGTACGCAGAGTAAGCCGCGCGCACTTCCGAGCGTGCGTTTACCGCCGTCTCGGCAACGCGGTGCAGCGCCTGCATATAGATCGCTTCGGCTTTGGCCACGCGTGCCCCGCCCCAGTCGAAGATGGGGAGCTGCAGGCTCGCTTCGAAACCGCGCTTCCACGGCTCGGGATCCTCTTTCGTGCCTGCGGGCCCGAGTTCGAGCACGTTGATGAAACGGGTGGCCCGGGTGAGGCCGAGCGACGCGGCGAGGCCCTCGGATTCACGTATCGCCTCCTGGACGTCCAGGCGTTCGGCTATCGCGCGCGCCTCGAGATCCTGGATCTCGGGCTTGCCGGCGGGAAGTCCGGGCAGGCGCTCGGGGATCTTGAAGGCGACGTCGCCGCCGGATAGACCCATCAGCCGCGTCAGACGCTCGCGCTCTGCCACCGCTGCCTGCGTCGCCCGGTCCAGATGTGCGACCGTCTCGGTGCGGAATACCTGCTCCCGCATCCGGTGGAGGCGGCTTATGTTTCCCGCTGCCTCCATGCGGCTCGCCAGCTCGGCGGACGCTTCCGCCGCAAGCTTTACCTGCCCGAGGTAGCGAACACGCTCCGCCGCCGCGACCACGACGATCCATGACTTGCGGGTCTCGGTCGCGACGTCGAGCATTTCCCTCGCCACCGCCAGCTTTACCTGTTCGAAACGACCGCGCTCGATCCGGGTCCGCATCGGGATGGTCAGGAGGTCTACGATCGGAAAGGTCAGCGCCCATTCGAGCTTGCGCTCTCCGCCTTCCGACGTCCGCAGATAACCGAAGTGCGGGTTCGTCATCCGGCCTGCCTGAACGAGATCGGCTTCGGCGATGCCCAGCTCGGCATAAGTGGACTGCAAACCGGGGTTGTTGAGGAGAGCGATCTGCACCGCGGCGTCGGCGGAAAGGGGCGAGGCCAGGAGAGTCTTCACCGTGGCCTGTACGCTCTCCCGCTGATTGTCGTCGCGCTGCCATTTCACATCCTTGTCGATGCGCTCCCTGGCGATCTGCTCGACCGCGCCGAAGCCGCCGTCCTTGGAAAACGTGGCGCAGCCGCCCAGAACCATGACGCTGAGCGCCATGCCAAGCACCCTGGCTTTGCTTCCTGTTGGAGATGGAGAAGCCGTCATAGGTTCTTTACCCCGATGATTCTTCTTGTACATGCCGTAGTCGGAAACCAGCTTCCCGCCGGGCAAAGGCGGCCGAGATGCTGCCGTATACCCCATGCCTCATAAGGGAAAACACCGGGAGGATATCTCGCAAGGCCTCCCAAACGACCCTATTCCAACGATGTCTTGCCGGGGTGAAAGTTTCGGCCTGGATAGGCTCCAGACGAACCTTCAGAGATGCAGGCCCCGGAGCCTCAACGCGTTCGCGACGACGGACACGGAGCTGAAGCTCATCGCCGCGGCGGCGATCATCGGGCTCAGCAGGATTCCGAAGAACGGGTAAAGTACCCCCGCCGCCAGGGGAACGCCCAGCGCGTTGTAGGCGAAGGCGAAGAACAGGTTCTGCTTAATGTTTCGCATCGTCGCCCGGCTTAAATGCATGGCGCGGACGATGCCGCGAAGATCCCCTTTGACCAGGGTGACGCCGGCGCTCGCCATGGCGACATCTGTTCCCGTCCCCATGGCGATTCCCACCTGAGCCTGCGCGAGAGCCGGCGCATCGTTGATCCCGTCGCCCGCCATGGCCACGATACGCCCCTCCCCCTGCAGGCGTCTCACGGCGTCCGCCTTCTGGTCGGGGAAAACCTCGGCCATCACGTCATCGAGGCCGAGCTTGCCTGCGACGGCCGAGGCGGTCGTGCGGTTGTCGCCGGTGAGCATCACGATCCGGATCCCGTCTGCGTGGAGCGTACGGATCGCCTCCGGAGTGGTCCCCTTGATGGGGTCGGCCACCCCGAGGATGCCGGCAAGCTTGCCGTCGACCGCCACGAACATCACCGTCTGCCCGTCTTTTCGGAACGATTCCGCTCTTATTGCGAGGTCACCGGGATTTACCCCGATGTGGTCCATAAGGGCCCGGTTGCCGAGAGAGACGGAATGCCCCTCCACCCTCCCCGTAACCCCCTTGCCGGTCACCGACTCAAACGACTCCGCTGAGACCGGTTCGATCCCCCGCTCCTGCGCGCCCTTCACGATAGCCGCCGCCAGCGGGTGTTCGCTCCCACGCTCGAGGCTCGCCGCCATCCGGAGCAAACCCGACTCGTCGATTCCATTTGCCGTCTCCACCGTCACCAGCTTCGGCTTCCCCTTGGTGAGCGTCCCGGTCTTGTCGACCACGAGCGTGTCGACTTTGCGCATCACCTCGATCGCTTCCGCGTTCTTGAACAGGACTCCTGCCGTCGCTCCCTTCCCCATGGCGACCATGATCGACATCGGGGTGGCAAGCCCCAGGGCGCACGGGCAGGCGATGATGAGGACGGCGACAGCGATGATCACGGCGTGGGAGATTCTCGGTTCGGGGCCCGCCAATCCCCAGATGAACGCGGCCGCAACGGCGATCCCGACGACCGCCGGGACGAAATACCCCGACACCGTGTCCGCCAGCTTCTGGATCGGGGCCCGGCTGCGCTGCGCCTCCGCGACCATCTGCACGATTCGGGCGAGAAGCGTCTCGGAGCCCACCCTCTCCGCCCGCATCACAAGCCCGCCGGTTCCGTTCACCGTGGCGCCGGTCACCCGGTCGCCCGGCCGCTTCTCCACGGGGATCGGCTCACCCGTCACCATCGATTCATCGATCGAACTCGATCCCTCGAGGACGACACCGTCCACCGGCACCTTCTCCCCGGGCCGCACGCGCAGCCTGTCGCCCGGACGGACCAGGTCGAGCGGAACATCTTCGTCGGACCCGTCGTCGCGGAAGCGGCGGGCCGTTTTCGGCGCAAGACCGAGGAGCGCCTTGATGGCGGCGCCCGTCTGGCTGCGCGCCTTCAGTTCCAACACCTGCCCGAGCAGCACCAGCGTCACGATGACCGCCGCGGCCTCGAAATAGGCCGCCACCTCACCCGATTCCCCCCGGAAAGACGCGGGGAAGATGTCCGGGAACAGCGCCGCAACCAGGCTGTAGAGGTAGGCAACTCCAACGCCGAGCCCGATGAGGGTGAACATGTTCAGGCTGCGGTTCACGACCGACTGCCACCCGCGGACGAAGAAGGGCCACCCCCCCCAGAGGACGACGGGAGTACCGAGCGCGAGCTCGAGCCATCCCAGCGTCCGGGGGGATGCCAGATTCTCCAAGGGGCGCCGGGGGATGAAATCCGCCATTGCGACGAGGAACAGCGGAACCGTGAGCACGGCGCTTACCCAAAACCGCCGGCGCATGTCGGCGAACTCCGCGCTTTCCTCCTCCTCCGCCGCCACCGTACGAGGCCCCAGGGCCATCCCGCACTTCGGGCAATCGCCCGGGGCATCCCGAACGACCTCCGGGTGCATGGGGCAGGTCCATTCCCTTCTCAAGCCGGGAGCGACCGGTTCGAGCGCCATCCCGCACTTCGGGCAGCTGCCGGGGCCGACCTGCCGAATCTCGGGGTGCATGGGGCAGGTGTACTCCGCTCCGCGAACAATCTCCCCCCCGGCGGACTCCTCTTGTCGGGAGGCTTCGCCCCCTCTCTCGCCAGCCATGTACCGGCCCGGACTCTCCCGAAACTTCGCCAGGCAACCCGCGCTGCAGAACACGTGCTCCGTACCTTCCCGGGATATCCGATGGGGGCTTCCCTGCCCCACTTCCATCCCGCAAACGGGGTCCCTCCACCGTACCGGACCCTCGACGGTTTCCTTCTCCCTGTCGCGTCGACGAATATCGCGCGCCGCTTTCATCGCACCTCCATTCCTCGACGTGTCTCGGGCCACGCCAGGCGGTTACCTATTTGCTCCCGGGATCATGGCCCCCGGTATCCTGATTCCCTGTATCCCACCCGGGGCATTTATATGACTGATCGTCCACCGACAGCATTTTCCTTTTCATCTTTACTCACCTCGCTTCCATGACACCGGTTTTTTTCGCGTTTCACCTACTGCCCCGCGGAACGGCCCGTGCCGTCATCCTTGCGCCCGGGGGAACCACGGGCGGGGTGGTCATGGTCTCCATGCCCGCCGCAGCAACCCCCGCCGCGGAACATGAGGAACAGGAACAGTCCCCCCAGAAGCAGCCAGATCAACCATCCTCCCATCAACGCGTTCACCCCCCTTCCCGTCCAATGCGCCGTGCTCTTTCCGGCAAGGGTGAGGTGCATCAGCCATGCCAAATCGCGACTCCATGATTTCTTGTGGGATATCCTCTTTTTTTAGGCCGTGGGATCTTTCCCCGCTGAGGGGAAAGAGGATTTTCTTCAGGAAGTCATAGAGTATTCTACGGCATTTGTGCTCCCTGCCCTCCCCTGCCCCCCTGGGAGCCGCGGATTCCGTTTCGCGACGAATCTCCGATACAGATCGCCCCATCCCTATGTATGAAACCGATGTAGAATCTCCCGGGGATGATGGCGAAACCGAAAAAACACCGGGCCGCCTTGCTTACCCAGCAGAGAGGAAAGCGACGTGGAGGCCGCGCCGCAGAAAACATCAACGGGGAAGAGGCCGCTGATCAAAGCGCTCTTCCTGCTCGCCTTCATCGTCGCGGCCGTTCTGATCGTCCGCTTCACCCCGGTGAAGAGCTACCTCACGCGCGAGGCGCTGGGTCAGGTACTGGAGTCCGCCGGGTACTGGGCTCCTCTCCTGTTCATCCTCGTGTACACCTTAGGGATTTGCCTCTTCGTGCCCGGCACGCTCCTGACCACGCTCGGCGCCGCCATTTTCGGGGCCTATTGGGGTTTCCTCTATGTCTGGGTGGGTGCCATGCTCGGCTCAAGCGCGGCCTTCTGGATCGGCCGCACCCTCGGCAGGGAATTCGCAGCCTCCCTCATCGGGGACAGGCTCAAGAAATACGACGAGGCGATCGAGCGCAACGGTTTCGCAACGGTCCTCTACCTGCGCCTCATCTACTTCCCCTTCACCCCCATGAACTTCGGCATGGGGCTTACGCGGGTGCGCTTCCGGGACTACGTCTTCGGCACCGGCCTGGGGATCATCGTGGGGACATTCATCTTCACCTTTTTCGTCGGGACGGTCCGGGAGATATGGTTGAGCGGGAACTGGGCGGACCTCCTTTCCGTCAAGGTGTTCTTCTCCGTGGCCCTCTTCGTCTTCTCCTTCTTCATCCCGAAAATCATCAAGAAGCGGAAAGGGGAGTGAACCGGTGGAGGAGGGTGCCCGGAAAAAGCGGAAGAGGACGGGGAGGGACCCGGACGAGGGACCGGCGGAGAGCATCCGGCTGGCCGAGGACACACGCCGGGAGAAGAACTGGAAGCGCTTCGGGCCGTACCTCGCCGAGCGGCAGTGGGGGACGGTCCGGGAGGACTACTCCCCCTCCGGCGACTCGTGGGAATACTTCCCCCACGACCACGCGAGGAGCCGGGCGTACCGCTGGGGGGAGGACGGGCTGCTCGGGATCACGGACCGGGAAGGACGTCTCTGCTTCGCCCTGGCCCTGTGGAACGGCCGCGACCCGATCCTCAAGGAACGGCTGTTCGGGCTCACCGGCCCGGAAGGAAACCACGGGGAGGACGTCAAGGAGCTCTATTTCTATCTGGACTCGACGCCCACCCACTCCTACCTGAAGGCGATGTACCGGTACCCCCAGGCCGAGTATCCCTACGACCTTCTCGTGGAGGAGAACCGCCGCCGGGGGAAAGAGGACCCCGAGTTCGAGCTCCTGGACACAGGGGTCTTCGACGGGGACCGGTACTTCGACATCGTGGCGGAATACGCCAAAGCATCGCCCAACGACATTCTGATCCGCCTCACGGCGGCCAACCGAGCACCCGAACCGGCCCGGCTCACTCTCCTTCCGACTCTCTGGTTCCGCAACACCTGGTCCTGGGGACGGACCGGCGAGGGGTACTGGCCGAAACCGTCGATCCGGAGAGGAGGCGCCGGAATCCTCCTCGCCGACCACTCTTCCCTGGGCCGCTACCGGCTGTTCACCGACTTCGGGCCGGACGGGGAATCTCCTGCGCTTCTCTTCACGGAGAATGAAACGGATTTCGAGACCCTGTACGGGCAATCCAACCCCTCCCCGTACGTCAAGAACGCCTTCCACGAATACGTGATCCGCGGGAAGAACGGGGCGGTGAACCCGGGAGGGACAGGGACGAAGGCGGCGGCGCAATACTCTTTCGCGGTGCCCGCGGGCGGCGAACGGACCGTACGACTGCGCCTGTCGGCGGAAGAAGAATCTCCCAACCGCCCCTTCGGCCAGGAGTTCGAACGGACCTTTCGGGAGCGCATCCGGGAATCGGAGGAATTTTTCGGAGGCGTGATCCTGGCGGGTCTGCCGGAGGAGGAGCGCCGGGTCGCGCGCCAGGCATGCGCCGGCCTGCTCTGGACAAAGCAGTTCTACCATTACAGCGTCCGGCACTGGCTCGAAGGGGACCCGTCCCAGCAGAAGCCCGCCGACCAGCGGAAGCGGGGGAGGAACCACGACTGGCGACACCTTTACAACCGCGACGTGATCTCGGTGCCCGACAAGTGGGAATACCCCTGGTACGCCGCCTGGGACCTGGCGTTTCACATGATCCCGTTCGCGAAGATCGACCCGCATTTCGCCAAGGGGCAGCTGATCCTCTTCCTTCGCGAATGGTACATGCACCCCAACGGGCAAATCCCGGCGTACGAGTTCGCCTTCTCGGACGTCAACCCGCCCGTGCACGCCTGGGCCGCCCTGCACGTGTACCGCTCCACGGGGTCCCGCGACCGCCTCTTCCTCGCCCGGGTCTTCCAGAAGCTTATGCTCAACTTCACCTGGTGGGTCAACCGGAAGGATTCCCACGGGGAGAACATCTTCTCCGGGGGTTTTCTCGGACTGGACAACATCGGGATCTTCGACCGATCGCAGGACCTCCCGGCCGGCGGTCATCTGGACCAGGCCGACGGCACCGCGTGGATGGCGTTCTACTGCTCCACGATGCTCTCCATCGCGCTCGAGCTCGCCCGGGAGGACCCCGCCTACGACGATGTGGCCTCCAAGTTCTTCGAGCACTTCATCGCGATCGCCGACGCCATCAACGAGCATGGAGGGACAGGACTGTGGGACGAGGAGGACGGATTTTACTACGACCACCTCCACGTCGACGGCCGCTCCTTCCCCCTCCGTCTCCGCTCCCTGGTGGGGCTCATTCCGCTGATCGCCGTCGGGTCCCTGGAAAGCGACGTCATCGACAGCCTGCCGGGCTTCCGGCAGAGGATGAACTGGTTCCTCGAGAACCGGGCGGATCTCGGCCGGGTGATCACCTACATGGAGACCGCGGCCTCCGGCGCGGGCCCATCCCATCGTCTTCTCGCCATCCCCTCGCGGGAGCGGCTTGCGCGGATCCTCGGGTACATGCTGGACGAGAACGAATTTCTCTCCCCGTACGGGATCCGGTCGCTGTCCCGGATCTACCGGGACCATCCGTATGTTTTCCGGCTGAACGGACGGGAGTACCGGGTGGAATACGAGCCGGGGGAGTCGAACACGGGCCTCTTCGGCGGGAACTCGAACTGGCGCGGGCCGGTCTGGCTTCCGGTGAACTACCTGCTGATCGAGGCCCTCACGCGGTACCACCGTTTTTACGGCGACACCCTGCGCGTGGAGTGCCCGACCGGCTCGGGGCGACGGATGGACCTGGGCGAGGTCGCCCGGGAGATCTCCCGCCGACTGGTGCGGATCTTCCTCCCCGATGGACCGGACGGCCGTCCCTGCCTGGGGGGAAACCGCCTATTCGCCGACGATAGCTGCTGGCGGGACCTGCTGCTTTTCCACGAGTATTTCCATGGGGAGACCGGCCGGGGACTGGGAGCCAGCCACCAGACCGGCTGGACTGCCCTGGTCGTGAATCTCCTCGGAAGGAACGCCGGCCCGGGATGAGCAAACCCGGACGGGACCTCGGCAGCGGTCGAACCGGGTACGTCGCCGGGCTTCGGGTCGCCTTCCCCGGCGCTTCGTGGAGGCCATGTCGTTCGCCACCCCACCGGCGATCCCGGGGACATGAAGGACATGGCGCCGGTGCTCTCGGCCGGAATCCCCGGAATGCGGTAAGGGATGCGGTGCGGAGTGGGGACGAGCCCCCTCTGCGCCCTCCCCGGTTCCGCGCCGGAACCCAATCTGCGGGATGTCCTTCGGCATCTGTTGAATGGGCAAGAGGAAGCCCGCGATGTGCATCCGCTCGCCGCAACGCCAAAGGAGAGGATCGACCTCGTAGGCGCGACGGATGAGCCGGGGCCACGATTCCCGGCGGGCCGCAAGCCAGGCACTGATGAACGTCACTTCTCAGTTGTCCAATGGGTTCCGTCGGCGCTTACCGTGGCGCCATCCGGCGAAGTGACATGCCAGATGCCGCAACCTTGGGACCGGAAGGACCATTCCGTCAATGTCCCGTCCGATTTCGGGATCACGACACGGATATCCGAGTCGGAAATCAGAATACGCGCGCCGTACGGGATCCGCCATTCGATCGGCGATGTCAGGGAGAAATTCAATCCCCGCACATCCCCTTGTTGTTCGGAAGATGACTCGTACGGCAGCGATTGCGTGCCATTCGGGGTCTTGATGTCAAGCCATGTTGTGCGTCTTCTCGGATCCTCCCTGACGGAGAATTCGATGCCGCTTCCGATTCCTCCTTCCGTGTCCGAATGATGGAAACCGCTCGGAGAGAATATCGTATTCAGTTTCGGAATTTCCCGAGAGGGATGCAGTAGGAATCCTGCGCCGGCAGTGGTCGGGAAAGCGACGATCGCATATGCGAACACCCCACCAAGAAGATGAGAAACGATTTTTTTCCCCATCCTATCCTCCTGTTTTTTCATTCCGGGACATCCTCTACCGGTGCCTGGTAATGCATTTCCAAACCATCCGGGATCGGCCGAAGATCGTACTGGCAATATTATCGCATGAGAAAAAAATGGCGAAAAGCAGGCCGCCCAAGAATGCTCAAGGGACGTTCCACGGGCTGTCTGACCCGATAGGAAGTTTCCTTTTTCACTGCCTAACGAGGAGGGCACTCCCCTCCGGCCCGCCCTCGTGGTTCGGGGGCCGGATCGACTCGCCCGGCTACCGGGACCGGCTTCAGCATGCTGTCGATGGGGCGGATCACCGCCCTGTTCATGTGCCCGTTCTGCGCGAGGTATGAACGGCAGCTCCTTCTGATCCGCAATACCGTGCGGCACCTCGTGGCAACGGAAGATCCTCCGGAGGGACTGTCCAGGAAGACCCTATCGGAGGAAGGCCGGGAGCGCATCGGGAAATCTCCGGGCCTCCCGTAAGCGCCCCTGCCTGTGGAACGGGCAGAAACTTGAAGAATCCTTTTTCCTCATCCGCGAATCTTTCGGGAAGGCGGGCGACGGAAACGGCGGGAATGCCGTTGCCGTGAATCCGGTTCCGGGAACCGGGAAATAGCACGGATAGCAAGGAGGTACTCATGGGGCAGCAATTCGCAATTCTGCCGGACACCGAGGAAAACAGAACCCTTGGGGAAAACGTCCACCCCTCAACCTGGAAAAACCCGGTCCCCGCCGACTGCTACAACCTGGTGGTCATCGGAGCAGGGACGGCCGGGCTCGTCACGGCAGCGGGAGCCGCCGGGCTGGGCGCAAAAGTCGCCCTCATCGAACGCGAATTCATGGGCGGGGACTGCCTGAACGTCGGGTGCGTCCCCTCCAAGGGGATCATCCGGCCCGCCCGGGCAATCCACGATGCGCGCACCTCCGGGGAATTCGGTGTGGGGGGAACCGGGCATCTCTCGATCGATTTCGGGAAAGCGATGGAGAGGATGCGGCGCATCCGGGCGGACATCAGCTTCCACGACTCCGTCCACCGGTTTTCCGAAAAGCTGGGCGTCGACGTCTTTCTGGGCGAGGGGAGATTTGCCGGACCCGACGCCATCGAAGTGGACGGCATGCGCCTCCGGTTCCGGCGGGCTGCCATCTGCACGGGCGCCCGGGCGGCGGCTCCCCCGATCCCGGGGATCGGGGAAGCCGGGTACCTCACCAACGAGACGGTCTTCTCCCTGACCGGACTCCCACCGAGGCTC
>Ga0209002_10003529_pt1 | contig 12439 bp, 12 predicted proteins | sample Rifsed16ft2_FD_184010 | JGI IMG/M metagenome (GOLD analysis project Ga0209002, IMG submission 184010) | Soil microbial communities from Rifle, Colorado, USA - sediment 16ft 2 (version 2) | ecosystem: Environmental > Terrestrial > Deep subsurface > Rock core/Sediment | place: Rifle, Colorado...
CAGGGGGTAGTGGAGGCTGCGCGCGAGATACGAGTCGCCGTTCCGTTGGTTGTTCGTCTCCAGGGCACCAATGTGGAGCTGGGCAAGAAGATACTTTCAGAGTCCGGTCTTTCCATCATCCCGGCGGAGACGATGGCGGAAGCGGCGGAGAAGATAGTGAAGGCAGTCACTAAAAAATGAAACCGAGGATCGAAAATAGAAGTTTGAGGATCGCGATCTTCTATCTTCGATCCTCTATCTTCGCGGTGTGACAATGGCGATACTCGTTAACAAAAACACGCGGGTGCTGACCCAGGGGATCACCGGTGCAACCGGACAATTCCATACCCGCGCCTGTAAGGAATATGGAACTCAGATGGTGGCGGGAGTGACGCCGGGAAAGGGCGGGAGCTCTTTTGAAGCCATTCCGATTTTCGACGCTGTAGAAAAGGCGGTGTCGGCGACAGGGGCGAACGCCAGTGTTATTTATGTCCCGCCGCCGTTCGCCGCGGACGCCATCATGGAAGCGGCAGATGCGGGGTTGGAGTTGATCGTCGCTATCACCGAGGGCGTCCCGGTTATGGAAATGGTTCGCGTCAAGAGATACCTGGAGGGGAAGAAGAGCCTGCTCCTGGGTCCCAACTGTCCTGGCGTCATAACCCCTGGAGAGTGTAAAATCGGCATTATGCCGGGAGATATTTTTCAGCGCGGCTCTGTCGGGGTGGTTTCTCGCAGCGGCACGCTGACCTACGAAGCGGTGGATCAACTGAGCCGTCTGGGGTTAGGTCAGTCAACATGTGTTGGGATCGGGGGGGATCCGATCCATGGATTGGATTTCGTGGATGTGCTTATTATGTTCAATGAGGATCCGCAGACAAAGGCCGTGGTAATGATCGGGGAAATCGGCGGGAGCGCCGAGGAGGAGACGGCTCTGTGGATCAAGACGAATATGCGAAAGCCCGTTGTAGCTTTTATTGTGGGGCAGACGGCGCCGTCTGGCAAGCGCATGGGGCATGCCGGGGCGATTATCTCCGGAGGCAAAGGAACCGCGCGGGAAAAGATCGCGGCCTTGAAAAAGGCCGGGGTGCAAATGGCGCCCTCGCCGGCCCTTATAGGACAAACGGTTAAAGAAGTGTTGAAGGGTTGAAGAGTTGAAGAGTTGAAGAGTTAAAGGGATAAAGGGTTAAAAAGATCAAACCCTTAAACCCTGGAACCCTTAAACGTTCGGAGGTCTACTTTTATTATGGTCGAGAGAACGCTTTCTATCATCAAACCGGACGCGGTCGCCAGGGGTCTTATCGGCGAGATCCTGAGACGCTTCGAGGCGGCCGGCTTGAGGATCGTGGGCGTCAAATTTCTGCATCTGGGCTTGGAACAGGCGCGCGCCTTTTATGCGGTTCACAAGGAGCGGCCCTTTTACTCCGGCCTGACAGAATACATGTCCGCCGGTCCCATCCTGGTTTCCATCCTGGAGGGAGAAGGGGCGATTATCAAGAACCGCGAGATCATGGGGGCGACAGATCCGGCCAAGGCCGCGCCCGGCACCATCCGTCGGGAGTGGGGGAGGGACGTGGAAAAGAACGCGGTTCACGGCTCGGACGGACCGGAAACTGCGGCGTGGGAGATCGCATTTTTCTTTAAGCCCAGCGATCTCCACGGTAATTTGAAATCTGAGATCTGAAATTTGAGATGCACATGGCAAAGCCCAATATCAAAGATTTGAGTTCCCAGCAGCTGGAGGATTGGCTGGCGGCGCGCAGGGAACCGCCCTACAGGGCGGCGCAGATCCGGCAGTGGCTCTTTCAAAAAGGCGTTGCCGCATTTGCCGAGATGAGCAATCTTTCGAGCGGGCTTCGGGCCGCGCTTGAGGAAACCTACTCGATCAGCGGTCTTAAAACGCTTCGCCGCTCCTCATCCATTGATGGCACGGTGAAATTTCTCTTTGAGCTCGCTGACCGGTTAAGCATCGAGAGCGTTCTCATTCCTGAAGCAAACCGTCTTACCTTATGCATCTCGACGCAGGCGGGGTGCGGGTTTGGCTGCGCTTTTTGCGCCACCGCGCTGATGGGATTGAAACGCAGCCTGCGCGCCAGCGAAATCGTGGATCAAGTCCTGGAGGCAAGGAGATCGCTGCCGGCGGAGAAAAGAATTACCCACGTGGTCCTGATGGGCATGGGGGAGCCGCTGGCGAATTACAACCAGACGCTGAGCGCGGTGCGGATCATGAGCGACGCGGACTGGGGCATCGGCATATCTTCGCGCAGGATCACCCTTTCCACGGTGGGTCTGGTGCCGCAGATGAAAAGGCTGATGGAAGAATCGAACATCAACCTGGCCATTTCCCTCCACGCGACCACGGATGAGATCCGGTCTCAACTAATGCCGGTCAACCGAAAATATCCGCTCGCGGAGTTGATAGACTGCTGCCGTTCGCTTCCTTTGCCGAAGCGGCGCCGGATCACTTTTGAGTACGTTATGCTGCGGGGAATCAATCACTCCGAGGAAGATGCCCGCCGCCTCTCCAAGCTTTTAACCGGCATCCGCAGCAAGATCAATTTAATTCCCTTTAATCCGCATCCGGGGAGTTCTTACCATCGGCCGACCGCAGAGGAGATCGCGCAGTTTCAAAACGCGCTGCGGGTCCGGGGGCACCAGGTCAACATCCGCGACCCCAGGGGAAACGACATCCAGGCTGCTTGCGGGCAGTTAAATGTAGTGAGCAGTGAGGCAGTGAGTAGTGAGAAGTTGGCGGCGCACTCTTGAGAGGTGGAGAGGCGATGGGGCACAAAATCATCGGGGTCATTGGGGGAAGCGGTCTCTACCGGATGAAGGGGCTGGAGAAGGTCCGTGAAGTCCGGGTAGAGACTCCTTTTGGCAGGCCCTCGGACGTCTATGTCCGGGGGATCCTGGACGGGACGGAGTTCGTTTTTCTCCCGCGTCACGGCAGGGGGCACCGGTGGCTTCCCACTGAGGTGAATTTCCGCGCCAACATCTTCGGCATGAAAAAACTTGGCGTGGAGCGCATCATCTCTGTCAGCGCCGTGGGTAGCCTGAGGGAGGAGATTGCACCCGGCGATGTCGTGATCCCCGATCAATTCATTGACCGCACTACACAACGACCAAGCACCTTTTTTGGCCAGGGGGTTGTGGCGCATATCAGCATGGCGGACCCGTTTTGCGCGGTACTGTGCGGGGGTCTGGTGCGCGCGGCCCAAGCCACGGATGCAGAGGTTCATGCGAAGGGCACGTACCTGTGCATGGAGGGGCCGCAGTTCTCTACGAGGGCGGAGTCGCTGCTCTACCGCAGGTGGGGGGCCGATGTAATCGGCATGACTAATCTTCAGGAGGCTAAACTGGCGCGCGAGGCGGAAATCTGTTTTGCCACAATGGCCCTGGCCACAGACTACGACTGCTGGAACCGGACTGCCGGTGATGTGGAGATCGAGCAGGTGCTCGCGGTTTTAAGAGAAAATGTAGAGCTGGCCCAGCGGATTATCCGGCGGGCCGTCGACTATCTTCCGGCCAAGCGCTCGTGCGGGTGCAACAGCGCTCTAAAGGATGGGATTATAACGGAGCGGAAGAAGATACCCGCGAAGGCTCGTAAGGAACTAAAGCTGCTTATCGGTAAGTATCTATGAGGATTTTGGATTTATGAGATGAGTATTTTGGTGGTTGGAACCGTAGCCTTTGACTCCATAGAGACCCCTTTCGGGTCGGCCGAGCGCGTCCTGGGAGGATCGGCCTCCTATTTTGCCGTGGCGGCGAGTTTTTTTTCGCCGGTAAAGATCGTGGGGGTTATCGGCCAGGATTTTCCGCAAGAGTATCTGACGATCTTTTCCGGGCGCGGGGTGGACCTGGAAGGTCTCCGGCGGGAGAAGGGAGAAACCTTCCACTGGCGCGGCCGGTATCACGAGGATCTGAACGTGCGCGATACGGTAGAGCTTCATCTCAATGTGCTTTCCGGCTTTGTCCCTCATCTCCCGGAATCCTACCGGGATGCGGAATATGTCTTTCTGGGCAACATTGACCCGGACATGCAAATGGAAGTCCTCCGTCAGCTCAGGCGGATGCGGCTGGTTGCATGCGACACCATGGACCACTGGATCCTGAACAGCGGCGTTGCGCTCCGGAAGGTGTTGCGCAAGATTGAGACGCTGATCATCAACGATTCGGAGGCCAGACTGTTAAGCGGGGAGCACAACATCGTCCGCGCTGCTCGCGCCATACTCAAGATGGGTCCTAAAGTAGTGCTGATCAAGCGGGGCGAATATGGCGTCCTGCAGTTCTCGGATTCCTCGATCTTCGGAACCCCCGCCTACCCGCTTGAGGAGGTCTTCGATCCGACCGGCGCAGGCGATTCGTTCGCCGGGGGTTTTATGGGTTATCTGGCCCGCTCCGGCGACCACAGCGAACGAGGCCTCAGGCGGTCCATCGTATATGGCAGCGTGGTTGCCTCTTTTACCGTGGAGGATTTCGGTCTGAAGCGGTTGACGCGACTCTCCTTGGGGGAGGTTGAAGAAAGGTATCAGCGGTTTCTCGCTCTCACCGACTTCCATACTTGATGAATGCCATGAATTTATCCGTTGTTGTGCCGGTTTATAATGAAGAGGAAAACCTGGAGCCTCTGATCCACGAGTTACGCTCCGTGCTGGACCCTCTGGGAAAGCGCTACGAGCTCATCCTCGTGGATGACGGCAGCACCGACGGAACGTATGGCGTCCTTTCCCGCCTCCACAAAGCGGAACCCCGGCTCAAGGTGCTGCGCTTCAAGCGCAACTTCGGTCAGACCGCGGCGGTCGCCGCAGGGCTGGCATACGCTCAGGGCGAGGTTATCGTTGCCATGGACGGCGATGGGCAAAACGACCCCAAGGATATTCCAGCGCTGCTTGAAAAGCTTGAAGAGGGCTTCGACCTGGTTAGCGGCTGGCGTTCGCCGCGACGGGACCCATTTTGGAGCCGTCAGCTTCCGTCTCAGATGGCCAATGGATTAATCTCCTGGATGACGCAGGTCAAGCTGCACGATTACGGCTGCACGCTAAAGGCGATACGGCGCGAGGTGGCCAAGGACCTCAAACTCTACGGCGAGATGCACCGCTTCATCCCCGCCATCGCCTTTGAGCGTGGCGCGCGGATTGCTGAAATCAAAGTTCACCACCGACCGCGCCGGTGGGGGAGATCCAAATATGGCATCGCCCGGACCTTTCGCGTTATCCTCGACCTGCTGACGGTAAAGTTTCTCCTGAGTTACGCAACCCGCCCGCTGCACATATTCGGGCTCATCGGCCTGATCAGCGGGGCGCTCGGCTTTCTTATCGCCTTCTATCTCACGATCGGAAAGATTTTCTATCAATTGGAGATCGGGGGCCGGCCGCTGCTGTTGCTCGCCGTGCTTTTGATCGTCATCGGTTTTCAATTTGTCACCATGGGCCTCCTTGGCGAGATGCTGGCTCGCACCTACCACGAATCACAAGACAAACCGATCTATGTCATTAAAGAGATCCTGGACGAGGGGAAGCCGGCGTGAACCTTGGCGTGATCGGCACCGGCTACGTGGGACTGGTTGCGGGCACCTGCTTCGCGGAAAGCGGCAACGATGTTACCTGCGTTGATATTGATGAAAAGAAGATATCAGCCTTAAAGATGGGGCGGGTATCTTTTTATGAGCCGGGCCTGGAAGAGCTGGTGCGCCGAAACCTGGAAGAACAGAGGCTCTCTTTCACTACCGACCTGAAAGCGACGGTCCGGCAGGCGTCGGTCGTCTTTATCGCAGTTGGCACCCCGCAAGGTTCAGACGGCGCGGCGGACATCGAGCAAGTGCTGGCGACGGCAAAGGCCATCGGTCAAGCGATGGATGGATACAAGGTCATTGTCAACAAGAGTACCGTACCGGCGGGAACAGCGGACCGGATTCGCGCTCTCCTGGCCGCCGCCACTTCTCACCCTTTTGCGGTGGTCGCCAACCCGGAATTCTTAAAAGAGGGCGCTGCGGTCGAGGATTTCATGAAGCCGGACCGGGTGGTCCTGGGCGGCGACGATTCCCAGGCGATCGAACTCGTTAAAGAGCTCTACGAGCCGTTTGTTCGCACGGGAAACCCGATCCTCATTATGGATGCGCGCAGCGCGGAGATGAGCAAGTACGCCGCCAATGGCATGCTGGCCGCGAAAATCTCCTTCATCAACGAAGTTGCCAATCTTTGCGAGAAAGTCGGCGCCGATGTGGATGAAGTCCGGCGCGCTATCGGCTTGGACCGGCGCATCGGTCCCCATTTTATCTTTCCTGGAATAGGTTACGGCGGCTCCTGCTTTCCCAAGGATATCCGCGCGATGATCGGCATGGGCGGGCCGGTCCTTGAGATGCCGCTGCTCAGGGCCGTAGATCGGGTCAACGAGCGGCAAAAGGGCGTGCTGGTAGAAAAGGTAAAGCGCCATTTCGGCGAGGATCTGACCGGTCTCACCTTCGCCGTCTGGGGACTTTCCTTTAAACCCCGCACGGATGATATGAGGGACGCGCCTTCCATTGTCGTGATCGAAGCCCTGCTTAAAGCGGGAGGACGCATCGAGGCCTATGATCCCGAGGCGATGGAAGAGGCGAGGAAGATTTTTGCCGACCGGGTCCGCTATCATCGCCGGAATTACGACGCCCTCAAAGGAGCCGATGCGCTCCTGGTCGTGACCGAATGGAATGAGTTTCGCCGCCCGAACTTTCAAACCATCAAAGAGCTGCTGAAAAGCCCGGTTATTTTTGACGGCCGCAACGTTTACGACGCGCAGGAATTGAAGAGACTGGGCTTCACCTACTATTCTATCGGAAGACAAAATGGCTAGGGTTGTCATCACCGGGGGAGCGGGTTTTATCGGTTCCCATCTCTGCCAGAGTTTTCTTGAACGCGGAGATGAAGTCATCTGTATGGATAACTTCTTAACCGGCAGCCGCGAAAACGTCACGCCATTTGCGTTGCACAAGCGATTCACCCTGATCGATCATAACGTGACCCGTTTCATAGGAATCGAGGGACCTGTGGATATGGTCCTCCATTTCGCCTCGCCGGCCAGCCCGGTGGATTACCTGGAGCTCCCCATCCCTACCCTCAAGGTAGGGTCACTGGGAACTCACAACGCGCTGGGATTGGCCAAGGCCAAAAGCGCTCTCTTTCTCCTCGCCTCTACCTCGGAGGTTTACGGCGATCCGCTGGTCAAGCCGCAAAGAGAGGACTACTGGGGCAATGTCAATCCAGTTGGCCCGCGAGGGGTCTACGACGAAGCCAAGCGCTTCGCCGAGGCGATGACCATGGCCTATCACCGATATCATGGTCTGAACACCCGCATTGTGCGGATCTTCAACACCTACGGCCCGCGCATGAGAATGAAGGATGGGCGGGTGGTCCCGAATTTTATTACCCAAGCGTTAAAGGGAGAGGGGCTTACGGTCTATGGGAAAGGGGCGCAAACCAGGAGTTTTCTTTACATCGATGACCTCGTCCGTGGAATCCATCGGATGGTGGAATGTGATTACCACCTTCCTGTGAACTTGGGCAACCCTCATGAGATCACGGTCTTGGATTTTGCCAAGAAGGTCCTCGGCCTTACGGGCTCGAAGAGCTCGATCGTGTATAAACCTCTACCCGAGGATGATCCGCAGGTGCGCCAGCCGGATATCTCCAGGGCGCGCGAACTCCTGGGCTGGGAGCCTCAAGTCCAGCTGGATGAGGGTTTAGCCAAGACCGTTCACTATTTTTCGCAGCGGTTGCGGGGTTGACTATATGAAGATCGTCGTAACCGGAGGGGCGGGATTTATCGGATCCCATATCGTCGATGCCTACATTGCCGCAGGCCACCAGGTTTTCATCATCGATGATCTCTCCGGCGGCGACAGAGGGAACCTGAACCCGAAGGCCGACTTTCACCTCATGGATATCCTTGATCCGGCGTTGCCCGGATTGCTCGGCGAGATCTCTCCGGATGTCGTCAACCACCATGCCGCCCAGATGGATGTGCGCCGTTCCGTGGACGATCCTCAGTTCGACGCGCGCATCAATATTCTCGGCCTGATTCATCTGTTGGAAGGATGCAAGCGCTCGGGGGTTAAGAAGGTCCTTTACGCCTCGTCCGGGGGAGCGATCTACGGAGAGCAGGAGCTTTTGCCCACCCGCGAGGATCATCCCAAGTCCCCCCAAAGCCCGTATGGTATCAGCAAACTGACCGGAGAGTATTACCTGAGCTATTATCAAACGGCCTTCAATATTCCATCGGTAGCGTTGCGCTATGGCAATGTCTACGGGCCCAGACAGAGGGCTGACGGAGAGGCGGGGGTCATCGCTATTTTTATCCATCATCTGCTCGCGGGAAAATCTCCGAAAATTAACGGTGATGGAAAACAAACCAGAGATTACGTGTACGTCGGGGATGTGGTTGTCGCCAACATTTTGGCGTTGGAGTCCGCTACCACCGGCCCCCTGAACATCGGCACCGGTCATGAGACCGATGTCGTCACTCTTTTTGAGCTGCTCGGGAAGGGGACGGGATCGAAGGCGGCCGCTGTCTATGGTCCCGCCAAGCTGGGAGAGCAAAGGCGGAGTTCGCTTGATATCTCGCGCGCCCGGGAAAAGATTGGATGGCGCCCGCAGACCGCGCTGAGCGAGGGTCTGGAGAAAACCATCGAATATTATCGGCGGTCAAAAGCCAGATGAAACTTGAGCATATCAGAAATTTCTCGATCATCGCCCATATCGACCACGGGAAATCAACCTTGGCGGACCGGCTCCTCGAATTTACCGGCACGGTGAGCGAACGGGAAAAGACAGACCAATTTCTCGACAGCATGGATTTGGAAAAGGAGCGCGGGATAACGATCAAGGCCAGCCCCGTGCGTTTGCTCTATCGCGCGAAGAACGGCGTCGAATATGCTTTGAATCTCATCGATACTCCGGGCCATGTGGATTTTACCTATGAGGTGTCGCGGAGCCTTGCGGCCTGCGAAGGGGCGCTGCTGGTGGTCGATGCGGTTCAGGGGGTCGAAGCGCAAACCGTGGCCAATGTCCATCTTGCCTTGGATCACCATCTCTTTATCCTTCCGGTTATCAACAAGATCGATCTGCCGAGCGCGGACCCCGCGCGCGTCAAGAAAGAAATTGAGGAAGTTATAGGGCTGGACGCCTCAGAGGCGATTTTGGCCAGCGCGAAGGAAGGTATTGGAACGGAAGAAATCCTTGAAGGCATTGTGAATTCCTTTCCCCCGCCACAGGGAAAGCCGGAGGATCCGTTGCGCGCCCTGATTTTTGACAGCTGGTTCGACCCATACCATGGGGCGGTCGTGATGATACGGATCTTTGACGGAGTCGTGCGCAAAGGCATGCGCATCCGGATGATGTCCACCGGCGAAGTCTTCGAGGTTACCCGTCTTGGGATCTTCTCGCCGGGACCGTTGGAGGTTGCGGAGTTGAATGCAGGGGACGTGGGTTTCTTGATGGCCGGGATCAAAGCTATCGGGGACACCCGTATCGGGGATACCATCACAACCGAGCAGGGACCGGCAACACAGGCCCTGCCGGGCTTTAAGGCCATGAAACCGACTGTTTTCAGCGGCCTTTATCCTGCGGATGCGGGGCAATATCAGTCCCTGAGAGAGGCCCTGGAGAAGCTGAGCCTGAATGATTCCTCCTTTACCTTCGAGCCGGAGACCTCACAGGCACTAGGGTTTGGCTTTCGCTGCGGGTTTTTGGGATTGCTGCACCTTGATATTGTGCGCGAACGGCTTGAGCGGGAGTTCGGGTTGAGCCTGATCACCACTGCTCCAACCGTGGTTTACCGGGTCATCACACATGCGGGGAAGACCCTTAGTATCGACAACCCCGTGAAACTCCCGCCGGAATCTGATATTGATCAGATAGAAGAGCCGGTCATTTTGGCGGCCATGCATCTCCCGCAGGAATTCCTGGGGGGCATCCTTAAGCTCTGCGAGGAAAAAAGGGGGATCCAGAAAGAGATCCGCTACCTGGGACCCAAGAGGGTCATGGTGGCTTACGAGCTGCCGCTGAACGAGGTGGTCGTGGATTTCTACGACCGGTTGAAATCCGTCAGCCGGGGGTATGCCTCGATGGACTACGAGGTGGCGGGATACCGCGCCTCGGATCTGGTAAAATTGGATATTCGCATTAATGGAGAGGCAGTGGATGCCATGTCCATGATCATCCACCGTGAAAAGGCGTATCAACGGGGGCGTGATCTTGCCCAGCGCATGCGCGAGTTGATTCCCCGGCAGCTTTTCGAGGTCGCGATCCAGGCGGCCGTGGGTAGCCGGGTTATTGCGCGCGAGAACGTAAAAGCGCTAAGAAAAAACGTGACGGCAAAGTGCTACGGAGGGGATATCACCCGAAAACGCAAGCTTTTGGAAAAACAGAAGGAGGGCAAGAAGCGGATGAAGCAGGTGGGGCGGGTCGAGATCCCTCAGGAGGCCTTCCTGGCCGCGTTGAAGGTTTAAAATCAAGCCTGTGAAGAAAGGTTTCGTGTATGTCATCCCATAACGTGAAAGAGGATTCTGTTGCCGTGGCGGGAGCAGGTAAAAAAAGCAAATCGACTTTTCGAGAATATGCCGAATCGATCGTTTTCGCGCTGCTCTTGGCGCTCTTCATCCGAAGCTTTATAGTCCAGGCATTTAAGATCCCATCGGGCTCGATGATCCCGACCCTTCAAGTCGGAGACCACATTCTGGTCAACAAGTTGAGTTATGGAATTCGCAATCCCTTTTGGGGGAGTTTTTTGGCTTACTTCAAAAAACCCCAGCGGGGAGATGTGGTTGTCTTTATATTTCCCGAGGACCGTACCAAGGATTTTATCAAGCGCGTGATCGGCGTCGAGGGAGATATGGTCGAGATAAGGGAGAAAAAAATCTATATCAACGGCAAGCCTCTGGAAGATCCTCACGCCCATTTTGAAGGCGATGCCCCGGAAAGAGGGACTTTCAACGTCAGGGACGAATACGGCCCCAGGCAGGTCCCGGCGCATCACATCTTCGTGATGGGCGATAATCGCGATAGAAGCTACGATAGCCGGTACTGGGGGTATGTCGACCTTGACGATGTCAAGGGTAGGGCCTTCTTGATTTACTGGTCATGGGACGGGACCGACCGCTGGGTGCGGTGGGAACGCATCGCCGACCTGATCTATTGATCTTTTCGAGCTTCCTACTGCACCAGATTGATAGCTATGACGAAGTAGATCAAAATGGTGAGCAGGTCCTGGATGACCGTAGCCAGGGGCCCGCTGCCAAAAGCGGGATCTTTGCCCAGGCGATGAAATATCCAGGGCAGAGCCATTGCCACGATGGTCGCGATAGAACAGGCTGCGAAAAGCGAGAGGGCCACCGCTAAGGCTATATCGACCCGGCGCCACAGCCAAAAAGCTACGGGAAAGAAGATGACGGAAAGAGCCACCCCCATCAGGAATCCTGTCAGGATCTCCCGCTTGATCACGTGCCTGATCGAAACACCCACCGATAGGCCCCTGACTATCAGGGTTTCGGTTTGGGTCCCCACGGCATCGGCAAGATAAACGACCCCGGGCATAAAAAAGGCGAGGCTAACGTTCTGCTGGAGCGCCCCCTCGAAAGCCTCTACAATGCCCGCCGCTCCGACGGCTCCACCCAGCCCCACCAGTAGCCACGGGACCCGGTGCCAGAACCTCCGCGCCACGGGCTCTTCGCTGGCCATCCTCGCTGAAGAGGCCTCGCCCAGGAAGCCGCCCAGACGGGCCATATCTTCATCGTGCTCTCTTAGCAGTACTTCCAGCAACCGCTGGGACGGGATCAGCCCCATAAAGCAGCCATGGCTGTCCACGACAGCCAGAGTGCTTTCGCCATGCTGCACCGCTTTCCAGGCAGCTACTTCCTGGTCTATTCCCGGACCCACCACCGGAGGGTCGGGGTCCATCAGCTCGGTGACGAGTTTGTCTTCCGATGCGGCGAGGAGATCCTCGATATTCACGAGGCCTTTCAACTTGCGGTCCTTATCGCAAACAGCTACTTCAGCGGCGGTGTCAAAACGGGTGGCCCGAAGCGTCTTTAGAATTTCGCCAACTCGGTCAGTCGGCGAGGCCACCGGCACGTGGGCGCTCACGTGCTCTACGGCGGTCTCGAAGACTAGCGGTGCTTGCTCGGAAGGATCGGCGCTTGCCATGGGTCACCCACCAATTGCTAATGCAGGTCGGAGACTATCCGATAACGATGTGATTAGTCAACTTATTTTTAGAAACGCTGAGCGCTTCTTGTCGAGGTCGAAAATCAGGGGCGCCAGCCCGCCTTTGTCAACTGGCGATCGGCCTTGGGCCATTCCCACCGTCCGGCGATCACGAATCGAGACCGAGTCCTGTTCCTGAATCCCGGCACCTATACGGTCAGGCTGACGGTCAACGGAAAGTCGTACTCGCAGCCCATCGTCGTCAAACAGGACCCGCGCGTGAAAACGCC
>Ga0209002_10003531_pt1 | contig 12432 bp, 11 predicted proteins | sample Rifsed16ft2_FD_184010 | JGI IMG/M metagenome (GOLD analysis project Ga0209002, IMG submission 184010) | Soil microbial communities from Rifle, Colorado, USA - sediment 16ft 2 (version 2) | ecosystem: Environmental > Terrestrial > Deep subsurface > Rock core/Sediment | place: Rifle, Colorado...
GGGCCGAGTGGGCCGTCGTCGCGCGGAGCGGCGGCGCGCATCGCCGCCCGCAGCTGCGTGACGAACAGGTCGGGTCGATCCGGGGCGAGGCGGAGCGCGCGCACGCCGAGGAACGGGTTGGCCTCGGGTGGAATCGGCAGGTACGGGATCGGCTTGTCACCGCCCACGTCGAGCAGGCGGATCGTGACGGGGTGCGGCGCGAACGCCTCGACGACGGAGCGATATGCCCGAACCTGCTCGACCTCGGACGGCGGCGTCGACCGTTCGATGAACAGGAACTCCGTCCGGAACAACCCCACCCCCTTCGCGCCGAGGGCGACCGCGCGCTCAGATTCGGCGGGCGTCCCGATGTTGGCGAGCAGCGTGACCTCGACGCCGTCGCGGGTGATCGCGGCCAGCGTCGCCTCGGCCAGCGCCCGGTCTGCGGCAAGGGCGGCAGCTGACGTGCGCTCCCGCAACCAGGCGGCCGTCGACTCGTCCGGATCGAGCACCACCTCGCCGGCGTCCCCGTCGATGATGATCTGCACCTCCTCGCCGGGGGCCGAATCCAGCGTCGCGAGGAGGCCGGCGATCCCGACCACCGCCGGAATCCCGTAGGCGCGCGCGAGGATCGCCGCGTGGGCCGTGGGCGAGCCGGTCTCGAGCGCGATGCCGAGCAGGCGCTCTCGCGGCAGGCTGGCCGTGAGGGACGGCGGGAGATCGTCGGCGACGACGATCGAGGGCCGATCGAGCGTCGGTGGAGGCCCGGATCCGGCGATGACGTCGATCATCCGGCCCGCGACGTCCTCGACGTCGGCGGCCCGTGCCGAGAGCAGCTCGTCGCCGAGCCCGCGGAGCTGTCCGGCGAGGTCGGCGGCGGCCGCGCCGAGCCCATCGATCGCGTCGCCGCCGTCACGGATCCGCGCCTCGACCAGGTCGGCGAGCGCCGGATCCCGGGCCATGGCCGCCTGGGCGCGAAAGATCGCACCTTCGTCCGGGTGCCCGTCCGCCGATACCCGTGCCGCGAGTTCCTCCAGCGCCTCTACGGTCACCGTCACGGCGGCATGGAACCGCTCGAGCTCACCTGGGGCCTCGGCCGGCGCGATTCGGCGGCCGGCGGGACGAGGTGCGACGACGAGACGGACAGACGGCCCGCTGGCAATCCCCGGCGACGCTGCTGCTCCCCGCAATCGACGCATGCTCGACTCCCCGGCTACGGACAGGCTCATTGTCACCGACAGACGTGCCGCTTGTTCTTGCGCGCTACTGGACACGACCCTGATACTGGCCGGAGCAGGGCTGGACGGCGTCCCCACACGAGGGGCTGGATGGAGCCTTCAGGTTTGAACGGGCACGGCTCGATCTCGAGCCTGCTCCCTGACCGCGCAATATGGATCGGGGCAGACGCAACGGATTGGCGCGACGCCATCCGTCGAGCCGGCGACGCGCTGATCGCGAGTGGCGCCGTCACGCACGCGTACACCGACGAGATGATCGCGACGGTCGAATCCCTCGGCCCGTACATCGTCATCGCGCCCGGGATCGCCCTCGCCCACTCGCGCCCGTCGCCGGCCGTTCTCCGGACTGGCCTGAGCCTCGTCCTTCTCGGCCACCCGATCGAGTTCGGGCACCGGACGAACGACCCGGTCCGGCTGGTCATCGGGCTTGCTGCCCCTGATGACGCCGGCCACGTGGACGCCCTCGCGTCACTCGCCGAGTTCCTCATGGACGACGCCCGCCGTGAGTCCCTGCTCGGGGCCCGCGACGCGGCGACCGTCCGCTCGCTGGTCAGGGAGTGGGAAAGCGCCGCCGCCGCGGCAGAAGCGCCGGCGTGAGCCGGCGGAAAGGAGCGACGGAGCAGTGAAGATCCTGGCGGTCTGCGGCATGGGCCTCGGAAGCGGGCTGATCCTGCGGATGCAGGCCGAGAAGGCGCTGAAGGAGCTCGGCATCCAGGCCGACCTGGAGGTGGCGGATATCGGGACGGCGCGAGCGCTTGCCTCGACTGCCGACCTGATCCTCACCTCCGAGGAGCTCGCTCAGCAGCTGGTAGGGGTCAAGCCGCGGATCGTCACGATCAAGAACTTCATCGATCTGCGAGAGATGGTCACGAAGCTGGGAGACGCCATCGACAGAAGTTGAGCCGCACGTACACCGGGTGAGGTGAGTGGAGGGTCGCCGCATTCGCGACGACATCGATAGGAGGTAGGTCCACTTGGATCAACTGAACTACATCATCAACTGGATCGCCAAGGACATATTCGGAGTCCCGGCGTATCTCGTCGGGATCATGACCTTCGTGGCCCTTGTCGCTTCGCGCAAGGGACTCGGAGACGTCGTGGGCGGCACGCTCAAGGCCACCCTCGGCTTCATCATCCTGGTCATCGGCGCCGTCGCCGTGATCGGCGCCCTGAACCCGCTCGGAGCGCTCATCACGGGCGCCTTCGGGGTCGAGGGCGTCGTGCCCACGAACGAGGCGATCACGGCCATCGCGAACGACATCCCCGATGTCGCGCAGAACACCGCGTTCGCCATGTTCATCGGAGTCATCGGCTCGCTGGTCATTGCGCGCCTGACCCCGCTGCGGTACGTGTTCCTCACCGGCCACCACATGCTGTTCATGGCGACCGTGCTCACGGTCGTGCTCTACAACGCCAAGGTCGACTCGGCCGTCCAGATCCTCGTCGCCGCCTTCGGGCTCGCGACGATGATGGTGATCATGCCGGCCTTCTCGATGCCGTGGATGCGCAAGGTGACCGGCGGCCAGGCCGTGGCCATGGGCCACTTCGGGACGCTCGGCTACATCGCGGCCGGCATCACCGGCCAGATCATCGGCAAGGGCAGCAAGAGCACCGAGGAGATGGAGTTCCCGCAGGGCCTCCGGTTCCTCCGCGATCCCATGGTCGGCACGGCCGTGGCGATGATCTTCATCTACCTCGTGCTGGCGATTGCCTTCACGATCCGCATCGGCGAGGCGGCTGCCATTGAGGCAGTCGGCAGCTCGGGTGCGGCGGGCGGCATGCTCGGCTTCCTGACGGCCATGTTCAACCAGGCGCTCGTCTTCGGTGGCGGCGTCGCCGTCATCCTGCTCGGCGTGCGGACCATCCTCGGCGAGATCGTACCGGCCTTCGCCGGCATTGCCGAGCGAGTCATCCCGGGCGCCGTTCCGGCGCTCGACTGCCCGGTTTCCTTCCCGTTCGCGCCGAATGCGGTCCTCGTCGGGTTCCTGGCGAGCGTCGCCGGCGGACTCGTGGGCTTCACCATTCTCTGGGCGGGCGTCGGCGCGGCTCTGGCCGTGCCGCTGATCCTGCCGGGGATGATCCCCCACTTCTTCACCGGCGGGACCGCCGGCGTCTTCGGCAATGCGACGGGCGGCCGCCGCGGCGCCGTCGGCGGCGGGTTCGTCAACGGGTTGATCATCACGCTCTTCGCGGCATTCCTCGTGCCCGTGATGAGCGCGATTGGCTTCCAGAACACGACCTTCGGCGACGCCGACTTCCAGTGGTTCGGCTTCGCGGTCGGCAACATCGCGAAGTTCGAGGGCAACGCGGCGGCGATCGGCGTCGTCGTGCTGTGCGTCGTCCTCATCGCGGCTGCAAGCTGGTTCCAGAAGAAGTACGTCGACACGGGCTGGGTCCCGGGCGGCGAGAAGGCCGCCTAGGCCGATTGCCGCTGGGCGGTTCGCCGTCCAGCACCCCCGCCCCGCAGATGTTCGACCGCCCGGGCCCCGCCCGGGCGGTCGTCCGTACGGCCGGTGAGCCGGCGACCGGCCCTCAGTCGGCCGACCGGCGCGCAGCCGGCCGAATTGAGAGTGGTCTGGAGGTTGAACGGGTGACGTCAGTTGAGGTGGTCTTCCGGGATCGCTACGGCCTGCATCCGCGGGCGGCGATGCGAATCCAGCAGGAGGCGGCGCGGTTCCGGTCCATCCTGACCATCCAGGGAGTTGCCTCGGGCGGGCCGCCGGTCGGTGCCTCGAGCATGATCTCGATGGTGAGTGCCGGCATCCGGAGCGGTGACACGGTCCGCGTCGCGGCCGACGGTGAGGATGCCACCGACGCAGTCGCGGCAATCGAACGGCTCATCGATAGCGGCGTGTGCCACCCCTGAACTCAAACCCGGGTCGGCCAGCCTCGGTCGTCGGCCCTCGCCGGGGAGGGGGTCACGGGATCTCGGGTCCAACGACCCTACCGCGCCCCGCCCGATGCGCCAACGATGGTGGCCACAGGACGCGATCGCTGAACAGGAGGTCACGGTGACGGAACGGAAGCGGATGACCCTGCCGGGATTGATCGCCAAGGCAGCCGAGGGGACCCCCATCACCTGGCTGACCTGCTACGACTACCCGACCGCGGTGCTCCAGGACCAGGCGGGCGTGGACATGATCCTCGTCGGGGACAGCCTGGGCATGACGATGCTCGGCTACGACAGCACGCTGCCGGTGACCATGGATGACATGATTCGCCACACGGCTGCGGTTCGCCGAGGGGCCCCAAACGCGTGGGTCGTGGGCGACATGCCGTACATGAGCTACCAGCCCAGCGTGGAGACGGCAATCCGGAATGCCGGCCGGTTCATGGCCGAGACCGGCTGCGACGCCGTGAAGCTGGAGGGTGGCGCCGAGATGGCAGACCGGTTGGCCGGCATTGCTCGCGCGGGAATCCCGGTCATCGGCCACCTTGGGCTCACGCCCCAGAGCGCGACCGCCCTCGGGGGGTTCCGGCTCCAGGGCAAGAGCGCCGCCAAGGCCCGGAAGATCGTGGACGACGCCCAGGCCCTCGAGGAGGCCGGCGCGTTCTGCATCCTCCTGGAACTCGTGCCCGACCGCGTCTGCCAGTTGATCACCGAGCGCGCGCAGGGCGCCATCATCATGAGCCTTGGCGCCGGCCCCCATGCCCACGGCCAGCTGCTGATCTATCACGACGCGTTCGGGCTCTATCCGAAGTTCACGCCGCGGATGGCCAAGGTGTTCGCCGATGCCGGAGCGCTTCTCCGGGACGGACTCGCGGCGTACGTCCGCGAGGTCACGGAACGGACCTTCCCGACGCCTGACAACTGGTTCGGCATGAAGGACGAGGAATACGACGAGCTCGTGCGGCTGCTCGACTGATCGAGCTGCGTCCCGCCGCCGACGCACGAGAGGAGTCACCTGTGATCACGACGGCTCGCACGGATCCGAGCACCGAACTCCGGCGCCGGCTGGCCATCCCGAGCGAACGGCTTGACGAGCTCAATGCACTCCTGGTCGATCCTGATGCCCGGATCGTCAATGACCTCCTGGCCGTGGTCGCCCGCTACGGCACCCCCGAGGAGATCAACCGGCGGGCCCGAGAAGCCGGCCAGCTGCCGGCCCTGCTGGAACGCGTGCGGACGGTCCAACCGGACTACCTCGCCGACCTGGACTGGCTCACCGAACAGCGCGATCGCGGCGCCTTCGTGAGCATCGCCGACTATCGGCGTGGTGTCCTCGGCGACCGGGCCGACACGACGGCCTTCCGCGACGATATGGCGGTGACACTCGAGGTCAGCGCGCTCCAGTACTTCCCGTGGGTCGTCGCCGCGGCCCGCCACGCGATCGCGGATCGCTCGCTGATGCCGGGCCGCTGGATCCGCGTGCGCAAGATGAAGGAGCAGGAAGCTGACGGCGACCTGGCCGCGGTGACGGCGGCCATGAAGATCATCGGGGCCAGCGTCGTCGAGACGCTCGACACCAAGGGCACCGATGGCTCGAACGTCCACCTCGACGGTCCGGCGACGATCACCGGCTACTTCGGCGGCGTCGGTCAGCCGAACGACCATCCCCTCCTGTGGGTGGACGAGTTCCTCTACTACTACACGACATACGGCGTGCAGCAGGTCCTCAACCTCAACCCCGGGACGGTCCTGGCCGGCTACCTGCTCCATCGGCTGGGCGTGGACATCGAGTTCAAGATCTCGGTCTTCATGGGCAACGACAACCCGTTCGCCGGGCTGTGGACGCTCCTGGGGGCCCGGCTGTTCGCTCGCGAGGACGGCACGACGCCGCTCGTCGGGTTCAACTGGAGCAACTCGGTGGACAACGAAACGCTCGAGATCGCGGCCGAGATCCGTCGGGCACTCGGCCTCGAGGACGCCGTCCGGTTCGAGCATCACATCACCGAGACCCAGAAGAGCATCGTGCGCCAGCCGTATGACCGACGCGAGGAGCTCATGGCCCTGGCCGACCACGTCGCGAATATCTCGGCCAAGCACGAAGGTGGCGATCCGGCCGTGGACGCCGCACACGCGCATCCGTCGGACATCCTGGACTACTTCCGGGACAAGGCCGAGATCATCGCCAGCGGCGACTGGGAGGCGCTCCAGGACGACTTCATGGACAAGCTCGACGCCACGAATCACACGGCCCGGGCGTTGACGGAGCAGGGCCTGAGCTTCGTGGCGGCGCACAATCTCCATCGCTGACGGGCCCGCGCTTCGTGACGAACGGACCTAGTGCCGGCGCCGTGCACTGAGCGACCATGCCGCTTTCCGGGCCCGCTAAGGAGACGCCCCGTGGCCGACCTCTCGACCATCTTCACCGGCATCCAATTCGAGAACCCGTTCCTGCTCGCCTCCGCCCCGCCGACGGAATCCGAATCCAACATCGCCCGAGCGTATGAGGCCGGCTGGGGCGGCGTCGTCACCAAGACGATCGGCCTCCATCCGGTCACGAACGTGAAGGGCCCCAAGACCAAGTTCGTGCGGGTCGATAGCGGCGGGACGCGCGTATCGATGGGCAAGCGTCCCGACTCAACGCTCCTCGCATCCTGGAACTGGGAGCTGATCTCGGACAAGGGACTCGATTGGTGGGTCCCCCGACTTGAATCCCTCAAGCGCGCATTCCCGAAGAAGGTGCTGGTTGCCTCGATCATGGCCGGCTCGGGCAACGACAAGGAGCTTGCCAATTGGCAGGTCCTGACTCGCGCCGTCCAGGACGCCGGGGTGGACGCGATCGAGCTCAACTTCTCGTGCCCGCACATGGACCGCATCGACATGGGGGCGAACGTCGGCAAGGACAAGGTCCTGTGCTCGGTCTCCACCCAGGCCGTCAAGGAGGTCGCCCGAGTCCCCGTCTGGGTCAAGCTCACCCCGGCGACGGCGAACATCGTCGAGGAGGCGGAAGCGACGTTCATCGGCGGAGCCGACGCGATCTCGTCCTCCAACACCTTCCCGTCCATCCCCCTCATCGATCCCGAGACGCTCGATTTCGAGGTCAACGTGGACGGTTATGCCTCGTCCGGCGGCCTCGGTGGGCCGGCGATCCTGCTCCAGTCGCTGGCCAAGATGGCGGAGCTGACGCAGGCCTTCCCGGACCGCGAGTTCTCCGGGATCGGTGGGGTTTCGGGCTTCGGGCAGGCGGCGAGCTATTTCCTGCTCGGCTGCGGCACGGTCCAGGTGGCCACGGCGGCCATGCTCGACCATGCCATCGGGCCGAACGTCATCAAGGCCCTGACCAGCGGCATGACGACGTTCCTCGAGCGGAATGCCCACCGCGGCTGGAACTCGCTGGCCGATTTCCGTGGCTACCACCGCACCCGCATCGTGCCGCACTCGCAGATCGCGCGGCCTGATGCGGCCGACTATCGCGGCGGGTATGACGACGAAGGCGAGGGCTACGCCCGGTAGTCCGTCACGGTTGGTCTGGTCGCGCTGACGCTGTCGACGGCAACGCGATGGAGGCGTCGATGTCGTTCATGGATTGGCGTGACCATCTGGAGGCGGATCCGCTGCCCTGGCTGCTCGCCGAGGAGGCGCCGGCGGTTCGTCATCGGGTACTCCGCGAACTGCTGGACCAGCCGGCCGACGACCCGCTGGTCGCCGATGCCCGGGCCCGGGCGATGCACACGGACCCCATCGCCAGCATCCTCGCCGCGCAACAGCCCGAGGGGTGGTGGGTCAAGCCGGGCGGCGGATACAGCCCAAAGTACACCGGCACCGTCTGGTCGCTCATCTTCCTCGACCAGCTCGGGGCGGACGGGACTGATCCGCGGATCCGCGCTGGTTGCGAGTACCTCATCGAGCACACGCAAGCGGCCGGCGGCGGCTTTGGCTGGTCCGGTGGAGCGCGAATGCCTGCTCCGTCGACCGTCGCTCATTGCCTCAACGGCAACCTGCTCCGGGCGCTCATCGGCTTCGGCTGGCTTGACGACGAGCGAATTCAACGGTCGATCGCCTGGCAGGCCGCCGCCATCACGGGCGAGGGCGAGATCCAGTGGTATCGATCGGCCACGTCGGGGCCCAACTTTGAGTGCGCAGTCAACGAGCACCTGCCCTGCGGTTGGGGCGCGGCCAAAGCCGTCCTTGCGCTGGCACGGGTGTCAGCCACCGAGCGATCTCCCGAAGTAACGCGTGCCCTCGATGCCGGGGTCGAGTTCCTGCTTGGGGTGGACCCGGCAACCGCCCGCTACCCGATGGGCTGGGGTAACACCAAGCCGAGTGGTTCGTGGTTCAAGCTCGGCTTCCCGAGCGGCTACGTCGCCGACATCCTGCAGGTCATGGAGGCGGTGTGCGAGGCCGGCGCAGGCGGCGATCCGCGCCTCGCGAATGCGATCGACTGGCTGCTCGCCCAGCAGGATGGCGACGGCCGCTGGCCGAACCGGTACCGCTACAACGGGAAGATGCACATCGACATCGACGAGCCGCGCGGTCCGAGCCGCTGGGTCACGCTCCGTGCCTGCCGAGTCCTGAAGATGGTCGCGCAGGCGAAGACGCCCGCAAGCGTCGCCCCGTAGAGCGCGGATCCATTAATCGACCTGGCACGTACCGCCCGGAGCGGTCAGCGATTGCGCTCGGAGCGGACGAAGAGCGTCGTCCCGGCGACCATGAACAGCACGAACATGGCGCCCATGATCCCGAGATTTGTCGGGGCGTCGAGCAGGGCGACGCTGACCGGTTCGGGATGTGCCGCGTAGTAGACGTCCCTGACGAGATCGATGGCATAGCGCATGGGCGCCAGCCTCGACAGGATGTCGAGGAACCAGGGCAGGTTGTCGATCGGATTGAACACGCCGGCCAGGAAGAACTGGGGCAGCATCACGAACGGGAAGATCTGGTTGGCCGTCTGCTGACTCTTCAGGTTGGACAGGACGAGGACTCCGAACGCGCCACCGAAGATGGCCACGACGAACGCCAGCGGGACGAGCGCGAGGAGCACCGGCAGGGACAGCGGGACGCCGATGACGTACCCGAACACGAGGATCGCGAGCGCCTGCGGCAGGGCCACCAACGACTCGCCGATGATCTTCCCGAAGATGATCGAGTAGCGCGAGATCGGTGAGACGAACATCTCCTGGCTGAAGTCCTGCTCGCGGTCCGCGATGAGCGAGATGACGCCGAGCGCGGCCGACTGCCAGATGGTCTGGGCGAAGACGCCGGTGAACACGAAGGTCAGCAGGTTGAATCCGCCGGGCGTCCCGAAGCCAGCCTGGAGGCTGGTGCCGAGAACGCCGATGAGGATCAGCGGGAACGCGAAGTCGGAGACCAGCCGGGCCCGGTCCCGAATCAGCTTGACAAAGTCGCGGTGGGCGATTGCCAGGACGGCCGAGAGCTCATGCACGCGGCTTGTCCACGATCTCGAGGTAGGCATCCTCGAGGCTGGGGCTGTGGGTCTGGACCACGCTGAGCGGCGTCTCGATCGCCCGCAGGGCCTCGTGGATCTGCCGCCCGCCGAGTGGAATACGGAAGGGGCCCTCCCCACTGTGAGGCAGGCCCAGCCTCTCAAGGTCGGCCAGCAGCGCCGGCCGGTGGTCGGCATCGACCAGGACGTACTCGTCCACCAGCTCGGCCTTGATCGCGGCGGGCGTGCCCTGGGCCACGATGCGTCCATCGTCGATGACGCAGATCCGGTCCGCCTGCTCCGCTTCCTCGAGGTAGTGGGTCGTCAGGAAGATCGTGGTCTCGCGCTCTCGCCGCACGGCATCGAGGTAGCCCCACAGGGCTCGGCGGCTGGGAGGGTCCAGGCCGGCCGTCGGCTCATCCAGGAAGAGGACCTTCGGGTCGTGCAGGAGGCTGCGCACGATCTCGAGCTTGCGGCGCATCCCGCCCGAGAAGGTCCGGACGGGATCGAAGACTTCGCGGCCGATGCCCAGCAGCTCGGCCAGCTCGCCGACCCGGCGCCGGTACGCCGTCTCCATCAGGCGGAACGCCGGCGCGTACGGATGGATCCCGTACAGGATGGCGTGCAGCCGGACGTTCTCCTCGCCGGTCAGATTCTGGTCCAGGCTCGGACGCTGGAAGATGATCCCGACCTCGCGCCGGACCGCGCTCGCTTCGGTCACGAGGTCATGCCCGGCGATCGTCGCGCCGCCGGTTGTCGGCAGGAGCGTGGTCGTCAGGATCGAGATCGTCGTCGTCTTGCCCGCGCCGTTGGGACCGAGCAGGGCGAAGAACTCGCCTCCGCCGACCTCGAAGGAGATCCCGTCCACTGCGTTCCGGTGAGCCTTCCGGTAGCGCTTGACCAGATCGACGACCTGGATCACGAGCGGGCGATGCGCTGGACGCGGGGACGCCGGACGCGGGGACGCTGCATACGGTCATTATCAGCGCCGGACGCGTGGAGGGCCCGGACGGGATCGGCTACTTCACCGATCCGGCCAGCAGACCCTGGACGAAGTAGCGCTGGAGGCTGAAGAACACCACCAACGGCACGATCATCAGCAGGAAGGCGCCCGCTGCCAGGAGGTTCCACTCCGTGCCGTACTGGCTGAGGAGCGTGCTGATCTGCCGGGTCAGCGGCCAGTTCCTGGGCTCCTGGACAAAGACGAGGGCCATCAGGAGATCGTTCCAGACCCACAGGAACTGGAAGATGCCGTAGGCGGCGATCGCCGGCACGGACAGCGGGACCACGATGGTGCGGAAGATCCCGAATCGTGACGCGCCGTCGATCCGCGCAGCTTCGATCAGGTCCTTCGGGAGCGTGATGAAGAAGTTGCGCAGCAGGAAGATCCCGAACGGCAGGGCAAACGCGGTGTGGGTCAGCCAGATCCCCATGAAGTTCCTGGTGAACCCGACCTGTGCGAACAGCTGCAGGATCGGGATGAACGCGACCTGGGCCGGGATCATCATCAGCGCGATCACGGTCAGGAACAGCGTGTCCCGCAGCGGGAACTTGATCCACGAGAAGGCGTACGCCGCGAGCGAGCCGATCACCAGCGGGAGGATCGTCGAGGGGACCGAGATGATGATGTTGTTGACGAACGCCTGGAACATCCCCTGCGCGTTCAGGACGGACGAATAGTTCTCGGTCGTGAACCGCAGGGTGTTGATGGTCTCCCACCAGCCGGTCGCCTGGATGTCCGAGCGGGGCCGGAACGAGGTGACAAGGAGTCCGATCGTCGGCGCCAGCCAGATGACGGCAACGATCCCGAGACCGATGTGGATCGGCGTCTTGTTCAGGCGTTCGAGAATCCGGCCGCTCAACGTCGAGGGCCCCTCCCGGATGACCAGGCCGCCGGGAACCTCGGGCGAGTCGCTCACGTGACCGACTCCGTCCGGAAGCGGCGGATGTTGAAGAGCATCACCGGGATCATGATGATCAGCATGACCACGGCGACCGCGGCCCCCTTGCCGAACAGGCCGCCAGGGAACGCCTCCTGGTACATCGTGAAAGCAATGACGCGGCTCGACGTGCCCGGTCCGCCCAACGTCATGACATAGACGAGGTCGAACAGCTTGACGACGTTGACCGTCAGCGTGACCGCCAGCACGGAGATCGGCAGGCTGACCATCGGCAGGATGATCCGCCGGAAGATCTGGATCTCGTTGGCGCCGTCGACGCGGGCTGCCTCCATGATCTCGGCGGAGATGCTCTTGATCGCGGCAGACAGGATGACCGTGGCGAACCCGACGGAGCCCCAGATACCGACGGCGATCAAGGAGGCGTTGACGAAGCCCGGATTGCCGAGCCACGAGATCGGCCCGACGTGGACCAGGTCGAGCATCGCATTCAGGAGGCCGGTCTTCGCATCCGGCGCATAGACGAAGCGCCAGATCACGGCGAGGGCGGTGGCCGCGATGGCCATCGGCAGGAAGACGACCGACTTGATGATCGATTCATAGCGGACCCGTGATGCCATCACCGCGATGACCAGTCCGAAGATGATCACGATCGAGGTGTAGAAGACCAGCCAGAGGATGTTGTTGAAGAGCGCCCCGGACGGCGGGAATTGCGAGAAATCGATGAAGTTCGGGTCCTTCGTGAACAACGTCACGTAGTTGTCCAAGCCGAGGAACTTGTTGAACTCGCCGCGCCGCCCCCGATCGAAGCTCAGCAGGATCGTGTAGATCGTGGGGTAGACGAGGAAGACGCCGAGCAGGAGGCCCGTCGGCAGCAGGAACAGCAGCGCCGACAGCCAGCTCCTGCCCTCAGTGCGGGACTTGGCCGGTGAGGGCGCAGCCGCTCCAGGCATGTGCGGGACCGGCCCTGACATCGCCGACGACGTC